>Ga0187812_1000167_pt1 | contig 23710 bp, 27 predicted proteins | sample NC_S_2_FD_130582 | JGI IMG/M metagenome (GOLD analysis project Ga0187812, IMG submission 130582) | Wetland sediment microbial communities from Neuse River Estuary, North Carolina, USA - ASW-S_2 | ecosystem: Environmental > Aquatic > Freshwater > Wetlands > Sediment | place: USA: North Carolina...
AGAGAGAATGTCTCGCTACACCATTCGAGAGTACGTCCAATCATTCTCGGCCCCCGGTGCGCTCGATGAAATCCGTGCTGAATTGAAGAACCAGACCAGCGTTGCAAAGTACAACCTCGACAAATATGTGAACGACAAGCGATTCGATGCAGTGTTGCCAGTGACGGTCCTCTTCTATGTCGCGGTGCAACTTGCGCGTCTTCATGAAATCGAGCGCGACAAGGTGTACGCCCTCGCCAATCTGATGCTTAAAGAGCAACCTCTCTCCACTCAAATTCAGTGCTTCGTCTATTGGAAATGTACTGAATATTTGAAGGCGTACAAGACAGAAGTTGCCTTTACGCTGGAGCTATATGCGACGGGGGCTACGCTTGACACGAATCGGCAGATTGACCGGCAACACGCGATTGCAGCGTTGCCCTACTGTGATTTATTTGTTACGGATGACGGAGACCTAATCAAACGGATTGCGCGAGTGAAACAACAGCTACGGTTCGAGACCGCAAATGTGTTGCGTGGGAAGGCTTTCATCGACACGCTGTAATCTCGGACTTGGAGACCGAAGGAATGCCTCAATTCGCACGCTACATCGGCATCGACTACTCCGGTGCAGAGACCGCCGACTCCAGTTGCAAGGGCATCCGTGTGTACATGGCCGAGGGTGCCAGTGAACCGGCTCAGGTTCAGCCTCCGCCCAGCCCACGCCGATATTGGACTCGCCGTGGACTAGCTGAGTGGCTCCGCGAAGAACTCGACCGGGACATCCCCACGCTCGTCGGCATCGACCATGCCTTCTCGTTTCCGCTGGCTTACTTCGAGAAGTACCGGCTCTCCAGTGACTGGGAGGACTTTCTGGTTGATTTCCATCACCACTGGCCGACCGACGCACCGCACAACTATGTTTGCTTCCTTCGGGAGCCATCAGGGAGTGGTCTGAAGCGCACTGGAGAGCGAAGCTGGCTCCGGCTAACAGAACGGTGGACACCCACCGCGAAATCCGTCTTTGGATTTGGCGTTCAAGGCGAGGTCGCAACCTCGACGCACGCCGGTCTGCCATGGCTCCTCTACCTGAGAAAGAATTGCAACCACCCAATTCACTTCTGGCCGTTCGACGGTTGGGATATTACCGAGGGCTCCTCGGTCGTGGCCGAGGTCTACCCATCGCTGTGGACGCGGCGGTTCCCGAGAGATGACCGAGACGGCGATGAACAAGCCGCCTACGCGGCGGCGTCATGGCTGCAACGTGCAGACCGCGATGGGTCACTGAGCAGTTTCCTCCGTCCGAGCCTGACAGCGGAGGAGCGAAGCATTGCCAAGATTGAGGGATGGATTTTGGGCGTGGTTTAGCCTTTGCGGCATTCAAATGCATGACCTCAGTCAAGAGACGGCAGATACTGTGGAGGGGGCTTATGGAACAGCGTCACGACGCAAATCCTGAAAGCGCAATCAACACTGCGTCTCCAACTGTCAATCCGCAGCCGGATTCCTTCGATGCAGTCTATTATGCTCAACAAGTTCCCGCATCAAGTGAATCACTGACACTGCTCGGATTCGTATTCGACCGACTCTTCTTTCCCGGTGTTTACCTACCTACTTCAGAATTCGATGAAGTGGCTCTTCGCGATGAAATCAAACGTATACTCGCTATTCCCGGTCGGCTGGATGTTGATGATAAGAGGATGCTCCAGTGCATGGAGTTCTCCCTTCATGCCAAGTATGTTCGAGATTTCTGCATCTTTACGGGGAATCCGGGGATGATGGGGACTATGGAGCAGGGAGCAGGGCAACTAATGAATGCGCTAGAGGAATTGGTATTCGGGCCTCCGCCGCCCGGCTTTATCCCCACGCCGTCCCTAGGCTTTTGCAAAGGATTTCATTTCTCCGAGAACGTGGTAGAACATCAGGTCAATGCTCCGAGCTGGTTAGCATATCCGGCGAATGCCCTTGTCTACTCGACAAGACACTCCATTCCACTTATCAATGATTCTCTTCTGCCGGTGCCCGGAGTTCCAACATCCCCCAAAGACAATGCTAAGCTTCTCGCAATCATTCTGGCGATTGAGAGCGTACGCATGGCGCTCCCCAATCTGAAGCCGATGTCTCCTCAAATGCTTCAGGAATTTCGAACCGAGACAGCGGAGCATGTCAAGCCATTCAGACTTTCAATGTTGCGACTTTCAAAGGAACTAAACGCCGCGCTGACTTCAGACATGCCCTTGAGCGAGGTACAAAGACACGCGAAGTTTTTGGTAGAGACCACGATATATCCCCAGCTATCCGAATTGGAATCCGCAATCAATGACCGTGAAAAGCCTTGGTATAGATGGGCAGTTGATTTGGCTCGTGCAGTTCCTGAACTAGCAACGAACTTCATGACGATGCCAAAAAACATTGCTTTCGCGAAATTTCTCGGTGATATTGCGAGGGTACTCGTTGACGTTCGCGACGACCAACTTGATAGGGAGAACGAGCGTGTTCGGAGCGGAATATACTTCCTTCTTAAGCTGAGAGGGACGCATTGAATGCGTCCTGCTCAATAGGCGGTAGCCGATTAACCGCCCAAAGGGCACAGGCTGTATTCGCCGAGGCTGGCTACTCTTCCTCCGGTGCAATGAGGCCGAGCCGATACCATTCAAACGCCTCAGGCCTTTCGCTGGCTTCGGGGTACCGCTCATTCCAAGCGGCCCCGAGGTCGTTCAGCATGGCATTGTAGTCGGACAGGTTTTCGTCACTAGGCTCGATGTTGAATTTGTCACGTGCGCCCAGCCAATTGTCGATTGCTGTTTCGAGGCTGGGCACCAAACGGACATCGAGTTGAAGGTTTGCTGTGCGATTCACGGGGAGGTCTCCTACCCATGGCTTTGGAAGTTGGCGTTTGCGGCGAGGATGGATATACATCCTCCGCTCGGCCTCATCAAACCTTCTCTCCTATTTTCCATCGGTCTTCCAAACCTAAAATGAAATGCTCATTCCACGATGTGGTGAACGACAGCGGGGGAGGCCAATTCACCCGACAGTCCCCAGTAGGCCAAATGTCCTGAAGTAGCTTGTCCCATGGGCCGACTGCGATGGGGACTTGATGATTTGCTGTGATTTCACCCCCATTCATGCGGCTACTTATGATTTGAAAAGCAAGGTGTCCAACGACAATTGTTGTCACGTGGGCGTGGATTGCCTTTGGGATTCCGTTTACTGTCCACCAGACTTCAGTGCCGTCGAAGTGTGTGCCTGACCCTGTAAACCTTCCAATTTCAATCCGGGTTGATGTCGGAATCTCTCGCTGCAACCAAAGCCTCTCGCGCTGTCCTTTCGTGTAAAAACGCTGTCCGTGCTTGGTCTTTGTCTCCTCACCGACCATTGCCGTCTTTACTGCCCAAAGCGAAATCAATCTCTGATGCTCTAAGTTGAGAGACATCGGTGCATCTTGAACCATCATTGGGGTCATCACGGACTTTACATCGGATTCGAGTGCGCTCATCCAGCCTTCATTACACGTCTTTTTGCAGACACATCTAACCACGATGGGCGCTGTGAACACGTGAGTGTCCCGGCCCCTGAGTTTGAGCACAGAAGGGTTCACACCCCCCAGTACGACAAGAATCCAATCTGGAATTAAGTGCTCTTTGCTGTTGGCCGGTTGTCCGCAGAAAATGCAACTCTTCTTGCTCATGTTGCCCCTTCTGTCCCAATGCCTAAGAGAGCGGCCAGCGACGGCTCTGACGTGGGGCTCCGTTGTAGATTTTCGAAACGTCGCTTCAGGTCATTGCTGATGCTGTATTCGGGGCTCAGGCGGTCGTCAGGTTCAGGAGAATCGTTCAAAGAGAGAATGCTCACAATTCAACTCCCATAGCGTGCTTTGGTTCAGAGAAATGCAGAGCCTAGATGGAGCAACCAGTCGGAAGCCCAATCGGTAGTCCGAGAACACGCTAATCTGCTCGTGGTGTTTCTGCTCGTAAATCTTTACATCTCAAGGGGTGGCAAATCAAGAGCAGTTTTTTCGTGCCTTGGGCGTCCGAGTGAAGGCGCTTCGCAAGAAGCGCGGGTACTCGCAGGAGGACATGCTGAGTTTTGGCTTCTCTACGCGGCATTGGCAACAGGTGGAGGCCGGTCGGCCTATCACAGCAACCACCCTGCTTCGCATCTGTGAAGTCTTCGAGTTGCCGATGTCCAAGTTGGTTCAGGGGCTGGATAAAGAAGGCGTTTACGAGAAGCTGAAGCCGCCTCTGCCACTTCGCCGCCGTCGCCGCTTCTGAATCTACGTTAGTTGCGGTGCGGATAGCCGCTTGAAAGCAAACCCAGTCACTCTCGGCAGGGCGGCGACTGGGTTCTGTGGGTTCTTGCGGATAGTTGTAGGGGCTACGGCAGCAGCTTGCCGCCGATGGTGGTCGTGGTGCTCACCTTGCCGTTGGGCTGGGCAACAGTGACCGTCTGGCTGACAACTCGACCGTTGTAAGAGTTGTACTGTGTGTTCGTGGTGATGGATTTGCCGTCCACCGTGCGGAAGCGATTGATTTCGCCGACCAGCTTTCCCTGATTGTCCAAGCTTTTCATAGTTCCTCCTGTTTGATGTTGATAAGAAATGGACGCCCTGTTCGGTCTTGGTAAACATCGAATGCCAACGCACGGCCAGCCGCCGTCGCCTGACACATCAAAGGCTGGAGTTCATCGGCGTCGGCGAGTGAGGTCAGAGCCAAATTCAGAGACTCGCTCGGAAGGCTCTGCACCTTGTTGCTCGGTCGCTTGAACCGCACAATCACCCTGTCCATCATTAGGCTGCTACCTCCTCGCTGTAGTTGTGAATGGATTCGTATGAAGCGGACAACACCGGGGTTGCTTGCCGAGCAGCCCTGACCCACCTAACGACACTGGCACGGCTCACGCCGTATCTCTTCGCAACATCGGTCAAGGACATGCCACGCAAACGGTCAGCCACGATGGATTCGTGGTCAACATCCAAAGGCTGACGACCGACCGGCAGACCCTCCAGTTTTCGTCTCCTGATTCCGGCCCGTACGCGCTCCTTAATCAGGTCCGCCTCCAGTTCGGCGATGGACGAAATCAAGGTGATGAACAAACGCCCCATCGCCCCGCACGTTTCGATGTTCTCTCTCTTTGAGATGAACTCAATGCCGAGGCTGTCGAGTTCATCCACGACGCCAAGGAAGTGCTTGGTGGAACGAGCCACCCGGTCGAAGGCGGCGACGATAAGCACTGTAAACTTCCGCTTCCGGGCTTCACGCAGCATCGCATCGAGCCCCGGACGCCGAGCCTTGGAGCCGGAGATGCCGACATCGGTGAATTCCGCCACGACTTCAAGACCACGCTGAACGGCGAATTGTCGGAGGTCGTATAGCTGGTTGTCTACTCGTTGGTCTGGCGTGGACACACGGGCGTAAATCGCGCATCTCTTCATCGCAAATGCTCCTTGAGGCTTTTGACCAATGTGGTCGAGGGTGAAATAAAAGGGCGAAGCCGCTTAATCTCTTCGAGCGCGGCGTCGATGCTCTTGAAGCCAACCGCGTCCATGTACGCCGCTACCATGCTCGGTGCGCGACTGATGCCTTGACTGCAATGCAGGAGGACGGTGCCCCACCTGATGTTCTCGTAGAGGGCATCGAGGATGCGGTCAAATTGCCAAACGGAGACTGGCTCGTCGTCCTCTATCGCAAAGTGCAGGTAGTTGATGCTGGCACGCTTCGCTTCGACCGGAATCTCGGACAGCGACACTACCGTCGTGATGCGATGGGGATTGCCAGCCGCGAGTTCCTCCGCGTCGGAAAGGCCACCGATGAAAAGGCGTTCCCATACTTGAGTCACTGGGTACCGCCTTCCTCTTCTTCAAGGCGAGGCAGTTTCTTGCGTTCATGCTTGGCATCTGCTGCGACACAGGGGGCAACAAGAGGTCGCCTTTCCCGCTTGGCAACGATGGAGCGGCCAGTATCCCAATCAAGTTCGGCGTATCGGGCGAGGTAGACCTGCACATCCACAGCGCGGTGTCTGTACTCGGGAAATAGGCGCAAAACCTCGCATCGCGCCATCAATTCGCACGTTGCTTGGAGGATAATACTGAGGCCGAGGTCGCCTTTGTGGCGTTTGATTTCGACGCAGAAGAGGTCAAAAACGGGAGGGTTTTTAGTACACAGAGGAAGTATACCTAGCAGTCAAAAGTTTTGGCTAGTTTTTGGGAAAATTATTTGCGAGTTAGTCTTTCCTGCGTTGTTTCAGCCAGCGAAGGGCGTTTACTCTTGGAGCGCACAATCTCCGTGGTATCGTGGCTCCATGACGCCAGACAATCAGAAAGAAGAGAGTCGCGGAGGCGATGACCTCGACTTCAAAGCGTTGCGTGAGAAGTCCACTCTACCGCTGGACGTGGGGATACATATCGACGGGCGGTACCAGTCGGAGGATGAGGCTCGGGACGTATGGCTGACGACGCTCACCTTCTTGAGGGTGTTCGGAGCCTCCCTTAATCTTGCCGGAGTGGAGGCTGTTACTATCGCTGATGACTATTCAGCGGTTCTCGCGCACGTCGAGCGAGGATTCGAAACCACACAGCCACTCGCACCGAGCAATGACGAATTCGGGACTGGGCTTGCAATGGCTGTCCCGGTCTTCCGCGACGGATGCCTCAAAACCCACATTGTTCTTCATTCAGGGATTTCACGCGCTCTTCTGCAACCTGATTGCGAGGTTTACAAAGAGGCCATCTATACACTGGCGCATGAAGCCGCACACGCACATGACCATCTTTTGGAAAGCCGGGCGGTTCCCGGTCTCTACGGAACTCGAATCTATGACCATCGCGACGGGCGTCTCTTCACTTTGGCTCACATGTGTTGGAACGAGTACATTGCCTGTCGGCTCAGCGCGACTTGGGGTACCGAGACATACTGCGAGAATTACTCAGATTCGCTCTGCGGGATGCTTTCTAGTGCGAGGAAACGCGGGGGTGAATGTTTCGACCGATATTCCGGCCCGGCAGAGATTCAGCGAACTGAGAATGAACTCGTGCAGGTCTACGGAACCCTTCTCGTTCGCACTTCATACCTTGTCGGCCATATTCATGGACTCAATGCAACGGTCGCGGAGAAGGCTCCTGAATTTCACTCGCTAGTCAACCAAACGCTTTGGTTCAAGCCAATCTTCGAAAAGTACGAGGAGAACGTGCGTGGTTTGTATCACGGCTACGCAGATTCATGGCATGACATTCAGGTCTTCGAGCCGCTCAAGCTGACATTTGAAGCCCTACTGAATGCTGGAGGGATGTTCTACCAACGCTTGCCGACCGGGGACTACTTCATTGGATTGCGGCGTCCTGTCAGCTAACCTTCCGCACGTAGATGTGAGCACAATCATAGACGACAATGCGGTCACCGGCCAGACTTTGCTTTTCTTTGCAGACGAGCCTCTTGCTCCTCCCAATCCGGCAAGTAAGCCAGCATAAAGCTTTTGAAGACCTTGCCGTGATTGGGCGCGAGGCGGTGAACGAGTTCGTGGACGATGACGTACTCGCCAAGTTCCTTGGGCAATTTCAATAGCAGGGCATCGAGGGTAAGCCGCCCCGAAGAGGACATGGATGCCCATTTACGCTTCATCGGCCTCACATGGACTTGAACGCTCTTCACGCCGATTCGCGTAACCCAGTTCCGAACTGCCCAGCGCAGTTCATCCACATCCTGCCACCGGGGGGTCGCCAGTTTTGCTTTTCGTTTCTTCATACGCGCTGAATGTTGAAGAGGCGGTTTGTAACCTCAATCATTTTTCCTGTTCCAACCTTCGGACGGAGCGCCTTGTACAGTTCCGTCCTCAGCTTGCTTTTCTGGTCATCGTTCCATCTATAGTCCGAGTGCTGCTCAAACAGAGCGTTGAGTGCCTTTGATTCATCCGCACTGAAACCCGGTGAATCGGTCAAAACCACTTTGTAGATTGCAAAGGCATTCTCATCGAGCCCCAACCGTTGACGCTGCGCTTCGGCCTCGACAGCCTCAGTGGCAAGCCTCTCGAAATCGAGCAGAGCCTGTTGGGTCTCAAGCTGGCGATTCTCATACGCCTCGACCAACTTCTCTGCACGGTCACCGATGGAAATCAGGAAGGGCTTTGATAGCCCGTCCTCGGCGACGATAGACGACAAGATTTTCCGCAGGTTCAGGATTTTCGTAGTGTCGGTTGTATCGCTCTGCTTCAGCTTTGCGAGTTCCTCGGCCCCCAGCGTCTGAATCGCCCCCGGTATCTCAAGCTGCCCGGTAATCGTGTGCGTCTGAAGCAACTCGCGGGTCTTGTTCGCGACCTCGCGGTCAACATAGATGCGGTCGCTGTAGGCATTCCGAATCAGGGCGTACAGTTCAGCCAGTCCGAGGTACTCATCCATGAACGGGCGTAGGAAGGCATCCGGCGAGATGACCTCGTAGACGTTCTGAAGCTGGCGAAAGAACTTGAAAAAGGCACCCCGCCGTTCCTTGTCCTCGAAGTGCGCGATAGCCCGTTCCTTCGCTTTGTCATCCCAGCCCTTCGCGAACGGCAAATACGCCGGAGCCTGTTGCTGCATCATGGTGGCGAACAGTTGCTTCAGCACGTCAATGTTCTGGATGACCGAGGCCACGACATCGGAATCGAACGCGAGAGCCTTTTCAAGCTTCTCGAAGATGCCGACAAAATCGAGCACAAACCCGAACGGCTTAATCTGTCCAGCTTCGTCTTCGTAAGGCCGGTTCACCCTTGCGATGGCCTGAAGCAGAACATGGTCGCGCATCGGCTTGTCGAGGTACATGCAGTAGAGGATGGGCGCGTCAAAGCCGGTCAGCAATTTCTCAGTGACGATAAGGATTTTCGGCTTCTCGGTCTTATTGATGAAGTTTTTGCGAAGTTTCTTCTCCTTATCCTCGTTGATGTAATACGCCTTCAGTTCTTGACGGTCGCCGTGGGAAGGAGAGTAAACCACACGCGAGTAATCTGGCGGCAGATGCTTGTCGAGTTCCTTCTTATAGAGAGCACATGCCTCGCGGTCAACAGCAACGAGAAACGCCTTGAAGCCCATCGGCTCGACGTTCTTAAGGAAGTGTTCCGCGACGAACGCCGCAATCTTCGCCACGCGGTCGGGAGACTTCATCATCTCCTTCAACTCAACCGCACGGTCGAGGATGGCGTTCAACTCCTCCACATCGCTGACGCCCTCGGCCTCGGCTAAACTCAGGAATCGCTTCTCAAGAACCTCTTTGTCCACCGTTAGGTCGGAAGGAGCAAGGGCGTAGTTCAGTTTGACCGTGGTGCCATCCGCGATGGACTCGGCGATTGAATACTTGTCGAGGTAGCCGTGCGCGTCGCCGCCGCCGAAGACCTTGAATGTTCCCTCACCTTGCGAGAGATGGTCGATGGGAGTGCCGGTAAAGCCGATATACGTCGCGTTCGGTAGGGCACCCATAAGATAGTTGCCCAAGTCGCCCCCCGTCGTGCGGTGCGCCTCGTCCACGAGCACCACGACGCTCTCGCGGGTATTGATGTTCGCCGGGATGTCATCGAACTTGTGAATCATAGAGACGACAAGGCCGCGATAATCAGAGCCGAGAATCTCCTGAAGTTCCCGCTTGCTGTCGGCCAGCTTAGCGTTATTGATTCCGTAGCCTTTGATGTTCTTCATTAACTGCTCTTCGAGTTCGTTCCGGTCGATGAGCATGAGTACGGTTGGTTTTTCAGCGCCTCGAACCTCGCGCAATAGCTTGGCCGCTACCGTCAACATGGTCAGCGTTTTGCCGCTGCCCTGTGTGTGCCAGATGAGACCACGCCGCTTGTCCCGTTCTGCAATCCTCAGGACGACCTTCTCGACGGCCCGTGTCTGGTGCTGGCGAAGAATTTTCTTCGTCAGTTCGTCGTTCTCCGTCATGAAAATGACGTAATCACGGACGAGCCTGAGGAATCGGGTGCGGCTGAAGAACGCCTTCACCTTGTTCTCGTAGTTGCCCGGCTGCTCGTCGTGCCAGTTGAACAGGTTCTTCCGGGTGGTGCTCCACGTAACGCCGTAGTAGAAGTCGAGAAGCTGCGAGACCTCGAAGACCTGCGTGGCGACGAACATCTCGGGCGTTTCCTTGTGGTACCGGCGAATCTGGTCAACACCGAGAGCGATACCGTCCTGCTTCGTGGCATTCTTCAGTTCTGCGATGGCGACGGGGATGCCGTTAATCAGGAAGACCACATCCGCACGGTTGCTGAAGACCGTTCCCTTCTGCCACCATTCGTCGGTCACGTGGTAGAGGTTGTTCTCGGGATGCTCGAAGTCGATGACCTTGACGTTGCGCTCCCGGTTCTCCTCGGGAACAAAGACAGACTGCTCTCCACGCAACCACGAGTGTGCTTCTTTATTGCCTTCGATGGTCGGCTTCAACAGGTTCATGCGGCGGAGAATGTCTGGCGTGTGGCTCAAGTCCACGATGCCGGTGTTCAGCCGGATAAGCTGGGCTTCGAGGATGCCGGTGAAGTACAGGCCGGTGTCGCCACCACGGTGTGTGAGGGCATCGCCGGGAGTGACGTAATCCCAGCCAATCTCCTGCGCGTACTTCAGCATCGGATTCTGTACTGCGGAGCGTTCACTCATTGCGCTTCCTGCCTTGCGAAGATTGGTTCAATAGACAGATGGCCGTTCATCAGTTCCGCCAACAGGGCGTCAAAAACCTCCTCTACAAGAGGAAGTTCCGTTTCCAAGGCACGAACCTTCGTCTCGCTGGCACGCAAGACCTCCGCGATTTGGTGCTGCTCTTCGATTGCAGGAACCAGCACCGGCATCTGCGACAGAATTGTAGTATTCAGGTTGGGCATGATACTGCCGACCGCCGACTGCTCAAGATAGTCCTGCGTGGAGCCCAAACTCATTGAAAGAGCCAAGAAGTAGTTATCTATTACGGAATTCGCGAGGCGAATCAACATACACCCTGTTCCGCAGAGCCAACCCGCTTCATCAGCACCTACAAAGGCGTATCGACTGAAATCCCCTCGCCTACTGATAAGAATGTCCCCAGTCAACAGGTAATGCTTCGAGAGACTATCCGCGAGTTCTTTGCTAATCTTCGGCACGCGACTTGTCTCAATACAATTGAAACCCAAGTGCGTTGGGTTTACGACAGGGACGCCTTCCTCAATATAGTCGGACGCATGAAGTTGACTCCCGAACGGACCTGTTTGAATGGTGCCGAGGCCGTCCTTGCACAGTTCCCCCAATGTGGTCAGATGCCAACTTTTAGGAATCTCGCCAACCGCAGTGTTTTTGGTTGCCCCGCCTCGGGTGCCGTGCGTGAACAGGTGCTCCATGAGTGCAGCTTTGCGTTCATGCTCTAATGCCAGTTCGCGCTGTCGTGCCTCTTTTGCCTCCTGCACCGACTGAAAAGCTTGCGCTATCGCGCGCTGCTCAGAGATGCTTGGCACAGGCACGTCTAATTCCTCAAGCTTCTCTTGCGGCAAATGAGCAATCGTTGTTTGCGTACCAGTCACTCCATATATATTTGCAATTCGAAACGCCCATTCCATCCAGTACAAGTAGAACTCGGGTTCCACATCGCGTGAACGAGGTCGAAGACGGTGAATTGCCTTCTGGAAGTAGCATTCTGGTAGCTCTCCGCGCCAAATACATGTGCGACCAATCTCGCCACCTTCACACATCAACAGGTCGCCCGGCTTTAGTGCATATTTGCGCTGCTCGTTCTCGGTGAAATCCATGAAGTAGATGCTCGATAGGTCTGCGCGTCCCCATTGAACGTTCGCATTTCGGAGATAAGGCTTGGGGTTGAAGCCAGCACGAGCCTTCACAGACAACATCTTGCCAAGCTGGGTCTGAAATACTTCAGTCAGCCTTTTCACGGGCCAGCCACTCGCAAACTCCGTCACTTTGTCACCAATCCCCTAACTTCGCCGATGCCCAGTGACCGCATTAGCCTTTGTAACTTAGCATCTGCATCTTCTCGCTTCATTCGCGCAGTATCTAAATCGGTAAGGATGTCAGCCAAATTACGATGTTGAAGCTTTCCGTTTGTCTCTACAAAGAGCGACGGGCTCAGATTGAAATCCGCTTCACGAATATTCTCCAGCGTCACAACTCGGCTCAGCTTCTCCCGCGACTGCCACTTGTGGAAGACCTTAGCGGCGGCAGCGATGCCCTCCTCCGTCAGTTCGTTCTTCGGCTTTTTCTTTACGAAAAATGCCGACGCATTGATAAACAGAAACTGCCCCTTGCGTCCGTTGTTCTTGTGGCGATTGAGCACCACGACGATGCCCGGAGCAGTGGTGTTGTAGAAGAGATTTTCGGGGAGAAGCACGACCGCCTCGATAAGGTCGGCCTCCACAAAAGCTTGCCGGATGGTCTTCTCTTTGTCAGAGGACTTGCTGCCCGAGCCACGCGAGACCGCGCCTGTATCAAGCACCACGGCGGCACGACCGGAATCGTTTAACGAGGCCGCGATATGTTGCAGCCATCCCCAGTCCGCCGAGGACGAAGGAGCCGAGCCCCGCTCATACCGCTTCCACTGGTCGTTCTCGTAGAAGGAGTCGTTGTAGTTTTTCTGATTCCACATAGGGTTTGCAACAACATAATCGAACCGCTTGAGCCCGGCACCCTCGGCGGCGAAGCCCGGCTTTGTGAACGTGTCGCCGATGGCGAAGAGCGAATCCGTGTAGTCGTGCAGGAACATGTTCATCTTCGCCATGGCGAAGGTAACCGGGTTCATCTCCTGCCCATACAGCTTGGGAGCCTTGCTCTTTTGTGCCGGGTTCTTCTGTTCGAAGAGGAGCCGCGCCTTGATGAGCAGACCAGCCGAACCGCAGGTCGGGTCGTAGACGGTGGTGTAGGGCTTGGGGTCGAGCAGATGCGCCATCAGCCAGCCGACCTCTTTGGGCGTGTAGAACTCACCAGCCGACTGGCCTTGCCCCTCGGCGAACTTCCGAAGCAGGTACTCGTAGGCTCTGCCGAGGATGTCGGGTTCGGCGTTCTTCAGCCCCAGCCGGTGGCGGCTGATGACCTCAATGAGGGAAGCGAGGCGGTCGTCATCGAGAGTACGCTGGCCGCTCTGCCGCTCGTTGTAGTCCTTGATGTCCAGAACGCCGAGGAGTTCCGGGTTGTGCTTGGCAACATCACGCATCGCGTCGGTGACGAACTGGCCGAGAGTTCCGTCAGCGGCATGATGACGAATGGCATCCCAGCGGTATTCGTGGGGAATGAAGAAGCGGACGATGGGCTTGCGGTTGTTCTTCAGGGCGTCTTCGTGGTCAGCCTTGATGACCTCACGGGCGATTTCCTCGTCGCCGAACTCCGCGACCTGCCCGACGAACTCGTCGTCAAATACGTCCGAGAGCCGCTTGAAGAAGACCAGCGGCAGGATGAAATCTTTGAACTTGGGGGCGTCCGCCGCCCCCCGGATGGCACAGGCAGCATCCCACAGCCACGTCTCTAACGTGGGGATGTCAAGGTGCTCCTCCGCCATGGCCGGAAATGAGAAGGTGGTGACCTGCGGCTCGGCGGTCTTCGGGCGTGCCTTGCGCTGACGTGGATTGGCTGTCGTAACCATTTTGCTAGTGAAACCTTCTCAGGAAAAGATGGAGACACTTCAGGGTAGCGCAATGGGGGTTAACGGTGGAAATCTCGGCCACGAATGTGGAAATGTCGGCAAGATGTTTCAAATGAAGTGGTTTCGCGCTACAGTCGGAGTACATGTCAGGTCAGGCGAGTCTCGGCTTCAAATCGACCCCTTCCACTGAGAAGGACATCTTCCTGTGCCATAACGGAGCGGACAAGGCGTGGGTATGCGAACTTCAGGGATGACCAACTTAGGCTCTACGTCCTTGTCGTGGTACCTGCTGGGGTCAATAACCTTACGAGGAGGCATAGCTATTCGCCTCCATCGGGACGTTGCTCGGGCAGGTTGATGCTCTTGACCCGTTCCAAGTCTTTCTCGTAATCCAGCAGAGACGATTGGAGGTCAGAGACGCCCCACTGATGCTCTTCGAGCACTTCACCCAACTTTTCAAGCAGCGTGATGAATCTCTCCGTCTCATCGTTGATGTTCTGCATTTGCGAATGCACTTGATTTAGAAAGCGAATCAGCACGACATATTTGTTGAGGTCGTCTGGTGAAGGGGGCCGAAAATCAATCATGGGAACCTCCCCCTACGGCATCGCTGCTTTCCCCGGCCACGTCAGGTTGGTTGCTGGACTGTTGGCTGTTGCGGCGGAGCCCCCGTTCGCGGGCCACGGTGTAGGCTGTTTGCTCACTCACGCCCCATTTTTTGGCAATATCGGCATAGGTCTTGCTGGTTGTTTCAATTTCTCTCGCGATGGCATCGTGGTACAACCGACGCATCGCACGGATGGCTTCTTCAAGTTTTTCAATTTTTTCGTTAAGCACTGTTCGTCTCCTTCTGGTGCTGGGTCACAGCACCTGTGCTAAAGGATTTGGGAGACGTTTCTTTTTTACTTATTTATGCTCGACAAAATAGGAATCCCAACAACAATGGGAAAATCACGGTCTCTTGGTCAACACATATATAGGTTCAAGTTTGTACAGCGACCATGCACGAGTACTCGGCATGGTGCTCAAGGCAAACCGCAGTATCTCGATGCGCTGTCAGCATCATTGTCTTGTCTAAACGCTCCACACGATGGCTTCTACCTCAGCAGCGGAAAGCCTCTTGCGTTCAATCAGTGCCACGGCATCAGCCTTAATCAATAGGAACGACTCGCCGGTTTCGGAGAGCATGGCATTTTCGTGAGCCGCGAACACCCGCGTCTTTATTGAGGAGTTCACTCTTATGAGAAATCTTTTGAAAAAACTGGCCAAAAGTTTTGCGTGGCCGGTATACTATAGGTATAAAATCGGAAGCCCCAAGGCGCTACCGAGGAAGGAGACAGCATGGTGACTCAGACATCGACTCAACCAGCTACGGTCCTTATCCCGGTATCAGCTTCCATGGCAGAGCCGGTCGAAGCAAGTTCATGCCGCCCGGACTCTTCACCTTAGTCAACCAATAGCAACGTGGCAACGCAAACAAGGGGCTTTGCCCCTACAGGAAGGCTGCGTCTGAAAGGAGACTCGCGATGGCAAAGCTGAGGAAGAAGGAAGCACAGGTTACTGCTGATTCGCTGGCGGAGTTGGGGTCGGCAATAGCGACTTATGTGACTGTCACACAAGTTACGAAGCTTGCCGACCTCACATCGGTCGAGTTAGACGCTTACATCAGGGACCGTGCGGTTCGCTGCGAGAGATATGTGGCTGGATTCGCCCGTCGCGTCTCCGAGCTATACCTCGCTCTGCTTGAGATGGAAGGACGCTTCAACAAGCAACAGGGAGCACGGACGGACCTCAAGGAACTATCTGCTCAGACGTGGACTGAGTATGTTGAGTCGAGCGGTGCGAACCCCGACGCATATCGAAAGTGGAAAAGTCGCATGAATGCTGCGACAAAGCAGCTTGGCACGGTTGTTGTTCCCGACGGTGGCAACGGCGGCAAGAATGGAGGCTCAAGTAAGAATGCAGCCGTCACTCAAGCCGCTAAGGAACTAGCTGATGCGAAGTTGAAACTTGGAAAGTCGGCAGAGGATGGGAGCGAACAAGCAAAGGCTATCCTTGCTGACTACGAGAAGAAACACGAGGCTGCACTCGTACAAGCACAAGCCGACACTAAAGGGGATTCTAATGCAAAGCCATCATCTGAGTTCAAGGTCAACAAGCGGCTTGCGGCGATAGTCGAGGTCGGAGAACGGTACATCCGTGTGATGGAACGAGTAATCAAGACGGATGCCCTCACCGACCGTCAGAAGAAAGACATTGAGAAAGCATCGCAAGCATGGCGCAAGGTACTGCGTGATGCACGGGAATTGACTTGGGCGATAAAGACCATCGAACGCCAAGAAAAGGAGGCAGCATGAAAGCCCACCAACGGAAAATTCGAGAGACTGCCCCACCCGAACCCGATGAGGACATCAAGAGGGCTCTCGCTCAAGACTTCTCTCATGCGAGTGTGCGAGAAATTCCCTATGCATTAGCCAAGCCACTAGTGATGCAGCATGAATGGCTGCACTCGATGGGCTCTGCAAGGTGGTGTTGGGGCCTCTTCTTTGGTGAGCATTTGGGTGGAGTTGAGGGGTTCGGGTCCACGGTGGGAACACATACTTTCGAATCAATCGCTGGCATTGAGAATGCACCCCTTGTTTGCACATTAGTCCGTGGCTGCTGCTTGCCGTGGACTCCGACCAATAGCGCCAGTTATTTGATTAGGCGTGCTTGTCAGGGGATGGCTAAGTATAACAAGCACTTGTTTGTTGCTTACGCTACTGAGGAAGCGGGGGAGATTGGAAGCATTTACTCCGGTCTGAACTGGATTTATACAGGTAGGACAAACCCAGCCCAAGTCTTTTCCTTAAATGGCACGATATATGACAGCAAGCAAGTCAGCAACATGGCTCGTGACTTCCGTAATCGTAAGGGTGAGCCTACCAAGTTTGTGCGTTCTCGGGCTGAGCAGAAAAAACTTTTGCTTGAACGAGGGGCAATGTTCCATCCGGGGTTCTCGAAGCATCGCTTCGTTGGCATCTATGGGTTACCGGAAATGGAGAGGCGACTCCGCAAGGCGCTGAAGCTGCCGTCGTTGCCGTATCCCAAGCGAGACGACGCACTCGTTTTTGAAACTGCCTCATCTGAAATGTGATGTACCGGGCGATGGTGCCCCGATGACGTTCAACCAGCCAGTGGCTTGGAGTGAAGCATTACATTAAGCGCGATTTGCAGCAGTACCTACCGGCTGGGTACGGCAATCCGATGCGAACTGTTCAGCACTTCTGAAACTGCGATGCATTGAGTGAATGCCGTGGGCTGCATTCTCCTTGAAATATTTTTTGGAATTTGTAGTCAAAATCAGAAGCCGCTAGGTATTCTATAATTGCGAGCCTTCGGCGATACCGGAGAGTTAGACAACAGTCAGCATCGAGAAGGAAAGAGAGTAGAGTATGAACGCGGAGACGATGGTAATGACGCTGGTGGAGGCAGCAGAATTCATCCGCGTTCATCCTGTTACCTTACGAAAGCGGGCCGTAGCGTGGGGAGTCCCGCACAAATGGTTCGGTGCTGAGTGGCGTTTTCTCAGAGACGAACTTGAATCGTGGCTCAGAAAGCATTGAATAGTAGAAGGGCCGGGGACAATATCCCGGCCTTTGTTGTCTACAGTAGAAACTAGAGTAGCTGCTGCACAACCAGCGCGTTTGCTTCCCTCATTTCATCAGTAAGTGAATGCCCGTACACGTTCATCGTGGTTGCGATGTCGGCGTGGCGCATCAGGTCTTTCGTTCTGGCCGGGTCAATCTGCTGGCTCGATAGCCACGTCCTGTAGCTGTGCCTAAATGTGTGCCAGCCGATGGGCGCTATTCCAAGCCGCGTTGCTGCCGGTTTGATGACCTTGGCTAGAAGAGTCGCATCACTGAATGGCGTGCCCCGCTTGCCGGGGAATACCCAGCCCTCATCTATCTGCCGTTTTCCCTTCCACCGGGCAATGACATCCGAGAGGAGTGGGTGCAGAGGCAACTCCGCTTCTGATGCCTCGGTCTTCGGACGCGGCTGTTCTTTTCCATGTGTGTATATCTGGTTGATGGAGAGGATATGGTTGTCGGTGTTGAAGTCTTCCCACTTGAGGCCGAGCACTTCGGATACGCGAAGTCCGAGACATCCACACAGCAGGACCATCAGGTTGACGGGCTCCGGCAGTTCCTCGACCAATGACTTGAACTGAGCAGAAGTGAGCACGGTGATTTTTTTCTTCCGCTTCGTACTCCCAGCGACCTTGACTAGCTGCATCGGATTGCGGCCAACAGGCATGTACTTCCAAAGCATGGCAAGGTCGAGCATCCGGGAGATGAGGTTCCGAGCACGCGCCCGAGACGCCGCTCCCATCTTGAGGGTGTTCAGCCATTCGACTACATCCCCGGCCTCCACATTCGATGGACGCACATTCTTCCATCTTGGCCTGATGTGCAGGTCGATTAGACTGCGATTTGTGCATTGCGTGGAGTGGCGAAGCTTGGGCAGTTCTTGGCTCAGGTACTTGTCCATCACGGTGCCCATCGTTGCCGACAGTTGTCCTGCTGCCGTGTCCGAGTTCAGTTGGGCAATCATCGGCGCAAGCGCCTTACGCACATCGAGTTCCGTGGGGTATTGCGCTCCACTGAATGTCTGGACTCGCAACTTGCGTACGCCGTCCTCAGACGTGGCATAATATCGGTATTCCCACGCCCATCCGTGAGCGCGAGGAACTCGTTTCAAAGAGCCCTCTTGGTAGCGTTTGCGTTTCGTGTACTGCATCGTTCGACTGCCTCATCAGCCGAATACAGTTTAGCAAATGCTACAAAACATTACGTTTTATGGTTCACTGGAACGATGTAAGTTGATGATTTAAAATATGTTGCGGGAGTAGTTCAGTGGTAGAACGTCAGCTTCCCAAGCTGAATGTCGCCGGTTCGATCCCGGTCTCCCGCTCCAGTTTCTGAAATCCCTTCCACCTAAACCGTTCGGATCCTTCACAACTCCGCCTCCTGAATCTTGACGACGAAACAGGTCAGCGTCTTTTCCTGCGAGACGAGGAACTGGTGCGGCGTGCCGGCAGGAACGTGAACGAACTCGCCGGGGCGAAGCTCCTGCGCCGCGCCGCCAGCGATCGAGTCGCCGCGAGTTTCGCCGGGAGCGATGAGACGCGCGCCGCGGACCGTGCCGCCGGTGACCAGCGTGGCCGCGCCGGCCATTACAAAAAACAGGTCGGCCCATTTTTCGTGGACCTCAACTTCGCCGTTGCGACTCCGGAACGAGAGCATCACCCGGTGCCGCGGGTACTCGCGAAGCGTTTCGCTGGCCTGGCCGTCGCCGGCGCGGGCCAGCTTGCGCAGGTAAGCAGCTCGCTCCAGCAGGATGGGCTGCGTCCAGTGGTCGGCGGCAGCCTCCGCATCTTTCTGTCCGGCGTGTTTGTGGCGCTGCGGCTTTGGCGCGGGCTCGTCGCCTATCACGGCGCGCAGAATCTGGGCTGAAACCTTATCGATTTCCATTTTTCTTCCTTGATGTCGCAGGAGAACGCTCCGCTGCGGCCTCGGCCAGCCGGCGGGCGCGCTGGAAGACCGCGAGCAGCATCGGCCTGGTCAGCTTGCCGGTGTTGGTGTTCTGGAGCGAAGGATGATAGCTGGCAATTGCGCGCAGGCCGCCGGGCAGCGTGAACTCGGCGCCATGCGCAAAAACAAAGCGCGAACGCAGCGACAGTTCCGCGCCATCGGCCTTGCCGGTGCGCTCCAGGTGCGCGAGCAATCCGTCGAAGGCGATGCGGCCCAGGCAGACCACCACGCGCAGGTTGCCGAGCGACTCGATCTCGCGGTCGAGGAACGGCGCGCAGTTGCGCAGCTCCTCCGGCGTGGGCTTGTTGGCGGGTGGGGCGCAGCGGGCCACTGAGGTGATCCACAAATCGTGGAGCTTCATGCCGTCGTCGCGCGAGCGCGCCGTGGGCTGCGAGGCAAAGCCGGCCTCGTGCAGCACCGGATACAGGAAATCGCCAGACCCGTCGCCGGTGAACGGCCGCCCCGTCCGATTCGATCCGTGCGCGCCGGGAGCCAGTCCGAGGATGAGCACGCGGGCGCGGCGATCACCGAACGAAGGCACGGGCCTCCCCCAGTATTCCCAGTCGGCATAAGCGCGCCGGCGCACGCGCGCAACCTCAGTGCAGTGCGCGCGCAGACGCTCGCATCGATTGCAGGCAACGATCTCTGCGTTCAGCACGTCGAGAGGATGCGCGGTAGGCATACGGAAATTCTACGGCGAACGCGTGGCAGGGCATGCCGGCGGGGACATGTGGCAAACTTGGTTGCGGAGGAGCGCGATGAAAAAGGCGAAGCTGCTGTTGCTGGCCGGCGATTTTGTCGAGGACTACGAAGTGATGGTTCCCTTCCAGGCGCTGCAGATGGTGGGCCACAAAGTGGACGCGGTTTGCCCGGGAAAGAAGAAGGGCGAGCAGGTGCGCACCGCGATTCACGACTTCGAAGGCGACCAGACGTACTCTGAAAAGCCCGGACACAACTTCACCCTCAATGCGAGCTTCGACGAGATCGACCCGGCCCACTACGATGGCCTCGTGGTTCCCGGCGGCCGAGCGCCGGAGTATCTGCGCCTGAATGCCAAGGTTCTCGAGACGGTGCGGCATTTTTTCCAGGCCAACAAGCCGGTGGCGGCGCTCTGCCACGGCCCGCAACTGCTGGCCGCGGCGGGCGTGCTCAAAGGGCGCAAGGTGAATGCGTATCCGGCGTGCGCGCCAGAGGTGGAACTGGCCGGCGGCACCTTCGAGTTGGTGGATTTCTCCGACGCGGTCGTCGACGGCAAGCTGGTAACCGGCCCGGCGTGGACCGCGCATCCAGTATGGCTGGCGCGCTTCCTCGAAGTGCTGGAGCGGCATTTGGGAGCCTAAGCGCACATTCGGGTATTCTTCCGGTGTAATCCATTGCGGATCGTCGTCCAATCGCCGTCGGTCAGGGAGACGCATCGATGAACATGAAGAAGATCGGGCGCGGGCCGGCAGGGCGTGTGTGCCTGCGCGCGGTGCTCATTCTAGGGACGGTCTGCCTCGGGTGGTCAATCGCAAGTGCCGCGACCTGCCCTGTGGTTCATCATGGTCCGCCCACTGAGGCTGATAAGGCCCTGTTGAGCGCTGATTACGCAAAGGCTGAGTCGCTCTATCGCGCGGCGCTGGCGGCAAGCCCGCATGACACGGAACTCACTGCCGACCTGGTGCACGCGCTTCTGCGCGACCAGAAGGTGCAGGAAGCTGCTGACGCGGTGAAAGCGGCATTGGCAACCGCTCCCGGTTCCGCCACTCTCGTCGAATTGCGTGGAGAGGTGGAGTTGCGCCAGGGCGAGCCGTGGATCGCCGTTCAGACCGCCAATGAAGCGACAAAACTGGATCCGTGCAATGGACGCACCCAACTTCTGATTGCGCATTTGCTGCAGCTCAATTCGCTATACGCATCGGCTCGGAGCCATCTGGTAATTGCGCACGAACTCGATCCCGACGACCCGCAGATTCGGTTGTGGTTCTCCACACTGCCACCCCCACGACCGGTCGCGGAGATCGAGAACTCGCAGAAGCAGCTCACAGCGGCGCCAACGGGATGCCAGCTTGTTTCTTCAACCACGGCCACCCAGATACCGTTTGCGAATATCGGCTGGCAGGCAATTGGGTTGGATGTAAAGCTGAACGGCCTTGCCTTCCCGCTCAGAATCGATACGGGAGCCGGAGGTTTGCTGATCAGCAGCAGCGTGGCAAAACGTGTGGGCTTGAAGCCGCTCTCCCCGGCTGCGGTTGGAGGGATCGGCGACGATGGCAAAAGACAAGGCTACTCCGCTCTTGTCGATTCCATTCGGATCGGCGATCTCGAGTTCAGACACTGCAAAATCCAGGTCGTCGACAGCAGCGTCTTCCCCGGCGGCGAATTTGGGCTGATCGGAACCGATGTCTTTTCGCACTTCCTTGTGACTCTGGACTTTCCGGGGCACAAGTTGCAATTGACTCCCTTGCCGCCGCGCCCCGGCGAAGATGCCTCGGCCGCGCGGTCGCTCAGCACCGGAAATGAAGAGGAAGATCAGGCTGCCCGGGATGCTGCAGGCGGCGCAAATACAGGCTCGGAGAAAGCCGGTTCCAGTGGGGTGTCTCCGGGCGGCCCCTACGACCGCTTTATTGCCCCGGAGATGCGTGACTATACGAAGGTCTATCGCGTGGGACCCGACCTCATCCTTCCCGGACAGTTGAATGGGTCAACGATCAAGCTGTTCATTTTGGATACCGGCGGATTTACCACGATCATTTCACCGCAAGCCGCGAGCGAGGTAACGCGGGTACATAATGATGTGCCGCTTGGCGTTTCGGGGCTCAACGGAGCGGTCAGACAAATCTCGCAGGCCGAGAAAATCACGTTCCAGTTCGCGAATCTGTCGCAGCAGGTGGACGGCGTCATCACGATGGACCTTTCGAAGATCTCGCGCGCCACCGGAATGGAGATCTCCGGGCTCCTCGGCGCCAGCACCCTGCACCTGCTGACGATTCATCTCGATTATCGAGATGGGCTGGTCAAGTTCGATTACGATCCCAAACGGGCATACCATTTCTGACCCCAAGAGCCTGGGCCTCGGCTAACTGCGTGCTTCTCATTCTTGACGATACCGTGTGCCATACTGAATCTGCCTCAAGCGTATTTCAAACTGCGGAGCTCGCTCTCCTCGTATGCAGCAGTTACCCAATCCCGAGTTCCTGCGCCGCGCCATTGCACTGGCCACGGAGAACGTGACCAGCGGCAAGGGCGGGCCGTTCGGCGCGGTGGTGGTGCGCAACGGCAAGATCGTGGGCGAGGGCGCAAACTCCGTGACGGCCATCAACGATCCCACGGCACATGCCGAGGTGAACGCCATCCGCGCGGCAGCCAAAGCCCTGGGCACTTTCTCGCTGAACGGCTGCCAGCTCTACACAAGCTGCGAGCCCTGCCCCATGTGCCTGGCCGCGGCCTACTGGGCGCGCCTCGATGCCATCTACTACGGCGCTACGGCGGCCGATGCTGCCCGCGCCGGCTTCGACGACGCCTTTCTGTATGAAGAACTGTGCAAGGCGCACAACCTGCGCAAGATCCCATCGGCGCAGATACTTGGCGATGAGGCGCTGTCGAGCTTTGACGCGTGGATGAAGGCGCCGAATAAGGTGGAGTACTGAGAAACAGCTTTCAGCCATCAGCCATCAGCTTTCAGTTCCGGGCTTCCAACCTCTCTCGCTCTACGATTGCAGCTTCCAGCTTTTGCTTCTGGCTGAAGGCTGAAAGCTGAGAGCTGAGAGCTGAGAGCTGGCAGCTATTCTCCCTGCCGCTTCCGTGCCATTGCCTCCCTCCCCGCTTTTGTCCTATAAAATCGGATCAACCGATGATGGAATTGACTCCAGCGGCTGCCAGTTCGGCTTCCCGCGCAGCGCGGGCGCAGGAGTTGCGGGCTGATTCAGGCTCTATGATCCATGTCCAAGGGCTAAAGAAAAACTACCGCACCGCCCGCGGCACGCTCAATCTTTTTGAAGGGCTCAATCTCACCATTGAAGCCGGCGAGATGGTAGCCATCGTGGGCCAGTCTGGCGCCGGAAAAAGCACCCTTTTACACATGCTCGGCGCGCTTGATACTCCCTCCGCGGGAACGGTATACTGCGCCTCAACCAACGTGACCGAATTGAATGCCCGGCAGGCCGCGGCATTCCGCAATCGCGCCATTGGTTACGTCTGGCAGTTTCATTACCTGCTGCCGGAGTTCACGGCGCAGGAGAACGTGGCCCTGCCGCTGCTGGCTCGCGGCACGACGAAAGCCGAGGCGATGGCGATGGCGGCAAACTGGCTGAGCGAGGTGGGCCTGGCAGATCGCAGCACCCACCGGCCCGGCGAGCTCTCCGGCGGCGAGCAGCAGCGCGTGGCGCTCGGCGCGGCGCTTGCGGGACGCCCGCGCGTGGTGCTGCTGGACGAGCCGACCTCGCAGCTGGACCCGGTCGCGGGCGACGAGCTGATCGAGCGGCTGCACGCAAACCATAGACTTACCTCGATTCTGGTCACCCATAACCAGGACCTGGCGGCGAAATGCACCCGGATTCTGCGCCTGGAAAGCGGCCGGCTGATCCCTATGCCCGCCGCTCCACACCCCAACCCCGC
>Ga0187812_1000168_pt1 | contig 23695 bp, 34 predicted proteins | sample NC_S_2_FD_130582 | JGI IMG/M metagenome (GOLD analysis project Ga0187812, IMG submission 130582) | Wetland sediment microbial communities from Neuse River Estuary, North Carolina, USA - ASW-S_2 | ecosystem: Environmental > Aquatic > Freshwater > Wetlands > Sediment | place: USA: North Carolina...
GCCCAGTCGGGGTCGCCGAAGTCCCAGGACAGGTCGTTAAGGCCGACACCGAGGTTGCCGAGCAGGTTGCGCACCGTGGCGACATCCTCCTTGTTGGCCGAGCCGGCATAGGCGCGGCCCCCACCGAAATCGAGCAGGACCGGGAACTGCCTGCGGGTGCCGACGTTCTTCGGCTTTGTCGCCCCCTCGACGTGCTTCTTCTGGTCCTTCCCGAGGAACTTGACCGGGCGGCTGTATTCGCTGTAGGCGAGCTGTTCCCGCTTGGACTTGATGTCGTCCACGTCGTCGCCCTCGTTGATGACGGCCCAGAAGCCGTACCACGGCATGTCGGGGCTGATGCGGAACTCCTCTTCGCCGACGCCGAACAGCGCCGGGTCCGGGTCCGTCCCGGCGTAGGCGGCCCCGAGCGGGTCGCCGAGCTCGTCCTTGCGGGGGTTCGCGAACGGGTTGATGCCGACCATCGGGCCGCCCGGCTTCTGCAGCAGCGTCGCAACCGCGAACGACTGTGACAGCGCGTACATCTTGTCGGTGGAATAGATGCTGTTGAGGAACTCCTGTTTCGATGCGGGGTCCACCCCGAGGATTGCCCATGCGCCCTTAACGAACATCCGTTTCCTCCTTGAAGTAGGTTTGCGTCACGCGCTTCGACTGTGCCAAGTAGGTTAGGCCCAGGAGCGCATAGAGCACGTAGCCGATGTCGAACCACAGCCAAACATCCTTGTCGCGGGCGATGAGCAGCATGGCGGTCGAGAATGCCGCGTTTGCGGTCAGAAAAATCTGGGTGAGGGTTATGCCGAACGGCGCCTTGCGCCACAGGAATACGCCCGACACCAGGCTCCCGACCGCAAGCGACCCAAGGCCCGCGACCGCGAAGATGTTGACCAACGAGAAAAAGAGTTCGGGCGAGGCCAGCATGAGGTCCAGGAGGGCGAGCGCAAGCACCCCGAGGAAAAGCGGGTGGATGATGGCTTGCACGATGCAGAGGGCGAGCAGCCACCCCCCGATGCCGCCATGGCGGGCCGTCACCGCCTCGTCGTTCCGGGCGTCCTCAACCATTCCCATCGGGCTCCTCCCCAGCGGCGGTGCTCCGGTCCTCGTGCCGATACCTCAATACTACCTCATCCGACACCCTGTAGGCAAGGATGGAATGCTGGTCGGGGTAGTGCTCCAGGGTGATGGCGAGGATTTTGTCCAGTTCCCGCCGCGTGGCGAGGACCCGGCAGGGGATGACCTCCTCGTGTATGCAGCCGCCGTTGAAGAGCCATTGCCCCTTCACGGGGTGCAGGAGGGTCAGGCCGCCGGAAATCTCCCGAACCTTGGCGTCCCACGCCTCGTGCCACTCGACGGGGATTTCGGCCCCGCGGTTCCAGTGGGACGGGACGTAGATTTCCCAGAGCTGCCTTTGCACGGCTGCCTCCTATCGGGGCGGCTTCGGCACGGGCGTGCGGCGGTGGAGCTGCGGCTCGCCTTCGTCCGAGCTGTCCGACGTGCCCTCCTCGGGCTCGGCGTGCCGGTAGTCGGAATACTCGCCCACGCGGTCCTTCGGGGCCGCGATGCGCTTGCGCTTGTCGAACACGCCGCTCCCCGGGGACTTCTCAATCCAGTACCGCTGGCCGCCTTCCGTGTACGCCTTCGCGTACGGGGCGTCCTCGATGAACTTGTTGGACCCCGGCGTCACGAAGCCGGTGACCTCGCTGCCGTCGGGGAAGATGAAGTCCAGTTTCCTGGAGTCCTCGTTGTAAAGCACCCGCGCCTGGAGCGGCCCGTCGAAGCCCGCCTTCGGCCTGTAGTATTCGGTCACGGCCCCCTGCGACGCCTGGTACCGCTGCCCGGCGAGCGTGTATTCCTTCTCGATGTACTCGATTTTCAGGAACTCGCTGTGGGCGTGGGCGGCGTCCGGGTCGTTCGGGTCCACCTTGGGCCCTTGGAACCCGATGCGGATGTTGAAATTGTTCCCCATCGTGGTTTGGTACTTGAAGGGCACAATCCAGCCCTCGGCGGACGGGGCCTTCTCCCAAACATCGACGGGGGTGCCGATGCGGGCTATCTCGATTTTGAAGAGCTGCACCGGGGGCATGGCCGCGACGCGCTGCGTCTTCGGCTTCTCCTGGAAGAGCGTGTCGAGGATGGAGCCCTGGCGGATGATGTCCCGCACGGACGAAAGGTTGTAGACCTTGTCAAGGATGTCGGGCACGCCAAAGCCGGGGTCGCCCTCCTTGTCGGTGTCAATCAGGACCACCGCCACGCCGGCGGACTGCGGGAAGAAGACCTTCAGGCGGGGCTTGGACTCGGGCTTGCCGTCCGCGACCACGGTGCCCTCGATGTAGTCGCCCTGGTTGTTGTCGGGCTTGTCCGTGGCGATGATTTTGTAGTCGACGAGGCGGATGGAGCGGGTCGCCGCCTTCCAGACGAACTCGTTCGGGTCGTCGACATGGGCGGGGTCGGCCTCCTTGCGGTCGTACGCGCGGGAGAGGTCGAACTCGGCGGTCTCGATGACCTTCAGGGTGCCGTCCTTCTTGGCCCCCTCGATTTGGGCGCTGGTGAACGGGAACGCCGTCGCCAGGTCCTTGGCAAGGAAAATTTTGCGCAGGTTGTAGCCCGCCGCCATCTCGGCTTCGGGGCCGTAGGACGGGATTTCCCCGATGTCCTGCCGGAACTCGATGTCGAGCTCCGCCGCCCGGACGCGGGCATAGGTGGCCTCGGCCACCTCCTCGTCGTGCTCCATGTCCTTCCGCAGGTTCAGGGCGTCGATGTACTTGCGGTTTTCGCTGTTCTTCGGGTCGAGGATGCCGTTGAAGTCCCGGAGCACGCTTTCAAGCTGTGCCCGGACCTTGCCCGTGGGCACCCTGCCGTAGACGATGGCGTACTGGTTTTCGCCCGTTCGCCTCGCCCAGAAGATGCGGTCGGCGTACGCGAACGCGGCGAGCTTTTGCTTCTCGGTCCAGTTCCGCCTACGGGCCTCGTCATCGAACGTGCGGCGGTACGGCGGGGCGCAGCCCCCCGCCACGATGCCGGCGGCGGCCACGACGGCCCCGGCCACCAGTGCCAACAGTATGCGCTTTCCCATCGTTTCGTTGCTCATCGGGGCGGCCCTCCCGCGGCCTTGAACTTGCCCATGAACTCCAACGCCTGGGCGGGCGGCATCCTGCGCAGCTCCTCCAGCTTCTCGGGGTGCTGCGCGAAGTACGCCTCGATTCGCTCCCGCTCGGCGGAAGTGAACATGCGGTGGTACTGCTCGACAAGGGCGGGCGTCACGGTGCCCGTCACCGCCGGGCCGCGCTGGACCGCCATGCCCGCCTCGAATGCCTGCTTGGCGATGTCCGCGATTTCGTCCCGGTGTGCCTCCAGCCACTCCATCGTCTTCTGGTTGCCGCCGAGGAGCGTCGGGTTGTAGTGCAGCGCCATGGTCATGCGGAACACGGAGTTCTTGTCGCCGCGGATGTCGTTGACCGCCCCCCACCACAGCGGGTCGGAGTAGAACTCGGGGATGGCCACCTGCTGGAAGAAAGTCAGGTTTTCCTTCTTGATGGTCTGCAGTTGGTCGTAGTAGTACCTGTACGCCGCCGTGTCGTAGACCACGTTCCCGGCCAGGTCGTACTTGAACACGTCCTTTTCCATCTGCTTGAAGTCGAAGTTGAAGTAGATTTCGTCAATCTCCCGCAGCTCCCGCAGGTAGTCGTGGTCCGGGAGGCTCAGCTGGTCCTCGGCGAAGAGCATTTCGGGGAGGCAGGCCATGAACTCCACGTCGAACGCCTCCTCCATGGGGAACTTCTGGATGTTGATGTTGTTGTGGACCATCTCATGGCCCATTACGGCGGGGCGCCCCGCGACCCAGTCGAGCATGCGGGCCTCAGGGTTGTAGTAGATGATTCCGACGTTCAGCCAGGTGACGCCGAGGATGCCGGATATCTCCGTGTTGTAGCCGAGGTGGAGTTCGCGGGGGATGAAGTCCGACAGCCTGGACGGCTTCGGCAAATGGTGGAGCTCGCGGAACGTGATGTTGTAGCCCGGCACCTTTTCATCGAGTTGCGCCACCAGGTCGGCGACGGGGATGCCCAGTTTCGCCGCCCGTGTCCTGACCGCGATGTCGTAGGTCGCCTTGTAGTAGTCGAAATCGTCCTGTGCCGCCGCCAACACGACCGCCTTGAGGTCGTCGGCGTCCGCCTGCGCCTGGGCCGCCGTGATGATGCGCTGGCCGCACAGGGTGGTCACCCGCACGGTGCCGTCGGGGAGCGGCAGGTAGTGGTCGAGGATGATTTTCAGCTTCGCCGGGTTCTCGGTGACGGACGACGTGGAGACGATGTCGGTTTGGACGGCGAGGCTGTCCGGCTCGGCAACCAGCCGGAAGCCGATGCCCGAGCCCGCCGCCTGGGTGCACACCCACGAGGCCATCATGGTCCGCAGTATCTCCTCGCGTTGTTTGAGCGGGTCGGTCGTCCGCTGGATTCCCGGCGGGAAGTAGGACGGCAACGCGCCGCCCGCCACCGGCGGGGCCTGGGCCGCCAACCCGGTGGCGAAGCCGAACAGTGCCGCTGCCAAGAACAACCCCTTGATGTCCATGTGCCCCCCTGATTCGATACAATACCCGTTTCCCGGCGCGTCCGCGGCCAAAATCCGCTATTCCAAGCGAAGTTCCAACACCGTGTCGCGGGGCCAACCCGCAATCACCTTTAGGTTTACCCGCACGTCATCGAAGGGGATGCCCCCGCAGGCCAGTTTGATGACCTTGTCGTCCGCTTTGAGGGGCAGGCGGTCCACGCACGCCTGCACCTTGGCCGCCGCGGCCTGCGCGTCGGCGACCGCCTGGGCGTATTCGGCCACCAGGGCGCGCCGCTTGGCGAAATAGGCCCGCCTGTCCGCCTGCCACCTGTCGGCATCCTTTTGGAACTGGGCGAGCTTGGCCTTCAACGCGTCGTTGGCGGCGTTCAGGTCCTTGTGCTCCTGCGCGAGGCCACGGACGGACTCGCCCAGCGAGGCGGCATCGGCGACCAGGGCGTTGTGCTGCCCGTTGAATGCCTCCGCCTCGACCCGGCACGCCTTGGCGTCGGCGTGCTTGTCGGCGCACCGCTTGTTGTGTTCGTCGATTTGGGCGTCCAGGCGTTCCGTCAGCCTGTTGTGGTCGGCGATGAGGCGCTTGGCGGCCTCGGCCCGCTTCTGGAGGTCGGTGTACCTGGCTATGAGGTCGCCGGCAGCCGCCTGTTGCTGCTTGCCCGTGGCCGCAAGGGTGTCCTCTTCCGCCGCAAGCGCGGCCCCCGTGCCCTTGTCGAGCGCCCGGACGGCGGCGACGGCGGCCCGGACGCCCTTCAGCCGGGCGGCGAGGTCCGCCGCCTGGTCGGCCCGGGCGGGCCAAGCCGAGGCGAGCAGTGCAACGGATAGCACTAGCGTCAGCGGTTTTCCGGCCATAGGTCCTCCTTCGGCAGCTCGACCATCTTGCCGTGCACCACGATGAAAGGCTCATCGCCCAGGTGCCACACGACAGCAAAGACATCGTAACAGGGGTTTCCAAGCCGGGGCACTGTGCAAGCCTTGCAGCCTATCAACACTTCCCGGTCCAGGAGGATAAGCGTCTCCCCCTTCCTGGGGATGTCCGACATTTCGTAGCTGCCGACTTCCTCGGCATAGATGTCCTTGATGACGACTCTCATTTCCGCTTCTCCTTGTTTGCCTTGTTCACCAGCTCCATCACCTTTTCCGCCGACTCGCGAACCCACAGCGCCTCTTCCCCATTGAAATGGACCAGGGAGCATGTCACCCCGTGCGTGACGCCCAAGAAGTTCTTTGCCGGGAAGAACCTCGGAAGGCCTTCGAACAAGTGGTTTGGCCTTCCGCTGTAGTCCACGCTGTCATGATGTTCGGTCAGCGTGACAAACCCCGGAACCCGCTTGATGACCCTTTTCATTTCCGCTTCCCCCTGTTCTTGGTCACGCCCTGCGCCCGGTCGTCCCACAGCTTGACCATACCGTAGTCCTTGACGTAGGTGATGGGCAGCATCCTCCCCAGGTGCTTGACGCACCAGTTCTGGATTGCCAGTATCGCGTGGGCGGCCTCCCGCTGCTCCTTCGCGCTGTCGGCGTGGGCGTAGACCCTGGCCGTGAAGATGCGGACCTTCTTGCCCGCCCGCAGCCAGGCCTTGACGCGCCCGACCATGGCCGGGATGCGGCTGCCCGTGTGGGTCCCGCGCACCCACCCGTAGTGCTTGGAAAGCGTGCCGTCGAAGTCGACGCCAATCCACGGCTTGATTCGCTTGCTGCCCATCAGTCGTACCAGCCGTCGGCGTCGAAGCGCTTCACCCGGGTCTCCACGCCCGCCTTCCTGGCCCGGCGCACCATGTCCCACGTGCCCCTCGATTCCGGGTCGGGGAATGCCAGGCAGAGGTTCGGGCGGTATTCGTCCAGCATCCGCTGGTTCCGCAGGGAGCCCGCCGCCTTGCCGTAAAGGGCCCAGTCGGCGGGCACGGGCTGCACCGGGATGCCGAGTTCCCCGGCGGCCCGGCCGCCGAACTTGTCGGCGCCGCGGACGACCTCGCCGGTCGCGTCGTCAACCTCGCCCGCGTCGCCGTGGATGACGAGTTCGATGGCCCCGGCGCCGCCCCAGTGCTCAAGGGCGGCCTTGATTACCCCGAAGTCGGTGTAGTCCCGCCCGCCGCAGATGAGGACCCGCAGCATCACTCGCCCCTGTCAACGGGCTCCGTCAACTCCATCGGCTCCTGCTCCGATGGGATGTGCTGCGCCGCATCCGCGGTGAGCACGGCAACCCTGTCTTCGAGTGCTATGACCTTGGCGGCCAGGCGGTCGTGCTCGGCGAGCAGCATGTCTATGAGGGCGGTGCCCGGCCAGAGCCCAGCCTTCCGCCACGCACGGAGCTCGGCGACGGCCTTTTCGAGGGTGAGCGGCTCCTCCTTCTTCACGTTGGCCGTGTTCCCCCCGGCGGCTATCGACGCCTTGGCGGTCTTGCTTATCTTTTCCGGCATGGCATTCTCCTCTTCCCCACAGTATATGCGGCTGCGGCCCGGGTGTCAAGAAATATCGGCGGAATGCGGCTCGGGCTCGTCCTCCGGCATCGCCATCGGCGGGGGAACCTCGCCTTCGGGCGGGGTCGGCGGCGGTTCGGCGGCCTCCGGCGCGGTTTCGGTAGCGGACTCGGGGGAGGCCGCATGCTTCTTGGCGGCCCGCGTGGCGGCGGCCTTTTCGCGGGCCTCGGCCTTGCGCTTTTCGGTCACCTCAAAGTAGGTCTGATAGAGGGCGTAGGTCTTTTTTGCGACCGCCAGGTGCTGCCGGTCGGCGCAGATGGCGTGGAATTCCGCTAGCACGATGACGACGAGCATGAACCCCTCGGAGGCGGGGTCCGCCAGCAACTCGTGCATCCCGTGCAGCAGTGCGGTCATGGGGGCCTAGGCGGCCTACTTGCGCGCCTTCCATTCCAGGAAGACCTCGGCGAAGGTCCGCGCCCCGCCGTCCCCGCCCCCGCTGGGGACGATGGGCCCGAACTTGGACAGGTCATAGGGTTCCCGGTCGAGGAGGATGAAGTTCCCCATCCCGTCCGTGACGGGGCGTTCCGCATCAGCATCAAGAAGGTAATAATCGTCGCCGGGCCAGCCGTGGTCCCAAAAATCGCGGATTTCGGCCCCGGTCGCCTGTTCGGGGGGGTTGGCCATAGCGACAAGCCGCACTATTTCATCCGGGTCCACTTTTTCCATGGCGGCGACGAACTCCTCCATGGCCTCGACATCGCCGACCTCGAAGAAGTGCATCCCCTCTCCGAGCACCATCCGCATCCCTTTGGCGATGCGCTTCCATTGTTCAAGCAATGGCTTCATGGCTTCCCCTTCGCCTTGCGGAGCGCGGCATGGGCCGCGTCCATTGCGGCGTTGAACTTCCCCGGCATGCGGTGAGTGCGGCGGCGGCCCTTTCCCGCCCGTGTGCCCGTGCGGCGGTCCGGCCTCACGGCTTCACCAAATCTTTGTAGATGTGCTGGAGGTCCTCCAGCGCCTCGTCCTGCCCCGCCTTCTTGAGGTAGTAGACCAGGCTCCCGATGCACCGTTTCGCTTCGGCCAGCTCCTCCTGGGCCTCGTCCAGTGTGGTCGGGCGGCGCTTGGCCAGGCTCAGCTTCTCGATTGGCGTGTCGGAGTATTCCTTGATGGTTTCCTCCGCCTCCCGGAAAGCCCGCTCGGCGACCGCGTCCGGCGAGCAGGTCGGCGAGGCCGTTTCGGGGTGCAGGGCGACGTGCAGCGCCCGGCGGAGCTGGTTGAGCGCGTTCAAGGCCTTCTTGAGGCCCTCGGCGTTATGCAGCTCGCCGCTCCACTCGGTGCGGAGGGCGTCGGCGATGAAGCGGGCGGCCGCGCTCATGCCGTCCCAGTCCCTGTTGGTTGTCATGTGGGGGACGAGCAGGAACTCGATTCCCCTGTTGTTCGCCAGGTTGAGGGTGACGGAGACGATGCTGCCGTCGGAGCGGGTGCTGACCCCCTTGACATCGAGCCAGTGGGGCTTGAGCGCCAGCCCCTTCACGGGCACGTCCTGAATGTGCCACCGCTCGTACTCGTAGCCCTTGCGCACGGTCAACAGGTTGATGGCCGCCTTGCCGTCGCCGTTGGCGGCGTCCGCATACCAGGCTTGCTGGGCCTTGGACATGTTGGTCCGGTTATAGACCGCCCACTGCTTCCGCAGGTAGTCGAAGAGCTGGAGGAACACCTTTTCCTTTTCCGCCTGCGTCGAGAACGCAAGCTGCATCTCGGGCTGCTTGCGGTTCCCGTACACCAGGACTTGCCGCTTTATCCTCATCCGAGCACCTCCATCTCCAGGCGCGCGGCGAAGTCAAGCGCCTTGGACGGGTCTAAGCCCTCCCCCACATCGTCGAAGATGGGCTGCAACCCAATATCCTTCCGCGAAAACGTGACGGAGCCGAAACGGGTCTTCATGACCTGGGCGTACATCTGCAGCGCCACGACCACCGTCGCCTTGTGCCCAATGGGCAGCCGGCGGAACACCTCGAAAAAGTCCGGTTTCGACTGCTTTTTCTTCATCTTCATCCCGCACCCCCTATCCGGTTTCGACCTCGAAGTCCCTTGTGCGGTAGTCCTTGCCCGGGTTCCATTTGTTCAGGCAGCGGACCAGATTGGCGACTGCCTGCTTTCTCGATGGCCCATTGGCCAGGAGCGTCCGGTCGGACCAGAGCCGGGCGGTGAACGAGCGCTTCTGGTCGTTTGCCCGCAGGGCGTCAAAATTGTATTGCACAAGGATGACCGGAATCGAGGCCGTGCGCTCCCGCAAGATGCCGAGGAGCCGCGTACAGTGCTTGATGGAGTTCTCCGCGCCCGCAATCTTGTCCTCCAGGACGTTCGCGGGCAGGCCCTTCATGAGCTCGACGCCGCCGATGGGCCAGTCGTAGCGGCCCGTGTCGAAGCGGTTGTCCCACGCGGCCTTCCGGCCCTTCTTGTCCAGCGGCTTGTCGAACCAGTCGAAGAACTCCATGTGGGACTGGTGTCCCGGGCCGTGGTTGGCGTGGATTCGGTACCAGGGCATGCGCCTACTCCTTTGCGACCTCCACGGTCGCCAAACCCGTGACCTCGTTCGAAAGCAGGATGTCCTTGGACAGGATGACGGTCACGGTCAGCCCGGCCTGCCGCATGGCAATCACGCAATCGTCCAAGCGGGTCGTGGCGAACGCCGTCTTTTCGTTGAGGAACTCCGCCCCGCCGAGTTCGGCGTGCGCCCAGGCCCGCCCTTTGTCGGTTTGCGGCTCCACGTCGAAGAGCCAGCGCTCCTTCGCCTGCACCAGGTTGATGTCGCTCACTGTTCGTCCTCGCCCGTGTCCGTCCAGGTGATGTCCTCGTCCTGCGTCTCGTTGCCGGGCTCGGTTTCCTCCGTGAACGGGCAGGTGGCGCCCGTCACCCCGCTGCGAAGACTCAGCGTGTAATCCCGTGCGATGAGGAAGATGATGGCATAGGCAGCGGCGGCACCGACTCCGAGCGCCCACAGGTGGAGTATGGCACAGATGATGAAGAGGGTGATGAACGCCAGGTCGCCGGCGGCGAGGCAGGTGGCCAGCGTGCGGATGGCGGGATTGCGGAATCCCCGGCGAATCCGGTACAGGGCGTCGCTGATTGTCATGTTGTCCCTCCTGGCCCCATTATACCACCGGGCGGGGGAAAAGCCCAGCCTGTCACAGCCCCTCCAGGATTTCCAACAGGGCGACGGCATTGCGGTCGCTCTGCAGCGCCTCGCCGGGGTCGGACGCCGGGCAGTCGGCGTGCTCGACCCTCATGCCACCCCCAAGCTTGTTCTCGATGCGCCACTTCGTCAGCGCCTCGCCCTTCGCGCCCTGGCCGCTGCGCTCGTTGTCGAACATCAGGCTGAGGCGGGTCACGCCGAGGATGCGCAGGAAGTCCATATGGTCCTCCGTCACGCCCTTGGTGAGCGAAGACAGGACCGGGCAGCCCGGGGCGAGCAGCTTGCAGGCCAGCGCGTCGAACGGCCCCTCGACCAGGGTGACGGCCCCCCGGGCGATGATTTGCCGCAGGGTTTCGTCGTCGTTGCCGCACCACACCGGCCCCTTGAACGCATAGGGCGTGCCGAGCCGCCTGTACTTGTGGTCGGGGAGGAAGAGGCAGCTTCCCTCGAACGGGCGGACCTGCGCCTGGCCCCACCGCCCGTCGAGGTCCCGCAGCGGGAAGACGAACGCCGGGCCGGGCGGGAGCGCCTTCGGGAGGTAGAACATGCCCGTGGCCCGGAGCACGGCGTCGAAGTTCGCCTCGATGTAGGCGCTGGCGGGCTTCCAGCGGCGGCTGGCGTAGATTTTGGCCTTCGTGGCGGCGAGCTTCGAGGGCTTGCCCAACCCGGCGAGCTTGGCGTACACCTCGTCGGTCTTGGCGAGCAGGGCCGGGACATCCTGGAACCAGGCCGAGCGGAAGTCGTCCATATAGGTATGATACCCCAAAATGTTGCATTTTGCGAGAGGTCGGTGGTATAATGCGGACATGGAAACGAAGCCCAGGACCCTGCGCGACGTACTGCCGCTCGAATACAAGCAATATCTGGCGGCGTGCAAGTCTGCCTTGCGGGTGGAGAGGCTGCTGGACGAAGCCGTGGTCTTCGAGCATACCCACTCGTTCGGCTCCGAAAGCGACGAGCACAAGAAGTCTAAGGTTTGGCCGGGCACGCACCGCTATGTGCAGTGCTGGTGGGAACTCGCCAACGGCTACGGCGTCGGCTGGAACGAAAACCCGAAGGTGGGTCACAGCTTCCCCGTCATGAAGCTGCCGGAAAGCGCGAAGGTGGGGACCCGGTGAAACCAGAAAAAATCCTGACCGTCGAGGACCTAGCCCGCCTGCGGGACGCCGCCATGGGGCTGGCAAGCTGGCTGCGGGAGACGCGGGAACAAGCCGCCCGGCTGGCGGAGGCGCTGGGAAAAACCGAGGAAATCCGGGCCGCCGTCGCACAGGACTGGGCCGATGCGGCCCGCCGAATCAGGGAGGCGGGGTTCCACGACCTCGGGCACCTGCGGACCGCCCTTGAGGAGGGCTTGTCCTGGCCCGAAGGCTACAACCCCTAGCCGCCGTCCTTCTTCCTCTGCACCGCCTGCACGACCCGCTCGTCCACATTGCCCTCCTCCGTGTCGAACGCCCCGAGCACCCACAGCAGGGCGAAGATGTCCCGGTATTCCCGGAAGAGGACCTCGGGGTCCCGCAGCATCGCCTGGAACTCCCGGTACAGCTCCTCCTTCGTGTTGATTGGCGAGAAGTCGCCGGGCCGCCTGCACTGCTCGGGGTTGCGGGAGCCGCACTTCGTGCAGCCCGTCACGCGGTCGTTGCCAATCATCGTGGCGAACTGGCAGTTCTGCGGGCAGGGGCGCAGGAACCGCCGCAGGAACTTGCGCCTGTGCCGGGCGATGACCTCCTTGGTCTTGGCGACTATCTCCTCAAGGGATTTGAGCCGCAGCGGTTTGTTCTTGAGTTCCATCCGGCTCCTCGCGGGTCTCCAGCACGATGCGGGGCTGCTCGTCGGCCGTGATGCGGTACACCCGGTCGGCGGCCTGCGCCAGGGCCGGCTGGTGGGTCACCGCCAGGATGTCGAACTTGTGCTCGCGGCAGAGGGTCCTCAGCAGGGCGCTCACGCGGGCCAGGTTGCCGCCCTCGACGCTCACGTTGTTGAACGCCTCGTCGAGCACGAGGCACCGGGCCAGCTTGAACCGCTTGACGAAGATGACCCGCAGCAGGAAGGCGATGACGTTGACGACGCCGCCCCCGAAGCAGTCGGCCGGCTTCCCCGCGAACTCGCCTTGGCGCATGAACGGCTCGTAGCTGGAGCCGCGGGCGGTCTCCTTCTTCCGCATGAAGAAGCTGATGCTGCGGTCGTCGAACACCATCTGGAGCCCGCCGCTGACGATGCTCTCGATTTTGCCGATGCCGTGCGCCGATATGATTTGGATGCAGCGGTCGATGACCCCGACGGCGAGCAGGAGCTGGGTCTTCCGCTTTTCGGCCTCGGCCATCTTGGCGTCCAGGCGGGCGAGGTTCTGCCGCTCGTAGGCGAGCTGCTGCTCGACCCGGTCGGCGACGGCGTGGAGTGCCGAGACCCGGCGTGCCAGGGCTGTGTCCATGCCTTATAATACCGTTGGGGGATTGCTACTTGGCTGTATTTCGCAAGCGCGACAGCTCGCGGCAAAGCTCGGATACTGAGGAAGGACTGAGTACGATAGTGCTCTTTTCCTGTTCCAGGCAGATTGTCCCGCCGGCATCGACATGGAGCACGATGGGCAGTTCAGGAATCCCTTCGTCAGATACTTCCTGCCAAAGCACACGGCCCTTGTTGAAGACGGTTGTGACGCTCATCGGCTGTTGTCTTCCTCCAACGGGCCGCCCTCGGGGTCGCCCATCAGGCCGCCCTCGGAGTCGTCCACGAGCACCTTGGCGATGGCGGCCGGGGACGCGGCGGCGAGCTTGGCTGCGGTCGCCGGCGAAGTCGCGGGGACCCCGGCGAGTTCGGCATCGATGGAGCTGACCTCGCCCTGCGGGACGGTGCGTGCCGCCGCGGCGGTTGCGGCGGTCGGGGGCGCCGCTGCGCGGCGGATGCCGCCGCCGGACGCCGACGCCAGGTTCACGCGCCGGGGCTGCGGGGGGCGGCGTCCCGCGGCTGCGGCGGGTGCCGGTGTCGCGGAGGCCGGCGGCTGCCCGGCGGGCCGCTGCACGGCGTTGCCGGCGGTGATGGGGGTGCGGGTTTCGGAGGTAGCGCCCTCCCCCACGGCCGCGGGCGCCCCAGGCCGCTTGTCGGCGTTGGCGGCGGCGGCGGCGATGACAGCCTTCGAGTGCTGCTCCTCGGCCTTCTGTTCCAGGACCTCAAGCAGCAGCTCCCGGACCATGTCCTTCATGGCCCCGCGCCTGTGCTTCGGACAGGGCTTGTAGAGGGGCTCGCCGTCGGGCTCCTTCAGGACGGCGTCAAGGTATTCCTGCGTCGCCTTGCAGCCGCACTTCCGCTCGACGACAATCCGGTACATCGTGCCGACGTGGACTTTCATGTTTTGTCCCGGGCGCTACTTCGAAACGATGCGCCCCCCGACCGTGACCTGCCCGGCAGGATTCGTCGGCGCGGAGCCGACCGTCACCTTGCCGGGATTCGCGGGGACGCTCCCGATGCGGACGCCCTTGCCGACCCTGATGTTGGTCGGGATGCTTGTCTGGCTGCCGTCCTGCGCCGGCGTTGCGGCGGGGGCGGCTGTTTCGTCGGGGACGGATGCGGCTGGCGCGTCCGTTGCCGGTGTGGCCGCCGCCTTTGCGGCGCGGGCCTTGCGGGCCTTCGGCGCCGCCGTCGAGCCGGGTTCCGCCGCCTCGCCCGCAACCGTGACCGCGGCGAGGTAGTTCACCAGGTCGTTGAACGCGGCGAACAGCCCCCGCTCGTCCGTCTGGCCCATCTTGGCCCGGCGGTTCAGCTCGTTGGCCGCCGTCTTGATTTCCAGGATTGTCTTAGGCATGGTGCCTCCACCCCCCTATAATACTGCCTTGGGGACGCCGCCTTGAGGTGATTTTTCGGCCTTCGGCGCCCAGGTGCCCAAATCCAAGGACGGGAAGGCCGCCAGCAGGCGAACCCTCTTGATTCTGAGGGCTTCCCACTCGTCTTCGAGCTTGCGGATTTCCCCCCGCAGTTTGTGCTGCCTCCCCGCCAGGTTGTACATCCGCCGCTGTGCCTCTTTTTCGGTCATGTCAGAACACCTTGACATTGGCGTCCCAGTTCCCCCGGCGGAAGCGGACCGTGGGCAGGTTCCCCGCGGCCACCCTCTCCAAGGTCACCAGGGCCTCGCCCGACTGGCCGAGGGCGTCGTGCACCAGCTTGGCGGCTTGCCACTGGATGCCGAACGGCTCCCACCCGTCCTGCGGGGCGCCGAGGCTGAACTCCTGCGGGTTCCCGTACTGGTTCCAGGCGACGACGCCCCTCTTGGGGTCGAACACAACCTTCCTGGACGGGTCGCACAGCGAGGCCGCCGCCGAGAGCACCTCCATCAGGCGGGCCGCCGGGAATTCGGCGAACGCCTCCCCGGGCACGCTGTACACCTGGTGCAGGTGCGGGCTCAGCGAGTGCCCGCTCACGAACGCGACGAGCGGCCCCATGGACGCCCCCCAGTAGCCCTTGTCGGTGACGAAGACCTCGTCCGCGCCGCCGCCGATGAAGCGCAGGAAGCCGTCCCGCGGGTGCAGCTTGGCCGCCCGCAGGGCGTCCGGCCCCTGCCACATGACGACGCCGGGCGCGGTGGACAGCAGGATTCTCCCGTCCTGCAGCAGCGGGGGGGACGCCACCGCAAACGGCTTGGCGTTGAAGCCCTTGAACGCCTCGGGGCGCAGCGAGAGGCCGACGGCGCCGATGTCGTGGCTCTTCAGGCAGGAGTCCTCGACGGGGACGGTGCGCACCCGCAGCTCGGACGTGAACGCGGACTCGACGCTCCTCAGCACCAGCACCCCGCCGTCGCCCAGCGAGAGCTCCACCTTGTCCTCGGGCATGGCCCTGAGGCAGTCGTAGATGTGGCCGTGGCTGACGAAGACGGAGTCCTTGCCGATGAGCATGGACTTGCTGGAGACGAAGCCGAACGAGCTGCTGCGGTAGACCTGCGGCTGGGGCGCCAGGTTGATGGCTATGAACGGCGACGCCGTCGGGTCGAAGCCGGCGACCAGGTGCAGCGTTTCCAAGAGGGCTTTTTTGTCCATCAGCATCGGCACCTACCGTGCAAAGGGGTGCGGCGCCGGCCCTGACGCTGCTCGGCTTCGGCCCGGCGCTGAAGGGCAAAGCAGCAGAAGTCCCTCGGCGCACCCTTGCGCCTATAATACTTGGATTCCTACGAAATGGTGATGGTCAATGCGGGGGACACGGCGGTGTATGGGGCGGGCTGCGCGCTGTCCACCGCCCGGAGCGTGAACGTGTAGACGGCGGGGGAGGTCGGCGTGCCCGAGATGATGCCGTTGGAGGCGTTCAGCGAAAGCCCGGTCGGCAGCGAGCCGGAGGCCACCGCCCAGGTGTAGGGCGGCACGCCGTAGTACTGGAGGGCCGTGCCCTGCGGCGAGGCCGTGAAGATGCCCGCGGCCGCCTGGGCGGAATAGGGCACGCCGTGGGTCCCGTTCGGCAGGAACTGCGCCGGGACCGCGACCTCGGCCCCCGGCGGGAACGTGATTGAGCTCGCGCCGGAAAACGGCGTCGTTGTGCCGTTGAAGTTGGCCGCCACCTGGAAGCTGTAGACATGCCCCGCCGCAAGCGGCCCGGCGGTGTAGCTCTCGTTGGCCCCGCCGAACACGGTCGCGACCGTGGCGAACGGGCCGGAATTCGTGTACGTGATGGCAACCGAGGCCGAGGCATCGGAGCTGCCGAACCCGTAAGTCCCGCCCGGGGTGACGGTGTATTCCCCGAGCCCGGGATTCGAGCCCACGAGCGTAAACGGGATGCCCGTCGCCGCGTAGACCACCCCGCCATCGACAAAGGCCAGGTTGCCGGACGGCGGGTTGGTGACCGTGACGTTGTAAGGCGGGAGGGCGGGAACCGAATGCGCCTCGGCGGCGTAGAGCGTCCCCGTCGCCATCTGCACCGTGTAGCTCGACACGACCGACGGGCCGGGCAGGTTTTGGTTCCAGGTCGCCGTGACGACGAACGGGCCGCCGGCCGGCCCCGAAACCCGTATGATTTGCTGCGCCGCCGGCGGGAGCGGGGTCCCGATGTAGGCGTACACGGGGGCCGAGAACGGCGAATAGCCGTCCGGCGAGCCGCTGCGGACCTGGAAGCCGTAGGTGACGCCCGGGGCGAGCGGCGTCGTCGTGTACGCCTGGACGATGCCCGCCCCGATGTAGGCCAGGGGGGCGAAGGCCCCGTTGGCCCCGGAGGACTGGAGCTGGTAGGAGCTCACGAGGTCGGGGCGTTCTGTCGTCCACTCTAGCGTGATGCTGTTGTCGGGATTGATGATGGGGGTCTGCATGGCCGGGGCGACCGGGAGGCCGACGTAGGACGATTCCTGCTCAAAGAGGATTTCCCCGGTCGTCACGTACTGGTTCTTCAGCTTCGAGGCGTCCCAGGTGCCGATGACCAGGCGGTGGGTGAGGTCAATCAAGGTTTCATAAGTGCGTCCCTCGCTGTCAAGCGTGCCGAGCAACACCTTGCCGCTGCGGAGCGACTCGACGCTCGCCTCGCGCACCCATTGCACGTTGTCGCTCCCGTAGACGAGCCCCGATTCCTTGCTGATTTCAAAGAAGCCCTCGACTTGGAAGAGCTGGCTGTTCATCTGCATGAGGAAGCAGCCGTTTGGGCCGGACAGGGCCAGGACGCGGACGTTGTCGAACGTCGGCGTCGAGAAGATGGCGTTGAAGACGACCGGGGGGCCGATGTTCTTCCAGAGCAGCGGTGCGGCGTCGTTCGTCGCCCCGCCGAGCGTCGTGTTCCAGGCCGGGGCGGACGCCCCGCTCGTGCCCGCGGCGACGGCCAATTGGATGTTGCCGTTGCCGTCGAGGACCTCCGTGCCGAGGGCGTAGAACGTGGCCATGGCCCACGCCGGCGGCGACGGCGGGGCCAGGGTGATGTAGTTCGAGAGCTGCAGGTAGGTGTCCGGGTTGTCGGTCGAGACGAGCGGGGCGGACGAGTAGCGGTAGAGGTCCGCCGTGGCCGTCAGGACGATGGTGTAGTCGAGCTCGGTGTGGACGGCGTCCACGACCAGGCCGGGGTGCCCCTGGTTGTCGTAGGTGGGGACAAACAGCTCGCGGAGCAGCACCGCCGAATCGTCGGGGACCATGTCGCCGTAGACGAGCACGCTGTAGGGGCTGATTACGGCGACGCGGCTGTCCCCGGTCAGGACCGCGCCGCGCCTGTACCTGCCCGCGTTCGTGTAGATTGCCGATTTGGAGGGCGGCGCCCAGTCGAGCGGGGTGTTGCGCTGGGAAATCGTCGCCGGGCTCGTGAGCGAATACGAGATGATGACCGCCGTCGACGCGTCGGCGGCGGCGAAGAAGTACTGCCCCGTCGAAAAGTCGAGGTTGTACTGGCCCGCCAAGGGGGGCGTCAGCACGAAGGCGAACGGGGTGCCGTCCAGGTAGGCCACCCCGCCGTCGACGAACGCCTGGCCCGCCCCCGGCGGGTTTTGGACCGCGACGACGTACTGGGGGGACGACGGGATTGTGTACGCCTCGAAGACCTGCCCGCTGTCCGCCAGCTGGGAATAGTCGGGATGGGTGAACGCCGCCGTGAACTGCGCCGGGTCGGCGTCAATGATGGTGACCGTCTGGCCGTTCAGGAACGTGGCGCGGGACAGGGACGCGAACGAAACGGTCTCCCCGGCGTTGAAGTCGTTCGGCACCGTGACCGTCAGGACATCGTCCGCGACCGCGACGGCCGCCAGCGCCTCCGGCCCGTAACCGGCCGAATTTTGCCACTGCGAGCTGGCAAGGACCAGCGAATCCCGGCCGTTGAACGCGTAGGCGACGACGTTCACCGTCACCGTGGAGACGACGGGCTCGTTGACGGCGTCGTCCACGGTAATCTGAAAAACCAGCGCCTCGCCGTTGACGCTCACCCCGTTTGTCTCTATGGAAATGCCCGGCCCGTTGGTCGGGCCCGGGATTGTGACTGGCGTGCCGGAAACCTGCGCCCACGAATAGGTCACCGGCAGCCCGGGCTGGCCGAGGGTGATTTGCGGCAGGAGGGCGAGCACGGAGTTCCGCGGCACGTCGTTGACGGGGTTCGACGAGAAGCCCTGCGTCCCGGGCCATGCGACCACGGGCGGGGGCACGAACAGCAGTGTGACGGTCGCCGACGCCACCTGGCCGCCCGTGGGCGGCGTGTGGATGGGGTTCCCCCCGGAGTCGATGTCGATGACGGCGACCTGCACCCGGAACGTCTGCGCGGACGGGCCGATGTCGTAGGGGATGCTCAGCGTGGCCTGGTACGATGCCGGGCCGACCGTGAACGTCATGTCCTTCACCGTCCCCGTGTTCGTCCACACCATGCCGTTGTCGGGCGTCGGCGTGCCCACGGTCGTGTCGGACACGAACGGGGTCGAACCCCCCGAGGTCCCCGCCGTCGTGATGACCTGCACGTTGCCGAACGGGTCCACGACCTCGTCGTTCAGGACATAGAGATGCCCGGACTGCCATGCGGGGAAAACCAGTCCACCATAGGGCGTCGGAAACGTCGATGGCGCGAAGACCGCCCCGCTCGTGGCGCCCACCCAGTTGTGCGAATTGTCGGGGGTCCCCGCGAGGGTGTTGATGAACAGGGACGAGCTGAACGTCGAGTACGCGGCCACGAAGCCGCTCGCGTGCGTGCCCGCCTGGCTGACGGCTTCCCCGATGGCGAAGGTCCCGCTGCTCAGCGTCCCGTCAACCTCGTAGGGCGGCTGCCCCCACTCGTACTGCAGGAGGTTGAAGTTCAGGTCGAACGACGTGCTGGCGTTGAAGACGTACTGGAGGCCGCGGAGCGCCGGGCTGACCGCGACCGGCACGATGGCGGCGACCGGGGTGACCAGGTAGCCGGAATAAAACGTCGTGTCGCCCGTCTCCAGGGACTGGCCGATGAAGCCCCAGTTGGCGACGAGGGGCATGATGGCCTTCGTGCCCCGCAGCCAGGTCGCCGCCGGGTTCGGGTTGCGGAAGTCGGTGCGCGGGGTGTACCGCCACGTGGACACGTTGAGCTGGTTTACCGAGACGGTGCCGTCGACCGGGGGGTTTTGCGTCAGGTCCTGGGCAATGTAGCCGAAGACGACCGAGTTGTCCGTGAAGACGTTGAGCGACGCCTCGGTGAGGGACGCCTGCGGCGTGCCCGTGAGCTGCTTGAAGTTCCACGGCACGGAGCTGATGTTCGTCACGTCCGGGATGTAACCGAGCAGGATGTTCCCGGCCAGCCCGGCGCGGTTCTGCGTGTAGTAGGTGGTCGAAAGCCAGCGGGAGTTCTGGGACGGCGGGGTGTTCGTCGAAAGCCCCGGCACGACGGTCAGGTCGGAGCTGACGTGGCGCACCGCCTGGGTGAGCAGCGGGGTTATCGCGGACCAGGTCCCGCCCTGGTCGAGGGACGTGAAGAGGCCGACCGTCATCGTGTAGTCCCCGAGCAGGACTGTCAGTGCCTTCGCATGGCTGGTGGTGTAAAGCTCGAAGTGGCTGCCGTCCGGGGTGAGCAGGGACACGGAATCGTAGGAGAGCCCGCTTCTTGCCGCCGAGCTTGCGATGGTGACGGGCGAACCCGCCGTCCCGTTCGCGGCGATGAGGTACCCGTTCACCGCCTCGGACCAGTTCCCGTCGGTGGAGAATTGGCAGATGACGGCGTAGGTCTCGCCGCTGCCGACGAAGAGGATGTCGTAGTCGGAGCCGACCAGCAGGCCGGACACGGCGGCGACCGGGCCCGTGAGGGTCGGGCCGGAGGGGTCGAACTTGAACCACACGATGTCGCTCGTCGGCGGCGGGCCGCCGACCGAGCCGGCGTTCTGCCGCGTCCCGATGATGTAGATGTAGGTGCCGTCCGTGCACACGGCGGGGTCGAACGCGACCGGCGCCGGGGGCGACGGGAACGTGTAGGTCACCAGCTGGGTGGCCGTGATTCCGTAATTTGTGCTCGAATAAACGGCGAACTGCCCGGCGACCGATGTGTTGCCGACGATGTAGAGCGTGCTGCCGATGAGCAGGAACTGGGAGTTCCCCTGGAGTTCGGACAGCGGGCTGGATGGGTTCAGGTTCGCCATTTGTTCTGGGGAAAGCCTTTGGAATGTGCGGCCAAGGGCGGGTTCCCGCCTTCCCTAAAGCAACTGGAAGTCCGATTTGCATTCCGGGGGCGGCTGGGGTACAATAGCTCCCAGGAGGATGGGATGAAAACCAAAGCCGTGTTTGCCGCACTCGCCCTTTTGTGCGCCCTGCCTGTGTTCGCCCAGGCGCCGCCGCGCCTCGGGGTGAGCATCCCGAACGCCGCCCCGGGCGTGGAGACCGATGTCGCCAACCGGCTGGGGTCGCTCATCGGGGGGGACTCCCGCTATCTCCTGGTCACCGACACAAGCTACGAGGTGAGAATCGAACTCGCCTGCGGGCAGGCGACACCGGGCCACGGCACCTCGGGCATAGTCTGCGGCGTCGTGTTCGTCTACGCGCCGAACAAGTACCCGGGGATGGACGACGAGCTCCGGGACGGGGTGGAGTTCGGCCCCTCCGCGGGCGACATAGCGGACCACATATTCCGCAGCCTTGCCGAGGCCACGGCCCCGGGCGAGCTCAAGAAGGCCGACGACATCCTGGCCTGGACCTACGCCAACGTCGCCGCGGGCCCGCGCATCCCCGACTCGGCGCATGCGCCGCTCAAGGTTTACGTCTCGCAGGCCGACCCGGGCGTGGAATCCGAGGCCCGGGTGGCCCTGACGATGCGAATCGCCAACGACCCCCGCTACGCCCTGGTCGACGCCGGGGACTCCGACATGGGCGTCGACCTCACCTGTGTGCAGGCGACCCCGGGGCACGGCCTCGCGGGCACGGCCTGCTCCCTCGCGTTCAACTACATGCCGGACAAATACCGGGGGCTGCAGCGGCCCCTTGCGGTCGCAGCGGTGCTGGGCCCCGACGTGCCCAGCATGGCCGACCGCCTCTTTTCCCAATTCGTCGAGGACACGGCCCCGGCCCAAATCTGGCTGGGCGACGAATACCTGACCCAGGTTTACGCGAAAATCATCGCGGAGGCGAAAAGGCCTTCGAAGTAGGCCGCAAGGGGGCACCATGAAAAAGGCCAAGCTCGGGGCGACCCTGCTCGACGATGTCATCGAGCTGGAAAAACTGCTCGGCTCCATGAAGACCGACCTGTGCCTGGCGCGGGCGGCCAAGAGGCGCGGCGACCTGCGGGAAACCGAGCGGCACATGCGGGGCGTGCTGCTCAAGCGCTTCCCCCGCATCGACGACATCTGGCGGGCGGCGATGGAGTGGTGGAAGCAGGAAATCTTCAAGCGCCAGTGGGCCAGCGGCCATTGCTACGCCTGCGACGGCGACGGGAAGATGGCCAGCTCGACAGGCGACCCGAAGCACCCCATCCAGATGGTCAAGTGCACGGAATGCGGCGGCAAGGGCAATGTCGGCCCCCGCACCCCGCACGGCAACATGATTCCGGCGGGGCAGGAGCCGGTGCGCCGGAAGAAGGGAAAGCGCGGATGACCCCCGCCGTCTTCAGCCACGTCCGGGTGGGCGACACGCTCACGGTGAAGGAGGAATACCTCACCCGCGGCGGGCAGTCGGGCACCGTCACGGAGGTCTTCGGGAACGGGGCCGCCCTGGACTTCTTCCGCGACGTGTTCGGGGACCCGAAGGGCCTGCCGACCATCGAGTACTGGGAGTGGGGGGAACTCGACCCGGACGGCTGCGGGATGGCCCTGCTGCTGCGTGCCGAAAAGGCGGGGGTGGTGGTATGACGGGGACGGAGGGACAACCATGAAGACAGCAGCCGAGAAGAAGTTCGTCCGCTTGCGGAAGCAGTGGAACGCGGCTTACCAGGCGGTCTGCAACATCGAGCGCGAAGTCGAGAGGACCCGCGAGGCGTGGTGCCAGCACCCCGGCCCCAAGCGGTTCAGCGCCCATTTTGACGCCGTCACGGCCCTGCGCTGCGCCAATGTAGTGTACGCGGCACTCACGTTCGATTATGCGGGCCGCTACGGCGGGTCTTGATTCCGTCCCGGGGGTGGGGAAACGGCGGGGCGGGTGGTATAATGGGGGCGGAGAAAACAGACATGAAAACACTAGAACGAATCATCTATGCACTCCCCGTTGTGGCAGCCCTAGTTCTGGCGGGCCTTATCTACTCCATGCGGGACAACGCTGCTAGACAGGACCAGTATGCATTTCTTCTAGTAGCCGTGGTGTGGTTAGTCGTGGGCGGAGTGGCCCTTACCGTTTATTTCCTTCCGGCTATAGTGGCTAGTGGCAAGAATCACTTCAACGGTATCCTGCTGCTCAACCTTTTCCTCGGCTGGACATTCGTCGGATGGGTAGGTGCCCTGGTATGGGCTGTTTGCGAGAAAAAAGAAGCATAGGGACGCCATGACCCCCGAAGCCCGCGACTACTGCCTCGCACTCGCCTTCCTGGCGGGCATGTTCCTGCTGGCTTGTCATGGTGTGTGGTTTGTCGCCGGGCTCGTCATTTCAATCGGCGCGATATGCAGGATTTGGGCCATCAGGGGGGCCGCCCGGCGAGAACTCGAACGACGGGGGCGGTCGATTTGGTTTGAGTTTTCGAAATCGCGCTGCTGATTTTGCTGTAGAGGTTGCTCTGGGTCTTCCCGCCCCGCGTTGCACATCCCGAAAAGCTCCCTGAGCATGGCCTCGCAGCGAATCTCGCACTCGTCGCAAATCCAGAAGAAGCCATTCATGTGCTTGGCCCTGTGCGCCGGGGTCCTGCCGCAGCGGGTGACCCCGTCGTCGACGACGCACTGGCAGGTGCGGACCACCAAGTCTGACATGGCCTTATTGTATCACAACTAGGACACGCCTTCGCCCGACCCTTCGACCTGCTCCTGCAACTCCTCGTCCTTCTCGTCGAGCGTCAAGCCGCGAATCACGCGTTCCACCGCGTCGGAGCGCTGGATGATGTAGTCGCCGATGGCGTTGTAGATGGTCGTCTTGAGGTCGTTGAAGCCCGAGTCGTTCACCGAGAACAGGTCGGCCTCCAGCTGCCGCTTCATCGTCTCCGGGTCGAGATTCAGGAACTCGTAGATGACCGAGACGGGCAGGCTGCCCTTGCTGTACAAATTGTATAGCATTTCGAACAAATCTCCGCTGTCCCTGATGGCCATGCGGCTGAACGACACCTTGGGGTAAATCCACCGGGGCCGCCCGTACTTGTCCATCTCATAGAAGCCCTTTTTCTTCGCAAGGGGCTTGAAAATCTCCTCTTCGACCAGTGTCGAAATCACGTCCCGGAACTGCATGTATGACGTGTTCAGGATTTCCAGCTGTATCTTGCCCGCCGAGTACAGCGCCTCGCCCATCAGGATGTCCGGCGAGAGCCCGAGCCCGATGGCCAGGTCGGAGTTCGTGTGCTGCCACTCGGAGTCGAGCGAGAGCAGGCGGCCCTCCGAGCCGATTTCGTTCCACTGGCAGTCGTAGTTGACGACGATGGTGTAGTCGGGGTCCGACTTCGCCTCGTCAATGTGGGCGCGGAGGGCCTGCACCTCGACCGCCGGGATGTCCGGGGCGATGACCAGGGTCTTCGGCGTCATGTTGCGGCTCGCC
>Ga0187812_1000169_pt1 | contig 23628 bp, 17 predicted proteins | sample NC_S_2_FD_130582 | JGI IMG/M metagenome (GOLD analysis project Ga0187812, IMG submission 130582) | Wetland sediment microbial communities from Neuse River Estuary, North Carolina, USA - ASW-S_2 | ecosystem: Environmental > Aquatic > Freshwater > Wetlands > Sediment | place: USA: North Carolina...
AACATCTAAATTACCTGCTGCAATTTCTTTATCTACGTCAATACCTTTTATCTTCATTTGGCGCAGTACTTCATCGGAAGTATTCTCATCGGCTATGTAGACACATTTTTCTTTTCTCTGTATTCCTATTTTTATAAAAGGAATTAGAGCGGCGAATTGTTCTTCTTTTGTTTTATAGATTAGACATAGATGATCGTGGAGTTTGATTGATCGGATCATCTCGTTTAGCTTCTTTTCGGTCGATTTCGTTTTATCCATTTTGCCCTCTTAAATTAAGAGATTGATAAACAAACCTAAGATAAACGTTTTAACTTTGATAAGTTATTATATTTATTGAGAATAACTATGTAAAAACATTTTGAAAAGCAACAAAATAATGAGGCTAATGACCTATCGATAAAAAAGAGAAGAAGTTAGGATAATACACGGCAAGAGAGAACAAATTAGTAGAAGCATATTAAGAGTTTTCCTTCTTGTCAATACTATATTTCTAGTATAATTCTCACTTAATATGATATAAAAATGTTATATATTAATTTTTAAAATGTACAAAAATAACTAATTCATTGTCGTATAAATCTTAAGGAAAAAATATGGACACACAGTCATTGTTTTTAACTGCACTGGCTTCATATAAAAACAATAATAGAAAAGTGTTTTTAGAATTTCATATTAAAATTATTTTAACCTTATGTATAACGTTTTTAGTAAGCACGGCAATCCATAGTCAAAATATTTCGGAAAGAGTGTATGGTGGAATGCGCTGGAGGCAAGTGGGACCGTTTAGAGCAGGCTGGGCAACCATGTCTGCCGGAGTGCATGATTCCTTGAATACTTTTTATTTCGGTTCTGCAGGCGGCGGCGTTTGGAAAACCAGCGATGCCGGAAGAACCTGGCAAGCATTAATGCAGCATGAAACTTCATCTTCAATCGGCGCAATTGCGGTAGCGCCTTCCAACGGTAATATTATTTATGTCGGCACAGGACAGGTCGCCTTAAGATATGATATCCTGTCGGGCGATGGTGTTTACCGCTCAACTGACGCGGGAAGTTCATGGGAAAATATTGGACTAAAGAATACTCACCACATAGGAAAAATTATTGTTGGTCCGTATGATCCAAATAAAATTATTGTCGCGGCTTTAGGACAGGTGTTTGCGGCAGGCAATGATCGCGGGATATATACTTCTTCCGACGGCGGTAAAAACTGGAAGCACTCTTTATTCGTAAATGATTCTACCGGCGCAGTCGATCTCGCTTCCGATCCTGCGAAGCCTTCAATTGTTTATGCGGCTTTGTGGCAAATGCAGATGCATCCCTGGCTCGATTATTTTGATCCTGAAATTGGAAACGGTTCCGGTATTTATAAAAGCGAGGACGGCGGCGAGCACTGGCAAAAGCTTTCCGGCGGAGGATTGCCGGACGGCGCTTTGGGAAGAATCGGTCTTGCAGTTGCCGATAATTCCGATGGAAAAATTATTTATGCAACAATTATTGCAAAGGACGGCAAGAGCGGATTGTACCGTTCAAATGACGGCGGAAACAATTGGCAGTTTGTTAATAAAGATGCCGCGCTTGCGAATTCTTATTTCAGCAGATTAACCGTCGATCCTAAAAACGCAGACGTGGTTTACGTTATGGGAAGATCTATCAGCCGCTCTGAAGACGGCGGAAAATATTTTTCATTTTTCAAAGGCGCACCCGGCGGGGATGATTATCATTTCCTATGGATAAATCCTGATAACTCAAATTACATGATTACAGCTTCCGATCAAGGCGCAGTTGTTAGTGTGAACGGCGGCGCAAGCTGGTCAAGCTGGTACAATCAGCCTACCGGACAATTTTATCATCTCGCGGCGGACGATAGATTTCCGTATAGAATATACAGCGGTCAGCAGGATAACGGCACTGTTGAAATTCTCAGCCGCGGTCCTTACGGAGTTATTGAAGACAAAGATTGGCATCCCGTAGGAGGCGATGAGCGCGATTATGATGTCCCCAAGCCGGGCGACCCTGATATGGTATTCGGCAGCGGTCTCGGCGGTCCTATTTCACGCTTCGACGAGGTGACAAGACAATCTGCCGGGGTTTCGCCCTGGCCGGTTTCAAGCTACGGCGCATTTCCTCCTTCGGTGCGCTATCGTTATACATGGATTACTCCGCTCGTTTTTTCTCCTATTGGAAAACATACTTTATACTTTGGTTCCCAGTATTTATTTCAATCAAAAGACGACGGGAATACTTGGAAAATTATTAGTCCCGATTTATCCGGTAAATCTTCAAATGCTGCTTTAAAAGAAAATAATGAACCTGGATTAGGCAAAGCTTTCAAAAACGGGTTTGGAGTAATATTCAGTATTGCTCCTTCGCCGGTTTCAGAGAATGAAATTTGGGTTGGAACAGACGACGGGCTAATTCAGCTTACTAAAGACGGCGGAAAAAGTTGGAAGAATATAACTCCTCCTTCAATTCCTCTCTGGGCACGAATAGATGCTATTGATCCTTCTCCATTCTCTGACAAGACAGCTTATGCAGCTGCTAATACTCATAGACTCGGCAAGTATGCTCCTCTTATTTTTAAAACTAATGATGAAGGAATGCATTGGACTAAAATAACAAATGGGCTGCCTGAAGATGAATTTGTAAATGTAGTTCGCACTGATACGAAACAAAAAGGATTATTGTTTGCGGGAACCAACAAAAGCGTTTATGTTTCTTTCGATGACGGATCAAACTGGCATTCATTGTCTTTAAATTTTCCGACAACCGATGTTACGGATTTATTGGTGCACGGTAATGATCTCATCGCGTCAACGCAGGGCAGGGCAATATGGATACTTGATGATCTTGAGCCGCTGAGAGAAATTGCAAAAGGAATTAATACAAACGATAATTATCTTTTCAAACCGGCTTTCGCATGGCGTCTTCGAGGAGATGAAAACAGAGATACACCGTATCCGCATGAAACTCCGCTTGGCACTAACCCGCCTGACGGCGCTGTAATAGATTATTTATTAATAAATACTGCTCATGAAGTAACACTTACAATAAGCGATATGAACGGAAATGTAATAAGAAAATTTTCCAGTAATGAAAAAGAAAGCAAGCTTCCTTCAAACAGATACTTTGAGAAAGGCTGGGTGCCGGAAAAAGAAAATATTTCAACCGAAAGCGGCATGCATAGATTTGTTTGGGATTTAAGATACGAAAGACCGCCGGCGCTGTTCTATCATTATTCAATCTCTGCGCTGTGGGATGACCGGACGCCGCTATTGCCCGAGGGTGCGCTTGTTCTGCCAGGAATTTATTTTGCGTCCCTTACTGTCGACGGTAAAAAATATGAGTGGCAGTTTAAAGTGAAAATGGATCCGAGAGTTCATGTATCTGAATCCGATTTGAAAAAACAGCTGCGGTTTGCACAGGAAATTGATTCTACTTTAACTCATACCGTGGATGTTCATAATGAAATTGAACAAATAATAAAAAATAATAAAGGCGAAATTTCACAGACGCAGATCGATTCATTGACAGCTATTGCCGGCAAAGGCGAGAATAGTCTTTCTTCCATGGCGGAAGTTTTTGCAGGGTTGGTAAGCACTGTACAAAGCGCCGATGCAGCCCCTACTCAAGGACAGCATGACGTTTATAATTACTATAATAAACAACTGCAAAGAAATATTGCAGATTGGGAGAGAATAAAAAATTCTCTATCAAAAAGATGAGTTAAGAAAAGAAATAACATTCGAGAGTTCCTTTATGGCTATTTCTATTTTATTGCTGTGAGGAAATCAAATATTGAGTTAGTTAAATTGAAAGTGTTAGACATGCTTCGCTGAGAAGTAAAACCACTTTATAGGGAAATAATTACATGGCAAGTATTCAGTAAGCTTTAATGCAAGCAATCTGCCTGGCGGCAAGGCAAGTCTTTCAAGCGGAGTATATTTCTACCAATTAAAAGCAAGTGATTATACTTCGATAAAGAAATATGGTTCGGCTAAAGGAAACGAATGTGAAATCGTCAGTGCGTGTCTCACGTTTGTAAGGAACAATAAACGCAAGCTTTACTTTAACAAGATATCCGGTTAATTTAAAAGCAAAAAAAAATCAAGATAATTAATGCGCAAATTTATTTTCTTCCTTCTTCTGTCTTCCTCATTTTCCCTGGCACAATATAAAGTAAGCTCTCCATATTTAATTGAACCAGCCAAAGCAATAGGCTACGTCGATAGCTGCGCGTCGTTCTGGCTTTCCGCTTACGATCAATCAAAAGGAGGATTTTACACAAACATCGACCGCAGCGGCAATTTAATTTCTTCGTGGGGCACAAACAAAGATATGCAGACTCAATCAAGAGACGCATACGGGTTTGTCCGGGCATTTATGTTAACGGGGAATGAAAATTATTTATTGATGGCTCATAACGCTCTGGAGTTTATGTGTCAGCACGCCTGGGATAAAACTTACGGCGGATGGTTTACAAGCCTTGACGTTAACGGCAACCCAACAGTCTTTACGAAGACCGCATACGATCAGCATTACGCGCTTGTAGGATTAACCGCTTATTACGAAGCTACTCACGATACTTCAATTTTAAGCTGGATATTAAAAGGCTACCAAAGCAGCGATGAGAATTTGTGGGATTCAAGACCGGGATACTCAGGCTATTACGATAACTCGAAACAGGACTGGACAAGCAAATCAGGTAAAAGCTTTAATGCTACTGTCGATGCGATTACAACCCATCTTTTATATCTGTATTTAATTACAGGCGATCAAACATATAAAACAAGAATGTTCCAGATAATCGATAATATTTTAAACAGACTTGTACCGAGTATGGATAGTCAGTCTATCGGGTTTGTTGAAGAATATGATTCAAACTGGAATTTTGATAATACTCAAACCATGACAATTATGGGGCACGTTTTGAAAACAGCCTGGTGCCTCGGAAGAGCCTATCAGCTAAATCCTGACACTTCTTATATAAACGCGGCTAAAAAGCTGATCGACTGTGTATGGCAAAAAGGATACGACCATCAGCTTGACGGACCATATAAAGATTTTGACAGGACAACCGGACAAATGCTTATGTGGGGAATTCCGGATACTGCAAAAGCTTGGTGGCAGATGGAACAAGCTATTGTCTCCGGACTTGAATGGTTCGGTATTACTAAGGATTCCGTTTATTTACAGATGGCAGACGAGACGATAAGTTTTTTTATGAAATATTTTGTTGATCATCAGTACGGCGAAGTTTATGAAAACCGTACCCGCTACGGCGCCCAGGCATGGGGCGATAACAAAGGAGATAACAGCAAAGGCGGTTATCACTCTATTGAAACAGGTTATTACGTTTATTTGTATGGAAGCCTGTTTCTGAATAGTCAGTCCATAACACTATATTATAACTTTGCACCATCTGATTCATCAAGACAAATAGTTTTAACTCCTCTTGCTATTCCCAATAACGGCTTAGTTATTAAATCGGTTAATTATAACGAACAGCCATACAATAATTTTATCGCATCAACCAGAACTTTAACGCTGCCGTCAGGTACAGGCGGAAAATTTTCGGTTACTTTTGAGCCAAAGACAATTACTAATGTTTTAGCTGAAGGTAAAAACATACAACCTAATTCTTTTAAATTAAATCAGAACTATCCTAATCCATTTAATCCATCAACTACAATAAGCTATCAAATACCAAATGATGGATTAGTTACATTGAAAGTATACGACGTTCTTGGAAGAGAAGTAAAAACACTTGTAAATGAATTTAAATCTCAAGGCAAGTATTCAGTCAGTTTTGAAGCAAGCAGCCTGTCTGACGGTAAGACAAGTCTTTCAAGCGGTGTTTACTTTTACCAGCTTCGCGCGGGTGATCTTGTCTCAATTAAGAAAATGCTGCTGATTAAATAAACATGCTTGAAGTTGACTTTGCCGATAGCTCTAACTGTTTCTTTAAAATCGAAACGTTGTTAGGACTTAACAGTAACTACGGTGGGGTTTCCGGCAGCACCAGGATTAACTTTAACTTTAAAACTTAATCGCCGGTATTTTAATAGTAGAAAGAAACGGATAATTTTACACTAAAAAAAACCTCAACACTTTTATTATTTATTTAATGGTACATAAAAATAAATTTACTCTTAATAAGAACCGGGCGGCAGAATGAATCCCTGGCGCGGCTTAAAAAACTTGCCCGGCGATATGTGGATATTGTTTTTCACTACGCTTATCAACCGCTCCGGTACTATGGTGCTGCCTTTCCTTGCGATTTATCTGGTTAATGTCAGGCATACGTCTGTAGGGCAGGCGGGATTAGTCCTTGCATTTTACGGCATCGGGTCGCTTGTTACTTCGCCTGTTATCGGACGGTTCGCAGACCGGTTTGGTAAATCTAAAATAATGATTTTATCTCTTTTATTTTCCGGCTTGATGCTTTTTGTTTACCCGTTGATTAAAGATTATAATTTCATGTTAGCCGCCACGCTAATTTGGGCAATTATTAATGAGGCATTCAGACCGGCAAATCTTTCTTTCATATCCGAGGTTGTGCCGCCTGAGCAAAGAAGGTCGGCATTTGCATTTAATAGACTTGCCGTAAACCTCGGTATGAGCATCGGTCCTGTTGTCGGCGGATTACTAATATTAATTAATTTCAATCTTATTTTTTATGTAGACGGCATAACATCTGTCATTGCTGGAATATTTCTTCTTAGATCAAGTAAAAAATTTCATGAAGAGCGTTACGGCGCCGGGGGAAAGTCAAAAGCTAAAATCAGCAGTTCAGCGTTTGATATTTTTAAGGACAAGAGTTTTTTATTCTTCATACTTTCTTTACTGCCGGTGCAGTTAGTGTTTTTTCAACTGCAGGCATCTCTTCCGCTTTTCGTAGTAAGAAATCTTGGCTTGCCTGCATCTAAATTCGGAATGCTTATAGCCGTTAATACAGTTATTATAATATTTGTTGAAGTCCCATTGAATAATCTTATAATAAAATGGGAGCACAGAAAAAATTTATTTCTCGGCTCAATATTATGCGCGATTGGATTTGGCGGGCTGGTCTTTACGTCAAATATTTATGACCTTGTAATAATGATAGTAATTTGGACTTTCGGCGAGATGATACTTTTTCCCGCAAGCACTGCTTATGTTTCCGAAATTTCTCCTCCAGACAGAAGAGGCGAGTACATGGGATATTATCAAATGCTCTTCAGCTTCTCTTTTTCGTTTGGTCCATGGTTCGGTACAATGATTTATCAATTCTACGGGGCTTCAGTTTTGTGGACTTTGACTTTTATTTTCGGAATGATATCCGGCATAATGATGCTGAATTTAAAGCACGGCAAGCAATTGACTCTTGCAGAAACGGAGGAATAAAATATTAAGCACTTAGCTTTCTGATTACTTCCCGTATCAGCTGAGATGTTATTCCCCAAATAGTTTCACCGGAAACTTTATATACGAACAGTTCGTGTTTTCTTCCTCGCCATATTTTTGAATAGCGCGAAGGAATGCCGAGCTTCTCGGCAGGGAAGCTAATAAAAGTTTTTCCGTTTTCATCAACATCTTCCGGATTGAACTGCATTCTTACGTAATATTGCTCCGGCTGATTATTAATAAAATAAGAAACAGGAACGGTAAAAATTTTTTCAACTTCGTTCTTATCAAAATTCAGCTTATCGGGATCATCTATATTAAGCACTGCAATAAACGGATCGACTGTTACTCCCATCGGTCCGATAAAAGTATCAAGCTGACCAAGTATTTCTATTTCTGATTTTTTTACTCCGGTCTCTTCAATAGCCTCACGAACGGCAGTATCTAAATAGCTTGAATCAATTGACTCATCAAATTCCCCGCCCGGAAAACTTATCTCGCTGCCTTGCCTTATGTGCGCAGAACGTTTTTCAAACAGGAAGTAGTATTCATTTTTTATAAAAATTAATGGTATTAGTACCGCGGAGTTAAAATATTTATTTTTATCCAGAATGCCGGGTACTTTCGGAAGGTTCGATTTTAATCTAACAAGATCTTTGCCGTTCATTTTCTTATCGTGAGAAAAGAATTAATCATCTACGTTTACAACTTCTTCAGCTTTGAAAGGGAATTTGAAATAATAAAAATTTTCATCTTCGGAAAGGATGTTATTTTTTGTTAAAAGAAATTTCTCAACTTCAGTTTGAGATTTCCTCTTGTACGGAAGATAGAGATCATCTTCAAAATAATATTTCGGAAGTCTTATAGCTTTGTGGCTGACAAGGTAAGCCATGTCGATCAAGATTTTCCTTGTAGAATTACTGTCGTCTTTGCGCAGGTATAGTGTTCTCATTTTCCTTCTGATATTTAGTTATGTGAATATTGTCTTTTAATTTCAAAAAGTAAATAGCAGATGAAATTGCATGTCGTTAAGTCCCACAGAAGGGAAAATCCTCAAGCTTGATTGTTCCTCGTTGTCGATACCATTAGCTTTATGTGTTTTAACAGGAGCTACAATATTGCCGAATGTGTAGCCTAAAAAATATGCAAGCGGCAAATCGCTGTACCAATGCATTCCTTTGTTTACAAGTGAAAAGCCGAGCAGACCTAAAAGCGGATAGCCGACAGGCTTAATCCATTTCTCATCCGGATAGTTATTTGCTATGACGGTTAAAACAGCAGTCGCCGTTGATAAATGCCCGGAAGGAAATGAGTAATAGCGCGGTTGATTTTTTTGATATTCTTTAATGCTCGGCAGAATTAACCAATCGCCGCCGTTTTCAGAAGAAGCTGCCGGGCTTTGCCTTCCGGTAATCCGTTTTAATACCTGAACGAACACGCCTGTGGCTAAAACAGCTTCTGCAATATTGCTTCCTGTACGGATTGCCGTTTCGTCGTTAAAAATTAATCCGGCGCCGGCAAAAGCAGCTGCACTTGCGAATTGATAAGCTCCGTTGCCGAAGTTTACCATGAAATTAGAAGTTCTAAGATCTAAAGGTGATCTAACAAATAACCTATGCTGTGCTGCCCATCCTTTTTGATCTACAAACATTAAGGAACCGGTAAGAGCCGCAATGCCGACATAGCTAGGAATCATCTTTTCATTTACGGCATCTTTAAAGAATGTCGCGTAGTCCGTAGGAATGTTGGTAATCATTTGATGCCAGGTAACATTTGATTCACCGGCTTTGTTTGATGCCGGCTGGTCTGTTGTTGTTGCCGTTGAGTCTTTCTTATCTGAAAAAGAATTTCCGCTGAACGCTGAAATATTTTTATAAGACAGAAGTAAAATTATAATCGCTGCAAATATTTTTGATTTAGCCATCTATTATTTTTTTTATTGTACTAAAATCTTTTTTTGTCATATTAAAAAGAATACAAAAATTGTACTCCGCTGCCTAAGTGACTAAAAAAAGGAGAAAAACTTAATTGGGACTTTTTATTGTTGACGGAATTGTCTGGACTATTCTTATGCGATATAATCTCGCCGAACTCATAGCCTAAAAATATTGCGAGCGGATAATCGCTGTACCAATGAATACCCTGATTGACCATACATACAGCTATTGCCGCCGATAAAGAATAAGCAACCGGCTTAATCCATTTAGCCTCCGGATAATTTTCGGCAATCACCACGAAAGCAGCGAGTGAAGTTGTTAAATGACCGGAAGGAAATGCATCATAAGAAGGAACATGTTTGTGATAATCAATTTGATTAGGAAAAAATCTCCACAAGCCGCCGGCTTTAGTAGAAACGAACGGGCTTTGTCTGCCTGTAATATGCTTTAATAACTGAACTACGGCGCCGCTTGCAAGTACTGCTTCTACAACTTCGCTGGCAGTCCATAGTGCGCGGTTATCTTTTGCTATAATTCCATAAATTGCAAAAGCACCGGCAATTCCAAATTGAGAACTGCCGTCGCCGAAGTCTACAAATAAATCGCTTATATTTTTATGGACCTGCGATTGGTTATAAAATTTATCGGATGCTTTCCATGTTAGCTCGTCTGTTAAAATAAAGCCTGCCGTTAATGCAGTAATACCAATATATACCGGAATTTTTGTAAGCGTGATATCTTGATGATAAAAACTTACCATATCTCCCGGCAAATTTGTTATCATTTCATACCATTTAGGTGCTGTAACGTTATCTGGATTGCTCATTATGTTTTGCGGTTTAATCTCTTGGTTTAAATTACTCGTGTCGTTATCTACTTTTGATTTAATTTTATTATCGCCTTCATTGAGAATAACTAAGGAATCAGCTGAATTATTTTTATAAAATAGAATTATATTATTTTCAGTTTCCCATTTATAATTTGAATCATAAGATCCGTAAATGAATGTAAACGAATTACAGCATATAATCAGAGTAATTAAATATTTCATATTATCTCTTTTAGCTTGGTCTAAAATACACTATTAATATAAATTACAATGTGTTAAAACGAATAAACTTAAGCAATATGAGCAATTTCACACAAATCTAAAATCGTTTCAACTTTCAAAAAATATTTTTTAGTATTGAATTAGTATTAGGGGAGATTGAATGGAACAATATGATTTATTTCAAAGTTAATTAGAAAAAAATTCTGACTTGATAAAAAATAGAAATGAATTTAAAATCTTGTGGGCGCTAGTGGATTCGAACCACTGACCTCCTGCGTGTGAAGCAAGCGCTCTAACCAGCTGAGCCAAGCACCCTAAAAACATCTAAGTGTAAATATAATCTAAAATAACAATAGCAAACTTAATAAGAATTTAAAATAAAAAAAGCCGCGTAATTAAGCGGCTATTTTTCATGTGGGGGCTAAAGGATTCGAACCTATGACCCTCTGCTTGTAAGGCAAAGTCCAATAATAAAATGTGTAAATTGAAAATTAGGTAAGTCTTTATATCACAATATTATATATAATCAGTTAATAATTTCCATTTGGGCATGGAAGTACAAATGGAAGTACAAAATTAAGATTTATGAGAAGTGAATTATTTGAATTGAATGCTTTTATACTTAGCTCAAAAATCCAAATTGGCAAACATGTCATTTTATCAACTACTCCCAAAAGGACAAAGAGACAAAAGGACAAAATTATATTGATATATTTTCATCACCTTTTATTTCAGGGAATTCCCACTTTCCGTGTTGATTGTGGATGATCTTACCCTCTGCTTCCAAAGCATTTAAATCTCGATCAATCATTTTCCTACTTAGTTTTAACGAATCCGACAGCAAATCATAGATTTCTTGTTTTTTAAGCTCTTTACCGGAAAGTGTCTCTAGGATCCCATTCCTTCTCAATTGTATCTTATCGTCTTTTGTTAAGGTATTAGCTTTTGTTTTGGATTGATCAAAGTTTCTAAGAAACTCTAGCTTGTATTTTATGAATTCAAAGGCTTCATCAATGTATTCCGTTTTCACCTCTTGCGATCTTTCGGCACATGCAATAGTTTTAATAAATTTCTCTAATGAAATTTCCAATCTCGTCATCATGCTTGTTAGATACTTTTTAACAGTTACATCATTCTCATATCTTTCTATCAACTCAGCAAGCTGATTTCTGAAGTGAGCTGTTGTAGGCTTATCAAATTTTACCGAGTTGAACTTTGTTGACAAATAAACAATCATTCTTCTAATCCTAATCTCCCAGTCCAGGTCATAGAACTCGTTAGTACTAGAGCCTAATGTCATCCCGTCATTTATCATTGCCAATGCAATGCTCTTCTGTCTCTCTTCATCCGATGGAATTTCCATAATGAAGTCAAAGCGGGATAATATATTTATTGGGATGTTTAAATCTTTATATGAAGAGTCTTGTTGCTTATCTATGACTTGGCTTAATCTGTTCATGTCAACATGGACAGAGGTAATGGCTTGATGCTTTGTCTTGGCTGAAGTGCTATCTAAGACTGAGCCATTCTCCATAACTTCAGAAAATATTCCCCAAAGATCATTGTCTCTGCGAGCTATTTCATGGAAATCTTGAATACATAGTACACCATGACATGCTAATGGAAATAAACCAGGCTTAGAAATATTTATTCCCCTTCTATTAACCACGGTACCAACCAAACCGGCTGCTGTTATTTTTGCTGCCGAAGAGGAAGCTTCATAAAATATTGGATTGAGTACTCTGGCTACTTTGGTCAATAGTTGTTTACCGGAGGCTGGTGCGCCAATTATTAATGAGTGAAGTTTGTTAGAGTACCTACCATCATTGCTTTTTCCAAAGGATAGGCTTTGCAAAATCATAAAGTCAATTGCTTTACTTAGGTCGGGAGAATGCTCGATGCCTTGTATACCGAGTTCTTTAATTAAAGTATCTTTTATATATCCCCTGATTCCCTTAGTAGATTGTTGGGAATAATAGTCCACCTTCATCTTTATTTCGTCAAGTGCATAGTCTCTATCATTTAATAAATCGTAACTGCGGACAGTAGTTCTTAATACTCTTAAGTAAAATGAATACGATAAATGCTTTTTATCATATGGTGGGATAATCGTACCACAAAACAATGCTAATTGGTTCGATTCAAAAAGCTCTTTGATTTGTCTGTAAAACAAATCGCAACTAAGCTCAACAACATCCAATTTTGAATTATTCTTAGATTGAATGGTAATATTAAAGACAGAATAGTTTACTTTGCCAGTAATAGGTGTAGTTATTTCTTCTCTGATTATTTCTGATATGGAAGCAACATTAGCAAGAATTTTGACTGGATATCCAACGAAATTTTCATTCTTAACCTGGTCAATATTATAAGTATACTCATAAAAGTCATAGTCGGGTATATCTACACCGATATAGTATTTTTCTTCAAAATCATATAGAACATTAATTGCTTCAGGTCTATCCGCGACAACAGGATAAGCGCCCTCACTTGTCTCATTATTACTGCGGGTTAGAATAATATCTTCTTCTGAGGAGTCATTCGAGTAATCGTCTTGATTATTAATTATTGATTGATCTTTTTTCTCAACGCTAGTAACTAAAGGTTGAAGAGATGCCTCCGCTATTAAAGTTTGTAATTGAAAAAAATGTAATGATATAATATCCATTCTCAGCCCTATCCTTTCAATATTGGAAAAATTGTATGTTGAAAGATAAGACAAATAACATTATCGCTGATAATAATTTTAAAAAATATAGTTGTAATTGTAGTAGGAAAGAAAAAAGATCCGCGCTTTATGCTGGCAGCTTAAGCTTTAGTTCTTTTCTTTTTTAAGTCCGGGGAATTTGGAAGAAGAACAAAACACGATCCTCCTTCTTTGTTCACTAAATATTCTGATGCTGATATTAGTCCGTAATTATTTTTTTTGTCTAAACTGTTTAACATTAATAAAAAAATGAGTAATATGTATTTATGAAAAACAATTATTTTATAAAATTGTAGAATTAAAAGGGATACAGTCTCAAATGCCAAAACAAAATAAATCTTCAATCACTGTACTCTTAGAAGAAACTGTTGTCTTCTTCTCTGGCAACACGTTGAGTATAATCCAATGAAATTCAACGAAGATTCAAGAGTCAAAATACCAGCAATATTACATCTTACCAGATTAGGCTATAATTATCTCTCTCTTAAAAAAGCAAAATGGGATGAAGTAACAAATATCTTTCCTGAAATCTTTATTGAAAGTATTACAAAAATAAATGATGCTGAACCGGAAGAATTTTTGCGCCTACTTGAAGACGTTTCTTTGTTGTTAGATAATGAAGATCTCGGAAAAGCTTTCTATGAAAGATTAGTTTCTCAATCCGGAATAAAGCTAATCGACTTTCAAAAATTTGAGAACAATACTTTTAATGTTGTTACAGAGCTTACTTATAAAAATGGTGATGAAGAATTTAGACCTGATATTACTTTATTAATAAATGGTATGCCTCTAGCATTTATCGAAGTCAAAAAACCGAATAACCGCGATGGAATTATAGCCGAACACCAAAGAATTAATAGAAGATTCCAAAACAAAAAATTTAGAAGATTTGTAAACATTACTCAGCTAATGGTCTTCTCTAATAATATGGAGTATGATGATTTAGACCCCACTCCAATTCAAGGAGCTTTCTATGCTTCTCCATCTTATAAAGAGCCGGTATTTAATTACTTCAGAGAAGAAGAAATATTTAACTTATCAACTCTGTTGAACGAAGAAAACGAAGCAATCGAAGATTTTATTCTTAAGGACAACAGCTTAATTACTATAAAACACAGTCCTGCATTTATTACTAATAAAGATCTAAACACTCCCACTAATCGTTTGTCTACTTCTCTTTTTAGCAAACAACGTTTAGCATTTATTCTTAATTATGCAATTGCTTATGTTCAAGAATTAAAAGGTTTGGAAAAGCATATAATGCGTTATCCTCAAATCTTCGCAACTAAAGCAATTGAAAACAAACTGAATTCTGAGATTAAAAAAGGAATTATTTGGCATACTCAAGGCAGCGGCAAAACCGCGCTCGCTTTTTATAACGTTAAATTTCTTACGGACTATTATCAAAAACAAAGTGTGGTCCCTAAATTTTATTTTATTGTTGATCGGCTTGACCTCCTAATACAAGCTGCTCGTGAATTTACTGCGCGTGGTTTAAAAGTACATACAGTTGATACTAAAGATGATTTCAAAGATGATATAAAGAAAAATATCGCTGTACATAATTCCGAAGGCAATCCGGAGATTACTGTTGTTAACATTCATAAATTTAGTGAAGAATCAAATGTGGTAAGTCAGAACGACTACAACATAGATATTCAAAGAATATATTTTCTTGATGAAGTTCACCGCAGCTATAATCCAACCGGAAGTTTCTTGGCTAATCTTTTCCAATCTGATCCCAACTCAATTAAAATCGGCTTAACGGGTACACCGCTAATCGGTACTGAATATAAATCTAAAGCAATCTTCGGCGATTACATTCATAAATACTATTACAATAAATCTATCGCTGATGGATACACTCTCCGCCTTATTCGTGAGGAAATATCAACTGAGTATAAAGTACTTCTCGAATCTGCTCTAAAGGAAGTAAAACTTCTACATGGTACGGCAAACAGAACTTTTGTTTATTCTCATCATCAATTTGTAGAACCGATGCTGGATTATATTATTTCCGATTTTGAACAAAGCAGAGTTATTCATAACGATCCTACTATTGGAGCTATGGTCGTTTGCGATAGCTCCGAACAGGCCAAGATGATGTTTGAAGTATTTCAGCAAAAATATCTACAAGAAAAAATTGGAAAAGCTAGCTTACCTTTAGCCGCTGAACCAAAAGTAAGTTATTCAGATAAAATAAAACAAAAATCCAAAGTTAAATCTGCGGCTCTTATCCTTTTCGATATAGGTACTAAAGAAGAACGTAAACAATGGGTCGAAGATTTCAAAGATAGCAAAATAGATTTACTCTTTGTATATAATATGCTGCTTACCGGGTTTGATTCTAAGAGATTAAAAAAACTTTACCTTGGTAGAATAATTAAAAGTCATAACCTTCTGCAGACTCTTACAAGGGTTAATAGACCTTATAAAGATTTTAAATATGGTTATGTTGTCGATTTCGCCGATATCAGTAAGGAATTCGACGCCACAAATAAAGCTTACTTCGATGAATTGCAGTCCGAACTTGGCGATGACCTTCAACATTATTCAAATCTGTTCAAATCCAAAGAAGAAATTGAAAATGAAATCCTTGAAATCCGTGAACTCCTTTTCAAATACAATACTGAAAATGCTGAACTTTTCTCCAAACAAATCAGCCAGATACAAGATCGTAATACTGTTCTCAATATTAAACGAATCCTTGTAAACGCTAAAGAACTTTATAATGTTATTCGTTTGCTCGGTCATTACGATTTGCTTGAAAAGGCGGATTTCAATAAACTCAACAAACTGCTTATCGAAACATCCAATCATCTGGATTTGCTAAACCTTAGAGAAGCGGTTGAAAATAATGTTGATTCTTCAGGCTTGCTAAACGAAGCTTTGGAGAACGTTCTCTTCTCGTTTACTAAAATTTCTGAGGAAGAACTTATACTTGCCGATAAGCTGAAAGATTCCCTGCGCCGGACAAGAGAAGAATTTAATAATAATTTCGACTCCTCTGACCCCGAGTTTATTTCTCTTTACGAAGAACTGAAAAGAATTTTCAAACTCAAAAATCTCGATGAAGTAACTCAAGATGAAATGAATGACAACATTGATACCCTTAATAAAATATATGTGCAGATAAAAGAACTTAACCGCAAGAATAATTTGATGAAGGATAAATACGATAACGATAGGAAATTTGCCCGTATCCATAAACGCTTATTAGAACACGACGGCTTTAATCAAAAGGAAATCCAAATCTTTGACGCTCTTAAAGGCATTAAACAAGCTGCCGATTCTCGCGTTCTGCAAAGCGCTAAACTCTTAAACAACGAAGATTATTTTAGAACGATGATGCAGAGGATAGTAATTGAGCAATTTATGAATAAACAAAAATTCAAATTAGACTTGGAAGCTTCCAAATACATCAACAACCTAGTTGTTAAAGAATATATAAACGAATTTAACGGATCAGCAGCATGACTACTTTAGATTTTGAATCTAAAACAAAAGAACTTATTGATGCACTTAAGAACACCTGCGCTTCTTACGGTTTGGGCAACGATGGAAATGAATTTAAAATTATTACTCAAGTTTTTCTTTACAAATTCATGAATGATAAATTCGCTTACGATGTAAAGAAAGTAGATAAAAAAATTAAAGCCGCCGAAAAGTGGGATGAGTTCCTTAGTAATTATTCTGAGGAAGAATATGAATTCCTTCTTCTACAGATATCCCCTGATACAGCAAGATTAAAACCTCATCATTTTATTTCTTATCTCTTTTCAAAACAGAACGAGTCCGACTTCGGAAAACTTTTTGATGATACGCTTAGGGATATTGCCATTCTGAATAATGATATTTTTTCTGTCAGCACAGATGGCGGCGCAAAAATTCGCTTGTTCGATGAGCTTACACAATTCATTTCCGATCCTTCTAAAAGAGATCTCTTTGCCAAAGCGCTTGTAAATGCTCTTACCAATTTCAGCTTCGAACACATCTTTTCTCAAAAGTATGATTTCTACGCCGCAATTTTTGAGTATCTTATTAAAGATTATAACAAAGACGGTGGGGGTAAATATGCCGAATATTATACTCCTCACGCCGTCGCTAAAATCATGGCAGCGATTCTTGTTAATAAACCCGTCCAGAATGTTACCTGTTATGACCCTGCAGCCGGTTCCGGTACTTTGTTGATGAATCTTGCTCACGCCATCGGCGAGGATAAATGCACGATTTACTCTCAAGATATTTCTCAAAAATCTTCAACCATGCTTCGGCTTAATCTTATTCTTAATAATCTCGTTCACTCAATTCCAAATATTATTCAAGGCAACACTCTTCTGCATCCTTACCATAAAGATGATAAGGGAAATCTTGCTTTATTTGATTATATAGTAACTAATCCTCCTTTCAAATTGGATTTTAGTGATATTAGAAACGATATAGACACCAAAGAAAACCACAAACGCTTCTTTGCCGGCATTCCCAATGTCCCTCAAAAAGCTAAAGATAAAATGGCGATCTATTTGCTTTTTGTTCAGCATATTATTTTCTCTCTTACTAAGAAGGGCAAAGCTGCCGTTGTTGTTCCTACAGGATTTATTACAGCGCAATCCGGAATTGATAAAAAAATCCGCCAGCATTTAGTTGATAATAAAATGCTTGCCGGAGTTGTTTCTATGCCGAGTAATATTTTCGCTACTACAGGCACAAACGTTTCAATTCTTTTTATAGATAAATCAAATAAAGATTCCGTTGTGCTTATGGATGCCTCCAAACTCGGGGCAACTATTAAAGTAGACAAAAACCAGAAAACGGTTCTGAGCGAAGAGGAAGAAAATAAAATCATAAGCGCTTTTAATAATAAAAAGCCAGTTGATGATTTCTCAGTTGTTGTTTCTTACGATGATATTAAAAATAAAAACTACTACCTCAGTGCCGGACAGTATTTTGATGTTAAAATTGAATACGTAGACATAGCAAAAGAGGAATTTGAAACTAAAGTAAATGGTTTTGAAAAAATTCTAAATAGTCTTTTCGCAGAAAGTAAAACTTTAGAAGCCGAAATTCTGAAAAATTTAAAAGGATTGCGGAATGAATAGGTGGAAACAACATTCATTAATTGATGTAGCAGATGTTTTATTAAGCAACGTTGATAAAAAAACTAAGTTAAATGAAAGAATGATTCGTTTATGCAATTACACGGATGTTTATAAAAACTCTTTCATTAATATTGAAAAATCCCGAGGCTTCATGATTGCCACTTGTAATGAAGATGAATATCAGAAATTCATCTTAAGAAAAGGACAAGTCGCAATTACAAAAGATAGTGAAACAGCAGGCGATATTGGCGTGCCCGCCTACATTTCAGATGATTTCCAAGATGTTGTATTAGGTTATCACTTATCTCTAATAACCCCAAATAAATATAAACTCAGTGGCATATTTTTACGTTACTGGTTAAATACAAAACAAGCTAAAAAATATTTTGAAAATAATACAGGTGGTAGCGGGCAAAGGTATTCGCTATCATTAAATTGCATAAAATCTATTCCTTTACTCATCCCAGACTTACAAACACAAGAATCAATTGGTAAAGTTCTACATGATTTAGACATCAAAATAGAACTCAACAACCGCATAAACGCTGAGCTTGAAGCAATGGCAAAAACCATTTACGATTATTGGTTCGTCCAGTTCGATTTCCCCGACGAAAACGGCAATCCCTACAAATCCTCCGGCGGCAAAATGGTTTACAACAAACAACTCAAAAGAAAAATCCCGGAAGGATGGGTCGCTGGCCATTTTGGTGATTATGCAAAAGTAAAATCTGGATTTGCTTTCAAATCAACTTGGTGGTCTGATGAAGGTATACCAGTTCTAAAAATAAAAGATATTAATGAAGACTATTCATTAAATCAAAATGATTTTTCATTCGTGAATGAAGATAAAATGATAATTGCTGAAAGATTTTTAAGTAGACCTGGCGACGTAGTTATAGCTATGACTGGTGCAACGATTGGAAAATTTGCTTTAATCCCAATGACCGAGAAACCTATTTTGGTCAACCAACGTGTTGGTTTATATGATCTGGGAAATCAACTATTTGAAAAAGTACCATTTCTAATTAACTCAATGAAACAAGAGTTTTTTAGATCATTAGTGGTTTCTATAGCTGGTGGTGCAGCCCAACCTAATATCAGTGGAGAACAATTAGATGCATTTCCAATGATCTTCCCAAGCAATGATTTAATCTCTGAATACAACAATAAATTTAGCTTGTGTTATAGATTGATTTCAAACAATATTCTACAGAACCAAAAACTAACTCAACTCCGTGATTGGCTTTTGCCAATGCTTATGAACGGGCAAGTAAAAGTGAAGTGAAGAATATTTAATAAAATGCAACTACATAAAATACAATTAAATAATAAAGTCTTGCAGCTTCCGAATTTTATTCCATCAATCTCAAGCATTAAAACAAATTATCATCCTATAGATTATTTAAAATTATTAGTCACATTAGAATATCCAGCTTATTTAATTTCGGCTTACGATGTTTGTTATTCTTTCAATTCTCATTTAAATGAATTTAATTCTTTATTAGATATTTCTAATAAACATAATCAAATAATTTTTTTGGACAGCGGTAATTACGAGTACTTTTGGAATCTTCCATTTAATCCATGGACAGATTCTATTTATTATAAGAAACTTGAAAATCTTAAGATTGACTTTGCCTTTTCTTTTGATGGAAGTGGTATTGACAATAGTTATAATTCAGATATAATTTGTAATCGTATATTAGAACAAGAAGCGTTTTCTGGGAATAGCATAGTTATCCCAATAATAAAAGTATCAGCATCAAAATTAGAAGGGATTGTCATTGATATAGTTAAAAAGATTGATCCTGTTATATTGGCTATACCCGAAAGAGTATTGGGAAACGGAATTATGGAAAGGTGCACAACATTAAAAAAAATAAGAAATAATCTTAATTCGCTTGGCAAATATTATCCAATTCATTTATTGGGGACTGGTAATCCTCGTTCTATTTTATTATACATTTTAGCTGGGGCTGACAGTTTTGATGGATTAGAGTGGTGTCAAACTTTTATCGAATCAAAAACTGGGCTTCTTTACCATTTCCATCAAGCGGACATCTTCATGGATTGTTCTAATTCAGAAATAAACTATGCTACTAACATTTTTATCAACAACTTAAAATATCTTAATAATTTTATAAGTAATATTCGAAAAAATATAGAGCAGCAAACATTTAATATTCTATTACATGATTATTTTGAAGAAGCTTTTATTACAAATCTTAATAAGGTATTAGAACGAAATGCTTAATAAAAAAAATATTGAAGACGCTGTAATAAAAATTTATCACAAGATAGACCATACCAATATTATTACACTTAATAATTTCTCAAATGAAAAGGAACTATGGTATGAACTTGTTTTTTCAATTCTTAGCAGTCGTGTTAAATATGAATTGGCTTCAGCATCATATAAAAACCTTAAAAGAAGTAAGATCTTAGATGAACCGCAAAACATAATTAGCTCAAATTGTACAACTACCGCCATAGAATCTATTTTAAAAAATCCGGTTTCGTTCACTTATAATAACAATAAATATTTATCTTCATTCCCATTTCCTAGGCAGCGCTCCGAATACATTTTTAGAACAGCCCAAAATATTTATAATGATTCTACGATATTAGAAATTATAAGTTCATCTCCCGATATAAAAGAGATTAGAGAAAAACTAGTAAATATATGTGTTGGCTTAGGACCTAAACAGATAAGTATGTGCCTGAATAATTTTACTGTTTCAAATAATCTTGCTGTTTTAGATACTCATATTTTATCTTATTTGAAATTATTACATATAATTAAAATGGATATAATATCAGTAGGAAGTTTAAGAATATATGAATCTATTGAGGAAAAATTTGTTACATATGCAAACCATCTATCCGCCAATTTAAGAAAATTAGATCTTTCAATCTGGATTGTAATGCGAACTATTAAAAGGAATTTTGTAAATGAGTATCGTAACCTTAGTCTCCGGTGGTCTTGATTCTACTTTGATGTCTCTTCTTATAAAAGAAGAAAATATTAAGCAATTTCCCTTATATATTAATTACGGCCAACTTGCATATAAAGAAGAATTTAATGCTCTCAATTATAATGTAAAAAAATATGATTTGACTAAGCCTAAAGTTATTAATTTGAGTGATTATGGGAAAATAATTAAATCTGGAATTACAAGTAAAACCAAAGATATTTTTTATGATGCATTTTTACCAAACAGAAACCTTTTATTTTTGCTTGTAGCAAGCTCCTACGCATATGAAGTGAAAGCTAATGCAGTTGCAATTGGCTTATTAAATGATTCTAATTTTATTTTCTATGATCAAACACGGCATTTTGTAAATAACTTCAACAAATTAATTTCCAAGACATTAGATTACAAAATTCAATTCCTTACTCCTCTTATTAAATTTAATAAGCAGCAAGTAGTTGAACTAGCAAAAAATAAAAAAATCGAAAAGACATATTCTTGTCATAAAGGTAACTCAAAACCCTGTGGTGAATGTATCTCATGTAGGGAATATTTATTTTAATTATTAAGGAGGTTAATTATGGGTGGCAAATTAGATGATTATTTCTTTGATAGTAATCCCAAGCAATTACAAAAACTTGAAGATGAAGCAAAAAAAATATTGAAATCTGGTTCTGATGAATCACAATCAACTAATATTTTTATAAGCTTTGTTGAAGAAGATCTTAATGAAGTTAATCTATTAAGAGGTCAAGCTAAAAATAAAGATAGTGAATTAGAATTCAGAGATTACTCTGTAAAAGAACCATATGAAAGTAAGAATGCTGATTACATTAAAAGAAATATTAGAGAAAAAATTAAACAAACTTCGGTTACGTTAGTTTATTTATCAAATTCTACTTCAAATAGTAAGTGGGTTAACTGGGAAATTGAAGAAAGCATAAAATTAGGTAAACAAGTTCTAGCTGTTTATCAAGGTGATTCTGCTCCTAAAAATTTACCGGCAGCGATGAAAGAAAATAATATAAAAGCTGTTAAATGGTCCCATGCGGAAATAATGAATGCGATTAAGAAAACTAAAAAATAAATCCGCAGTAATGGAAAATAAATTTACATTTGATAAATCAGATTATCCTGGTATATATCAAAGTGCTGATATTGCTTCTAAAGAAGCACAAAAGAACTATTTTACTTCATTATTAGGATATTTAATTTCGTTATTGTTTATTTCAATAATTCCTTATCTAAATCTTCAGCTCAAGTTAAATAATTTATTTATAGCATTTTTCTTTATACTTTCCCTATCTATTATGCTTTGGATTATTTTTAAGAATCAAGATGAATCCTGGTATAATGGAAGGGCAGCAGCTGAAAGTGTAAAAACTCGTACCTGGCGATGGATGATGAAAGCAGAACCTTATGAAAATGGAGATGAGGAAGTTAACGCAAAGCTTTTTCTTAATGACTTAAAACAGATTTTGCAACAGAATAAAAAACTTGGTGACCTAATTGGTAATGCTAGCGCTGTCAAAGAACCAATCACTAAAAGAATGAAAGAAATTAGATTACTAAATACTCGTGAAAGATTAAATTTTTATATTGTGCAAAGAATAAATGAACAGTCTAATTGGTATATGAAGAAAACAAGCACTTTTAAAAAACGAGCACGGAATTGGTTTATTGTTTTAGTACTTATTCATTTAACAGCTATTTTCATTCTTTTATATCAAATAATGGATGTTACTTTTAAATTTCCTATTGAAACACTTACTGTTGGGGCAGGTATCGTAATTAGCTGGATTCAAGCAAAAAAATATAGACAACTTTCTACTGCATACTCTTTAACAGTACATGAAATAACTCTAATTAAATTTGATTCTGAAAATGTAAAAGATGAAAAAACTCTTTCAGAATTTGTATTAAATAGTGAAAATGCTTTTTCAAGAGAACATACTCAATGGATTGCTAAAAAAATCACTTAAGAAATAATTCAGTTTTAGAACATATCACTAGGAGAATAAAAATGAAAGTTACAAACATCAACGGCACAAGCGACAATACTTGTAAATGTGGTTCCTGGTTAGAGCATTGGAAAAAATATAGTGGTCAATCTTTACCGGAATTTTGTCCTGTTGAAGATTGTTTTGAAGAACCTGAGGTAGGTGCCCATGTCCAGAAAAATAGCTTAACTGATAAAAGTTGGTACATCATTCCGCTTTGCAAAACTCATAATGGTAAACAAGGTCAGTCTCTAGAAGTCGATGTAGTAAAATTAGCGCCTGCTAATGTAAAAGAGACATGCGGGAAAAAATCAAATCTTAGATTTTTCGTTAATAAGTATTAAGAAAAAAATCAAACACCGGTTATCTTAATTCATTAATTATCATGTTGAATTTAATAAATATTTAAGACTGGATTTTATATAGGCTTTGATTGACCAAATGGATCATTTACAATTTATAGTTCCTATATTTGACTT
>Ga0187812_1000170_pt1 | contig 23601 bp, 22 predicted proteins | sample NC_S_2_FD_130582 | JGI IMG/M metagenome (GOLD analysis project Ga0187812, IMG submission 130582) | Wetland sediment microbial communities from Neuse River Estuary, North Carolina, USA - ASW-S_2 | ecosystem: Environmental > Aquatic > Freshwater > Wetlands > Sediment | place: USA: North Carolina...
ACTGGCACGTACCGGCCCCGCCAGCCGCGTTCCGCGCGCAGCAGGTAGTCGAGCTCCGTGCAGCCGGCCCCGGGTATGCGCGTGGACGGGTACCGGAGCCCGGCTAACTGTCGTCATGCGGGTCTCGCTGGCCGGGCGGCCGGGTGCGGGCACGCGAACAGGGCCGTGAGCCCGGCGGCGGGCCAGGCGTGCATGCCTTCAGTGGCGGGCTGCCCGGTGAGGATGGCCTCAGGGCTGATCATCGGGGGTCTTCTCACCGGGCCAGGGGATGTCGGTCTCGACCTCGGCGATGTAGTCGATGCCGGCGACGTCGAACCCGTACAGGGCGCGGAACGGCGACCGGAACCAGCCGGTCTCGGCGAGGCTGCCGATGCTGTCCGCGGTGGCGGCGTGCCAGCGCCGGGAGGATGTCCTGCAAGTCGCCGACGGGCACGGAGGTTACGGCGGGCTAACGGGCACTATCACCGGGGATAGCCGCACCCGCGTGCGTGCCAGCATTCGGGCATGGGCCAGGAGCTTACGCAGGTGCTGTGCCCGGAGTGCGGCGCATCCGGTGAGTCTGATCCCGAGTTGAGCCGCTGGCAGTGCGTCACGTGCGGCAGCGGGTTCTTCCTGCGGCGGTGCTCGGCGTGTGCCAGGGTCAGCTATGTCAGTGGGCTACAGGGATTCCGCTCGCCGTGGCCATGCACATGGTGCGGGCAGTTCAATGCTGGCTTCAGCCAGAACCAGGACCCGGCTGCGGCGAGCGCGGCCGAACTGGCCGCCGAGGTCGCCCGCTACAGCCCGGCGGGCAGCGTGGATAACCCGGCGGGCAGCGTGGCCGCTCCAGGAGCCTGCTTCCAGGCGAACTCTCCCCCAGGCGCGGACCACGATCCGGGTCCTAGCGCCCGGGATCCGGCGCGACGGTCAGGCCGTCGCCGGATGCGGCGAATCGCGCTGCCGGTAGCTGTGGTCGTGGCCTGCGTTGCCGCCACTGCCGTCCAGCTGACAGCGGGAAGCACCGGAGCCGCGGGAATGGCGGCCGGTCCGGTCGGGAAGGGCGGTGCGACGCGGGCCATCAGGGTCACCGCCAGCCGGGTTGGCACTATCGACTTCCAGGGTGTGCCCGGGCAGCTGGCCGTTGTCGGCACGGGAACTGGCCAGGTGATTCTGACCGGGCAAGTGCACGGGACCGCCAGCGCGCCGGTTGTCGAGACCCGGCTTGACCGGGCCGCAGGCGTTTTGGCGGTGTCCGTCCGGTGCGCGCCCGCCAGCCTGTGCACCCAGAACCTCCGGCTGGCGGTGCCCGCGGATACCGGCGTGGCCGTGCGGCAGCCCGGTGGCCGGGTGGTGTTGACCGGCCTGGCCGGCCCGCTGCGCATCACCGCCGAAAACGCGGACATCAGCGCCAGCGGGCTGCGGTCACCCGACCTGGCGGCCGCGATCACGAGCGGGCACCTGAACGCCACCTTCACCGCGCCGCCGCGCCAGGTCAGCATCACGCTGGCATCGGCCCAGGCAACGCTCTATCTGCCGGACCGCGCGGCCTACCGGATCGCCCAGGAGGTTGCATCGGGCTACGTCAGGATCGCCATCCCCCAGGCAGGCGGCGCGACCCGCACCGTGACCGCCCGCATCGACTCAGGCGAACTGGAGTTGCTGCCCTCCTGAGCGCGCCGCCCTGATGCCTTCGCGGGAGGGTCGGATGAAACGCTTTGATCACGGTACAAATGGTTTGCGCGTGACCGTAGGTCTTAATTGCGGCGGCAGTGCTAGGTTGGTCGAGCCTGTGAAGCACGCGACATTGTCGCGGCAGGCGACTGGGGGGACCCTAGTTATTGCTTACATATGAATCAAGGGTGGTGGCCGTGCCCGAGTACAACCGCAAGCGTCGCCTGGCGGTTCTCGGAATCTCCTGCCTTAGCCTGCTTATGATCGGGGTCGATGACACGATCGTGAGCATTGCGCTACCGACGATCGCCAGGGGCTTCAATGCCTCGGTATCGGGCCTGCAGTGGATCTTTGACGGCTACACGGTGGTGCTGGCCAGCTTTCTGATTTTCGGTGGCACCACGGCGGACCGATTCGGGCGCCGGAGGGTTTTCCTGGTCGGGCTGGCGGTGTTCACGGTCGCCTCGGCGCTTTGCTCGCTTGCCCCGGGCCTCGGCTGGCTGATCGCCTTCCGCGTATTGCAGGCACTTGGCGGCTCGATGCTCACACCGGTCGCGGTGTCGATCATTTCCAGCATCTACACCAACCGGACCCAGCGGGCGCGGGCGATCAGCATCTGGGTAAGCATGTTCGGCCTGGGTATGGCGCTGGGCCCGGCGCTTGGCGGGGTGCTGGTGGGGACCGTCGGCTGGCAGGGTGTCTTCTGGGTGAACATCCCGGTCGGGCTTTGCGCCATCGCGCTGACCGCCCGTTTCGTGCCTGAATCGCGCGCCCCCGTGCCGCGGCGGCCGGACCCCGTCGGCCAGGCTCTGGTGATCGTCGTCCTCGGCTCAGTTGTCTACGCGATCATCGAGGGCGCGTACACCGACTGGCATGAGACTGCGATCCGCGGCCTGTTCATCGTGGCCGGCATTGCGCTGGCCGGGCTGACCGCATGGGAACTTCGCAGGCGGGACCCGCTGATAGACCTTCGCTACTTCCGCGGCCGGTCATTCACCGCGGCCGTGTTTATCGCCGTCTGCGCGTTCGCGGACATGGGCGGATTTCTCTTCCTCAGCAGTATCTACCTGCAAGACGTGCGAGGTTCCTCGGCGGTACATGCAGGCGTGTACATGCTGCCGGCCGCCTTTGCCATGGCGGTCTGCCCGCCTGTGGCGGCATCGGTCACCGCCGCGATCGGCAGCGCCCGCCCGCCGCTGCTCATCGGCGGCATGGCGCTGATGCTCAGCACGAACTCGATGTCGCACCTCACCATCTCCTCCCCTGATATCCGTCTCCTGCTGACGTTCGGGCTGTTCGGTGTCGGTATGGGCATGGTCAACAGCCAGATCACCGTCGCCGCGGTGTCCGGAATGCCGCTCAGCCAGGCCGGCCTCGCATCGGGCATCGCGTCCGCAAGCCGCCAGGTGGGCCAGGCGCTCGGGGTCGCGGTCGCTGGTTCGCTGCTAACCACGCAGGCGACTGGGCACACGCGGTCGGCGCTGACCATGGCCAGCTACCCCGCCTGGCACGTCCTGTTCTGGTGCGCGTTCGCCGTCACCGTGTGCGGACTCCTGACATCGCGCGCACAGGGGCGGCACGGCAAGCGCGGGAGTTCATTCCGCTGGAGGCACCTGGCGAGGCAGCAGGTGCCGCATCACCCGCAAAGCCCCGTGCAACCGCTGGTTCCCCAGACCCCGGCATCGCCGCCAGAGTCCATCTGGGTTCCCCGTCAGACGAGGAAGACGGGGCTAGCCGGCAACCCGGGCCCCGGGCAGACGTTCCCCGCCAACACCGCCGAGCCATGACAACGCCAGTCCGGTGCGTCGACGATGGCCTGCCCGGCAGAGGGCCGTTTGACGGTGGTCCATACGGCGGCCCGGTCGGGCAGCAGGGTGTTACGGTCCTGCCAGGAGAAACGATCCGTCCCCAATCACTCACGATCACTCACGGCCCCGCCTCGCCGGGTGAAGGGTGGCCATGAGGTACGCGGACACAGCTGCTCAGCGGCGCAGTTTGCTGCTGCCCTGGGATTGGTCCGGTGCGGATCCGGCCAGTTCCCGCAGGGCCCGGCGAACGTACACGCGGCTCATTCTCTTGCGCCAGTAGTGTTCGAGGTCGGCGTTGTCCAGCGGCCTGGCGGGGTTGCTCGCGACCTTCGCCGCCTCTTCGATTGCCTCTTCCGTGAGCGGCCTGCCAGTGAGCAGGTCCTCGGCGGCGGTGGCCCGGACGGGGTGAGAGGCCACCGCGCCCAGGATGATTCTGGCGCTGGCAACGACGCCGTCGCGCAGGTCCAGGGCGACGGCGACGCCGAGGATCGGGAAGTCGAATGACTCGCGGCGGCGCAGCTTCCAGTAGGTGGCCCGGCGCCCGCCGGCGGGGGGGATCAGGATCGAGGTCAGGATCTCGGCAGGGGCCTTGCGCACGGGAATGAGGCCGTCGTCGGCGTACAGATCCTCCAGCGGTACCGTCCGCGACCCCGCGGGGCCCGTCAGCGTCGCGCTCGCCGCGAGCGCGATCAGGACGGGAACCGTGTCGGAGGAGGAGATGGACCAGCAGCGGCTCCCGCCGGGGGCCAGCGGGCACCGGTCGCCGTCCTTCTTGAAGCAGAACCCCAGGCTGCGGCGCCACTCGTAGGTCTGGTCGTAGTACGTGCAGCGGGTGTCGACCATGACGTTGCCGCCGAGCGTTCCTGCGGCCCGCAACTGCGGCGTGGACACCGACCGGGCAGCGGCGGCGAGGGCGGGAGCCGATGCGGCGACCGCGGGATCCTCGCAGACCTCCGCCAGCGTCTGCCCGGCGCCGATGCGCAGGCTCCCGTCGGGCTCGGCGGAGATCCCCGCCATTTCGGGCAGGCCGCGCAGGCCGATCAGGTAGGCCGGCTCGATCTGCCCGCGCTTCATCTTCGGCAGCAGGTCGCTCCCGCCGGCCATGGCCATTGCCCGCCCGTCATGGGCCGCCAGCATCTCGGCGGCCTCCGCCACGGTGCGCGGCCGCAGGTATTCGAAGGGAGGTAGCCGGAGCATCACGCCTCCTTGGCGGTCAGCGCCCTGTCGATGACGGAGCGCAGTGTGGGGGCGCCGGGGGGCGGGTCGACGTGGATAGCAGTACGGAATGGCGCTTCAGGGACGGGGCCTGGCCCTACCCTCGGTTCGCCCCCGCGCCGCTCCAGCGCCCGGAGGATCTTCTGGGGCGTGACGGGGGTCTCATCGATCCGCACCCCCACCGCGTCGTAGATCGCGTTGCAGACGGCCGGCGGGACCGGCAGGAGCGGTCCCTGCCCTGCCTCCTTCGCACCGAACGGCCCCTCAGGATCGATCGTCTCCACCAGGATCACCTGCACGGGAGGCATCTCAAGCGCGGACGGCGACTTGTAGTCAAGGAGCGAGGGGCCACGATGCAGCCCCTGCTTGCGGAACGCCTGTTCCTCCATCAGCACCTCGCCGAGGCCCATATAGACCGACCCCTCGATCTGTCCTTCCGCCAGGACCGGGTTCATCACCCGGCCGCCGTCGTGGGCCACCCACACCCGGTCGACGGTGAGGATCCCTGTCTCCGGATCGACTTCTACCTCTACCGCGCAGGCCGAGTACGAGTAGGCGGGTGACGGGCCAACGCCAGAGCCCCGATAGGGGCCGGCCAGGTCGGGGGGCGTGTAGGAGCCAGTCTCGCTGATCGGGCCCTGCATCGCCTCGGCTTCGGCCGCAGCCTCCGCCAGCGAGATCGACGCCTCGCCAGCGCTGATCTTGCCATCGGCGGCCACCAGCGTTTCGGCCGGAACCCCGAGCTTGGCGGCGACGGCCCGGAACAGGATGTCCCGCACCCTGGTGGCCGCCTGGATCGCGGCGTTGCCCATCATGAACGTGACCCGCGAGGAGTAGCTGCCCAAGGCGACGGGGGTCAGGTCGGTGTCGGCGGTAACCAGCCGGATGTCACCAGGCGAGAGCCCGAGCACCTCAGCTACGCAGGTCGCCAGGACGGTGTCCGAGCCCTGGCCGATGTCGGTCTCCCCGCAGAATGCCGTCACGCCGCCGGAGCGGTCGACGTCGAGCCGCACTGTCGTGTGCGGGCCGTCGTTCCGGTAGATGGCCTCGGCGGACCCCGACACGAACGCGGAGCAGGCGAGCCCGATGCCGCGACCGGACGGGAGCTTTCCCCACTTGCGTTCGAAATCGCTCGCCTCGACTACCCGGTCCAGGCACTCCCGCAGGCCGCAGCTCGTGATCCGGAGCCAGTTGACGGTCCGCGAATTCTCCTCCACCAGCTGCCGCCGGCGCAGCTGCGCGGGAGAGAGCCCGAGATCCACCGCGAGCTTGTCCAGCTGCACCTCGAGCGCGAACCGCGGCTGCACGGTGCCGTGTCCGCGCTTGGGGCCGCACGCTGGCTTGTTCGTGTAGCCGCGCAGCCCGCGGAAGCGGTACGCGGGCACCTTGTACGTAGTGGTCTGCAGGGCGCCGGTGTAGAGGGTGGAGGCGACACCGTGGCCGCCGTACGCTCCCCCGTCGAGGTACGTCGTGGATTCGAGCGCGGTGATCCGCCCGTCACTGGTGGCTCCGAGGCGGAACTGCATCAGCACCGGGTGACGGCCGCGATGGCAGTAGAACGATTCCTCCCTGGTGAGGGCCGCCTTCACCGGCCGGCCCGTCAGCATCGAGAGCTTCGCCGCCACGAACTCGTGCGCGAAGATGTCGCTCTTGCCGCCGAAGCCCCCGCCCACCGGCGCGGCGATGACCCGGATACGGTCCGCCGGAAGCCCGAGGACGTGCGCGAGCGCGCGGTGCAGATAGTGCGGGACCTGCGTGGAACTCCACAGCGTCAGCCGTCCGTCCGGCGTCGCCTCGGCGATCGCGCAGTGCGGTTCCATGGCCAGGTGCGTGTTCCCGCCATAAAAGAAGACATCGTCCCGGATGATGTCGGCGGCCTGGAATCCCTCCTCGACCGGCCCGAAGTCGAACGCGAAGCTGCGCTGGATGTTTCCCCGCTCGGATCGCTCGTGGATGCGATCATCGTCGCCCACCGGCGCGAGGGCCTCCTGAACGGACAGCACCGCGGGCAGGTCCTCGTACTCCACCTCGATCAGCCGCAGCGCCTCGTCCGCTGTTCGCTCGTCGACCGCGGCGACGGCGGCGATCGGATCGCCCACGTACCGGACCTTGTCCAGGGCAAGGGCTCGCTCGTCCTGGCTGACCGGGAGAATGCCGTACTTGACCGGCAGGTCTGTTCCGGTCAGTACGGCGTGCACGCCACGCAGTCCGGCGGCACGGCCGGTGTCGACTCTGACGAGCCGGGCATGCGGGCGGTCAGAGCGGCGAATCCGGGCATGCAGCATGCCCGGCAGCGACATGTCGTCGGTGTACCGTGTCTGGCCGGTGACCTTCCCAGCCGCGTCTACCCTGGGCAGCGGGCGGCCGACGAGCCGCAGGGGTTCATCGCTCATCGGTCCTCCCCTTCCATCCGGCGCGCGGCCAGTCCGACCGCGTCCACGATCTTGGTATAGCCCGTGCAGCGGCACAGATTGCCCGACAGAGCCTCCCGGATCTGGCCTTCGGTCGGGCTTGGCACCGTCGCGAGCAGGTGGGTGGCCGCCATCAGCATGCCCGGCGTGCAGTAACCGCACTGGGCCGCGCCCAGCTCGCGGAACGCTTCCTGGAGCGGTGCGAGCCGGGTGCCATCGGCCAGCCCCTCCACCGTAGCGATCTGGCGCCCCTCCATCTCCACCGCGAGCAGGAGGCAGGCGAGGAGCGGGGTCCCGTCGACCAGGACGGTGCACAGGCCGCACTCGCCGAGCTCGCACCCGTGCTTGGTCCCGGTCAGGCCCAGGCTCTCCCTGAGGACCTCCAGGAGCGTCGCGGCGGGGGGTGCCAGCACGTCCGCGGTCTCCCCGTTCACGGTGAGGTGGAGCACGAGGCGCCCGGCCTGGCCCACCGATTGCTGAGTTGCCACCAGCGATCACCTACCTTCTGCGGCGATCTCGTCCGCGCCGACGACAGGGAAGCGCGCGAGCGGGCCGGGGAGAACCGCCGCCACCGCATGAATCCCTTCGACGGACCGGCATTCCTTAGCCTGGAATGCCATTCTGTTTTACAGAACAGGCTAGGCGCTCCCCCCTGTTCCGTCAATCACCCCTCGGCGGCCGCGAGCCTTACCTAGAGGAGAATCTCGCCGATGCGGTTGGCGGTCCGGCGCATCGCCGCGACCACACCTGGCACCTGATCCGGCGGCAACCGGTATCCCGGGGCGGAGAGGGTGATGGCGGCCCGTACCCGGCCGACCGGGTCGCGGATGGCCACGGCCACGGCGCGCAGTTCCTCCTCACTTTCGCCGTCGTTGAGCGCGTAACCGTGCCGGCGGGTCTCGTCGACGCTGGCGAGCAGGCCGGTCACCGTGGTGACGGAACGGGCGGTAAGCTGCTCAAGCTCCTCATCCCGGTACAGCTCGCGGATCTGGTCGTCGGGGAGTTCGGCCAGCAGCACCTTGCCTCCGGCCGTGCAGTGCGCGGGGAGCCGCGTGCCGACCCGTGAGCCCGCCCGCAGCGCCCGGTTGCCCTCCACGCAATCGGTGAACAGCACCTGCGTGCCGTTCAGCATCACCAGGTGGACCGTCTCGCCGACCTCGCGGACCAGTTCCTCGATGAACGGACGCGCCTTGGGCCGGATGTCAGAGTCCCGGAGCGCGGCGAAGCTGATCTCGGTCAGCACCGGGCCGGCCGCGTATGCCTTGGTGACGGGGTCCTGCCGGACGAAGCCGTGGTACGCGAGCATCGCGAGCAGCCGGTGGGCGGTCGACCGGGCGACCGACAGGTCCTCGCTGGCGTCCGACAGGCTGATGGCGGGCCTGTCCCGCAGCATCAGCAGGAGCTTCAGCGCGTTGTCGACGGACTCGATCGGGTACCGGGGACCGGACGACTGTTCCTGCCTGTCGGCCTTGCCGCTGCCATTCGCTGATCCAGAACGCTGGTCCGTGCTTGCACCTGGTTTTTTCTGCATAAAGGAGTACCTGTTCTTTCATGGGAGCCAACAGATGCGCTCGCTTGAGCCAGTGTAGTAGCAGGTCGTCGGCTGTGCACGGGCCGGACTGCGGCACTTGAGGCGTCAGCCACGCCAGGCCCGCAGAACTACCAGCCAAGTGGTTCTATTTTACAGAACGATATTCTGCTACATTGCCCGCATGCCCGGTAAGAGGGCTGTAAGCCCCGAGGGTTCCGGGGGCCTCCGGCGTCCGGCTCGGCAGAACAGAATCGAGGCCTGGAAGCAGATGTGTGACGAGCACGCCTTGCATGACGCCGCCCTGCGCGAGGGCATGGTTGGCCGGACCCTGACGCTCGAGCGGGCGCGCCAGCTCAACTCGCGGTCGTACTTCTACGAGATGCTCAAGGACAACCCGGCCATACGGGAGATCAGGCCGGGCATGGAGAACGAGTACCTGGTCGGCGCGATCGACCACCACATCCACGCCTTCCCTGACTTCGTGCCGCGGTCCCAGGACATGCTCCAGATCGCGGTCGAGGCGTCCCGGGCCCAGATGCGCGCCATCGCCTTCAAAGATCACTGGAATCTGACCGCGGGCGCCGCCTACCTGGTGCAGCGGCAGGTCGACGAGATGGTCGCCGACGGCCGCCTGGCGCACCGGGTCGAGGTGTACGGCGGGCTTGGCCTGAACCTCGGCATCAACCCCGAGGCTGTCCGGATCGGGCTGCAGTATCCCAACTTCAAGTGCATCTGGTTCCCCACCTTCAAGTCATACGGATGGGCGCGCTTCGCCGGGCTCAACCCGAGCGAGGACGAGTACGTGCGCCTGGTCAGCGCCGACGGCAAGGTACGCCCCGAGGTGCGCGAGGTGATGGGGCTAGCGGCCGGCGCCGGGGTGGCGATCGCGCTCGGGCACACCGACTTCGAGGAACTGCTGCCGCTCGCGACGCTCGCCGCCGAGATCGGCGTGCGCACCGTGCTCGACCACCCGCTGCTCGAGCTCAACAAGCTGCTGGTCGAGGAGATGGAGCAGCTCGCGGCGCTGGGCACTTACGTGGGCACCTACTGCCAGCCGATGATCCCCTCCCTCTACCAGCCGGTCCAGGACCCGATGGAGACCGTTGCCGCGATCCAGCGGGTCGGCGCCGGCCGGTGCGTGGCCGGCAGCGACTTCGGCCAGGTGCTCCACCTGGACGCGATCGACGGGATGCGGGTGTTCGTCCGGGCCCTGCTCGGCTTCGGGGTCTCCGGCGCCGACATCCGGACGATCCTGTGCGACAACCCGGCCCGGCTGCTTGGCCTCGGCGGAGCCGAGGTCGGCTGACATGAGCAAGGTCTCGTCTCTCGCCGAGGCGATGTCGGCCGTGAAAGACGGCACGCATCTGGCGCTCACCGGCTTCTCGATCACCCGTAGCGCTGTGGCCGCGGCGGCCGAGATCGTCCGGGCCGGCCGCCGCGGGCTCACGCTCACGCAGGTGACCGGGAGCCTGGACACTGACCTGCTGGTCGGCTCCGGCTGCGTGGACCGGCTCATCTACTCCGGCGGGTCGCTTGACCGGTTCGGGTCGCTGTATTCGGTGAACCGGGCGATCTCAGCGGGCATGCCCACCGAGGAGTACTCGACGCTGAGCCTGACGCTGCGGGTGCTGGCCGGCAGCCTCGGTTTGCCGTTTCTGCCCACCCGGGCGCTCATCGGCTCCCAGCTCCTGGACCACCTCGTCCCGGTCGGCGGGGCGAAGATGATCATCGACCCGTTCACCGGGACGCCGGTGCTTGCGGTCTCGGCCATCCGGCCGGACGTCGCGATCGTGCACGCGAACGTCTGCGACGAGGACGGGAACGCGTCGGTCTCCGGGCCGCTGTGGTCCATCAAGGAGACGGCACTGGCCTCGGCCACCGTGATCGTCACCGCCGAACGGGTGGTGCCGCGGCACGGGGTCGACCCGTCCATGGTCATCATCCCGGGCACGGTGGTGTCGGCGGTCGCCGAGGTGCCCGGCGGCGGGCACCCGACCGCCGTCTACGGCGCCTACGACTATGACGCGGACGAACTGACCGCCTACGCCGCCGCCAGCAAGGCTGGCGGCGATACCTTCGGGCGGTTCGTCGCCGACCGATTCCTGGCAGGGATGGTGACACGATGAGCGCCGACTGGACCCCTGGCGAGATGATGGCGGTGGCGGCTGCCAGCCTGCTGCGCGAGGAAGACATCGCCTTGGTCGGCCTGGGACTCCCGCAGATCGCCGCGCTGCTCGCGCAGCGCACGACCACCCCGGGCATTCAGTTGCTGCTGGAGATCGGGGTGTTCATGCCGCATCCGGTGGAGCCGGCCGTGGGCATCGCCGACCCTCGCATGTGGCGGGATCCGTGGTCGTTCGGCGGCGTGCTTGACGTGCTCGGCGCGATGCTGCACGGCGGCCGGGTGACGCTGGGGATGCTGGGCACCTTGCAGATCGACCCCTCCGGCTCGCTCAACACCACCATGGTGTCCGCGCAGGACGGCTCCGTCCGGCGGTTCAACGGCTCCGGCGGCGGGAACGACATCGCGTCGCTGGCGGGCCGGGTGTTCGTGGTCATGCGCCATGACTCCCGCAAGTTCCGCCCGGCCGTGGAGTTCCTGACCAGCCCGGGACGGATGCTGAACGGGCGGCCGCGCGCCGAATACGGGCTGTCCGGCGGGGGCACCACCGCGATCATCACCGACCGGGCGATCCTCACGATCACCGACGCAGGCGCCGTGCTGGCCAGCGTCCACCCCGGCCAGACCCCGGAGAGCGTCATCGGGAGCACGCCGATGCCGCTCATCATGCCGGACGGCGGGCCTGACGAGACGGCGGCCCCCACCGCCACCCAGCAGCGGCTGCTGCGCACCGAACTTGATCCCAAGGGCTGGTACCTGAGCTGACGGAAGAGAGGAACCAGACGTGATCATCGACACCGAGTTCAATTCGGCCGCCCAGATCCCTTCCGGCATCTGCCTGCGCGCGGCAGTCGCGGCCGAGCAGCGCGGGTTCGGCTGCGTGTGGAAGGGCGAGTCGAACAGCCGCGACCCGCTGGTGCTGCTGTCAGCCATGGCGGCGCTGACCAGCGAGGTGAGGCTGGGCACCGCGATCTACCACGTGTTCGGCCGTTCCCCGGTCACCATGGGCATCCAGGCGGCCACGTTCAACGAGATGAGCGGGGGCCGGCTGCTGCTCGGCCTCGGCGTCGGCAACGGCACCATCTCCGGCTGGCACGGCGAGGAGTTCTCCCGGCCGGTCAGGCTGGCCCGCGAGTACATCGAGATTGTCCGTGCCGTGTACTCGGGCGAGAAGGTGCCGGACATCACCGGCGATTTCTTCTCCACCCGCGGCGGGTTCAAGCTGGCCTTCAAGCCGCCGGAGGCGCCGCTTGAGATCTGGCTGGCCGGCCTCGGCCCGCAGATGGCCAGGCTCGCGGGAAAGCTCTGCGGCGGTGTCGTGATCAACATGGCGAACGGCGAGATGATCTCCGAGATCGCGGAGAACGTCCGGGCTGGCGCGAAGGAAGCGGGCCGGGACCCGGCCGGCATCCAGATCGTCTCCAAGATCCGGGTGAGCCTGCACGAGGACATCAGCCAGGCACGCTGGGCGCTGAAGAAGGTGCTCACCTTCTACTCCCTGCAACAGGGCTACTCGCAGATGCTCCACCGGATGGGCTGGGGTGACGTCGTGGACACGATCCAGGAGACGTACCGGACCGAAGGGTTCGCCGCCGCCCGGAAATCGATCCCGGACGAGATGGTCGACGGGGTGCCGATGTACGCGGGGACCGACCTGTCCGGGCTGCCCGCCAAGCTCGCCGACCACGCCGCGGCCGGGGTGACCCGGTGCAACGTCGCCTATGTGCCCGCCGACGACTCCCGGCAGTGGCAGGAGATCGACAACTTCCTCACGCTCGCGGGCGCCGTGATCGGCGAGGGAAGGTTCCGCTGATTCCGATGGACTTCTCGCTAACTGACGACCAGCGCGCCATCGCAGCCGGGGTGCGCGAGGTCTGCTCCGGCTTCCCCGGCGAGTACTGGCGTGACCTGGAGGCGACCGGCGCCTACCCGAAGGAATTCGTCGCCACGCTGACCAAGCTCGGCTGGCTGTCGGTGCTCATTCCGGAGGAATACGGCGGCGGCGGCCTCGGCCTCACCGAGGCGGCGGTCGTGCTTGAGGAGATCCACGCCTCGGGCGGCAACGCCAATGCTTGCCACGCGCAGATGTACACCATGGGCGCGCTGCTGCGGCATGGCAGCACGGAGCAGAAGCGCCGCTACCTGCCCCCGATCGCGGCCGGCGACCTGCGGCTGCAGGCGTTCGCAGTGACGGAGCCGGACGCCGGATCGGACTCCACCCGGATCTCCACCAGAGCCGAGCGGGACGGCGATCACTACGTCGTCAACGGCCAGAAGGTCTTCATCAGCCGGGTGGAACAGTCCGACCTGATGCTGCTGCTTGCCCGGACCACCCCGCTGGCGGAGGTCAGCAGCCGGACCGAGGGCCTGTCGCTCTTCCTGGTCGACCTGCGAGCGGCGGGCGACGCGATCGAGACCCGCCGCATCCCGATGATGTTCAACCACCACACCTACCAGGTGTTCATCTCCGGCCTGCGGGTTCCGGCAGCCAACCTCATCGGCGCCGAGGGCCAGGGGTTCCGGGAGATCATCGACGGCTGGAACGCCGAACGGTGCCTGATCGCCTCCGAGGCGATCGGGGACGGACGGTTCTTCCTCGACCGGGCGACCGCCTACGCGACCCAGCGGCAGGTGTTCGGCCGACCGATCGGCGCCAACCAGGGGGTCGCGTTCCCGCTCGCGCAGGCCTACGCGCAGGTGCAGGCCGCGTCCCTCATGCGGTTCAAGGCCACTACCTTGTTCGACGCCGGCCAGTCCTGCGGCGCCGAGGCCAACAGCGCGAAGCTGCTCGCGTCGCAGGCCTCCTTCCAGGCCGCCAACGCGGCGATGCTGACCTTCGGCGGGAACGGCTTCGCTGTCGAGTACGACATCGAACGCAAGTTCCGGGAGACCAAGCTGCTGGAGATCGCGCCTGTCAACAACAACCTCGTGCTGGCCTTCCTCAGCCAGCGCGTGCTCGGGCTGCCCCGCTCGTACTGAGGAAGGAGACATACCCGATGACTGCCCGCCCGACCCGGTCGTGGATGTTCGTCCCCGGGAACAAGGAGCGCTTCCTCGCCAAGGCCGCGCAGTCCGACGTCGACTGCGTGCTCCTTGATCTGGAGGATGGCGTGCTGCCAGATTCCAAGGCGCAGGCACGCACTATGGTCGCCGCCGCGCTGCGCACGCCGTTCCGTCCGCAGCGCTATGTCCGGCTCAACGCCGCCTCGACCACATGGTTCGCCGAAGACCTGGCCGTGGTCGTTCCCGCCGCGCCGGATGGCGTCTGCCTGCCCAAGTGCGAGGATGCGGGCCAGGTGACCGACCTGGCCGCCCGGCTGGCCGACGTTGAGCGGCGCAATTCCCTGGAGCCAGGGTCGACCAGGATCGTGGCGGCGATCGAGAGCCCAGCCGCCATCATGGCGGCGGCATCCATCGCCCGGGCGCATCCGCGGGTCGTCGCCCTCATGCTGGGCGCCGAGGACCTGGCGCTCGACATCGGCCTCGGCACGGCGCGGGCGGGGGAAGCCGCCGAGCTGATCTTCGCCCGGTCGATGGTGGTTTACGCGGCGGCCGCTGCCCGGATCGTCAGCATCGACGGGGTCTTCCCGAACCTCGATGACCCGGACGGCATGGAGCGCGACACCTTGCAGGCGCGGCGTCTCGGCTTCACCGCCAAGTCCACGTTCAACCCGCGCCAGGTCGAGGTGATCAACCGCATCTTCAGCCCCCGGCCGGACGAGATCGCTTACGCCCGGCTGGTGGTGGACGCGTTCGAGGCGGCCGAGGCTCGCGGCGACGCGTCCGTCGCGGTCGGCGGTCAGCTGGTGGACCGGCCAATCGTGGCGCGCGCCAAGCGAATACTGGAACTCGCGGAGACCGGGCTCGCCGGGGGCGGGCAGGGAGGTGGCTGATGGGCCAGGTCAAACCCGGCTGGGAGGGCCGTTACTTCGAGGACTTCGAGGTCGGCGACATCTACCGGTGCCGCTACGGCCGCACCGTCACGGAGGCGGACAACATCCAATTCACCCTGCTGACGAACAACACCAACCAGATCCACTTCAACCGCGACTACGGCGCCCGCACCCAGTGGGGACAGTGCCTGGTGAACAGCGCGCTGACGCTGTCCATCGTGGCCGGGATGGGCGTGGCCGACGTGAGCGAGAACGGCTTCGCGCTCGGCTGGGACGAGATCGTGCTGCCCAGCCCGGTCTTCGCCGGCGACACCCTCTACTCAGAATCGGAAGTGATCCAGGTACGTGAGTCAAGGAGCCGCCCTGGGCAGGGCATCGTCAAGGTCGAGACCCGCGGCTACAAGCAAGATGGCACGCTGGTCATCCGGTATCGCCGGTCGGTGATGGTGTGGAAGCGCGCCCATGCCCCGTCGGCCGCCCTGTTCCCGCCGGTTGATGACAGTGCCGCGGGCTAAGGCGGGCGGCGACCCGCTCGCGGGTGTCCGGGTCGTCGCCTTCGAGCAGGCCGTCGCACTGCCGTTCGCCACCTTCGCGCTGGCCGAGATGGGCGCGGATGTCATCAAGATTGAGCGGCCCGGGGCTGGCGACGTGCTGCGCGGCTGGGACCACGCCGTGCGCGGCCTGTCCACCGGGTTCGTGTGGGTGAACGCCGGGAAACGCGACCTGGCGCTCGACATGGGCACGGCGGAAGGCCGCGAGATCGCCCTGCTGCTCGCGGCGCGGGCGGACGTGTTTGCCGAGAACTTCGCGCCGGGAGTCGCCGACCGGCTCGGGCTGGGCTACCAGGAGTTGGTGGCGGATCATCCGGATCTTGTCTACTGTTCCCTGTCCGGGTTCGGCCACGACGGCCCATACCGGGACGCCAAGGCATATGACCTGATCATCCAGGGCGAGTCGGGCATCCTGCTGACCAACGGCTACCCGGACGCCCCGGCCAAGGTCGGCGTGCCGGTCACCGACCTGATCGGCGGGCTGACCGCGGCGCTGGGGATCGTCGCCGCGCTGCGCCGCCGGGACCGCACCGGGTGCGGGGAGTACCTGGACATCTCGATGCTGGACGCTGCCGCTTCCTGGCTCGGCTACTTCCCGCAACACTTCTGGCACGAGGGAGCCGAGCCCCCACGCACCGGGATGCGCCACCAGTACCTTTGCCCGTATGGCCCCTACCTGGCCGCGGACGGCCGGTACGTCACCCTGGTGGTGGCCAGTCCGCGGGACTGGGAGCGGTTCGTCACCGAGGTCGCGCGTCGCCCGGACTGGCTAGCCGACGCCCGCTTCGCCACCATCGAGGCCCGCCGCGACAACCGGGACCTGCTGGAGGACGCCGTCGAGCGGCTCATCGCCGGCGAGCCCTCGCAGGTCTGGCTATCCCGGCTGCGCGAGGCCGGCCTGGCGCACGGGCGGGTGCGCGACATCGCCTCCGTGCTCGAACACCCGCAGTTGCGGGAGCGGCAGATGTTCGCCCGCGCCTCCTCGCCAGTCGGGGACCTGCCGTTGATCCGGTTCCCGCTCGGCCGGCCCGGCCGACCGCGGCGACTGCCCGGCCTGGGCGAGGATACGGCGGACATCCTCGCGGAGATCGGTTACGGGCCGCAGGCGCTAGCGGATCTCGCAGGGCGCGGGGTGGTCAGCGGCGGGGACGAGCGGCACGCGGGATGACGGGAAGGCCGCTTGCGCCTATTTGAAGGTGTCGGGTACCGGAGGTACCTCGGGCGCATTGGCGATGTCGGCTTCGGACAGCGCGAACTTCGCCGGGTAGGCGGCGGCCGATGTCTGCGCGGTCGGCTCGCTCGTCCGCCAGGTGTAGGTGCACCGTCGGCACGCCAGCACCTCCCACATGCCCGGGTCAGCCGAGCGGGCGAGCACCGTGATCGCCTCCCCCCGGCAGCGCGGGCACTCGCCGTTCATCGCCCCACCCGCATTTCGCCGAGCCTGGTGATCCATTCCGCGGTAGCGGCCGGGTCGCTGACCTGCTGCCGGTAGTGTCCCCTGCGCTCGGGAGCGATGGGCGTCGTGGCGTCGATGATGAGCTTGTCGGTGATCCCGGGCGGTTCGGAGCTGGGATCGAGGGAGAGAACCGGCATGTTCGGCAGGTTCACCAGATCGTAGGCGGGGTTGAACTTGGTGGTGATCGCCCACATCACCTGCGGGAGGTCGAACGGATCGACGTCCTCGTCAACGACGATAACCACCTTGCAGTAACCCAGGCCGTGCGGGGTGGTCAGCGTGCGCAACCCGACGGCCTTCGCGAACCCGCCGTATCTGCAGCCGGTCGAGACGATGGCCATCAGGCCGTGCGTGTACATCGCATTGACGGCGGTGACCTCGGGGAAGTCCTGGCGGAGCTGTTTGAGCAGGGGAACGCAGGTGGCCGGGCCGATCAGGTAGTCCAGCTCAGTCCACGGCATGCCGAGGTAGAGCGCCTCGAAGATGACGTCCGCGCGCCAGGAGGCGCGGTCGATCTCGATCACCGGCATCCGCCGACCACCGGAGTAGTGCCCGGTGAACTCGCCGAACGGTCCCTCGATCTCCCTGACGCCGGCCAGCATCCTGCCCTCAAGCAGCACCTCGCAGCCCCAGGGGACATCCAGTCCGGTGACCGGCGCTACGGCGATCGGTGCCGGCGCCCCGCGCAAGGCACCCGCCATCTCGTACTCGGACTGCTCGTAGGCCAGCGACATGCCGGCCGCGAGGGTGATCACCGGGTCGTTGCCAAGCGCGATCGCCACCGGGAGATCCTGCCCGCGCCGCTCGGCCGTGCGAAGGTGCCGGGCGATGTCATGCGTCGGCACGGGCTGCAGCCCAAGCCGGCGCGGTCCCTTGACCTGCATGCGGTAAATGCCCACGTTCTGCTTGCCAGTATCTTCTGGCGCGTCGGGATCCCGGGAGATCACCGACCCCTTATCCAGGTAGAAGCCGCCGTCGCCTTCGTTCAGGCGGAACAGGGGCAGCAGGCTGAACAGGTCGACGTCGTCGCCGACGGCGCTATTGGCTTCGAAGGGCGGGCTGTCGCGGCGCTCCGGCACCACCGGGAACTGGTCCCAGCGCCGGGCGAACTCGGCCACTTGCTCCCGCACCGAGGTGGCCGGCGGCAGGCCGAGCGCTATCGCGTGGTTCGCCCAGGAGCCGTGCCCGTTCAGCACGATCCGCGGATTAGCGAAGCCGGTGACACTGTCGAAATACAGCGCAGGGGCCGCCTCGCCCATCCGGGCCGCGGCGGCGCCCGCAGCGGCCAGATCAGGTTCGGGATCGACCTTGTCCTTGATGTGCAGCAACTGCCCCGCCTCGTCCAGCGCGACCAGGTATGCGCGCAGATCGTCGAATGACACCGTATGCCCCTTTCAGCAGGCTTCAGCCTGCTTGATTAGATCCGCCGCGGGTTCGGCCCCCGCCCACCGGCGAGTTCCCGGCACAGCCACCCCGAATTGGTCCAGGACCCTGGCCAGGAAGTTGTCGACCATCTCCTCGATGGTGGACGGCATGGCGTAGAACGCCGGCACCGGAGGGAGGATGGAGACGCCCATCCTCGCCAGCGACAGCATGTTCTCCAGGTGGATCTCTGACAGCGGCGTCTCCCTGACCACCAGCACCAGCTTCCTGCGCTCCTTGAGCGTCACATCCGCCGCGCGCGATATCAGGCCGTCGCCATACCCTGCCCGGATGCCGGCCAGCGTCTTCATGCTGCAGGGCACGACGACCATGCCATCTGTCAGGAACGACCCGGATGAGATCGGGGCCGCCTGGTCCTCGGGGTGGTACACGTAATCGGCCAGCAAGGCGACCTCGCTCGCGGTGCGAGTCCCCTCCAGCCGGATCGTCTGCCTCGCCCAGCGGCTCATCACCAGGTGCGTCTCCACCGAGGGAACATCGCGCAGCCGCTCAAGCAGCCGGATGCCCAGCACTGCACCCGATGCCCCAGTCATCGCCACAACCAGTCTCATGGCCTACTCCGGCAAGATCGTATGTGCACGAACTGTTCGTTAACGTACTATACATCTATGCCTGTCCAGCCGCACCCTCACTACGAGATCCTCGATCAGTCGGTCTTCCACCTGCTACGGGTCGCGCTTCAGGAGCACACCACGCTCTGGAACGAGCGCGTTGGCGCGGGGCCGACGGCGGAGTGCACGAAGCCTCAATACGCGGTGCTGCGCGCGGTAGAGGCCGATCCAGGACTCGATCAGGCATCCGCCGCGCAAGTCGCCGGGAGCGACAAGGCAACCGTCGCCGCCCTCCTCGAGCGACTGGAGGACCGGTGCTTGGTCCGCCGTGAGGTGGACCCGCTTGACCGCCGCCGCCGGAAGCTCTACCTGACGGAACAAGGCCAGAGCCTGCTCGCTTCGGTCGGCCCGGTCGTCATCGACCTCAACCAGGAACTGCTTAGCCGGCTCAGCCAATCGGAGCAGGCGGACCTGGTCATCTTGCTCCGCAAGCTCGCCAGACGCTGAACTTACGAGCTTGCGCTGCATGAACGCGGCTAGCGGGCCGTTTTCGCTGGTGTGGCACCGACGGTTCTACAGGCCGCTGGCGATCTCGGCCAGGGCAGGCAGGGCCGCCTCGCCGGCGACGAGATAGGACAGACCGAAGATCTCACGCCGTTCGCGCAGATCCGCGCGGATCTGGGCCGCGCTGCCGATGAAGATCGTCGGCATCTGCCACACCGTCTCGGCGTCGATCCCGGTCCAGCCGCGCCGGGCGATCAGCTCTTCCGTCGCGGTCCGGCGGTTGGCGGTGACGGTGAACGTGCCGAACGCGCTGATCTCCAGGTTCCCGAACCGGTCGCCCGCGGCCTCGCGGAGCACGCCGACCTTCGCGCCGAACGCGGCGGGCAGCCGGTCCCGGGGATCGTCGCTGTCGGCCGAGTCCCGGATCGGGGCCGGCAGGACGCCGGCGATGTCCGCGTGCCGGGCGGCGAGCCGCAGCATGCGCGGGCCGCCCGCGCCCACGAGCAGCCGCGGCGAAGGTCGCGGTGCGGGCAGCACGTCGAGGTCCAGTCCGTCGATCCGGTAGAAGGCGCCCGCGTGGCGGACCGGCGTTCCGGCCAGCAGTCCCCTGATGATCGTCAGCGACTCCTCAAGCCGCGCGATGCGCCGGCCCGCCGGGTCGAACGCGATCCCTGCCGCGTCGTATTCGGGCTGGTACCAGCCGGCCCCGATGCCGAGCTCGAACCGCCCGCCGGACAGCAGGTGCAGGCTCGCCGCCTCGTGCGCCACGACGGCTGGATGCCGGAAGTCGTTCGACAGGACAAGAGTGCCCACCCGCAGCCGGGTGGTCACCGCGGCCGCGGCGGCCAGGCCACTGAACGGCGCGAGCTGCTGACCGAACGCGCCTGCCGAGAAATGGTCCCGCAGTAGCAGCACGCCGATCCCGCTATCCTCGACCCGCCGGGCGAAATCCAGCCATTCCCGGCCGTCCCGCACAAACTCTCGCACGACCCCGAACCGGATTTCCGCCATGCCACGGACGCTATCCCGCGACCCGCGCCTGGTCGCCGGTTTACGAAGCCGAGGTCCGGAACCCGCCACCCGAAGGCTGGATGCGGTTGAAGAACGCGGCCGTCGGCGCGTCGGCCGGGTAGAACGACTCGATGGCCAGCTCCGACAGCGTGACCTCGCGCGGCGTGCCGAACACGGTCGTGGTGCTGAACAGCGACAGCACGCCGCCGCGGACGCGCAGCCGCAGCGGAACCAGGATCGCCCGGGTATCCGGCCGGGATCCGAGCGGGGGACTCGGGTAACCCGCCAGCTCGTCGCGCAGTTCGATCAGCGCCGGGTCGGCCGTGGACTCGATGTCACGGCTCAGCCGGTCGACCAGATGTGCCCGCCATTTGGCCAGGTTGACGATGCGCGGCGCCATGCCCTCGGGGTGCAGGCTCAGCCGCAGGACGTTGACAGGCGGCTCGAGCAGCCCGGCCGCCACTCCCTCGGTCAGCAGCGGAACGGCGTCGTTGGCCGCGACGAGCTCCCAGCGGGCGTCGATGACCACGGCCGGGTACGGCTCGTGTGCCCGCAGGACGTGCTCGATCGCCTCGTGCACGGCCTGCATCGGCGGGTCGGCCAGCTGGTTGACGGGAAACGCGGGCGCGTAGCCGCCCGACAGCAGCAGGACGTTGCGCTCGCGCAGCGGCACGTCGAGATGCTGGGCGAGGCGGAGGATCATCTCGCTCGTCGGCCGGGACCGCCCGGTCTCGACGAACGACAGGTGCCGGGCCGACACCTCGGCCCGCAGCGCGAGCTCGAGCTGGGTGAGCCGGCGCCGTTCCCGCCAGCCGCGCAGCAGCGTGCCGACCGGAACCGGCGCCCCGGCGTACGGCTGGGTGGCTGTCGCGGAGGTCACGCTGGCCATGCTAGGCAGCGCCCGGGAAGGGTGGCCATTACCCGGCGGGTAATGCCGTGCGCGGTTACCCGCGGCGTAATCGACGCGCGGCGCGGCCGGCCCGATCCTCGAAGCACGGTCCGGCGCGGCAGGCGCCGGCCATCGCCAGACAGGAGCACCCGGCATGTCCGACTTCACCAAGCTCGCCGAGCAGTACATCGCCACCTGGAACGAGGCCGACCCGTCGGCGCGGCGCGCCCTGATCGACGAGATCTGGTCCGCCGACGGCCGGTACACCGACCCGCTGGCCGACGTCACCGGCCTGGACCAGATCGACGCGGTCATCGCGGCGGCCCAGGCGCAGTTCGGCGGAATGACGTTCCGGCTCGCCGGCGCTGTCGACGCGCACCACGACCAGGCCAGGTTCACCTGGGAACTCGGGCCGGACGGCGGCGACGCGGTCGTCGTCGGGTTCGACGTGGCCCAGCGGGACGCGGACGGGCGGCTAGCGCGAGTCCTCGGCTTCCTCGACAGGGTGCCGGCCGGGCTGGCCGGCTAGGACCGCCGCTCCCGGGGAGTCATGGGCGGGGGAGAGTCAGCCGCGTACGTTCCGGATATCAATGCGAGTCGCGCGGGACCTCGTGACCACTGGCGCCGATGAGAAAGTCCAGGTCGGCGCCAGTGTCCGCCTGCAGCACGTGGTCGGTGTAGAGGCGGGTCCAGCCGCGGGCGGCGTGCTGCGGCGGCGCCGTCCACTGCGCGCGGCGCCTCGCCAGCTCGTCGTCGGGCACCTCGAGGGTGAGGGTGCGGGACGGGACGTCGAGGGTGATCCAGTCGCCGGTGCGGACCAGGGCCAGCGGGCCGCCGGCGGCGGCCTCGGGGGCGACGTGCAGGACGACGGTCCCGTAGGCGGTGCCGGACATCCGGCCGTCACAGATCCGCACGATGTCCCTGACGCCGCGCAGCAGCAGCTTCTTCGGCAGCGGCACGTTGGACACCTCGGGCATGCCCGGGTAGCCCTTCGGGCCGCAGTTGCGGACGACGAGCACCGTGTCCTCGTCCGCGTCCAGGTCCGGATCGGTGACGACCGCGTAGTAGGACTCGGGCGAGTCGAAGACCAGGGCGCGGCCGCGGTGCTTGAGCAGGTGCGGTGAGGCGGCGGACTGTTTGATCACCGCGCCGCCTGGCGCGAGGTTGCCGCGCAGCACCGCGGTGCCGGTGCCGGCGGGCTGAAGCGGCGCGTCCAGCGCGCGGATGACGTCGCGGTTCCAGCACGGCGCGTCCCGCACGTTCTCGGCGACGGTTGTGCCGGTGACGGTGATCGCGCCGGTGTGCAGCAGCCCGCCGAGCTCGCGCATCACCGCGGGCAGGCCGCCGGCGTAGCAGAAGTCCTCCATCAGGTACTGCCCGTTCGGCTGCAGGTTCACCAGCGTGGGCACGTCGGCGGCGAGCGCGTCGAAGTCGTCGAGGGTCAGCGGGACGCCGAGGCGGCCGGCGATCGCCAGCAGGTGGATCACCGCGTTGGTTGACCCGCCGATCGCGGCGTTCACCCGGATCGCGTTCTCGAACGCGTCGCGGGTCATGATCGCCGAGGGCCGGAGGTCGCTCTCGACGAGGTCGACGATGACCTGGCCGGCCCGCTGCGCGGTCTCGTAGCGGCGGGAGTCGGGCGCGGGCCAGCTCGCGGAGTAGGGGAGCTGCATGCCGAGCGCCTCGGCCATCGACGCCATCGTGGACGCGGTGCCCATCGTGTTGCAGTGCCCGTCGGACCTGGACATGCAGCTCTCGGCGAAGGCGCACTCCTCCTGCGTCATCCGGCCCTGCAGGACGTCTTCCTCCCACCGCCACACCGCGGTCCCCGAGCCGACGTCGGTGCCCTGGTACTTGCCGCTGAGCTTCGGGCCGCCGGTGACCATGATCGCGGGAAGATCCGTGCTGGCCGCCGCCATCAGCAGGCCGGGGGTTGTCTTGTCGCAGCCGGACAGCAGCACGACGCCGTCGAGCGGGTTGGCGCGGAAGAGTTCTTCCGCCTCCATCGCGAGCAGGTTCCTGTAGAGCATCGAGGTGGGGCGCAGCAGCGTCTCGCCGAGGGCCATCGCGGGGAACTCGAGCGGGAACCCGCCGGCCTGCCAGACGCCGCGCTTGACCGACTCGGCGACCCGGTGCAGGTGGACGTTGCAGGGCGCCAGTTCCGACCACGTGGTCGCGATGCCGATCACCGGCCGCCCGTCGAACACCTCGGAGGTGAACCCCTGGCTCCGCATCCACGAGCGGTAGGCCATCCCGCTCCGCCCCGTCGCCGCGAACCACTCCGCGCTGCGCCTGCCACCGTTATCCGTCATATGTCCATGTTTAGTGCACGGCGGCGGCTCGGCAAAGTGAGCAGGCCCCCCATGACGGGTGGCGTGACGCGTATTGAACTAATGTTCAGAAAATTGAACATTTCGTTTAACGCGCATCGGGGTGATGCGGAATGCGAACGCTTCCGCGGGAGACCGCCGGCCCTGCGGGCGAGGCGGACCGGATCGGGCTGACCGTGGCCGGGCTGGCGCTGATCATGGTGCTGCCGGTGCTGGATCAGACCATCGTCGCCACC
>Ga0187812_1000171_pt1 | contig 23596 bp, 21 predicted proteins | sample NC_S_2_FD_130582 | JGI IMG/M metagenome (GOLD analysis project Ga0187812, IMG submission 130582) | Wetland sediment microbial communities from Neuse River Estuary, North Carolina, USA - ASW-S_2 | ecosystem: Environmental > Aquatic > Freshwater > Wetlands > Sediment | place: USA: North Carolina...
GAGGAGGGCCTCGGCGCCGTTGGTGTCGAGGATGGTGCGGGAGTCGACCTTGGTGGCCAGGCGGAAGCTGATGCGCGTGGGGACGTTGGCCTTGATGAGGCCGGTAATGACGTCGACCGAGGGGCGCTGCGTGGCCAGGATGAGATGGATGCCGACGGCGCGGGCCATCTGCGCGAGGCGGGTGATGGACTCTTCGACATTTGCGCGGTCGAGCATCATGAGGTCGGCGAGCTCGTCGATGATGATGACGATATAGGGCAGCGGCTCGTCGTCTTCGCCTTCGGCGAAGAGCGAGGGCATGGTGCCCTCGAAGAGCTTGTTGTACTGGTCGATGTTGCGGACGCTGCGGCTGGCGAGGAGCTTGAGGCGGCGCTCCATTTCGCGGACGGCGTTGCGCAGGGCGTTGGCGGCGGCCTTGGGCTCGGTGATGATGGGCGTGAAGAGATGGGGGATGCCCTCGTACATGCCCAGCTCGACGCGCTTGGGATCGACCATGATGAGGCGCACCTGCGCGGGGGTGGTGCGGTAGAGCAGGCTCATGATCATGGCGTTGATGGCCACCGATTTGCCGGAGCCGGTGGAGCCGGCGATGAGGACGTGAGGCATGGTGGCGAGGTCGGCGGTGACGATGCGGCCGTTGATGTCCTTGCCCATGGCGATGGTGAGGCGGGACTTGGAGCGGGCGAAGGTTTCGCTCTCGATGACGTCGCGGAGGTGGATGGTTTCGCGCTCGTGGTTGGGCACCTGGATGCCGACGGTGCTTTTGCCGGGCATGCGCTCGATGAGGATGGATTCGGCACGCATGGCGAGGCAGAGGTCGTCGGCCAGGCCGGTGACGCGGGAGTACTTGACGCCGGCCTCGGGCTTGAACTCGTAAGTGGTGACCATGGGGCCGGGATTGATCTGGACGACCTGGCCGCGGACGTCGAACTCGGCGCATTTTTCGACCAGGACTTTGGCCTCTTCGCGCAGGGCTTCTTCGCGGACGGTCTGCGGGCCTTCACCGGCGTTGAGCAGGGTGCTGGGCGGGAGCTTGAATCCGCTGACGCTTTTGGGGGCGACGGTGGCGGTGCGGAGGTCGGCGTCGGCGCGGTTGTGGACTTCTATTGGTTTTGGAGTAGATGCTGGTGATGCGGAGGGCGCGGCCCAGGGATCGGCGATGGGAGCGACGGCCGCGGGTGCGCGGTGGGGCGGAGGTGCAGGCGCGTTCGCCAACGGGACAATCGGAGCTGCGGGGGCGGCGGCAGAGGGCATCGCTGCAACCGGAATGGACGACGGCTCCGGGGCGGACTCCCAGATACTGCGCCGGCGCGGAGAAGTTGTGATGGGTATGGCGTCGTCAGGGGCAGTGGCGGCGGCGCGCTGATAGGCGGGAATTTCTTCAACGGGATCGGGAACGCGGGTCCGCTCGCGCCGTCCGAAGAGCGCGGCAAAGCGACCGGGGCGGGATCGCGCGGGCTCCATCATGTCAGAGGCGAGGCCGGTGTTGACGCCGGCGCCGGGAATGTAGGGCGGAAGAGGCTCGGCATCGTCGTGTTCCGCGTGCATCGCTTCGCGCTCGGCGCGCTTTTCGGCGCGCAGTTCGGCGCGCTCTTCGCGCCAGTTTCGCCAGCGCTCGTACCAGGAACGGAGTCGAAGCCAGCGCTCTTCGATCTTCTCCTTAAGGGCGAGGAAGCTGATGTCCAGCGCGAAGTATACGCCGGTGGCGGCGAGCATTCCGGCCACCACCCACGCGCCCTGGACGTTGAGATAGCTGACCAGCAGGCCGGCCATGAGCCGGCCAACTACGCCCTCGACGGCGACCATGTGCATCCAGTGCCAGTGCCACGGGGTGAGCGCAAAGACGGTTGGCACGAAGAGCAGCGTGAGCACAACGCCAATCCAGCGCAGCAGCGCCGGGCCGCCGGGCCGCGAGTGCATCCAGGTCCAGCCGATCTCACCCATCCAAAGCGGCAGGAAGAAGGCGGCGAGGCCGAGGGACTGCAGCAGGAGGTCGCTCAGGTAGGAACCGAAGAGACCGATCCAGTTTTTGACTGCGTGGGGGCCGACGGCGCCGGAGGCGGTATTCAGCGAGGGATCGGCGGCGTGATAGGTGGCCAGCGCCAGGAAAAACAGCACCGCGACCATCAGCAGCATCACGCCGAGAAAGATGTTGACGGCGCGGTTGCGGGTCGGCTTGAGAACGATACCGATGGGCTTCATGAGGGGCATAGAGCGTTCGCGTCCTCTCGCCGCCGGCCGGGTACGAGGACGCGGCGAGCGTCATCCTGAGCGGAGTCCGCTGCCGCGGACGCAGCCGAAGGATCGTCCCAGAGCAACTTTAATTATCCCTGCGCGGCGAGGCGGATTTGGGGTAAAACCAGGCGGGGGAACCATGCTGTCCACCCCCGGGCGGAAGAGGAGGGCGAAATTTTGTGTCAGAGCAGATGCCAAGTGTGCCTTAAAACTCCAATGCATCGCATCATGCCGGCATCGGTGGTCAGGATGTCCCAGTGGTTCCTCACCGCAACTGCGCAGATGAGAATGTCAACGGGTCCGCACTCTACCCCTTCATCGCGGCAGAGATTGTAGAGGCGCGCCGCCTCGATGTAGTCGCCCGCTACGATTTCCTCGTCGACAAACGGATCAAGCAGTTCCTTAACATTCGCGAACTGCTCCTTGTCCCTGATACCCGATAACACTTCTTGCCGGACCAGTCCCAAAATCGTAGCCTGCCGGTTCTGAATGGCCGCTTTGAGTTGCGGCAGCAATTGCTGTTCAGCCGTGTTAAGCTTCGCGTTTTTTCGCCGTCGCAGCGAAAGCGACCATACGTTCGTATCCACGATCACTTTCATCGTTTGTCAGTCCCGATCCGATCCAATTTGCGCATTTTTCTGTAGTCGTATTCGGGATCGAAATCGATCGTGCCAAAGTGATCGAGAATCCGAAGCTGCTTTCGCCAGCGGATGTACTCGTCCAAAGCCGCGGTTACAGCTTCCTTCTTGGTCTTGTGCTTCCCGATCCGTCGTGCCTCGTCGATCAGGCGGTCATCGATAGCCAGATTGGTCGCCATAATCAGACCTCCGCTTTATGTGTAGTATCTCACACATTACCATGTGTAACAATGTTGCTTCGACGGACTGAGAGCCGATCACCCTGGAACATTCGACGGGAGGACTTTACCCGCCGATGTACTTCGCTCCCCACACCAGCAGGGCGATGCCCAGCAGAATGCGGTAGATGGCGAAGATGGTGAAGCCGTGCTTGCGCACCCAGGCCAGGAACCACTCGACCACGCCCAGCGCGACGACGAACGAAACCACTGTGCCGATGATGAGGACGATCCAGCGCTGCTGGTTCATGACCACGTGCGCGGCCGCGGCCTCGCCCGCCGCGTGCGCGTGGGGATGAATCTCCTTGAGCAGGTCCCAGCCGGTGGCGGCGATCATGGTGGGGATCGACAGTAGGAAGCTGAACTCGAGGGCCGTGGGCCGGTCGAGGTCGGCCAACTGACCAGCCGCAATCGTGGACATCGACCGGGAGACGCCGGGGAAGATGGCCGAGAGCGTCTGCATGAGGCCGATCCAGATGGCCTGAAGGATGTTCATCTGCTCGACATGCGTGGTGGCGGGATCGCGGCGATCGGACCATGCATCGATCGCCCACATCACTACGCCGCCGATGAGCAGCGCCAGAGCCATGGCCTTGAGGCTGCCCAGGTTCTTCTCGCTCCATTTGCGCAGCAGCAGCGCCGGGCCCGAAGTGCAGGCGAAAGCCACGAAGGTCATGGTGATGGGGTGATTCCACCACGCGCTGTTGCCCTCTTCGCCGCGCGGGAAGGTACGCACAAATTCGACGATCCGGCTGAGGAACAGCAGGCAGAGCGCAAGGATGGCGCCTACCTGGATGACGATGGTGTACATGGCCCAGTACGACACGTTCTGCGCACAGGCCACGCCGGGCGCGGGGCAAACCGAGGCGCTCAGCGGGATGTGCATCAATGCTTCGGTAATGCGCAGGTGCGCGGTCGAGCTGACCGGTAAGAATTCCGTCAGTCCCTCTACGATCCCGAGAATGATCGACTGAAGATAAGGGTTCAAAGAGCCTCCGGGCAAAAATATCTGCGGCGGCGCCAGAGCCCGGAAGCCCGCCTGCGCCTATTGCAGGTCTATGCCATAAACAGGAATGCCTTCATCCAATTTGTACACCAGAGCCCCCGCCCTCCAGGTGAAATCCGAGTCGGGAAACTTGGAGCGCAGCCGCCCGGCAATCTCGTTAGCCCGCTGGTGGGCGTCTTTGCTGCGATCGTCTTTGCCGGCAGCTTGGTACATGTTGGTCAGCGCCGCGAAGCGGTAGACAGCCTCATATAAAGCGCGCGGGGTGCGGGGCCCGTCGGGAAAATCGTCGGCATATTTCAGGTAAATGTCGGCTTCCTTCTCCGGGCACTGCGTCGAGCCCTGCCAGCCGCCACACAGCTTGTTGTCGATCAGGTCGAAGGCTGCGAGCGCCGCCCAGCGCGTGCGCGGATACATCTTCATTACCTTCTTGAGTTCGTCGTCATTCATCTGCGGGCGGAGATATGCCTGGCGCTCGTGGGCGGAGGGCAACGTCGCGTTATCGGCCTTGTCGAGCTGCCATTTGATATCGGCGGCGCGCCATGCCGCCTCGGGAGCGAGTGGCGAGTTGGGAAACATCTCGGCCACGCGCCGGTAGAGCAGCCGTGCCGCCTGCGCGGCGTTGGCGGGGCCGCGCGGGTCGGAGGCCATGGCCTCCTCGTTGGCCGCGGTGCCCATGACGATCTGGTCGCCGTTGGGCGTGGTCTCCTCGACGATGCCTTTGGCCTGCACCCATCCCGAGACCGGCGGCGGCAGGGAATCGCTGCCCACCATGGGCGCGTCGGGATCGTTTTCCGCCTCTTCCTCCACGTCGGTGTTGGCGTAGACGCGGAACCACGGCCCGCTCTTCTCGGCAACCACCAGTTCGCGGCCGATCTGGACTTTGATAAGCCGTTGCGCGCCGGTATCTGGCGAGACGTAGAGGGATGTGATCTGCAGGGCGGTGGCGCGCGGTCCGGCCATGGGCTTTTCGAGATTCTTCTGCGCGAAGAGGGGCAGCGCGGCAAGGCTGAAGATCGCACAGGCCACAACGACAAGTCCAACTCGAGGCTTCATCACGGGACAAATCATACCGGAACCGACGCGCTACCCAGCATTCTGTGAGCGCCCTCGCTCCCTTGCTCTCTATGTTCCTTCCGTCAACACCTGCGCCAGCATCGCCGGGTCAACGTTGCCGCCGCTTACTAGGGCCACTGCCTTGCGATACGCCGGCAGCTCGTCGGCATGGAAGAGCAAGGCCGCGGTCGCCACCGCGCCGCTCGGCTCGGGCACCAGGCGCGTGGCGGCCACAATCGCACGCATCGCCGCGCGAATCTCCGCCTCCGTCACGGTGACGATCCCGTCCACGAAGGCGCGGATGTGCACGAAGTTTCGCTCGCCCACGCTCTGCGTGCGCAGGCCATCGGCAATCGTCCGGCTGGTCAGCTCGGCCGGCCAGGCGGCGATCTTGCCCGTGCGGAAGCTCTCGGCCGCGTCGGCGGCCAGCTCCGGCTCGATGCCGAAGATCTTTGCCTGGGGCCGGAGCTGCTTGACGGCGGCAGCCACGCCGCTCAGCAATCCGCCGCCGGAGACCGGCGAGACCACCAGATCGACATCGGGCAGGTCATCAACAATCTCCAGGCCGCAGGTTGCCTGGCCGGCGATGATCTGCTCGTCGTCGTACGGCGGGATGACGATGTAGCCGTGCTCGCGCACCAGCTTTTCCGCCATGGCCAGGCGCTCGCTGGATGCTACGCCAACATCCACGATCTCCGCGCCCAGCGCCAGGGTGGCCGCGCGCTTGACGGCCGGCGCATTCGACGGCATCACGATAACCGCCTTTGCGCCCACCTCGCGCGCCACGTAGGCCACGCCCTGGGCATGGTTGCCGCTCGAATAGGTAATGACGCCGCGCCGAATTTCATCCGCGGTGAGCTGCAGAATCTTGTTTGAAGCGCCGCGAATCTTGAATGCCCCGATGGGCTGCAGGCTTTCGGCCTTGAGCCAGATCTGGCGCGGCTGGCCGTGGCCGGACAGGCCCGGAAACTCGGCGCGCACCAGCGGTGTACGCATGGCGATGCCTGCGATGCGCCGGGCCGCGGCGCGGATTTCGTCGATGGAAACCAGGTGTGTGGTTGCGGTCGTCATGTTCTTAGCTCTCAGCTCTCAGCTTTCAGTTCATGCCGATACACGAAGGCTGAGCGTTCCTCAACAGTATCGCGCATGGGGCGCAGAAAAAGGGCGGCAGCCTGCCGGCCGCCGCCCTTTGGGTTGAGTCGCGTTTAGAAGAACAGCTTGGCTGAGACCTGCACCTGCCGCGAGCCATACAGGTTGCTGCTGCTGGTGCTGGACGGGGCGCCGAAGGCTGACGTGAGCGTACCCGTGTAGGGAACAAAACAACCGTTATACGTCGAACCCGATGGCGGGGTAAACACCTGGCAAGCATAAGATCCCGCTGGTTTACCGTTGGGTGCGATGTACGTCGTATAGGTGCTGTTCACGCCGGTAACGATTTGGTGATTGAGCAGATTAAACGCCTCGGCGTTGAACTGCATTGAGATGCTCTCGTGAATCGGAATATTCCGCGACACGCGCATATCGAGATCGTTGAAGCCGGGCATGTAGATGCTGTTGCGGCCAATCTGTGGCGGGCGGCCGCTGGTCGCGCTGCCCGATCCAGAGCTGATGGCGCCGCCGAAAATGCCGCCGTCGTAGCCATAGCCGCCCCCGTTCACAAAGCCCGAGACGCCCAGGTAAATAGGCTCTCCACCAGTGGCAATGTCGGTACCGGAGAACTGAAATCCGTTGGCCAGTTCGCTGGCAAGCTTGTTCGCGATGGCGAACTTCGGTTGATAGACAAAAGTGATATTGGCGCGGTTGCGGATGTCGATGTCGGAGGGTCCGTTGTCGAACTTGATGTTGTTGGGATCGGACGGAACATCGCCACCGTAGAAGGTACCGTTGGCGCCGCCCACCTGGCCGGTATCGGTTGCCTTGGCCCAGGTGTAATTGGCCAAGAGCTCGAGGCCGTTTGAAAACGGACGCCGTACCGTAACAGCCATCGCATTGTACCAGGTGTTGGCCACGCTGAAGCCGGTGTTGAAGCTGGTCAGGTTCTGGTTGCGGCGGTCTGTCGACCGGTAAACAGGGACGGTGATGATTTTCGTCACGTTGTTATTCGCGTCCTGCACCCCATAGCTGGCTTCACCACTGGGCTTGACGCCGATCAAGTTGGCATCCACGAACACCGGCAGCCGCATGCCGCGCGTTCCAACATAGCCAACCTGAAGGGACAATTTGCCTGGGAATGCCTGTTCGACACTCAGATCCCACTCGTGCGCATAAGGCGGAACGAAATTGGGGTCCAGACCATGGAAGCTATAGCCGACGGTAGCGTTGGGGAGCTTGGTCACGGTTGGCGCAGTGCCGCCGCTCGGATACACCGCCTGGCTAAGCGACGGCCCAGCCGGCGTGTAGGGCAGATTCGGGTATTGCAGCAGGCTTCCGGCCGTTGGAGGCGTTGGACAGGTCGAGTTGCTGGATGAGTTTCCGCTCTTCGAGTTGTAGCAGCCAAAGAACGTGAAGTTCTCCTGCACAACTCCGTTCTCCACGCGCATGGCATAGTAGGTGCTGCCCTGGTTCAGAGCCGAGAACAACCCGTAGCCGCCGCGAACCACGGTGCCCTGCATCGGGTTCCACGAGAAGGCCAGGCGAGGCTGAATGCGGTCCAGAACATTCTTGATCGCGCTCGTATATTCGGACGAGATCGGATTGAAGAGATTGTTGACGAGTCCGGGATTGGGCGTGAGCTGAATGTCGTAACGGACGCCAGCGGTCAGCGTGAGGGTAGGACGGAGCTTCCAGGAATCCTCTGCGAAGACGTCGTACATCTTCATCCAGAAGTCATCCTTGCCCTGCGTTCCCGGCGCGGTATTCACCTGGTCAACGGTCTCGATGAGCTGCTTATAGTGGTAGCCAGCGTAGGGATCTGTGTTTCCGGCCTGGCCTGCAAACGCATCCTGGATCCAGTCCTGGAAGTTGGCCTGGTTTGTCGACTCGCCGTAGCTGTACAGGCCGCCCCCCTGGTAGAGGTTGATCATCACCTCGTGGACCAGGTTGAAGTCGCCGCCGAACTTGAAGGTATGTTTTCCCTTTACGGTCGAGAACACATCGCTCAACTGCAGTCGGTGCTCGTCGGGCTCGGCAGCGCGCGGAAGCGCATTCGGCATGCCGTAGCTGATCGCTCCCATGCTGACAAACGGAGCCGCGGCATTGGCTCCGGCGGTCTCCAGGTCGCGGCTCCACTGACCGTGGAAGTCATTGACGCTGGCGCTGCCGATCTGCGTGGTCCAGCCGCCGACCAGGAAGCGCTCGTGATAGAAGGTGGGGCCGTTGGACGAAGGCGAACTGTTGTTGAATGTGGCTGCCGAACTGTAGCCGTAGGTCGACTGGAAGTCGGCCCAGTTGTAGTCGATAAACGCATCGTTCTTACTGTTGATGTGGTAATCGATGCGCGGGAAGAACAGGTCTTCCTTGGCGAAGCGGGTTGGCGCTGCTGTGGATTGGTTGAGCAGGAAGTTGATCCCCGCCAGGCATTGCGCCGACGTGATCGTATTCGGACAATTGCCCGGATAGACCGCGTTGGCAGCCTTTACGTTCGAGGGCAGCGTGGCCGCGGTGGAGATATAGTTTGTATCGGAATAGAGGGCCTTGCCCACCTTGCGGAATCCGTCGTAGGTGAGGAAATAGAACAGCTTGTCCTTGATGAAGGGCCCGCCCACTGAGCCGCCAAACTGCTGCTGCTGGTGCGTGGGCTGCGTCAGCAGGAATGGCGCGGATGCTGCGGGGACCAGTCCATTGAGGACGTTGTACTTGGTGAGAGGATCGAGCGCGTTCAGCGTGGGATAGCGCAGCCAATAGAACAAGTCGCCATGGATTGCATTGGTCCCGCTCCGGGTGATGGCGTTCACCTGGCCGCCGGCTGCCTGGCCAAACTCCGCCGAGTAATTCGAGGTTTCGGCCTGGAACTCCTTGATGGAATCAATTGAATACGCGTAGGGCATGCCATTGGAACGGCCGCGCGCCTCGCTGAACAGAATCTGGTTGTTGTTGGCGCCGTCCACATAGTTCTGGTTGTAGAGGCCGCTGATTCCGTGGAAGCTGATCAGGCCTGAGCCGCCGTCCTGCGTCACATTAGGCGTGAGCAGCGCAAAGCTCGACCAGTTGCGGGTGTTCACCGGCATGTTCTGCACAATCTGCTGGTCGACGACCTGCGAGACTTCGGTCTTGTCGACGTCGAGGATAGTGGGTGCACTGGAGACCTCAATCGTGGTGGTCGCCGAGCTGACCTTCAGCGCGAGGTTGATGGTGAGCGTCTGGCCGACCTGCAGCGTCAGGTCGCGGGCTTCCGTGGTGCCGAAGTTATTGGCCGAGGCGGTGACCTTGTAATGGCCGGGCAGCAGGAAGGGCGCGGCGTACAGGCCCGCCGAGTTGGTGGTGAACACGTGAACCACGCCGGTGTCGGTGTCCGTGATGGTCACAGCGGCGCCGGGAATGGCTGCCTGGTTGGAGTCGGTGATGGATCCGGCGATGCTGCCGGCGCCGGTGGTTTGCGCCGTTGACCGGAGACCGGTGAAGGCGAGAAACATCGTCACCGCAAAGATCGCGGCGAGACACCGATAGCGAGGGATTCTCTGTCGCATAGTGTGGCTCTCCTCAAAGGGACTTTCACCTTACAGTTTTGGTTGAGTTTCAGTTAATTTCTGCGAATGATGGCGTCATCGTAGCACGTAGTCCAATGTGCCCTCGAAAACTTTACAAGTTCCTTATGCGCGAAATTCAACGGGAAAAACAACAGTCCCGGAACTGCTCCGGAGCGCGCAAACGGTGCGGAAGATCACAGATTCAATGCACATTGTTTCGTGCCTTGCATCGATGAAAACAACCGCGGATGAGGGCCCTGTGAAAGCGCCGTGGCTCATCGATGAAATTCGATTGTATTCCGGAAGCCGTGGCCGGCGGGTGTGGAAAAACGGCGCAATTCACTGGCTATTCGTACGCCAATGCGTCGATGGGGTCTTTGCGCGCCGCCATCCAGGCCGGATAAAGCGCCCCGAACAGCGCGCCACCGAACGCGATCAGTGCGCCCTTCCCCAGCCAGCTCGCCGGCAGAACGAAGGGAAAGGTCGGAAATGCGATGCGCAGCAGGATGTGCACGCCCCCCGTGCCGGCCATGCCCATGATTACGCCGGCCACTGCAAGCATTCCGGTTTCACTCAGCACGACGCGCACAATGGCCTCTTTTGACGCGCCCATCGACTTGAGGATGCCGATTTCCCGGGTGCGCTCCAGGACCGCCGTGTACATCGACTGGAAGATGACCAGGAAGCCGACGATCACCGCGATCCAGATGACCACGTTGAGCGCCAGGTTGAACCCGGGGAAGCGCGCCGGAGTGTATTGCGACAGCATGTCCTCCATCCGCTGCACGCCATAGTCGGCCATACCGGGCGCGTGGTGAATCTCGTCGATGATGGTCGGGATGTTGGCCGGATCGTCGGCCTTGAGATAGATGACCGAGGCACGCCCCGGCGATCCGATGAGGTCACCCAGCGTCGTGATCGGAACCAGGTTGCGGCCGCCCTTGCCGCTCTCCACAATCCCGCAAATCCTGAAGCCGTGATTCATTACGTGGATGATGTCGCCCACGTGATAACCCTTGCGGGCAAAAACGTCGTCGACGATGGCATCGTAAGGGCCCTTCATGGGCCCGCCGGCCAGAAACGTGAACGGCTTGAGGGCGTCATAGCTCTTGTAATCGATGCCGTAGAGGATGGAGAGGCCGCCCGACATTTCAAACTTGGTGATGACTGGTGCCGCCACGGCCACATGCGGCAGTTTGGCCAGATAGGGGGCCAACTGCACCGGAAGCGGCGACCCGCTCATGCCGGCCAGAAAGCTGGCGTTCGGGGGCGTGACCACCAGGTCGGCGCCGATGCCGTTCACCCGGTCCTTCTGGTCGTTGAGCTGGCCCATGAAGATGCCCACGATCGACAGGATCATCATGACTTCAATCGCCACCGCCAGGATGCTGATGATGGAGCGCAGGGGGCGGTGCAGCAGGTTGGCAAAGACGAGCTTGTTCATTCCGATCCTGTGAGGGGCGGGTAAGGGCGCTCGATACCGAGGCGCCGCAAAAACCTCTCTACCGTCAGGGTAACAGGCTGGTTGCCTTCATTTTGCGCTGTTATTGCGAACGCTGCCGGTGGTTTGAGCGAAAGGAGCGAACAAAGAGTCACCCGTCAGGGTTACGCGAGGGGCCATCCAGATCGCCCGCATGTCGTACCGTTCTAGTTCGTTTGGGTGACTTGCACAGCCCCGGCGCGATGCTAAACTTCGCTCAGTTTCAATGGAGTGGAGATGAAATACAGCGCGTTTGAGCAGGCTGCCCTGGAGGCAAGTGCCGGGCTAAAAGAGATCGATGCCGAGATTGAACGGTTAAAAGCCAAGAAAGAGGCCTTGGAATTGTTGCAGGCGTCCGCGCGTCAACTGCTGGCGACTGAGCCGCTGAAGATTGAGGCGTTCCCTGCCAACGAAGGTAATCGCAGCAGCTTAGTCGCTTACGAACCGGCCGTTGAGCCGCCCTCCTTCGCGAGCCCAGTGCCGGAACGTAGTTCCTCTTCGTCTGCGCAGGAGGAATGGTCGGCCTTTATGCGACGCTCGGGCTCGGGAAAATGAGACGACGGGTTGGCTGCTGATCTGCGGCCGGGATGCGGCGATGCCGTTTCGGAACCCCGCCAGTTACTCGTTACCAATCCGATCGGCGACAAGGCGGGCTGCGGCGCGGAGCGCAGAAGAAACAGGCGTTTCCGCCATAAAATCTCTTTGACGGGCACCCCACGCAGGTTTATTGTGAAGGTTGAAAATCCACCTGGGTGTTAGCCCGTTTTCGCCAATGGGGAATTTTGGAGAAGACTTGCGCACTGAGCGGCTCTCTCGCGGCATTGCGCTGGAAGACATAACGGCGGTGACCAAGATCAGCCAGCGGCACCTGCTGGCGCTTGAGCAGGGGCGTTTTCGTCTCCTTCCCGGGGGCATCCTCAGCAAAGGTATCGTGCGCGGCTACGCCGGCGCTATCGGCCTCGACCAGGAAGACTGGACGCAGCGCTTCCTGAGTGCCTACAGCGCCTCGGGCGAGATGCTCGACGACGATCGCAACTGGATGACCTTCGCATCCAACGTAGGCAAAGCCCGGCTCCTGCGGCGCGAGGCCCGGGAGATTCGGCTGCGCTGGGTAGGCGCTTTGCTTCTGGTGCTGGTCGTCGGGACCGCTGCCTTTCTGGCGGTACGCTACTACGGCCTCCGTTCCGGCTGGTGGCCGACCCTGCTGCCCACTGACTCAATCTCCGCGATCTACCACTCCGCCGTCTCCTGGGTGCACGGGTTGGTCTCGCGTCTCGCCAGCCGCCTCGGCAACTAGCGTTTTCCAGTTCGCAGGTCTCAATGGTCAGTCTTTCTGGTCCTTCGTTCTCTGTCGCCTGCCCTTCCACCGTTCAATGCCCAGTGTTCTCCGTCCACGGCGGTTTCCGCCCCATCCGCTGACTTCGATTGCTCCGCGGCCCCGCGGCAATTACCATATCTCCATACACCGGTTGGCCTTTGGCTTTCAGCGCAGGCCAGCCGGCTATTCAGTTGCGAGTTGATCGGCAGCCGATGGTTCGTAAATCGATGCGGTGCTTCCTGTAGGCCACATCTGGGATCGATCCGGCTCTGCCCGCATCCCGCCAAGTTCCCTTTCAAGGGAGGAGTGACACATTGAGCGACCGTTTTCTCTTTACGTCTGAATCCGTGACCGAAGGGCATCCTGATAAGATCGCCGACCAGGTTTCGGATGCGATTCTGGATGCCTGCCTGGAGCAGGACCCGTACAGCCGCGTGGCTGCCGAAACCCTGACCGCGACCGGCCTGGTCGTGATCGCCGGCGAAATTACCACCAAGGCCTACGTCGACTTTCAGTCGCTGGTGCGCGGCGTGGTGGCCTCCATCGGCTACGACAACGCCCTGTACGGCTTCGACTCCAATACCTGCGCCGTGATCTCGTCGATCAACAAGCAGTCGGGCGACATCGCGCAGGGCGTGGATACGGGCGGCGCCGGCGACCAGGGCATGATGTTCGGCTACGCCTCGAACGATACGCCCGAGCTGATGCCGGCGCCCATCTCGCTGGCCCACAAACTCTGCCGCCAGCTCACGCATGTGCGCAAGAGCGGCAAGCTGCCCTACCTGCGCCCCGACGGCAAGAGCCAGGTCACGGTGGAGTACGACGAGAACGGCAAACCTGCCCGTATCGACGCGGTGGTCATCTCCAGCCAGCACTCCGAATCGGTGACCAACGACGAGCTCCACGCCGACGTGCTGAAGCACGTGATCCAGGCGGTGCTTCCGGCCAAGTGGCTCGACGAGCACACCAAGTACCACATCAACCCGACCGGCCGCTTCGTGATCGGCGGGCCCATGGGCGATACCGGGCTCACCGGCCGTAAGATCATCGTGGACACCTACGGCGGCATGGGCCGTCACGGCGGCGGCGCCTTCAGCGGCAAGGACCCGACCAAGGTGGACCGCTCCGCGGCCTATATGGCGCGCCACATCGCCAAAAATATCGTGGCCGCCGGACTGGCCGACAAGGCCGAGGTCCAGCTCGCCTACGCGATTGGCGTGGCCGAGCCGGTTTCGGTGCTCATCGAAACCTTCGGCACCGGCAAGCTCTCCGAGGCGAAGCTGACCAGCCTGGTCCGCAAGAACTTCTCGCTCACACCCAAGGGGATCATCGAGAGCCTGAACCTGCGCCGGCCCATCTACCAGTTGACCGCGGCCTACGGCCACTTTGGCCGCACCGAGCCGGAGTTCACCTGGGAAGCGACCGACAAGGCCGCCAAGCTGGCCGAGCAGGCCGGCGTGGCCGTCGCCGCGAAGTAACCCCAACCTGCTTTAACGACAAAGGGCAACCGCTTCGGCGGCTGCCCTTTTGTGTTTCAGGGGATGACAAGGCGCGTGGGTGTGAGTGAGCGGCTGAGCTATTTTGCGGATCCGTTTCGCTTTGCCAACAGCCTCTCCATAAACCCAGTATCGAACTTCCCGGCCCGGAAGTCTTCGTCCTGAAAGATCTCCTGGTGGAGCGGGATCGAGGTCTGGATGCCCTGTACGATGAACTGGCTTAACGCGCGCTCCATCTTGGCCATGGCTTCGGCGCGGTCCTGGCCGTGGACGATTAACTTGGCGATGAGCGAATCGTAGTAGGGCGGAACGACGCCTTCGGCGTACTGCACGGTGTCGACGCGGACGCCGTTGCCGCCGGGGACGTTGAAGGCGGTGATCTTGCCGGCCGAGGGCGTGAACTTCTGCGGGTGCTCGGCGTTGATGCGGCACTCGATGGAGTGGCCGCGCATTTCGAGCCTGGCGGGAAGAATGTCGGCGAGCTTATCGCCGGCCGCGATGCGGAGCTGCGCCTTGACCAGATCGACGCCGGTGATGGCCTCCGTGACCGGATGCTCCACCTGGATGCGGGTGTTCATCTCGATGAAGTAGAGGTTGCGGTCGGCGTCCATGAGGAACTCGATGGTGCCGGCGTTCTGGTAGCCGATGTCGGCGAGGCAGCGGTTGAGGGTGCGGCCGATCTCGTCGCGCATTTTCGGCGTGACCTGCAGCGAGGGCGCCTCTTCAATGAGCTTCTGGTGGCGTCGCTGGATGGAGCACTCGCGCTCAAACAAAGTCGCCACGTGGCCGTGCTCGTCGGCGAGAACCTGGAACTCGATGTGGCGCGGGTTCTCGATGAACTTTTCCATGTAGAGCTCGCCGTTGCCGAAGGCGTTGGCGGCCTCGGCGTGGGCGGCGTGAAAGAGATTGGGCAGCTCGTCGGCGTTGCGGACGATGCGCATGCCGCGGCCGCCACCGCCGGCCTTGGCCTTGAGGATGACCGGATAGCCGACGTGCTCGGCGGTGTCGAGCGCGTCTTCGAGCGTGGGCAGGATGCCGTCGGAGCCAGGCAGGATGGGAACTTTGGCCTTCTTCATCGCCTGGCGCGCTTTTTCCTTTTCGCCCATGAGGCGCGTGACCTCGGGCGGCGGGCCGATGAACTTGATATTCGACGCGCGGCAGACCTCGGCGAAGTTAGCATTCTCGCTGAGCAGGCCGTAGCCGGGATGGATGGCGTCGACGTCGGCGATCTCGGCGGCGGAGATGACGGCCGGCACGTTGAGATAGCTGTCGGCGGCGCGCGGCGGGCCGATGCAGATGGCCTCGTCGGCAAAGCGCACGTGCAGGGAGTTGCGGTCGGCCTCGGAGTAAATGGCGACCGTACGAATGCCGAGTTCCCGGCAGGCGTTGATGACGCGAAGCGCGATTTCGCCGCGGTTGGCGATGAGGACTTTACGAAACATGGACCTCGACGGTGTTAGCAATAAGCGGCGCTAGCGGTGCTAGCGGGGTTAGCGGAGCTAGTGAAACTCTGCGTATCGAAGATGCTTCAGGCTAGCGCCGCTAGCAACGCTAACTCCGCTCATCCTCCCTACGGGCGGATGGCAAACAACGGCTGTCCGAATTCAATTGCCTGGCCGTTGGTTGCCAGGCACTTCACGATCTCTCCGGCAGCGTCGGCTTCGATCTCGTTCATCAGCTTCATGGCTTCGACGATGCAAATGATCTGGCCCTTCTCGACGCGGTCGCCGGGCAAAACAAAGGGCGCGGCGCCGGGCGAGGGCGAGCCGTAAAAGGTACCGACGATGGGCGACTTGACGAGGTGCAGGCCGGCATCGGGATCGACTGCCGGAGCCGCGGCCGGGACAGGCGCGGCAGCCGGAGCGGTATGCAGCACCGGCGCAGAGGCCGCGGGCGCCGCGGCCAGCAGGCGGGCAAGGTCTCCCAGGTTCGCGGGCGCAGACTGAGCCTCGTGAAACTTGAGCCTGATCTTCAGGTCGCCGCGGTCCAGATCGAACTCCGCAACCTGGTGGGCCTTCAAAAAGTCGATGAGTTGCCGCAAATCTTCAATGTCTTGTTGCTTCATTCGTTCTTTCGCTCTCCAAAAGCTAGCGGTGTTAGCGGTTCTAGTAAAAGCTTACGTTTCCTAATCAATCCACCTAGCACCGCTACAGCTCGATGAGTGCCTTGGGCGAGGGGGTCAGGATCTCCGCTCCGCCGTGCGTGACAGCCACCATATCTTCGATACGGACGCCGAACCGGCCGGGCAGGTAAATACCGGGTTCAATGGTGATCACCATGCCGGCTTGGAGCCGGTTGGTTTCTCCGGCGCCGATCCGGGGCGTTTCGTGAATCTCCAGGCCCACGCCGTGGCCGGTGGAATGGGAAAATGCTTCCGCCAGTCCCTCCCTGCGCAACACACTGCGCGCCGCCTCGTCCACATCTCCGCAACGCGCGCCGGCGCTTACCTGAGCAATGGCCGCCTCCTGGGCTTCGAGGACCGCCTGGTACGCGCTCCGCTCTTCGGCCTTCGGAGATCCCAGAAAGACGGTGCGCGTCATATCCGAGCAATAACCTCTGAGGATTATACCGAAGTCGAGGGTGAGAAAGCCCCTGCGCGGCAGGGGGTTGGCGGTAGCGCGGCCGTGGGGCATGGCCGAGCGCACCCCGGAGGCAACGATGGTCTCGAAGGACATGCCCTCGGCGCCCAGCAGCCGGGCGTGGTGCTCGAGCTCGGCCGCGACCTCGGTCTCCGGCATGCCGGGACGAAGAAACCCCAGCATGTGGTCGAAGAGCCGGCAGCCGGCGCGCGCGGCCTCGCGCATGAGGATGAGCTCGTCCTCGTCCTTGATACGACGCAGCGGCTCGATGAGCGACGCGGCAATCGGCGTAAGCAGGCTGCGGCGCAGGCGCGAGGGCAATGCGGCCCTCCAGCGGGCAAGATCGGCAACGGTGGTGGTGGCGGGGTCAAAGCCGACAGAGGCGACGCGGGGCTGGGCGGCGATCCACTGTACGGCGGCGACGACGGCCGAGCCGGTAGCGATTTCCACGTCGGCGGCCTGGACCTCCTCCTCGGCCTGCGCGCGATAGCGGCCATCGGTGAAGAGCCGCGCCTGAAAGCGCGTGATGGCAAGAGCTGCGTTGGAGCCCGTGAATCCGCTGAGATAGCGAACATCGGGGAGGTGGGTAACGAGAAGGCCGGAGAGGCCGGCGCGGGTGAGCTTGCGGCGCAGCGCGCCCATGCGGCGGAAGTGGTCCACGGGGTAAGTTGTACCACAGTGAACAGTGGTCAGTGGTCAGCTTTCAGTGATCGACGTCTGAAAACCGGCGCGCCGCCAAAACTCGACGACCAGCACCTTGGTCTCTTCCGAAGTTGCCGGGCCGGCGCGCAGCGGGATCGGCGCCTCCGCCTGGCTTTCGAGGTCGGCCAGCGCGGTGGGCGCCGCAGCGATGGCGATGCACTTCTCCGGGCGGTAGGTGCACGAGGCCAGGTCCTCAATGGAGAGCGCCGTGGTGGGCGTGGCGAAGACGGTCTGCGGCGGCGCCATGCGGTCGAGCAACCAGAGTATTTCGAGCTTCGACTCGAGCTCATCGGGCACGCAGTCGATGGCCAGATCGGCTTTCCGCACGGCGTCTTCGATGGTGGAGACGAAGTGCACGCCGCCTGGCTCGCACTCGAGGGCATCGGGGCTCAATTGCTGGCGGATGTACTCGCGGGCGTGGTGCAGCGTGCTGGGCAGCACGTCTTCAAGAAAGACGGTCATGCCGGAACGCGCGGCCCGCAACGCGAGCCAACGGCCCAGGGGCCCGGCGCCAATGATGGCAACGGTGAGTGCGTCCCCGGAGTTTTGAGACATAGCAGACGGTCGCGCCACTAGGAGTTGGTGAGCGCGTTCATCACGTCGTCGGCGTTGGGATGGGCGTGCTCCAGGTGCTCGGCCACGCGGGCGCGCTCTTCAGTTGAGAGCACGGGAACGGTGGCGAGAATGCGGCGCAGCGTCACCGCTACGTCGTCAATGTAGTTCATCAGGCGAATGGCTTCTCCGGAGAGCGGCATGGGGACCTCAAAAGAATTGCGTTCCGATCTTATTGTAGGGGGTACAGTATGGCCAGGGAAACCCGCCCGGAACATTCGAGGTTATCACCATGATTACAGATCCGGAATTCATTGCTGAATCGTTCGTCCGCGCTATCAACCGGCAGGATCCGGACTCCATTACGGAACTGATGAGTGACGATCATTGCTTCATCGATTCTTTGGGCAATCGCGTCCAGGGCCGCGAATCGATGCGCGCCGGCTGGAAGGGATATTTTGACATGGTCCCCGACTACAGCATTGTTGTCGACGAGATCCTGTCGGACGGGCCCGTGGTGGTCATGCTGGGCATGGCCCAGGGAACCTATCGTAACCCGAAAGTACCCCGCGGCACGCCGCTCAAACCGGAGAATTGCTGGTCCACGCCGGCCGTCCTGCGTGCCTTCATCCACGAGGACAAAGTCGCCGAATGGCGCGTTTATGCCGACAACGACCCACTCAGAAAGCTCATGGCGCGAGAGGCATAAGAAATCCCGATCACCAGTCGTGTGTGACACCGTCCGTGCATTCGGCGGTCACGCCGTGGAATCAGTCCTCCAGCACCGCAAGCTCCAGCCGATTGAGATGCTCGGGGTCGCCGATGACATCGATAGCGGCGATCTTGCCGTTGGAGATGGAGAAGCGCAACGCTCGGAAGAGCCTTCCCCTGGGAGCGACGATTACGCCGATCGAACCCTCGACCAGTACGACGCGGGCGAGGCGAGCGCCCTGGGCGGCGCGAATGGCCTGCGCGGCCCATTCGCGGGCGCCGTGTACCGCGGTGGCCGCCCCGGCACGGGCGGAAACCTCGTCGGCATGCACCTCGAGCCCGGGATCGAGCACGGCGACCAGCGCTTCCAGATCGCCGGTACGCAAGGCAGCCAAAAATGCATCTATCACCTCGCGCTGCTGCGCCAGGCTCGCGCCGGGGGCCTCTGCTCCGCGTACGCGACGCCGCGCGCGACTGGCAAGCTGCCGCGCCGCCTCCGGCGACCGGCCGACAATGGATGCGATCTCGTCGAAGGACAGATCGAAGAGATCGTGCAATACAAAGGCGAGCCGTTCCGCGGGGCTCAGCCGGTCGAGGACCACGAGAAGAGCGAGACCAACGGAATCGGCTAGCAGCGCCTCCTGTTCGGGATTAGCAGCGGCGGAACGGGGCGCGGGCCGCACTGGAGGCGCGTCATCGAGGGAATCCTCGCGCCGCGAAGACCGCGAGCGCAGCATATCGAGGCTGATGCGCGCGACCACCGTCGTCAGCCAACCGCCCAGATTGTCGATCTCGCCGGCATCCGACCGGCTGAGGCGCAGCCACGCCTCCTGCACGGCATCGTCGGCCTCGCTGAGCGAGCCGAGCATCCGGTACGCCACGGCCACAAGATGAGGCCGGTTCTCTTCAAATTGGTTGGCCAGCCACTGGTGTTCGTCCATCGGTCACATTCTCCCACGCTCTTCCGTCATGGTGTTGACGAACGAAAGCCACTCAACGTGACAAGGAGAAACCGAAATGAAGGAACGGATGAAAAACCCCGCTATGATCCTCCCCGAAGCCATGCAGGCGCTGATGAGCCTGAAAGCCGCAATCGATAAGGCCGGCCTGTCCCAATCGCTCATGGAACTGATCCATCTGCGCGTAAGCCAGATCAACGGCTGCAGCGTGTGCGTGGACATGCATGCGCGCCAGCTCAAAAACGGCGGCGAAACCGAGGAGCGGCTGTTCGCCGTGGCCGCCTGGCGCGATGCGCCCTGCTTCACCGACGCGGAGCGGTCGGCGCTGGCGCTGGCCGAGGCCGTTACCCGGCTCAGCGACCGCCCCGATCCTGTGCCAGACGAGATATGGAACGAGGCGGCCAGCCACTACGACCAGCGCGCGCTCTCCGGCCTGCTTCTCTCCATCGCCCTGATCAACGTGTGGAATCGCCTGAACGTGCCCACGCGCCAGGTGGCAGGCGAATGGGTAAAGTCGGCCGCGGCGCGGGAGTGGATAGAGCGTCAGCAGGAAGCCGCCGCGGCGATCCTGTAAAAAGCCCGACAAGCCGGCAGCTCCTTGGCAGGGGGCTGCCGGTTTTCTATTTTTCTTGAATTTTCTGAGATTTGGTGCCCCAAAGGGTTGCGCGGAAGAGCAGTCTGGGTTATTTTACTAACTGGTTAGTTAAATATGACACCCCGTACGCCATCCCGCCCTCCCGAAGACGCCTCCGCTGATCGCACGGTGGAGACACGTGGACGCATTTTGGATGCGGCGCTCAAGGAATTTAGTGCGAAAGGACTGGCGGGCGCGCGTACGGAGCAGATCGCCGCTGCCGCGGGCGTGAATAAAGCTCTTCTTTACTACTACTTCGAGAGCAAGGAGAAGCTCTATGCCGCGGCATTGGAGATGGTTTCCGCGCGCATTCGGGACCGTTCCATGGCGGTTTTTCTGCATGAATCGAGCCCTGGAGAGCGCATTTTGCGCGCTGCATTAGACCATTTTGACCGCATTTTGACGCAAAGAGAGTTCCAAAGCCTGATGCAACAGGAGATGATGCGGCTGCATAAAGGCGAAGAAGGCATGCTTCCGATCCTCGTGAAGCGCATATTCGAGCCGCTTCACGCGATGTTCACGTCGATGGTGCGGGAAGGGATCGCCTCGGGCGAACTGATCGAGGTGGACTGGCAGCAGATGCTGCTGGCCGCCCTGGGCATGAACGTCTTTTATTTCCTCAGCGCGCCGGTGTGGCGGCTGGTGATTCCCATCGAGCCATTCGACCGGCAGGTGCTGCGGATGCGCCGCGGCGCGCTGGTGGATTTTCTGGGCAAGGCAATATTCAAGGACCGGCAACGGGGCACCGAGCTCGCGGCGCGCGTGCTGGCCGACACGCCGATGCCGGATTTTAATGATTTCAAAGGACTTGAGGTGAAGGAGTGAGCGCACGCAATCGGGTTTTCACGATTTTAGGCTTGCTGACGGTGGGGTCGCTGATCTGGTACCTGGTGACCACGCAGCGCAGCAAGGATCTGCAGCTCATCGGCACAGTGGATGCCAACGAGGTGGTGGTGAGCTCGAAGATTCCGGGGCGCATCCAGACGCTGACGGTGAAGGAAGGCGACGTGGTGAAGGCCGGCCAGACGATCGCGACCATTGAGAGCGACGACCTGGATGCGGCGCTCAATGCCGCCGAAGCCACCGCCGCCGGTCAGAAGTGGCACCTGAGCGAGGCGCAGGAGACGGAGCGCGAGAATCGCGGCGAGACGGTGAGCGGCACCGCCGCCGCGGAAGCGCAGGTGAAGGCGGCGCAGGCTTCGCTGGCCCAGGCGCAGGCCCAGTACGATCACCAGAAGGCCGATACCAGCCGCACGGTCGCGCTTGCGGCGCAGGGCATTATGAGCGAGCAAGCCAAGGACGATGCGGTGACCAGCCTGCAGGCCGCCGAAGCGGCGGTAAACACGGCCCGGGGAAACCTGAACGCGTCCGAGGCTTCGCTGCGCCAGGCAAAAGCGCACGAGCTGCTGACAACCGTTTCGGCGCGCAGCGTGGATGAGGCGCAAAACAGCGCAGCCAATGCCCAGGCGCTGGCCGCCGAGGCGCGGGTGGAGCGCGACTACGCCGAGATCACCGCGCCGGTGGACGGCGTGGTGAACGTGTGGGCGGCGAGGCAGGGCGAGGTGGTGCAGGCGGCGACGCCGATCGTGACCATCATGGATCTTTCGCAGACCTGGGTGTACGCGCCATTGCCGGAGACGCAGGCCGACGCGGTGAAGCTGGGCGACAAGCTGCGGGTGGTGATGCCGAGCGGCGTGACGGTGTGGGGCAAGGTGATCGCCAAGATGACGGAAGCCGACTTCGCCACGCAGCGCGACGTGAGCACGCGCAAGCGCGACATCAAGACTGTGCAGTTGAAGCTGCTGATCCCGAACCCCGGCGACGAATACGTGCCCGGCATGACGGCCGAAATCTACGTGCCCTACGACAAGCTGGTGAAGCAATGAGCGCAGCACGGCACAAGCGGCCGGAAGGCGGCGGCGATTCGGCTGGCTTTGCCGATCGTCCCGCGGCCATCGAGGTCGACCATATCGTCAAGCGGTACGGCGATTTCGAAGCGGTGAAGGGGGTGAGCTTCCGGGTGGCCGACGGGGAAATCTTCGGTCTGCTGGGCCCCAACGGCGCGGGCAAGAGCACGCTGATCCGGATGATGACGACGCTGATCCCGGTGACCGCGGGGCGTGCGCTGGTGGCCGGTCACGACGTGGCGAAAGATCCCGATGACGTGCGGCGCATGATCGGCGTAATTCCGCAGGCGCTGACCAGCGATCCCGACCTCACGGTCGAGGAAAACCTTGTGATCTACGCGAAGCTGTACAGCGTGCCGCGGGCGCAGCGCGAGAAGAACATCGCCGCGGTGCTGGAAGCGGTGGACCTGACCAAGTGGCGCGGCGCGCCCACCAAGACGCTCTCCGGGGGCATGCGGCGTCGGCTGGAGATCGCACGCGGGCTGGTGCACGATCCGCGCATCTTCTTTCTGGACGAGCCGACCACGGGGCTCGATCCGGTGTCGCGCATCGCGGTGTGGGAGATGCTCAACAATTTGAAGAAGACGCGCGACCTCACCATCCTGCTGACCACGCACTACATGGAAGAGGCCGACAAGCTGTGCGACCGGATCGCGATTGTGGACCACGGCAACCTGGTGGCGCTGGGCACGCCCACCGAGCTGAAGAACAGCGTGGCCGGGGCCAACGTGATCGAGGTTCACTTCGACCGCGAGACCGAGGAGTGGAAGGGGCGGCTGGAAGAGCTGGCGGGCGTGACCACGGTGCAGCCGGAGAGCGCGGGCTTCTATCGCGTGCTGACCACGTCGGGATCGAAGACCACCATGCAACTGGTGCAGATGGCGGCGGAGCTGGGCGAAACGCTGACCTCGCTGAGCGTGCAGAACACAACGCTGGACGACGTTTTTGTGCACTACACAGGCCGCCAACTGCGCGATGAGCAGGTGAAGTCAGTATTCATGATGCCGCCGCGGCCGGGAGTCCAACCATGAACCGCATGTGGGCAATTGTGGAACGCGAGATGCGGAAGTTCTTCCGCTCGCCGATGCTCATGATCATGAGCATGATGCTGCCGCTGGTGCAGCTTGTCATCCTGGGCATCGCTTTCGGCGGCAAGATCACCAATGCGCGCGTGGGGGTGGTGGACTACGACCACGGGCCGCAGGCGGTGAAGGTGCGCGAGGCCTTCGACGCCGTCGGGGCGACGATCAAGACCTTCAAGACCATCGACTACGACGACGAAGTTCATGCGCGCGAGGACGTGCGCACCGGCAGGCTGGACGCGGCGGTGGTGATTCCGGCGCAGTATTCGCGGCGCGTCTATGCGCAGGACCGGCCGCAGATCGGGCTGGTGGTGGACAACTCCGACCAGTTCATGTCGGGCTCGCTGGAGTCGGAGATGCAGTCGATTGTGGACGCGCTGAATGCGCCGCTGATTCCCGAC
>Ga0187812_1000174_pt1 | contig 23528 bp, 22 predicted proteins | sample NC_S_2_FD_130582 | JGI IMG/M metagenome (GOLD analysis project Ga0187812, IMG submission 130582) | Wetland sediment microbial communities from Neuse River Estuary, North Carolina, USA - ASW-S_2 | ecosystem: Environmental > Aquatic > Freshwater > Wetlands > Sediment | place: USA: North Carolina...
CGACCCTCCAAGATCCCGTCTGGACCAACTCGACGGTGCTGAAGGGCGACGTCGTGGCCGAGGTCTCGGCGCTGAAGCGGAAGCTGGACGGGGACATCGTCGTCTACGCCAGCCGCCAGCTCGTGCGCACGCTGCTGGACCACGACCTAGTCGACGAACTGCGGCTGACGGTCCACCCGGTCGTGCTCGGGGCCGGCGAGCGCCTGTTCGGCGAGACGAGCGACAAGAAGCCGCTGCGCCTCACGAGCGCCCGGGTCCTGGGTGACGGCCTCGCCTACCTCACCTACGAACGCGTGAGGGACGCCTAGAGAATGACCCCTAGAGAATGCGGATGGCGACGAGGGACGCGTCGTCGCCGGTGTCGGACACCGCGCTGCCCAGGATGCGGTCGGCGAGGCTGGCCGCGTCCGGGGCGGGCGGGGCGGCGGCTTCGGCGAGCGCCTGCAGCGCGTCGCTGATCGAGCCGTCGCGGCGCTCGATCAGCCCGTCGGTGAACAGCAGCAGCGTGTCGCCGCCGCGCAACTGGAGCCTGGCCTCGTCGTACTCAGCCACCGGGTCGAGGCCGAGCAGGACCCCGCCGGGCAGCGGCAGCGACTCGGCCGTCCCGTCGCGCGCCAGGATCGGCGGGAGGTGCCCGGCCCGGGCCCAGCGCAGCACGCGCGTGTCCGGGTCGTACTGCCCGCAGATGACGGTTCCCGCGATCCCCTCGGTGAGATGGCAGGCCGCGTAGTTGAGCTGCTTGAGCAGCTCGGCGGGGCCCGCTCCCGTCGCGGCGAGCCCGCGCAGGGCGTTGCGCGCGGCGACCATGCCGGTCACCGCGTCGATGCCGTGCCCGGTGATGTCCCCCACCACGAGCAGCAGGTCCGTGCCGGGGAGCAGCAGCGTGTCGTACCAGTCACCGCCCACGAGCCGCCCGGCCTCGGCCGGGCGGTAGCGCACCGCCACGTCCACGCCGGCCGCCGCCGCCGGCGGCACGTCCGGCGGCATGATCGCGCGCTGGAGGCGGAGCGCGAGCCCGTGTTCCTCGGCGAGCTGATCACGGGTGGCGGCGAGCGCCACCTGGGTCTGGTAGTGCGCGGACACGTCCTGGAAGGCGCCGCGCAGCGCCACCACCTCGTTGCCAGCGAGAACCGGCTCGGCGAAGACGCGGATCTGCCTGACCGCCGTGTCGCCCGGGCGGACGATGCGGAACACCGACACGCCGGGCTCCCTGCCCCGCAGCAGCGACTGGCGGAACCGCCGGACGGCGGCGCGGTCCGCGGCGATCACGAAACTGTGCAGGTCGGCAGTGGGGATCGGCGCGGCCTGCTCCGGGTCGAGCCCGAACAGGGTGAACGCGGAATCGGTCCACTGGACCGTTCCGGCGGCGAGGTCCTCCTCCCAGCCGCCGATCCGGCCAAGCCGCTGCGCGTGGCCCAGCAGTTCGCCGAGCCGCTCGGGCTCGCTCGCCCGCCGCCAGGCGAAGATCACCCCGGCGAAGAACGGCGCCGCGTGCAGGTCCGCGACCTCGACCGCGTCCGTGGCCCCGGTGAGCGGGGCGGTGACGGTCCCGGGCACATGCTCGGCGCGGCCGCTCTTGAGCACCCGGCTGGCCCGCGCGAACAGGCCCTCCCCGGTCACCGACGCGGGGTACGCCTCGAGCAGGGTCAGGCTGGCCAGTTGCGCGCTGCTGCGCCCGGCCGGGTCGGCGAACCCGGGGCTCTTGTGCACCATCGTGAAATCGGTGAGGGTGCCGCCGGCGTCCCGGACGGGCCGGAGGACCAGCACGGAGTCGGCGATCTCGTCGATCGCCGTGAATACCCCGGGGGACGGCGCCACCGCCCCTACCGCGCCGTACGCCATGCGCACGCCGAGTACCCCCGCGAACCCGGCGAAGACGGCGGTCAGCATGGCGCGGGCGCCATCGTCCAGCTCTTCGCCCGGCGCCGGCCACCAGACCTCGGCCACGCCGACCCTGGCGCCCGACTGGTCGCGCAGCGCCAGTACCGCGCGGGCCGCGGCCGGCCCCCACGGCGCGATGGCGGGCAGCCGGCCGGACGCAGACGGCGGGCCGGCTAGCCACCACAGGTCATGCCCGGTCGTGGCCACCCGCTGCTCCGCGCAGTCGAACTGCGGCGGCAGCCGCCGCCACCGGCTCGACTCGGTGCCACCGAGGCCGTCGGCGCCGAACATCTCGAGGGCGCCGTCGGCGTCGAGCAGCCACACCGCGACCGCGGCCACGCCAAACCGGGGCCGCAGGTGTTCGGCGAGCGCGCCGACGAGTTCGGCGCCGTCTTTCGCCCGCTCGGCCGTCACCGCGGCCACGGGGTCGATGATCACGGCGTCGTCCGCCGGCCCGGGCGCGCGTTCCGGCTCCGCCGGCGGCTCCTGCCTGAGCACGGCGGCGGCCATCTCATGCGGGGGCAGGCCGGCGGCGGCCGCCATGGCGGTGAGTTCGCTGGCCGCTTCGGCGACGGACCAGCCGTGCCGTTCCATCAGCACGCCCCTGGCCATCGCCACGACGGCAGCCAGGTCAGCCTCGGCACGCGCTCGCGCGAGTTCGCGCCGCTGGCGCTCGACCACCGCGGCAAGCCGCGGCACGTCGTCCCCGCTGTCGGCCAACAACACCGCCTCCCCGCGACCAGGCCGCCGCGAATGCGGAAACCGTACCATCTTCGGGAGAATTTAACGGATGCGCGCGCACCGGCCGCCCGTCCGAACGGCTAGCTGCGCAGACGCCCGCGTACGTTCGGGATGTTTATAAAACGAGCGGCGGGAATTGTAGCTGCATTCTGGACGCAACGGCACGCCACCCGGCGGCTATCGTATAACAGTTAGTCGCCGCGGATTCTCCTGTGGCAGCCGGGGTATGGGAGCAGCCGATGACAGACGTTGACCAGCGGCCGCGGCTCGACAGAGCTGCCCTCGAGCAGCTACTCGCCGGGCTGAGCGCGGTGCGCGGTGGCGACTTCAGCAGGCGGCTGGCGCCGACCGGCGACCCACTCGTCGATGAGATCGCCACCGTCTTCAACGGCATGGCCGACCAGCTCGACCAGTTCACCTCCGAAGTGACCCGGGTGGCCCGCGAGGTGGGCACCGAGGGCAAGCTCGGCGGCCAGGCCCACGTGCGCGGCGTCTCCGGCACGTGGAAGGACCTCACCGAGTCGGTGAACGCGATGGCGGGCAACCTCACCACGCAGGTGCGCAACATCGCGATGGTCACGACGGCCGTCGCACAGGGCGACATGACCAAGAAGATCGACGTGGACGCGCGCGGGGAGATCCTCGAGCTGAAGACCACGATCAACACGATGGTCGACCAGCTGTCCGCGTTCGCGGCCGAGGTCACCCGGGTCGCGCGCGAGGTCGGCCGGGAGGGCAAGCTCGGCGGGCAGGCCGAGGTCGAGGGCGTGTCCAGCACCTGGAAGCGGCTGACCGAGAACGTCAACGAGCTGTCGGGGACGCTGACCAGGCAGGTGCGCGCGATCGCCGCCGTGACGAGCGCGGTCGCGGCCGGAGACCTGACCAGGACGATCTCGGTCGACGCCGAGGGCGAGGTCGCCGAGCTCAAGGACAATATCAACGCGATGGTCCGGTCGCTGCGCGAGACCGTGCAGGCCTCCGCCGACCAGGACTGGCTGAAGACGAACCTGGCCAGCATCAGCTCGATGATGCAGGGCCACCGTGACCTCGAGGTCGTCGCCGACCTCATCATGGAAGAGCTGGCGCCGCTGCTCGGGGCGCAGCACGGGACGTTCTTCCTGAGCGAGGAGTCGGGCGGCGAGACCAGGCTGCGGCTCATCGCCGGGTACGGCCTGCGCGCGGACAAGGACGCGCCGATCCAGTACCGGATCGGGCAGTCGCTCATCGGCCAGGTGGCCAAGAGCAAGCGGCCGATGGTGGTCGACGAGATCCCGCCCGGCTACATCAGGATCTCCTCCGGTCTCGGCGAGGCGCCGCCGGCCAACCTGGCCGTCATGCCGATCATCTTCGAGGACCGGGTGCTCGGCGTGGTGGAGCTCGCGTCGTTCAGCAAGTTCACGCCGATCCAGATCGCCTTCGTCGAGCAGCTCGCCGAGACGCTCGGGGTCAGCGTGAACGCGATCATCGCCACCTCCCGCACCGACGCGCTGCTGCAGCAGTCGCAGCGGCTGACCGTGGAGCTGCAGGCGCGGTCGTCGGAGCTGCAGGCCCGGTCGGAAGAGCTCCAGCTATCCAACGCGGACCTGGAGGAGAAGGCGGCACAGCTCGCCACGCAAAAGCAGGACATCGAGGCGAAGAACGCGGAGATCTCCCGGGCGCGGGAGGAGATCGAGGAACGGGCGCGGCAGCTCGCCCTGGCGTCACAGTACAAGTCGCAGTTCCTCGCGAACATGTCGCACGAGCTGCGGACACCGCTGAACAGCCTGCTCATCCTGGCCCGGCTGCTCGCGCAGAACCCCGGCAGGAACCTGACCCCCAAGCAGGTCGAGTACGCCAACGTCATCCACTCGGCGGGCTCGGACCTGCTGCAGCTCATCAACGACATCCTCGACCTGTCCAAGGTGGAGGCGGGACGGCTCGACGTGCACCCCGAGCGGTTCCTGCTGAGCGCGCTCGTGGAGGATCTGCAGGCCACGTTCGGGCCGCTGACCGCCGAGAAGGGGCTAGACCTCAAGATCTCGATCGACCCGTCCGCCTCCGCCGAGCTCGTGACCGACCGGCAGCGGTTGCGGCAGGTGCTGGGCAACCTGGTCTCCAACGCGGTCAAGTTCACCGACAAGGGTCACGTGGCGCTCGAGGTGCGCGCCGCCGAACGCGCGCAGGCGAACGGGGCCGACCCGGGCGCCCCGGCCGACTCCGTGCTCGCGTTCTCGGTCAGCGACACCGGGATCGGCATCGCGCCGGAGAACCTCGCCGTGATCTTCGGCGCCTTCCAGCAGGGCGACGGCACGCTCAGCCGCCGATACGGCGGCACCGGGCTCGGGCTGTCCATCGCCAGCGAGGTCAGCGCGCTGCTCGGCGGGCGCATCACCGCCGAGAGCGACCTGGGCCGCGGCAGCACGTTCACGCTGCACGTGCCCGCTACGCTGCCTGACCTCCCGGGGGCCGGCCTGCCGGGCGGCCTCTTCCTCCCGGGTGGCGGCCTGGCGGGCCTGGCGCCGCTGGCCGGGCCGGCCGCCGCGACCGGGGCGCTCAGGGCGAGCGACGTAACGGACGTCAGCGACCTGGGCGGCCTCGACACCCTGGCCACCGACCTGGCGGACTTGGGCGGCACGTCCCCGGGCCAGCCGGAGGGCGTGCTCGCGAACGGCCCCTCCCGGCGCGCCGTGGCGACGGTCGCGCAGCGCGCCCGGATGACGGGCTCGTACATCGCCGCCCTGACGGCGGCGACGGCGCCGGACGAGGCGGGCTCCGCCGAGTCCCGCACCGAGGTCAGGAACGTGCTGGTGGTCGAGGGCACGAGCGGCGGACTGCTCACGCTGCTCGCCCACAGCGCGATCTCCGACCTCACCGAAATCAACGGCACCGCCGGCGTCAGCACGGCGACGAGCCCGGCGCAGGCCATCGCCGCGCTGACGGCCGAGCCGTTCCGGTGCGTGGTCATCGACCTGGCCCAGCCGACGGTGCGGCAGTTCCTCGATCAGGTGCAGGCGAACCCCGACCTGCGGGACATCCCCGTGCTCGCGCACAGCGCGGACCGGCCGGGCAGCGGGCACCTGGCCGCGATGCGCGCCAGCCACCAGCGGCTCGAGCTGCTGCCGTCCCTCGACGACCTGCGCGAGCGCATCGCGCTGCACCTGTCCGCGGCCCGGCCGGGCGAGGCGCCTCCGGTGGCCGGCGCGACCGGCTCGGCCAGGGAGGGCGCCGCGCCGGGCGCGGCGCCCGCGAGCGCCATCCGCCCGGCGCTGCACGGTAAGCGGATCCTGGTGATCGACGACGACGCGCGCAACGTCTTCGCCCTCGCCAGCACGCTGGAACTGCACGGTATGCAGGTGACGCACGCGTCCGACGGGCGGCAGGGCATCGAGGCGCTGCTGGCCAGCCCGGACACCGACCTCATCTTGATGGACATCATGATGCCGGGGATGGATGGCTACGCCGCGATGACAGTGATCAGGCAGATGCCGCAGTTCGCGGCGCTGCCGATCATCGCGGTGACGGCCCGCGCGATGCAGAGCGACCGGCAGAAGAGCCTGGCCGCCGGCGCCAGCGACTACGTCACCAAACCGGTCGACACCGACGACCTGCTCGACTGCATGGAGCGCTGGCTGTCCGCCTCCTGAGCGGCCGGCTTCTAAGCGGCCGGCTCCTAAGCGGCGGGGTGCAGCGAAAAACCCGCCAGGCCGTAAGGCCAGGCGGGTTATCGCGTGGGTCGCTGCGGGCTAGCGGGGACAGCGGGTCACCATCGGTACCAGCGGCGTCCTTCGCCCACCCGGAAGACGAATCCGACGAGCCACAGGATCAAGACGATCGCCGCGATCCACCACAGGGCGTGCAGGGCGAAGCCGAGTCCACCGAACAGGATCGCCAGGAGTAGGACGACCAGAATCAGTGCCATGACGGCGCTCCTCGTTGTCGAGTTTGTCGTCATTCACCTACCCCAGCGTGGGCGGCTAAACGTCGCGGTCACGGATGCGGTGGGGGGCACTCAGCACCCGGCGCGTGTCGTAGCCTTTAGGGGCTGGGCGGTCCGGCGTCCCGGACCTACGGGGCCCGCGCTCGCACCGACGTGCAGGAATGGCAGGGATATGCCGCAAGGCGGATGGCCGGAAGAGCAGCTGGCGGGCCTGGCGGCGCGGCGTGACGCGCTGCGCCAGGCGGCGCGGGTGCCTGGCGCCGACCCTGAGGCGCTGCTCGACGCCGCGCTCACCGAACTCGACGGCGCCATCGACGCGCTTGGCGCCGGGGCCAGCGTGAACGGCACCGAAGGCGAGCCTGTCGCCGACGCGCTGCCCGAGGCCGTCCGGGCTGAACGGCGGCTGCTGCACGCTACCTTCCAGCTGGCGCCGGTCGCGCTGTTCCTGCTCGAACGGGACGGGACCATCCGCCGGGCGAACGGGAGCGCCGCGACGCTGCTCGGCGTGCCGTCCGGGTACGCGACGGGCAAGCCGCTGACGAACTTCGTGGACATGGCGTCGCGGGCGGCCGTGCAGACGCAGCTCGCCGCCGCCGCCAGGACCGGCGGCCCGCGGCGATCGGACTCCCGCCTGCTCGCGGCCGACGGCCCGGTCGACGCCACACTGACCGCCGCCGCGATCGACCTGCCGGGCGATCCGCCGCTGCTGGTGGTCACCGTGGCGCCCGCCGCTGCGTCCGCCGCGGAGTCCCGCGGTTCATCCGAACGGGGCCGTGGTGACTCTCCGCAGCGATCGCGGACGCGGAAAAAAGACCAGGCCGAGGCGACGGCGGGCGACGCGTCGATCGCGTCGCTGACCAAGCGCATGGACACGGTCACCACGGTGACCAGACTGCTGCTCGACAACAGCACGTTCAGCGAGGCGGTCACCGTGCAGCGCTGCGCGCGGCTGCTGGCCGGCGAGATCGCGGACTGGGTGATCGTCGACATCGAGCGCGGCGGCCAGCTACGGCGCCAGTTCGCCACCGGGGCGCGGCAGCGCCAAGCCGACCAGCTCGCGCGTGCCGTCCGCAGCGTCGACCCCGAGCCGGAGACGGTGCCCTGGCAGGTGCACGGGGCAGGCAAGTCGGTGCTGGTCGCGCACGCCGACGACCCCCGGGCGCTCGGCACGGGAGTGGACGGCACGCCGCTGCTCATGCTGCTCGGCGGCGCGTCGCTGATCTGCGTCCCGATCACCGACGGGACGACGGGCTACGGCGCCCTGACCCTGGTGCGGCAGGCTGGGTCGCCGCGCTTCACGGTCGCCGACCTGGGCCTGGCCGAGGAACTCGGCCAGCACCTCGCCGTCGCGATCCGGGTGGACCGGATGTTCAGGCACCGGTCGGAAGTGGCCGAGACGCTCCAGGCCAGCCTGCTGCCGGGCCGGCTCCCCACCAACGTGCCCGGCCTGGAGTTCGCGGCGGCCTACATAGGCGCCACCCAGTCGCAGGAGATCAGCGGCGACTTCTACGACGTGTTCCGGACGCCGGAGGGGTGGGCGATCGCCGTGGGCGACGTGTGCGGCAAGGGCCAGGAGGCCGCGGCGGTGACCGCCGCCGCGCGGCACGCGATCCGCGCCCTCACGCACGTGAAGTCCTCCCCCGTCGACGTGCTCGCCGCGGCGAACGAGGTGCTGGTCGCCGGGGACTTCGACGAGCGGTTCGTCACGGCCAAGCTGGCCTTCCTGCGGCAGTCCGGCCGCGGCGTCCAGGTCCGGCTGGGCAGCGCGGGCCATCCCGGGCCGGCGATCGTGCGGGCCGACGGGCGGGTGGAGCTGGTCGAAGGGGACGGGCTTCCGCTCGGGTTGTTCGGCGACGCCCACCCCGACCAGGTAGAGCTCAAGCTCTCCGACGGTGACCTGCTCTTCTTCTACACCGACGGGGTGACCGAGGCGCGCGGCGCCGGCCAGGAGTTCTTCGAGGACCACCTCGCCGATTCACTCGCCGCCGACCCGGGACGCACCGCGGCCGAGACCGTGCGCGCCGTCCAGGAACTCGTCACCGCGTTCTCGCGGGGAGAGTTCCGGGACGACGTCACGATCCTCGCGGTCAAGATTGGCGCCTCCTGAGCCACTGAGGTCTAAGCCGGGTCAGTCCCGGTTCTCGTAGAGGTCCTCGACGATCTCGGTCTGGGGCGCCGTCCGCTGATACTCCCTGGTGCGGTTCTCCAGGTCATCGATCGGGTCGGGCTCCGCTTCCTCCCGCTCGGTCAGCAGGGTCGGGCGGGCCGGCAACCCGGCCTCGATCCGCGACGTGCCCGGGTTGTGGGCCAGGTACGGCGGGACGGCGATGACCTCCTCACCGGGCGCGCCCGGGTAGCCGCGGGTGCGCCGCACGACCATGCGCCGTCCGAGCCAGCTGGAGGCGCGGCGGGGAAGCAAGAGCCCGACCAGGCCGACGAGCATGATGACCCAGCCGGCCGTGTGGATGTTGAAGACCGAGGTGTTACCCGTCACCGCGAACGCCAGAATGGCTCCGAGGCAGATGAACCCCAGGGCGATTCCCGTTCTCATGGTGGACTCTCCTTTCGCGGCGGTCTCGGGCCGCCTGTCTGGTCCGTGAGCGTGCTTTGGCTCTCGGCAGGAACTGTCATCAGGCCACGCCGGCCGGGATCCGGGTGTCCGCCGGGTCGAGGAGCCGGCTCCTGAGGTGGCCGAGCGCCCGCGCCAGCAGCCGGGACACGTGCATCTGGGAGATCCCCAGCCGCATGCCGATCTCGGCCTGGGTGAGGTTTCCGTAGAAGCGCATGACGAGGATGCGCTGCTCGCGCTCGGGGAGCTCGTCCCAGTGCGTGGCGACGGCCTCCATGTCGATCGCGTGCTCCATCTCCATGTCGTCGTCGCCGAGCACGTCGCTGAGCTGCGCGGGGTCGTCCTTGTCGGACAGCGGGGCGTCCAGCGAGTAGGTGCTGAAGACCATGTCCGCCTGCCGGGCCTCGAGCAGGTCGTCGCTGCTGACGCCGAGGCGCTCGGCGAGCTCGTCGTCGCCGGGCGTGCGGCCGAGGGAGTGGGTGAGCTCCTCGGTCGCCTTGCGCAGCTCGAGCAGGAGCTCCTGCGCGGACCGCCGGACGTGGATCTGCCACCGCTTGTCGCGGAAGTGCCGCTTGATCTCGCCGCTGACACACGGCGCCGCATACGCCGACAGGCTGTTGCCGATGGCGGGATCGTAGTTGTTGATCGCCTTGAGCAGGCCGACGTAGCCCACCTGCATGAGATCCTCGGTCGGCTCGGGGCTGCCGCGATACTGGCGGACGCAGGACCGGACCAGCTTCTCGTGCCGCTGCACCAGGATCTCGCAGATGGCGGAGCGCTCTTCGCTGTCGCGCGGCAGCGCGCGGAAGCGGATGAGCAGGTCGTCGTCGGACAGCCGGTTCAGCTCGTCGCGCTCGCCTGGGACGCGGGTCGTGCCCTTCGTCATGGTCATCTCCGCGGGGTAAGGAATGACGGACGAAGCGAGTGTGCCCGCACCAGGGCGCCTAAACGTTTTCTTATGTGAGCTGCGTCACACAACCATGGCGCGCTGCCTGTCCCAGTGCCGCAGCTGACGGCAGCGGGCGATGAACTCCGCCGGCGGGTACTCGCCGAGGCTGATGAACCCCTCGTCCAGGGAAGTGCGCCAACGGGCACTGCGGTCGAGCACCAGGCGGCCGCGGCGGTGGAAGTCGGGATCGGCGCCGTTGATCTTGACGGCCTCGTTCCACAGCACCGACTGGAGACCCTGCTTCGGCTTCCAGTGGAATTTCACGTAGGTCGACCGGCCGGCCTCGCTGACGAGACGGAAGGTATGCACCCCGAACCCTTCCATGAACCGGAACGACCGCGGTATGGCCCGGTCGGACATGATCCACATCAGCATGTGGGCGGACTCGGGCATCAGCGACGCGAAGTCCCAGAAGTTGTCGTGCGCGGTCTGTGCCTGCGGGAAGCCGCGGTCCGGCTCCTGCTTGGCCGCGTGGATCACGTCGGGGAACTTGATCGCGGTGCGCAGCCCGGTCGGCCGGTGGCCGTTGCCTTCGGCTGTCATGGAGAAACGCCTCCTGTCGCGGTAAGTCTTTGTGATGGCTCGGCGCCGGGCGCGCCCGCGGTTCGCGGGGCGGCAAACGGACTCAGCCGAGTGCCGTGGACGGCGCGCGCAGCAGCGCGGCCACCCCGCCGCGCGGCCGGGCGACCCCGGCGCCCTCGCCGCCCGTACCGAGATCGGCTGGCACGAAGTGCAGCTCAGCGCCGGTCTCTGTCGCCGCCCTGATCAGGGCCTCGTCCGCCCGGTCGGTCACCGGGCCGGTGACGCCGAGCTCGGTGAGCTGTTCCCTGTCGGTGGCGGCCTGCGCGGGGCCGGGGCCGATCCACGCCGTCGCCGCCGACCAGGCGGGGTCGTCCGCGACCAGCAGCACGTCCGACACGAGGCCGTCGCCCAGCGCCGTCAGCGTGTCGCCAAGCCCTTCCACCGCGCGGCGCTCCTCCGGCGGCTTGCCCATCCGGACGTTGAATTCGTCGAGCCGGGCGCGGGACTCCAGTGCCGCGCGCCGCGCGGCTTCCGCCCACACCGCCTCGTCGAACGCCGGGGCGTCAAGCTCGACCTCGCGGTCGATGAGCACCACGGTGTCGCGCAGCGCCTTGGGAAGGTGGTCGATCACCATCGTGCGTTCCCGCACGTCGCCGCCGACGACCACGAACGCGGCCTTGACCTGGTCCGCGGCCACGGTGACGGCTTCGGCGATCCGCTTGGCGGTCTCGGCCCACGTCTCTTCCGCCGACCGCTGAAAGCGCGGCTGCGACCACCCGCCGACGGCGGGTTTGTGCACTGGCCAGGACTCCCCGGCGACCTCCGTCAGGCCTACCATCTCCGTGTCGGCGTCCCCTGTTTCCCCGGTGGCGGACACGGCGAGCACCTGGCCCCCTTCGCGGTCGGCCGCCACGCGCACGTGTGCGTACCGCGGAGGCCGCTGCGCGAGCCAGGGCACGACGCGCGGCAGCGGACCGTAGCTGCTGATCTCCCCCGGCGCCGGCGGCACCACCAGGATGCCGTTGAGCCGGACCGCGCCGCGGCGGGCGAACACGACGCGGGCCCTGGCCACGTGGGTGCGTTCCGTGGCGGCCCGCCCCGCGGCGGCGACCGTCGCCTCGTCTGCCCCGGCGGCGGCCAGTTGCTCGCGCGCCGCCTGCCAGCGCAGCGCCACCTCCTGCGCGGCGCTCACCGTCGCCGGTGAGGTGTCCAGGTAGACGGAAACGTAGCCGTCGCCGGACTCGTCTCGCGGGTTCTCGTACAGCGCACGGAGGAAACCGAGGTCCACGCCCGTCGCTCCCTTCCTGGCATGTTTGTCGATCCGTTATCACCAGTACCCGTGGCCAAGGGAGCAAACGACAAGAGTTTGGCGTCACTTTGGCGGAATAGCCACGCGACCGCGGGGAAGCGGACCGCTACCGAGTTAACCCGGCCTCGTGTAAGGACTCCAGATGACCGATTATGCGACGTCTGCGACCGACTGGCGCGCGGCGGGCGCGTGCCTGTCCGCCGACCCCGATTTGTTCTTCCCCATCGCCTCGGGCCAGGTGGCCGCGAGGCAGATCACCCAGGCGCAGCTGATCTGCTCCGGCTGCGGAGTGCGGCAGCAGTGCCTGGACTTCGCGATGCGGACCGGTGAGGTCCACGGCATCTGGGGCGGCACCATACCAGAGGACCGCATCCGCACCCGCCGCAGGATGATGCGCCGCCGCCGCGCCCGCCGTTCGTGGCAGCGCGATGAGGCCCCGGGAGTCCGCGCCTCCTGACGGCTAGCCCGCAGTGGTCCGGCTTAGCGCCGTGACGGCGCGGCGGCGGGCTTTTTCGCGTCCGCCCGCCTTTCTGGCGTCGACGAAGCCGTAGCGGCAGTGGCCATCACTCGGCAAACTAGCTATTGAGTCCAATTGCCCCCGGGTGAGTCCCCATGCTCCTCTCCTGCCACTCTTGCGCAGTGGCTCCCGATACCTAGAACCACTTTGTATCGGTTCTGACCATATGTGACCGGTCACTCGATGCGAAAAGTGGTCATTTCGCGTACAAAGTTGTACTAGGTATAAAGGAAATCGCCACACGAGGCTCACTGGCCACCCGGGTCACGCTGGGAGATGGGTCTCGGGAGCAATCGGGCACACGACCGGGGCTGTTATTGGCCCTGTGTCCCACCGGGCCAATAGATGTGAGCCGGTGGGAAAGATATGCCCGAAATGTCCAGGGTGGGCGCCGGGTGGGGTAGCGCGGGGCCGGCGCACGACCGGGGCCAACACGCGGGCCGACGGCTCAGGCGAGGGGGGTGGCGCGGCCGCCGGCGGCGTGGGTCTCGATGATCCGGGCGGCTACCTCGGTGACCTTGACGTGCCGCCGCTGGGACTCCCGGCGCAGGTACTTGAGCGCCTGGTCGGCGTCGCAGCCGAGCGCGTGCATCAAGATGCCCTTGGCCTGGTCGGCGACCGCGCGGGCGGCCACGGAGTCCTTCAGCTGCGTCGCGGTGCGCTGCGCCTCGCCGTAGGCGAGCGTGTTCGCGAACACGGTGCTGCCGAACCTGGCCAGCATCTCCGCCATGGGCACCCCGTCGGCGTCCAGCGCACCCGGTCGCACCCCGAACAATCCCAGCACCAGCGTCATCGGCGGAAACTGTCGCACGAGGTGCACCGAGCTGCGCAGACCGCGACGCAGCGCCTCGGTGGCCCACAGCGGCCACTGGTCCTCCGTCACCGCGTCCGGACAGCTCACCGGCCTGCCCTCGCGCACGGCGACGGTCAGGGGCCCCTGGCCGGTCTTGATCTCCAGGTCGACGAGCTCGGCCGGATCGGGATGGGTGGCCGCCATCACGGCCAGCTCACCGTCCCGCCAGAGCGTCACGTGCGCCGCCGCGCAGCCGGGAACCTGGCTGACCGCCATCTCTGCCAGCTTGTTCAGCGATTTCGCTTCGCCGGTGGAGAGGCTGACAAGCTCGGTCGCCTCGTGCCCGAGATCACCGACCGTCACGCCATCCCTCCGTCCCGTCCGCCCCCGAACCGGCAAGGACGCTTCCGCTTAGCTACTTCTTAGCAGGATACGCAGCACAGGGCGATTCGTGATCGGATCCCGCGCTCCCCGGCCCGCCCGCCATCCCGGCGGACGCCGCGGGGCTGGCCCCGGATGCCGGGACCGGCGCTCCCGCGGCGGTGAGCAGCAGGCAGGCACGCATCGCCGGGCGCGTCCGTGCGCTCAGCAGCAGGCCGCCGGTGATCACGGCGGCCATCGCCAGCAGCGCGGCGGCGCGGGTCAGCCACGGCCGCGCCACCCGGGCCGACCGCGGCAGCCGTTCGGGGCCGGACGGCCGCTCGCCGCGGTTGAGCGCGTTGAACATGGCGAACATCGAGGCCAGCCCGGCCTCGGACGCCAGTGCCCGTTCGATCCCGGCGAGCATGCGCCGGCGCCGCCCGTGTCCCAGCAGGTCGCTTAGTGACCTCGCGATGCGGCCCAGCCAGGCCATGTCAACCCCCGTTACACAGAGTCGTGCCGTCCGGCGCTCAGCAGCTTCGCTGGGGATGGGCAGCACGCGGCTCCCCGTGGACGACCACAGTGACGCGAGATACCAGAGTGTTATCCATTTGCTACTCCGCGTACCCAGGCCGGAGCCGGTTAACTCGTCAGTGGCAGGAGACTTTGGGGTTCGCGCCCAGGTAGTTGAGCGGTCCGGCCAGGATCGTGACGACGACCGTGCCGGCGGTGGCGCAGCTCACCGACGAGCCGTAGTAGCCGCGCTGGCCAGCCGCGATCGCGCCAATGATGAGCCAGATGGCCAGGATGATGGAGCCGAGTCTCACGGGGGTTCCCTTCTTGCCTTCAGTTCAGCGAGACGCGAATGAGGACGGCGGACAGCTCGTGCCCGGCTGGCCGGCGAACCGGTACGGCTCTTCTCCACTACCCGGATGCCGCGCGGGAAACGTGGCGGACACGGCTCGCCGGCAGTGCCCAGCGCTCAGGGATTTGCACCGCTATGGAACCGATATCCTGAATGGCGCTAGCAGCTTGTGCGCCGCGGGCGGCGCTACCATAATGGCTGCTTACGGGTCCGGAGACGCGGCCCGCCCTAGCCTGTGAAGGGCGGTATCGCCGTGTCCGAAGAGCGTTTCCCCGTATCCCGGTTCAGCAAGACCGCCGTGGTGAAATTGCCCGCGGAAATCGACCTGACCATTGCCGACGCAGTGCGCGAGGCGCTGCTTTCCGTCCTCAACCAGGGCGCGCTCGCCCTCGTCGTAGACATGACCGCCACCACGTTCTGTGATTCCGCCGGCATCACCGCCCTGGTGCGCGCGCACCGGCGGGCGGCCGCGAACGGCGCCACTATCCGGCTGGCCGCGGCGGCACCGCCCGTGCTGCGCGTCTTCTCCCTTGTCGGCATCGACCGGCTGATCGACGTCCACCCGAGCGTGGAGGCCGCCCTCGCGTCGCTGCCTGACCAGACGGGGGGGCTGGTCAGGTGACAGCCGCCTGACCGGCGCGGGGCCTGGTCAGGCGGCTGTCATCGCTCAGCGGATCGTCATCGCAAGGAGCACCGTCACGCCCTGCGGCCCTGACCCGATGGACACGTGGTCGCAAAGCTGCTGCAGCAGCCAGCGGCGCAGCGTCTCCGCGTCGCCCTGCCGGGCGACGCGCGGCCCGTCGGTCAGCAGCATGCCGTCGGCGCTGATCTCGCAGAACGCGCGGGGACCTGTCGTCCATAGCCGCAGCCTGGCGACGCATGGCCCCTGCGCGAACGCGCACGCGGCGGCCTCGCTGACGGCCTGCACGAAGTCCGCGAGCTGAATCGCCCGCATCCCGGCTCGGCTGCCGAACACCGCCGCGACGCGGCGGACCGCCGGGATGTCCTGCTGCCGGAACGTCTGCTCCGCGAGCGAGCGCGCCACGGGAAGCAAGGGGTGCTCGCCGGCGTTCGGACCGCGCATCCGGGTGCTCATCGCCGCATCAGCCCTGGAATCCAGTCGCCGGGCGCGGCGGCTCGCCGCTGACGCTCGTCACGATGGTCGCGGCCAGGTCGCGCAGCTTCACGTTGGTGTTCTGCGAGACGGTTCGCAGCAGCGCGAACGCCTTGTCCTGCGGGACCCGCTCGGTGGCCATGATGACGCCGAGCGCCTGGTCGATGACCGCGCGCGAGACGATGGACGACCGCAGCTGATCGTTGAGGTCGTTGCACGAGGCCATCCGCAGTGCCAGGGTGAGCGCTCCAGAAGCGTTCCGCGCGAACCGCTCCGCCCGCCTGGTCTCGCTCGGCCCGAAGGCGCCAGGCCGCCGCGCGTACAGGTTCAGCGCGCCGGCCGGCTCGTTGTCTTCGAACAGGGGCAGCGCGAGGCAGGATCGGATGCCGAGCGTCACCGCCTGCCGGGAGAAGCGCGGCCACCGGTCGAAGGTGGCGAGGTCGTCGATGCGTACCACGCGGGCGTGGCGCATGGCGTGCAAGCACGGCCCGTCGCCGGTCTCGTACTGGATGTCGTCCGCCTTGGCGGCGAGCGGGTCAGTGCACGCGACGGTGGACGGCGGGCGGCCCCGCTGCCGCAGGGTCATGCCGCAGGACAGCCCGTCGGTCACCAGCCTGGTGGACAGCTCCGCGAGCTCGTGCATGAACTGTTCGACGCTGTCGGTCTTCAGCAAGGCGTTCTGCAGCCCGACGAGCTCTGCGGTCTGGCCTTCGTTCTGCACGTCACCCTCCTACCCGCAGCCCGGCGATGAAACGTGCCGTCAGCCGGAGCTAGGTATTCGGCTCGGCCTTGCTCAGCGCGGCGAGCGGCGAGTCTCCGTCAGCGGAGGCGGCGACATCGCCAAGCGACACCATGCCGACGATCTGCCCGGCGTCGATGACGGGGAGCCTGCGCACGGCGTTCTCCGCCATCAGCCGCTCAGCCTCAGCCGCGTGCGCGTCCGCTTCCACGCCAACCAGCTTGGCGCTGCACAGCGGGCCCGCGGGCGAGTCGGGGCCCGCGCCCTCGGCCAGGCCGCGGACCACCAGGTCCCGGTCGGTCACGACGCCGCTGAGCGAGTCGCCGTTGACCACCAGGACCGCGCCAACGCCCGCGTCGCGCATGACTCGCGCCGTGTCGGCGATCGTCTGGTCGTAGTAGACGCCGACCGGGTCGGGGGTCATGATGTCGCGGACCTTCTTGTCCATGGTGTCCCTCCTGTTCCGTTCCTTCGCCTACGGGCTACCGGCGCATGTAGTGGCTAAACGCCGATCCCCCGGCGCCATGCGGCGTCCGGGGGATCGGAATGTGCGTGCTGCGGGGATTTTCGCGGTCAGCGCAGCAGGCGGCGGCGGCGCCGGTAGTAGAGCCGCGAGCGGGGGTGGCTCACGGCGCTGATCAGCAGCGCGGCGACGATCAGCGAGACGATGAACGTGACGATCGCGTGGCCGGCGCCGAGGATGGCGGCGGTGATCACGCCGCCGACCAGGGCGCCCACGATGCCGATGAGCACCGTCATGATGATCCCGATGCGCTGCCGCCCGGGCACGAGCAGGTGCGCCACCGCGCCGATCACCAGCCCGATGATCAGCCAGGTAATGATGGTGAGGAGAGTCATGGCAGCCTTCCCTTCGGAGACCTCCTGGCCGGGGACTACCCGTGACAATCCGGTGTATTCCGCCTGCGGCCGCTGATCGGGCGAGCCGGCCCGATGAGCTGGCGGGTGACGGTGCCGGGCGGGCAGCCGCAGCTTTCCCGCAGCACGAGCTCGGTGGGCAGCAGCTCGACCTTGGGCCGCAGCGCCGGGTCGGCGATCCGCTCGAACAGCCGCTCGCAGGCCCGCTCGCCGATCTCGCGCATCGGCTGGTGCACCGTGGTCAGCGGCGGGTGGGTCAGGCTGGCGGGGAAGATGTCGTCGAAGCCGACCACGGCCACATCGGCGGGCACCCGGACGCCGCCCGCCATCAGGGTGCGCAGCAGTCCGATCGCCATCTGGTCGTTCGCGCAGATGATGGCGTCGGGCAGGGCGCCCGACGGCGCCTCGCGGGTCGTGGCGAGCAGCAGCTCGGCGGCCTCCTGGCCGTTGCGCACGGTGAACCGGCCGTTGAAGGAGCCGGTCAGCGCCGAGCCCGGGTGCGCGTCGATGACCGCTTGCATGGCCAGCCGGCGCGCCTTGGCGTCGGGCGCGGTGGCCGGGCCGTCCACGAGGTACAGCCGCCGCCTGCCGTGGCCGGTCACGAGGTGCTCCACGAGGGCGTGCGCGCCTGACCAGTTGTCCGCGGAGACCACGTCCGCGCCCCGCTGGCTCGTGTCGCCTGCCACGACCACCACCGGCATCCGCCTGGCCAGCCTGGCCACCGTGGCCGCGGGCACCACGCCCTCGCCGATCAGCAGGCCATCCACCTTGCCGGCCAGCGCGAGCAGCCGGGACTGCACCGGCTCGTCCTCCGGCATCGTGATGCCGAGGTTCTCGTCCTCGCGCAGGAAGGTGATCATCAGCGACCAGCTGCGCTCCCGGATGCACGCCTCGACGCCGCGCATCACCTCGTCGTAGAACAGCAGGCTCATCGACTCGATGTCGTACTCAGGCGGCTTGAGCCCGTTGTGCTCCACGCCGACCAGGCCGATCACGTCCTTGCGGCTGCGCGCCAGGCTCTGCGCGGCGCCGTCGGGCACGTAGCCGAGCTCTTCGATCGCCGCCCGCACCCGGGCCCGGGTGCTGTCGCGAACCGGCTGCTGCCCGTGCAGCACCCGGGACACCGTGGCGATCGACACGCCCGCATGGCGCGCGACGTCATAGAGGGTTACCACGACGTAACCTGCCCAGAATGTAAGCGTTTACAACCCTCGATGTAAGCGCTTACGCTAAACCTCGCCGCGGGACGCGTCAAGGCCGTCAAGGAGGATTCATGAGCATGGAAACGTCGCCAGGTGAACCGCTCCCGTTCCCTCCGGGGTTCGTCTGGGGCGCGGCGACGGCCGCGTACCAGATCGAGGGCGCGGCGACCGCCGACGGGAAGGGCCCCTCGGTGTGGGACACGTTCAGCCACACGCCGGGCAAGGTCCGCGGCGGCGACACCGGCGACATCGCCTGTGACTCCTACCATCGCTACCGCGAGGACGCCGGCCTGCTGCGCGACCTCGGCCTGTCCGCCTACCGGTTCTCGATCTCCTGGCCGCGGGTGTTCCCGGACGGAACAGGGCGGGTCAACCAGGCCGGCCTCGACTACTACCGCGCGCTGGCCGACGCGCTCGGCGAGCGCGGCATCGCCGCCACGGCGACGCTCTTCCACTGGGACCTTCCGCAGGCCCTGCAAGACCGCGGCGGCTGGGCGTCGCGCGAGGTCGCGCTGCGCTTCGCCGACTACGCGGCGGTCGTGGGCGAGGCGCTCGGCGACCGGATCGGGCGGTGGATCACGCTCAACGAGCCCGCTGTCGTCGCCCACAACGGCTACCGGACCGGCGCGCACGCACCCGGCTTGCGGGACGCCGGCGCGGCGGCGGCGGCGACGCACCACCTGCTGCTCGGCCACGGCCTGGCCGCCGCCGCGCTGCGCGCCGCGCTGCCGTCCGCGGCCGACGTGGGCATCACGCTGAACCTGAGCCCGGTGCGCGTCGCGGCGCCCGCGGACGGCGCGGGCGCGGCCCTCGAGCGGGCCAGGCAGGTCACCGACGCGTGCGTCAACGGCGTGTTCCTCGAACCGGTGCTGTCCGCCAGGTATCCCGAGCACGCCGCGGGCGCCCTGCTGCCGCCCGGCCGGCTGATCGAGGCCGGCGACATGGAGACGATCGCCGCCCCGCTCGACTTCCTCGGCGTCAACTACTACCAGCCCATCCACCTGCGGCCCGGTGACCCGGACAACCTCAGGCGGAACGAGGACGCGCCGATCTCCGGGATCAGCGGCGTCGTCCAGTACCAGCCCGACGGCATGGCGCGGACCGCGATGGGCTGGCTGGTCGACCCCGAGGGACTCTACGAACTGCTGCTGCGGCTATCCAAGGACGCGCCGGGCCTGCCGCTGTACGTCACGGAGAACGGCTGCGCCGCTGAGGACTACGTGAACCCGGAGGGGACCGTCAACGACGTCGAGCGCGTCAGGTTCCTGCACCTGCACCTGGCCGCCGCGGCCCGCGCGATCAGGGACGGGGCCAACCTGTCCGGCTACTACGTCTGGTCGCTGCTCGACAACTTCGAGTGGGCCTGGGGGTACCAGAAGCGGTTCGGGATCATCTTCGTCGACTTCGGCACGCAGCGCAGGATCCCGAAGGCGAGTTCCGCCTTCTACGCGGACGTCGCCAGGGCGAACGTGGTCCCGCCGCTGCCCGACGCCTGGCCCGTGTGACGCAACCGCCGCCCTAGCCGCGGCCGAGAACCCTGGCGAGCGCCCGGGCGACCTCGGCGGCCAGCCCGGGATCCCGGGCGGCCGGCGGGGCGCCAGTCCTGGGTTCGTCCGGAATATCGGGCGCTGGGGCGTCCGATATTCCGGACATGTCGGATATGTCTGCTGTGCCCTGGCGGTGGGCTGTGCCTTGGCTGTCTGCTGTGCCCTGGCCGTGGGCTGTGCCTTGGCTGTCTGCTGTGCCCTGGCCGTGGGCTGTGCCCCGGCTGTCTGCCGTGCCCTTGTTGTCTGCTGTGCCCTTGCCGTCTGCCGTGCCCTGGCTGTCTGCTGTGCCCCGCCGGTGATCGTCTCGGGAGGCGGGATCCTCGTCGTCCGCGTCCCTGGTCAGCCGGCAGTCCAGGCACTCCACCTGGTCGAGCCGCCTGACCAGGTGCGCGCTCCCGCACCCGGGGCAGCGGGACAGCTCCGCGAGCGCGGCCGGCTGGCAGGCGGGGCAGATCAGCACCTGGTGCTCGCGGACCACGCCCCGGCGCCACGGGCTGCTCTTGCCCGGCTCGGGGTCCCCCTGCCGCGTGCCACACCGGTAACAGGGCATCTCTTGCTCGCTACGCGAGCGCTGCGAGTGCCTTCTGGTAGTCGGCGATGTCGCGTGCCTGCGGGATCGGGTTGACCACCTTCCAGCGCACGACGCCTTCCTTGTCGATGACGAACGTGCCCCGCAGCGACACGCCGCGGTCCTCGTCGAAGACCCCGTACGCCTTGGCGACCGCTCCGTGCGGCCAGAAGTCGGCGAGCAGCTCGAACTGGAAGTTCTCCTGCTCGGCCCAGACCCGGTGCGAGAAGAAGGAGTCCACGGACACCGTGAGCAGCTCCACGTCGTCGCGGGTGACCTCGGGGAAGTCCTCCCTGATGGCGCACAGCTCGCCGCTGCACACCGGGCTGAACGCCAGCGGGTAGAACACCAGGACCACGTTCTTGGCGCCGCGGAAGCTGGACAGCTTCACCGGCGTGCCATGCTGGTCCGGAAGCTCGAAGTCCGGGGCCTCGTCCCCGATCTCAACTGCCATGCCTGAATCCTCTCAACGGATGGTCCGCGGGGAAAGACCCCGCGTTCGCGCCTGTCACGCCTAAGTGTGCCATCGGGCGCGGTGACAGTCGCCACCACCCGTTCGGGATAATCAGGGACGCAGCGGGGGAAAGGGGCTCAGCGGCGCGCCTTCGGGGCCACCAGCCGCGAACCCGACCAGTCCCGCCCGGCGCTCACGCTGGACGTCTGGGCGAGGCCCGCGGTGGGCGCCGCCTCGCCGATGTCGCTCGGCTCGACGTGGCCGGGGCGGCCCGCCTTGGGCGTAAGGAGCCAGATGTACCCCCCATCGGTCAGCGGTGCCACGGCGTCGACCAGCGCGTCCACGAGGTCGCCGTCCTCCTCCCGCCACCACATCAGCACCACGTCGACAAAGTCTTCGAAGTCCTCATCGACGAGCTCGACGCCCTCGATGGCCGTGATCGCGTCGCGCAGCTGCTCGTCGCAATCGTTGTCATAGCCGAGTTCTTGCACCACCTGGCCCGGTTTGATGCCGAGCCGCTCGGCCTGGCCGCGTTCATCCTGCGCCTGGCGCGCGGTCGCGCTCACTGACGTTCCTCCCAAATCCTTCCTCGCGGCCCCCCCAGCCGCTTGGAAGCGTCAGTGGCCGCGTCAGTACTTCTTGTTGGGACAGTTCACACTGGGTCGGCCCCGCGCGCAAGTGGCAATTCGCCCAGCGGGGAAAACAGCCGCCATTTATTGATCTCCCCGGGGGGCCGCGGTGTTACTGCCCGCGGCCGTTCGCGCCCCGCCCGTTCGCCGGTACGGTACCTCCTGATGCACGTTGGGCGGCCGGGGCGGGTTACCGTTTGGTAGAGATGAAAATCCGGCCAAGACGTACGACGATTGGTCTGGACAAGCGAGACGAACTACCGCGGCCAACAGCCGCCGAACTGCGGAAGGCGAGGCTACCCCGTGGCTTCCGGACGCCAGCGTTACTCCATCATCAGCGACGGGCTGCCCACGCAGCTCCCGGACATCGACCCGGACGAGACGCGGGAGTGGATGGACTCCTTCGACTCGGTCACGCGCACCCGCGGCCGCGGCCGGGCCCGCTACCTCATGCTGCGCCTGCTCGAGCGGGCGCGCGAGCAGCAGGTCGGGGTGCCCGGCTTGCGCTCGACCGATTACATCAACACGATCCCGCCCGAGCGCGAGCCGTGGTTCCCGGGCGACGAGTACGTGGAACGGCGCATCCGCGCGTATATCCGCTGGAACGCCGCGATCATGGTGTCCCGCGCCAACCGCCCCGGCCTCGGCGTGGGCGGGCACATCGCGACCTACGCGTCCGCGGCGTCGCTGTACGAGGTGGGGTTCAACCACTTCTTCCGCGGCAAGGACCACGGCGAGTCCGGCGACCAGGTGTTCTTCCAGGGGCACGCGGCGCCGGGCATCTACGCCAGGGCGTTCCTCGAGGGGCGGCTGTCGGAGACCCAGCTCGACGGGTTCCGGCAGGAGCTGTCGCACCCGGGCGGCGGGCTGCCGTCCTACCCGCACCCGCGGCTGATGCCGGACTTCTGGGAGTTCCCCACGGTGTCCATGGGCCTCGGCCCGCTGAACGCCATTTACCAGGCCCGCTTCAACCGGTACCTGCTGGCCCGCGAACTGCACGACACGTCCCGGTCGCACGTGTGGGCGTTCTGCGGCGACGGCGAGATGGACGAGCCCGAGGCGATGGGCGCGATCGGGCTGGCCGCGCGCGAGGAGCTGGACAACCTCACGTTCGTGATCAACTGCAACCTGCAGCGGCTCGACGGGCCGGTGCGCGGCAACGGCAAGATCATCCAGGAGCTCGAGGCGTACTTCCGCGGCGCCGGGTGGAACGTCATCAAGGTCATCTGGGGCCGCGACTGGGACCCGCTGCTCGCACAGGACACCGACGGCGTGCTGGTCAACAAGATGAACACCACGCCGGACGGGCAGTTCCAGACCTATTCGGTCGAGTCCGGCGCCTACATCCGCGAGCACTTCTTCGGCTCCGACCCGCGGCTGCGCAAGATGGTCGAGCACCTGTCCGACGACGAGCTGCGGAACCTGTCCCGCGGCGGGCACGACTACCGGAAGGTGTACGCGGCGTTCAAGGCGGCGCGTGAGCACGTCGGCCAGCCGACCGTCATCCTGACGCACACGATCAAGGGCTGGACGCTCGGCAAGGACTTCGAGGCGCGCAACGCGACGCACCAGATGAAGAAGCTCACCCTCGCCGAGCTGAAGGAGTTCAGGGACCGGCTGTACCTGCCCATCCCCGACTCGGTCCTCGAGTCGTCCGAACTCCCGCCCTACTACCACCCCGGCCCCGGCTCCGACGAGATCCGGTACATGAAGGAGCGGCGCGCCGCCCTCGGCGGGGTGCTCCCCCGCCGGGTGGTCCGCGCCAAGCCGCTGCCGCAGCCGCCGTCGTCGGTGTACGACGACTACATGAACGGGTCGGGCAAGCAGTCGGTCGCGACCACGATGGCGTTCGTGCGCATCCTCAAGGACCTCATGAAGGACCCGGTCATCGGCGACCGGTTCGTGCCGGTCATCCCGGACGAGGCGCGCACGTTCGGCATGGACTCGCTGTTCCCGACCGCGAAGATCTACTCGCCG
>Ga0187812_1000176_pt1 | contig 23409 bp, 20 predicted proteins | sample NC_S_2_FD_130582 | JGI IMG/M metagenome (GOLD analysis project Ga0187812, IMG submission 130582) | Wetland sediment microbial communities from Neuse River Estuary, North Carolina, USA - ASW-S_2 | ecosystem: Environmental > Aquatic > Freshwater > Wetlands > Sediment | place: USA: North Carolina...
CCGGTGCAGAGGCAGTTCCTCGGATTGGCGGGACCACTTGTTCCCGGTGTGCCGCCAGACCTTGGCGGAGATGTCGAGGCTGCCGCGATCGTTCCACTGCGCGAGGCCGAGCGAGAGGCCTTTTGCGTCGCTGCGGCCCGCGAAGCGCCCATCGATGCGGTCGTAATCCTCGGAGACGATCACCGGCTTGTGCCGGAGCGTGAAGGGGATGTTCATCGCCACACTCCTGCTAGTAACCGAGTAGACTACTAACATACTACGTCCGGACCGTCCGCGCGTCAATGATGCCCCCGCGCCATCGGGCGTGGGGGCGATCGCGGGGGCCGCTGCAAGACCGGGAGTCACTGCGCAGCCCCACCTCCGCCTCGGGGCATTTGGGGCAGCGAGACGCTGAAGGTGGCGCCATGGCCAGGGCTGCTCTCCACGCCGATGCTGCCAGAGTGCAGCTCGACGATCTTCTTCGCGAGGGAAAGGCCGAGCCCGCTGCCGCCCTGGGCCCGCTCGCGCGAGCGGTCCGCCTTGAAGAAGCGCTCGAAGACGCGCTCCTGGTCCTCCGGCGCGATGCCGATGCCGCTGTCCGCCACGTCCACCAGGACCATGCCCTCCACCAGCCTCGCCCGCACCTGGATCGTGCCGCCCGCGGGTGTGAACTTGACGGCGTTGTGCACGAGGTTCGCGACGACGTGTTCCATCAGGGCCTCGTCCGCGACCAGCGTCAGCGGCGGGGACTCCACCGCCATGTCGATGTCCTTGCTCTGCCACTGGGGCTCCGCGGCCAGGATGACGCGGCGCAGTTGCACGTCCAGGCGGTAGGGCTTCGGGTCGAGCGGCGGATGCTCGGACTCCAGGGCTGTGAGGCGCAGCAGGTTGTCGCTCAGCTTCGAGAGCCGCTCGCTCTCCGTCTCGATGATGGCGAGGTAGCGCAAACGCTCCTCGCGGCTCAGGCTCTCGTCGTGCAGGGCGCGCGCGAAGCCGCCGATGGAGGTGAGGGGCGACTGGATCTCGTGCGAGACGTTCGAGATGAACTCCTGACGCAGCGCCTCCATGCGCAGGAGGTCTTCCGCCATGTCGTTGATGCTGTGCACGAGCTGCGTGAAGGGGTGGGCGCTTCCGGCGAGCTCCGTGTCGACGCGGGTGCGGAAGTCTCCCTGCGCGATGCGGCGGATGGCGGCCAGGATCGAGCGGAAGGCCGCCGCCTCGCGCGGGCGCTGGACGAAGCTGACGATCACCGCCGGCACCGCGAGGATGAGGATGCCGAGGAAAGACGTCACCACCTGGCGCACGAGCGGTGCCGGATGCAGCGCGAGGGAGACGTAGGCGGCGCCCGACACGTAGTACGCGGCGATCCAGGCGAGGACGATGCCCGCCACGAACGCAAGGACGCCGAGTCCCGCCGACCACCAGCTGCGGTGCGCCTCGGGGCGCCTGTGGTCCACGCGGTGCTCCCAGCGGTGGGCGTCCACGTGGTGGCTTGGCGCCTTCATCGGATCACCTCCAACCGGTAGCCGAGCCCGCGCATCGTGCGAATGCGAAAGCCGCACGCGTCCTCCGGGAAGCGGGCGCGGAGGCGCTTGACGTGCACGTCGACGGTGCGGTCGTCCCCTGCGAAGTCGAAGCCCCAGATCTGCTCGATGAGCTGTTCGCGCGTCATGGTGCGACCGGCGTTGGCGCCAAGGTGGAAGAGGAGGTCGAACTCGCGGCGCGGCAGGGTTACGCTTCTCCCGCCCAGCGTCGCCTCGTGCGCGGCCCCGTCGAGGCGTGCGGCGCCGATCTCCACCACCTGGGACGCCGCGATGCGGTAGCGCCGCAGCAGCGCCTTCACGCGCGCCAGGAGCTCCGGCGGATCGAACGGCTTGACGAGGTAGTCGTCAGCGCCGAGGGCGAAGCCCCGCACCTTGTCGCGGGACTCGCCCTTCGCCGTGAGCATCAGGATCGGCACCTCGCGAGCCGCCCTGAGTTCGCGGCAGACCGTGAAGCCGTCGCATCCGGGCATCATCAGGTCGAGCACCACGAGCCCTACGCTTTCCCGTTCGACGAGCGCGAGCGCCTCCTCGCCGCCGGCGGCTTCGAGCACGCCCAGACCGTCGCGCTCCAGGTAGAGGCGCACGAGCTCGCGGATGTGCGGGTCGTCGTCGACCACGAGGATGGTGGTCATCAGACCATCGCCCGGCGGAAGCGCCATACGGCGAGCGGGAGGAACACGGCGATCAGGAGGCCGCACCAGAGGGCGGCCGCCAGGACCGGGTGCGCGAGCGGCCAGATCGCGGCGGTGGCAGGGGTTGCGGGCAGGGCATTGCCGAAGAGCTGGCGGACTGCGGCCACGACGGCGCTGGTCGGGTTCCAGTTGGCGATCACGCGCAGCCAGGGTGGCATGCCGCCGGTCGGGACGAAGGTGTTCGCGACGAAGGTCAGGGGGAACATCACCACCATGCCGATGCCCTGCGCCGCTTCGACACTGCGCAGGAGCAGCCCGAAGAGCGCTCCGAGCCAGTTCATGGCGAAGGCGAAGAGCAGGAGCAGGCCGAAGCCGCCGAGGGTTTGGCCCACCCCGAGTTCGGGGCGCCAGCCGACGATGAGGCCCGCTCCCGCCATCACGAGAAGGCCGAGCAGCCCTTCGATCAGGTTCGCGCCGGTGTGGCCGATCAGCACGGCGGCGCGCGACATGGGCAGCGAGCGGAACCGGTCCATGACGCCCGTCTGCATGTCGTTCACGATGCCCACCATGATCGACATCGTGGCGAACGCCATGCTCTGCACGTAGATGCCCGGCATCAGGAAGTCCCGGTAGTGGCCACCTGGCACCACGACGGCGCTGTCGAAGATGTAGGCGAACATGAAGACGAAGATCAGCGGCTGAATCGTCACGTCGGCGAGCTTTTCCGGCATGTAGCGGATGTGCGTGAGGTGGCGGCGGGCGACGGTCCACGAGTCCTTGAGGACCCAGAGGAGGTCGGCGGCGTGTGACCCGCGTCGCTCACCGAGGGAGATCGAGCTCATCAACCCACCTCCTCGTCGGACATGGCGGTCTCCGTCGCGTCCGCGGCATGGCCCGTGAGACGGAGGAACACTTCGTCGAGCGTCGGGCGGCGCAACGCGATGTCGGCCACCTGGACTCCCGCGCCGTCCAGTTCGCGCAGGACGGCCGTGAGGGCGCCGGCGCCTCCCATGATCTCGACCGTGAGCCGTCTCGACTCGCGCTCGACGGACGGCTCTCGTCCGACGGCACGCGCTACGGCAGCCGCGGCCGCGCCGAGGGACGCCGCGTCCTCCACCTGCACGTCGATGCGCTCGCCACCGACGCTGCGCTTGAGCTCGTCTGGGCTCCCCGACGCCACGACCCGCCCCTGGTCGATGACGGCGATGCGGTCGGCAAGGCGGTCCGCCTCCTCGAGGTACTGGGTCGTGAGGAGGACGGTGGTACCCCTTGCGACGAGGTCCTCGATCACCTGCCACATGCCCGCGCGGCTGCGCGGGTCGAGACCGGTCGTGGGCTCGTCGAGGAAGACGATCGACGGGGCCGCGACGAGGCTCGCCGCAAGGTCCAAGCGCCGCCGCATGCCGCCGGAGTAGGTCTTGACGACGCGGTCGGCGGCCGCCTCGAGATCGAAGCCTTCGAGGAGCTCCTCCGCCCGCCTGCGTGCCACCTTGGCGCCCAGGTGGTAGAGCCGCCCGACCATCTCGAGGTTGCCCCGTCCCGTGAGGTACTCGTCCACTGCCGCATGCTGTCCCGCCAGTCCGATGCGCAACCGAACCTCTCCGGGCTGGCGCACGACGTCGAATCCGGCCACCTCCGCCCTGCCCGCGTCGGGTCGCAGCAGAGTCGTGAGGATGCGCACGACGGTCGTCTTGCCGGCGCCGTTGGGTCCGAGGAGGCCAAGCACGCTGCCCCGCTCGGCCTCGAGGTCGACGCCGGAGAGAGCGTTCACGCGCCCAAAGCGCATCTTGAGTCCTTCAGCGCGGATTGCGGGGTCCCCCGCGCCACTTCCCTTCGCCACGTCCTTCCCCCTCCTCCATGCCGTACCCGGCCAACGCCGTGAGGATGACGAAGGCGTGTGAACGCAGTGTGAACAGCGCCGCTTGCCGGAACTCTGCGGAGAGACCTGTGTTGCCCCCGGCACCGGAGCATCCCCGCATGACCGCCGGGGCGCACGTGTCGCACGGCACATCCCTGGCCGACTTGGCCAAGGGGCCCTGGTCCGCGGAATGAAGACTGTCTTGTCTGCAGCATGGCAGGCAGGATGAGGGCATTCGACCATCTGAAGTTCGGAACTTCCGGACATAGGAATGAGCCTGTAGGCGTGCCGAATCCGCCCATACGTCTGCGGTGAAGGGAGTCACTCCGATGCCGGGCGTCAAACTGCAGGAGTTCCCCATTGCGTCCGTACGGCAGCAGTTCCCTGCTCTCCAACGCACGTACAAGGGCAGGCAGGTCACGTACCTCGACGGCCCGGGCGGGTCGCAGGTCTGCCAAGGCGCCATCGACGCCGTGCGTGTCTACATGGAGCGAGGCGGTGCCAACCTGCACGGCCAGTTCGTGACGAGCCACGAGACGGAGGAGAACTTCGCCATCGCCCGCGCGGCCATGGCGGACCTCCTCCACGCGGAGAGCGACGAGATCGCCTTTGGACCGAACATGACGACGCTCTGCTTCAGCGTGTCCCGCGCGCTGTCGCGCACCTGGCGGCCCGGCGACGAGATCGTCGTCACCGAGATGGACCACTTCGCCAACGTGAGCCCCTGGGTGGAGGCGGCCAAGGACCGCGGCGTCACGGTGCGCACCATCCCGCTGGACCTCGAGCACCTGCGCCTCGACCTCTCGCACCTCGACGAGATCATCACGGAGCGCACGCGGGTCGTGGCGGTGGGTCTCGCGTCGAACGGCATCGGTGCCGTCAACGACGTCGCCGCGGTGTCCAAGGTGGCGAAGGCCAAGGGAGCCCTGGTGGTGGTGGACGCGGTGCACGCGGTGCCGCACTTCTTCGTCGACCGCGATGCGATCGGCGCCGATGTGCTGCTGTGCTCCGCGTACAAGTTCTTCGGCCCGCACGTCGGCGTCGCGTGCATCCGCCGGGGCGTCTTCGAGGACCTCGAACCGTACAAGGTGCTTCCTGCGCCGGACTACATTCCGGACAAGCTCGAGACGGGCACGCAGAACCACGAAGGCCTTCCCGGCGTAACGGCGGCGGTGGAGTTCATCGCCAGCCTCGGCACCGGCAGCACGCGCAGAGAGCGCATCCGCTCGGGCTACGCCGCCATCGAGGAGCACGAGAACCGCATCGCGGACCGCATGCGCGAAAGTCTGGCTGCCTTGCCGGGCGTCAGGCTCTTCACACCGGGGACGGTGCGCCGCACGCCGACGATCGCGATGTCCATCAAGGACACCTCGCCACTGGCGTTCTGCAAGGCCATGCACGAGGAGCACGCGATGTTCGTCGCCGACGGGCACTTCTACGCCCTCACACTGGGCGAGAAGACGGGCGTGAACGCCATCGGCGGCTGGATCCGCGCCGGCCTGGCCCCGTACAACTCGGACGAGGAAGCCACGGCGTTCGTCGAGGCCGTCCGCCGCTTCGTCAAGGCCTAGGGTGCCTTTGGGGGCCGCGCTCCGCGGCCCCCCTGCCTGCGCGTGCCGCAACTCCTTCAGGACAAGAGAGAGGGTGACGTAATGAGTTCTCCGACGACCCGACTCAAGCGTGCCTTGACCGTGTGGGACCTCGTGATCTACGGGATCATGTTCATGATCCCGGTCGCACCCTTCGCCTGGTACGGCACCTTCATCGGCCCTGCCAACGGCATGGTTGCGCTGGCCTACGTGATCGGCCTCGTGGCGATGCTGTTCACCGGCTTCAGCTACGCGCAGATGTCGCGGCGCTATCCGATCGCGGGCTCGGTCTACTCCTACGTCCAGCGCGGCGCGCGGCCCGAACTCGGCTGGATGGCGGGATGGGCCATCACCCTCGACTACATCTTCCTTCCGGCCGTCGCCTACCTGATCGGCGCCATGTACTTCGCCGAACTGGTCCCGGGCGTGCCCGGCTGGGCGTGGGTCGTGATCTTCGCGCTCTTCACCACGATCGTCAACGTTCTCGGCGTGCGCATCATGGCCTGGGCGAGCTGGGCGCTGTTCGCCTTCCAGGGCGTCGTGATCCTGTACTTCCTGATCGGCGTGCTCGTGATGGTCAGCCAGGGCACGGTGCACTTCAACGCCATCGCCTTCTACAACCCGCACAACTTCAGCATGCATGGGGTCCTGGTGGCGACGATCATCGTCGTCCTGAGCTACCTCGGTTTCGACGCCGTCAGTACGCTGTCCGAGGAAGCGAAGAACCCGCGGTACAGCATCCCGCGCGGCACCGTCTACTCGATCCTCGCCGGCGGGTTCATCTTCGTGGTGCTCTCCTACTTCGCCGGCGTCGCGTACCCCCAGTTCGGACAGCTGAACTCGGAGACGGCGTTCCTGCAGATCCTCGACAAGGTCGGGGGGACCCCGCTCGTGGACCTCTCCATCCTGGCCATCACCATTTCCTTCGGTCTCGCCTGCGCCCTGGAGGGGCAGGCCGCCGTGGCGCGCGTGCTGTTCAGCATGGGCCGCGACGGCATCCTGCCGAAGGTGGTGGCCGCCGTGCACCCGCGGTGGCAGACGCCCTACATCGCCACGATCGGCATCGGCGTGTTGAGTGTCATCGTGGGCCTCGCCGTGGGGCTCAACTTCCTGGCGAACCTCTTGAGCTTCGGAGCCCTCGTGGGCTTCATGGCCCTCAACCTCACCGTGTTCTGGCACTTCTTCATCAAGGGCGACAAGTCCGGATGGCACTTCGTGCCGTACCTTCTGTCGCCCCTGATCGGGTTCGGCGTCTGTCTCTACATCTTCACGAGCATGAACGTCGCGGCCTACGAGGTGGGAGGCAGCTGGCTGCTCCTCGGTTTCCTCTACCTCCTGCTGCGCACGCGGTTCTTCACACGACCGGCGCCGGTGTTGAAACTGGATGAGGTGCTCGACGCCGAGGCGGAAGCCGCCGCCACATCCCCAGCCGACTGAGCCGACCCCAGTGGCCGCCATCTTCCCTGGCGGCCCATAGAGGGACCGAGCCTCCGGCCAGCGTCGAGCACCGTCCGGCCGGAGGCCCGGTCAACCCGCGCATGCGAGATGGAGGCGCAAATCATGGCGAAGATCCCTGGTGGACTCGAGGACCTGCTCAAGGGAGCCCCGCAGAACTGGGGCCGCTGGGGCCAGCGCGACCAGGTGGGCGGCCTCAACTTCCTCGGCCCTGCAGAAGTGCTGCGCGGCGTCCGTTCGGTGGCGAGCGGCAAGACGTTCACGCTCATGCTGCAGCTCGGCAACCCTGGTGGCGACCCCGTCTTCCCCGGCTACCCGCCCGCGGGTCACTTCATGACGCAAGACAAGGGATCCTACGAGGCCGGCAAGCGCCAGGAGATCGCGGGAGGCCTGGAGTACGCGGCAGACGTGCTGATGGTGGCCTGCCATGGCACGACGCACTGCGATGCTCTCGGCCACACCTGGTTCGGCGACCGCATGTGGAACGGCTACCCGGCCGAGACCTCGAAGAGCGGCCTCGACAACGCGAGCATCCTGCCGATCGCCGAGCGGGGCATCGTGGGGCACGCGGTGCTGCTCGACGTCCCGCGCCTCATGGGCGTGCCGTACCTGCCGATGCACACCCACGTGCGCCTCGCCGACCTCCTGGCGGCCGCCAAGGCGGAGAAGGTGGAGATCCAGAAGCACGACCTCCTGATGATCCGCACGGGCATCTTCAACCTCTTTTACGAGAAGGGCCCCGAGGCGTTCTACGCCGAGTTCGACGAGCCCGGACTCACGTACGAGAAGGAAATCGTGGACTTCTTCCACGACATGGAGATCCCTGTGAGCGGCACCGACATTCTCTCGGGCGAACTCCTGAACTCCCAGACCGCCGAGGCCGTGTTTCCGATGCACGCCGCCCTCAGCCGCAACCTTGGCGTCGTGTTCGTCGAGGCCCACTGGTTCGAGCGCTGGGCGGAGGACTCGGCCCAGGACGGCAAGTACGACGGGCTCTACATGGCGTCGCCGCTCAGGATTACGGGCGGGACGGCAAGCCCTGTGAACCCCATCGTCATCAAGTAGGTCAGACAAATAGCACGCGGGCCGGAGGGCCGGCCAGCGTGCTGGGGCCTGGCGGCCGCGTGCCGCCGGCGCACCGACAGCCATGCCCGTTGGGCCTTGGGAACAGAGTGCCGCCGACGAAGCAGCCTTCGTCGGCGGCACGGCGCACGGTGATCTAGAGGTGATGCACACCAGGAGCCTGGCTCACGCAAAGCGCCGCAACAAGGATAGCGACGATGGCCAGCAAGACGTACATACCCTCCACCTCCACCCCGATACTGGCTCTGGGAATCGGCAAGATCCCCTTGCCTTGGACCCCAATTGCACCCGCCACAATCGCTGTCCGCCCGCCGGAGAGGCCATGCAGCAACCGGTAGTCCGCGGTGCCGACGCGATGGCGGAGGTGGGCCATCTGTGACCCTGAGGACTCCGTTCGGACTGTCGATCCATATGGGGGCCATCGGGACTGCGGACAGCCCCGCGCTGGGGCATTCGTCGTTGTCCGACCGGGGTCGACAGCGGTCCATCTGCCAAACGCACATGGGCCATGACGCCGTCACGGGTGATGCGGCGTGGGCTGTCGCCGACGGCGCGAGGTCAGTAGCTGTCGCGGGCTGTACTCCGGGGCCGTGCAGGCGATGGACCACAGATCAGCGAACCCCTGTCGAGTTCGATCACGGCATGGAACCGGACGAACAAGGTCTTACCATTTGCACTCCGACCATGTGAGGTGCTCTCCTTGAAGATCGCTCTGTGCCAGATGGACTTCAGCAAAGGCGACGTGGCGGCGAACCGCCGGAAGACCGCCGCGTGGCTCGAGCGCGCCGCGGACGCAGGGGCGGACCTCGTCCTCCTGCCGGAGCTCGCCTCCACCGGCTACACGCTGGGTGAGCGGTTCCAGGAACTCGCGGAGGAGATCCCCGGCGAGACGAGCCGCCTGTGGGCCGATGTCGCGGCGCGGCGCGGCATCCACGTCATCGGCGGCCTCGCGCGCGTCGCGCCGTCCGGCCTGATCTACAACTCCGCACTGTTCCTGGGACCCGAGGGCCTGATCGGGGTGTACGACAAGGCCGTGCCTCCGCTCTACCTCCACGGTCAGGATCTCGTCGGGGGCGCCTGCGAGGAGGCCGAGATCTTCCGGCGTGGCGACGCTCTCCCCGTCTTCGCCACTGCGCTGGGCCGCATCGGCATCCTGATCTGCCAGGACGCCGTCTACGGAGAGTTCGTGCGGGCACTCGCCTTCCAGGGCGCAGACCTCGTCGTCCAGATCAGCAACTCCCCGCGCATCAAGACGAAGCACGAGGACGACATCACGCCACTCACCACGCGGGTCCACGCGTTCGACACCGGCACCGCGATCGCGTTCTGCAATCGCGCCGGCGAGGAGGCCTACACGTTCCACCAGCGCGACGCGGTCGCCCGCTTCGGCGTCAAGTCCCACGTGTGCGACGCGGATGGCAACTTCATCGCCCTCGCCGCGGCGGGTGGCGAGGAGGAACTCCTGCTCGCGGAACTGGACCTCTCGGATTCCCGCCCGGCGCGCTGGCGGCAGAAGTTCCACCGCGACTGGCGCCCGGATCTCCTCGGCCCGCTCGTGCGCATACCGTAGCGCCGGCCTTCAGGGCGCGCGGTCTCCTTCTCTCCCACTGCGAGGTGCCTTCCCCACGAACGTCGAGCTCAAGGCCTTGCGCCTGCCGCCGCTGCGGTTCTGGATCTCTTCGGCCTGCCTGGCCTGCGAGATGCGCTTCCTGGAGATGGCGTCGAGTGTCAGCTCCGGCGGAGCGTCGGGCGTGTCGCTGGCCCTCTACCACTGGACGGGGCTGCCGCTCGGCTTGTGGTCCTTCGTCGTCAAGATGACGATCCTCGTGGTCGTCTGGCGCGTGCTGGGAAGAAGGCAGCTTCTCTGGACACTCGTGTCGGCGACGCTCGGCTCGATCCTGATCTACCTCGCCGAGCTCGTGCCGTTCCAGCCGCTGCCCTTGCCGCTCGCCTTCGCGCTGATCCTCATCTTCTCATACATGCCGTCGGCGCTCCTGATCTCCGCCGGCTACTCCTCGGGAGGGTTCTCGTCGATTGCGCTGATCCTCGAGAAGAAAGGCATCCCGACCGCCGTCACGTTCTCGGGCATGAACGCACTCTCGCTCCTCCTGATGTTCCTGGCGTACGGAAGGATCTCGGGCATCCTCTCCCTCGCAGCGACGCTCTTCGGCGGCGCCTCGAACTGGTTCTGGCTGTCGACGTTCCGCCGCTACCTGCCGAAGAGCCCGGCAGAGCCCGCCGCGGCATCGTAACGCCGGCCATCCCCGGCATCAGCTGCGCCGCACGAGAAACGCACAGACCTCCTCGGCGAAGCGCTCCGGCTCCTCAAGGTCTGGGAAGTGGGCGCTTCCCGGGAAGATCCGCAGTACGGATCCGGGCTTGGCCGCGAGGTATGCCCTCAGCTGGTCCTGCGCGAAGACGTGATCGTACTGGCCCGCGATCAGGAGCGTCTCCTGCGGGATCCCGGGGAGAAGCCCCAGGAGCGGCGTGAAGATGCGCCCTTCCTCGACGATGCGGGCGGCGTGACGCCCGCCGCGCTCCCAGAGCTCGGGCGGGATGGGCGCGCCTGCGATGAGCCTGTCCACGATGTGCCGGTCGGCGATGTGGACGTAGACGTTGTCGCGAGCCGGTCCAAGCCCGGCGAGGAGGCCCTGGAGCTTCAGCCAGAGGTAGCGGGCGGGCGTTGCGGGGTGCGCGAGGCCGAGGTCAAGGCAGGTGCGCGCCGCCGCCTGGTCGCCGAGGGCGCCGTACTCCAAGGCTGCGGCTGCGAACAGGGAACGTGCGGAGGAGCCGATGTCGAGCGTCGGGTTTTCGAGTACGAGCCGGTCGACGGCGTCTGGATGGGCGTGTGCATAGAGCACCGCGAGGTAGCCGCCGAAGGAGTGGCCGATGAGGGACCACCTCGGGATGCCAAGGATCGTCCGCACGGCCTCCGCATCCTCGACGAGGTCCATGACGCCGAGAGGCTCCTCCACGCCCAGCGGCGAGGAGCGCAGGACGCCGCGCTGGTCCAGGGTGATGAGGCGAAGGCGCTGCCCGAGGCGCTCCGCCTGGACCGCCTCGAAGAGGCAGGAGCCCATGCCTGGACCGCCGTGCAGGTAGAGGACCGGGGGATCCCCTTCGCGTCCGAACTCCTCCACGTGCAGCAGGTGCCGACCGACCTCGAGGTCTCGTCCCATGCTGCCGTCCTCCTTGCATCCCGCGGGAACTCGCTCCCACCTTCTCAGCCGGATGATCGTTTCCTGCTGCCACCCAGGCGCAGGAAGCGCTGTTCTCTTGAAGAAGTTGGGAGGAGTGGCACGCGAGGAGGCACGACATGCCGAGACCGTTCGACCTCGAGGAACTTGTGCGCTTGCCCGAGTTCTACCTACCCAGCCTGGACGAGGGCCGCACCCGCCTCGCCTTCTACTGGGATGTCACCGGCCGCATCGAGCTCTACACCCTGGACCTCACCCAGGTCAGCCGCCCTCGCCAAGTCAGCCGGGGAGAGGTGCCACGCTCGCCGCGTGCGGGCTTCAGCTGGTCACGAGACGGTCGGGTGATCGTCTTTGCCCGCGACCGCGACGGCGACGAGCAGCACCAGCTCTATGGTCTGTCGCTCGAGGACGGCTCCGTGCGCCAGCTGACCAGCGGACGCGGCCAGCACCACCCGGGCCGCGTGTCGCCGGATGGACGGGAGATCCTCGTCGCGTCGGATCGCGCCGGCCAGATGAACGCCTATGCCCTCGATCTCGCGACGGCGGGGATCCGCCCGCTCACCGACCTGCCCGAGCCGACCTATCCCAGCGACTGGTCGCCCGACGGGCGCTTCGTCTACCTCTCGGGCAGCGCTTCGCCGGACCCCATGAACGTCGACGTCTACCGGGTCGACCGCGACGGCTCGGACCTCAGGATCATCTTCCGTTCGGGCGAGGGCAACGCCGATACGTCGGGGCGGGTCTCGCCCGACGGCCGCCGGCTGGCTGTCACCAGCAACGCGACCGGTTTCGAGCAGCCCGACATCCTCGACCTGGACACCCTTGACGTGCGCTGGGTGGGGGGAGGAGCCTCGGACGAGTACGCGGGGCCGTGGTCGCCCGACGGCCGGCGCCTTCTCACCTTCGAGCTTGCGGGCACCTCGTCGAGGCTCCACGCCATCGATGCGCGGAGCGGAGAACGCACCGCCCTTGCGGCTCCACCCGGCCTCATCTGGGATCCCGTCTGGCGCGACGACGACCACGTGCTCGCACTGCACTCCGACACGACCCACCGCGCGCGCCTTCTGGAACTTAGCCCAGAGGGTGAGCGGGTGGTGCTCGACGCCGCCTACGGCAGCCTCTCTCCCGCGGACTTCACCCCGGGGAGCACCGTCACGTACCCGTCCGGCCCGTACCTGATCGAGGGGCTCCTCTTCAAGCCGGAGCACGCCCGCGGCATGAAGCTCCCGGCGATCGTCTGGGTGCACGGCGGGCCGACCGGCCAGGACGTCGCCTGCTTCGACCCGTACGTCCAGTTCCTTTGCAGCCTCGGCTTCGCCGTCCTGCAGGTGAACTACCGGGGGTCGACGGGCTACGGCCGCCCCTTCCAGGAGGCGAACCGCTTCGACCTCGGCGGCGGCGACGCGGACGACGTCGCCCAAGGCGCGCAATTCCTCGCCGCGGATCCGGACGTCGATCCCCGCCGCATCCTCTGCGGCGGCGCCTCCTACGGCGGGTACATGACCTACCGGCAGCTGACGCACTTCCCCGAACTCTGGGCCGGGGGCATCGCTCAGGTCGGCATTACCGACTGGACCATGCTCTACGAAGAGTCCATGGAGCACTTCAAGCACTACCTGCGCCAGCTCTTCGGTGGCACGCCAGCGGAGGTGGGGGAGCGGTACCGCCGCTCGTCGCCGATCGCGGAAGCGGAGCGGCTGCGGGCGCCGCTCCTCATGATCCACGGCCAGACCGATCCCCGCTGCCCCGTGAGCCAGGCGAGGACGTTCCGGGACCGCCTGGTCGCACAGGGACTGCGTGAGGGTCCGGACTTCCTCTACCGCGAACTCGCGGCCGAGGGGCACGGCTCCGCCGACATCGAGCAGAAAGTGCAGTCCTTCCGCATCATGGAGGGCTTTTTGACGAGATTCCTGTGATGGCCGCCTGGGCACCGGCGACGGCGGGGCCGCTGCACCTGGGCTGCGCAGCGGGGCCCGGGTTCATCGCGCCTGGCCGAGGCGATCGCGAGTACGCCCTCCGCGTTCCACGGGCTCCGCGAGGCGCGCCGAGGAACGGTCCATGACGGCTGGACCTGCGCAGGACGCCAGGGCGAGATCCTGCTCTGGCGTAAAGGCCACAGCGGCGAACCCGCCGGCCTCGACGTTACTTTGCGGAGGCCGGGGCCCCCGGGTACCACGCAAACGTGGAGCTCCAGGAGGCGAAGCCGTAGTACCCCTGGGGCGGCGCCTTGGCGGACGAGATGCGCGCGAGGCGTACGCTTCCCCGGCCCCAGCGGAAGAGCTTCACCCAGCCGCCCTGGACGTAGAGGAGCTCCGTGCCCGCCGCGTTCCAGGCGGGATCGAAGACGTCGCCCGAGGCCACCTTCACCTTGGGCTGCGCGCCGCGCCCGAGCGTCGCGGCGTAGAGCGCGCGGCCCGCGTTCCACGCGGCGAGGACGGACGGGGTCCCAGGGCTCATGGGGCTCAGATCCTTGGCCGTGATCCAGGCGATCGACCGGGAGCCTGCGCTTCCCGCCGGATCGAGCGCGACGGCGCCACCCTGCGCCTCGATGGCGCCGCAGGTGGCCTGCGCCAGGGCGCAGGCCACGAGGGACTTCTCAGTCCAAGCGGTCCGCCCCTGACCGGCCACCGTGATCACCGACTGGGAGCCCAGCGGCTGCACCCAGCTCGGATAGGGCAGTGTGGTCGCGAGGGTGCGCGGCCCGCCGTTCGCGAGGGACAGGCTCAGCAGCGAGAGGCCGTCCGCGGCGAGCGACGCCGAGTGCAGGGGGTCCTCCCAGTAGAGGAGCCCCTGCCCGTTGGGCCAGTAGCCCGCAAGGAGCAGGCCGTTGCCATTCTGCGCCCTGAGCCGGACAGACGGCGCGTCGCCGTCCCGGGCCACGTAGAGGACGTCCGACGGCAACGGCGGCGCAGTGTAGGGCGGCAGGACGGTATAGGCGTAGCCCGTACCGTCTGGCGCCCATGCGAAGCTGTCGACTCGGCCCGAGATCTCGGCGAGCGCCTGCGGCTTGCCGCCCGGGACCGCAGTCCAGAGGCCGGCGCCCCAGACGGCGAGGACGTCCTGCTTCGGGTTCCAGGCGAAGGCGCCCTGGCTCGCTGGCAGGAGCCCGCCGAAGAGCGTCAGACCATGGCCGTCGATGCCTACGGTGCCGAGCTCGTCCGGGGATCCTTGCCCTGTAGCGTCCACGAACGCGATGTAGCGCCCATCGGGCGAGAAGAGCGGGTAGGACGCTTGGAGGCCGTGGGTCAGACGGCGGGGTGTGCCGCCACTTCGCGTTACGAGGTAGAGATCGCCGCCCCGCACGAGCGCCAGCTCGAACGATGGCGCCTTGGCCGAGGCAGCGTGGTGGCCCTGGGGCGTCCCACCGCCGCAGGCGGCGGTGGCGACCAGTGTGAGCGCAAGGAGGCCGAAGAGGCCGGGATTCGCGCGAAGGCGCACGCACATCACTCCTGACCGAAAGGCGAACAGCGCGCCCGCGTGGGCCGGGCCCTACGGACAAGGACAGTATGCAGCATCCGCGGATCGCGGGCCTGTCTCCCGCCCTTCGCTGCGTAGAACGCCGGAGAGGCGCGGCCCGTTACGAGCCCCTTCGGGTCTTGTCGCGCGCCCTGCCCCCTGCGACCTCCCGGCGTGGCCGATCCGGCGTCCGGTTGGCGGCCGGTGAGGGCACCGTCCGGATGGACCATGCCTTGACCACCCGTGACGGCTTATGCACCACGTCGATGCGGAACCGCACGGGCGGCCGGAAACCCCGTACGCGCAAGGGTTCCGTGGTCCGGAGCCGATCCCTGTCTGCGCTCCCGGCGCCTGTTCCGGGGGGCCAATGGCTGCTGTACTGGGCTTAAAGCCCACCGTGCAGGGACGCCCAGGAGACCCAATCAGCCAAGGCAGGTGTCAAGACGGCCGGTCCGCGGCCGCCATTGGGTGGACGGAAGTTAGGAACATCAGAACATAGGAACGAGCCGGTCGCGTACGAAAGTGAGCCGCCGCAATCCGTGGACCGCGCGGGAGGGGATGCCCCACACGGCTGAGCGTCCACCGGTACAGGAATCGACCATCGAGGGAGATGGCAAGCCTTGAAGGAGACCGTGTACCCGTACATCGCCAACTCCGCGCCTTCGGTCAAGAAGCGCATGCTTGACGAGATCGGGATCAAGAGCGCGGACGACATCTTCGCGGAGATTCCGGAGCACCTCAGGTACAAGGGGACCCTGAACATGCCGAAGCCGATGCTCTCGGAGTACGAGATGCGCCGGCATGTGGAGGGGCTCTTGCACCGCAACCTCTCGTGCCAGGATCACCTCAGCTTCCTCGGCGGCGGCACGTGGCAGCACTACGTCCCCGCCGTCGTCGACACGATCATCGAGCGCGACGAGTTCCTCACGGCCTACGTCGGCGACGCCTACGCGGACCACGGCAAGTTCCAGGCCATGTTCGAGATGGCGAGCATGGTCGGCGAGCTCGTCGACATGGACGTCGTCAACACCCCGACCTACGACTGGGCGAACGCCGCGGCGATCGCCTGCCGGATGTCGGCGCGCCTGAACGGGCGCAAAGAGGTGCTGGTGTCGGCCAGCGTGAGCCCGAAGCGGCTTGCGGTCGTGCGCAACTACTGCCTGCCCGACATCCGGGTCGTGACGGTCGCGTTCGACCACAGGTCCGGCCAGCTCGATCTCAAGGACCTCGAGGCGAAGCTCTCGCGCGAGACCTCCGCCGTCTACTTCGAGAACCCCTCGTACCTGGGGTTCATCGAGGGACAGGGCGCGAAGATCGCTGAACTCGCCCACAAGGTGGGGGCCGAGCTGATCGTCGGCGTGGACCCCTCCTCGCTCGGCGTTCTGGCGCCCCCGGCCCAGTACGGGGCGGACATCACGGTGGGGGAGCTCCAGCCGCTCGGCCTGCACATGCAGTGGGGCGGCGGCCTTGCGGGCTTCATCGCGACCCGCGACGAGCCCAAGTACGTGGCCGAGTACCCTTCCCTGCTCTTCGGCATCACTCCGACGACGAAGGCGGGTGAGTACGGCTTCGGCCAGGTGTACTACGAGCGTACGTCCTACGCCTCGCGCGAGCGCGGCAAGGACTTCATCGGCACGACGACCGCTCTCTACGGCATCGCCGCCGCCGTGTACCTGGCGCTCATGGGGCCGCAAGGCATGCGGGACCTAGGCCTCGGCATCATGCAGCGCACCGCCTACGCGGCGAAGCTGCTCGGTGCCCTGCCCGGCGTGCAGGCCCCGCACTTCACGTCCCCCAGCTTCAAGGAGATCGTCGTCAACATCGACGGCACCGGCCGGACGGTGGCGGAACTGAACCGCGCGCTCCTCGCACGCGGCATCTTCGGCGGGAAGGACCTCAGCCAGGAGTTCCCGGAGCTCGGCCAGAGCGCGCTCTACGCCTTCACCGAGGTGCACCAGAAGGACGACATCGCGCGGCTCGCGCTCGCCATCGACGACGTGCTGACGCATGCGCCGGTCATGGCCTAGGGAGGGGAACGAGATGACTGCCAGGGTGCGCAAGGACTACCAGCAGGCTCGTTGGAACGAGCCGATCATCTACGAACTCTCCCTGCCCGGATCCCGTGGCGTGCTCGTGCCGGAACCCGAGCACGACGTGCAGGAGGCGGCAGGCGACGTGCTGGCGAGGCTCCCGGAGGGCCTGCGGCGCAAGGAGCTCCCGAACCTCCCCGAGCTCTCCCAGAAGCACGTCCTCGCCCACTACCTCCACCTCTCGCAGGAGACCCTCGGGTCGAACATCACGAACGACATCAGCGAGGGCACCTGCACCATGAAGTACAACCCCCGCGTCAACGAGATGCTCGTGGCGGACCCGCACTTCGGCGAACTGCACCCGGACCAGGACGAGGACACCGTCCAGGGCATGCTCGAGATCTACCACCGCTTCGCGGGGATCATCAGGGAGATCTCGGGCATGGACGAGGTCACGTTCCAACCGGGCGGCGGCAACCACGCCGTCTACACGGCCGCCTCGGTCGTGCGGGCGTACTGGATGCTCAAGGGCCAGCTCGAGCAGCGCAACGAGATCATCACGACGATCTTCTCCCACCCCTGCGACGCGGCCGCGCCCGCGACCGCCGGCTTCAAGGTGATCACGCTCTACCCCGACAAGCAGGGTGTACCGGACATCGAGGCCCTGAAGGCCGCCGTCTCCGAGCACACCGCGGCGATCTTCATGACGAACCCCGAGGACATCGGGATCTACAACCCGCGGGTTGACGAGTTCGTGAAGATCGTGCACGGCGTGGGTGGACTCTGCTTCTACGACCAGGCGAACGCCAACGCGTTCCTCGGGGTCGCCCGGGCGCGCGAGGCCGGGTTCGACATGTGCCACTTCAACGTGCACAAGACGTTCGGCACGCCGCACGGCGGCGAGGGACCGGCCAACGGCGCCTTCTGCTGCACCCAGGAGCTCTCGCAGTTCCTGCCGGTGCCGCGGGTGGAGTACGACGGCAAGAAGTACCGCCTCAACGCCGACTACCCGAACTCCATCGGCAAGGTCCGGGACTTCATGGGCACCGCGGGCGTCATCCTGCGCGCCTACGCCTGGACCATGATGATGGGCGCCGACGGCCTACGGGAGACGGCGGACATCTCCGTCATCAACAACAACTACATGCTGGCCAAGATGGAGGGCATCCGCGGTCTCGACTACGCCTTCCGGGGCAACGGCATCCGCCGCCAGGAACAGGTGCGCTACACCTGGGAGCAGCTCAAGCAGGACACGGGCGTCGGCACCGACGACGTGAACAACCGCATCGCGGACTACGGCATCGAGCACTACTGGACGAGCCACCACCCGTGGGTCATCCCGGAGCCGATGACGCTCGAACCCTGCGAGACCTACTCGGTCGACGACATCGACGAGTACGTCGCCGTGATCCGGCAGATCTCGGACGAGGCGTACCGCGATCCATCGTTCGTCAAGGCGGCGCCGCACGTCTCGGCGTCGCACCGCCGCAGCGACGACGCCGCGCTCGACGACCCGCACAAGTGGGCCGTGACCTGGCGCGCTCACCTCAAGAAGACCGGACGCTGAGCGGCACCCCTGCCCCGCGCTCCGGCGCGGGGCAGGGGACAACCTCCAGGGGAAAGGTGCAACGTGACAGCAAAGCTCGGCCTGATCGTCAACCCGTTCGCCGGCATGGGCGGCCGGGTGGGGCTCAAGGGCAGCGACGGCAAGGAGACCATCCGCCGCGCGATCGCGCTCGGCGCGCGACCCGAGGCGCCAGGGAGGGCCGTGGAGGCCCTGCGGGCGCTCGGCGACCTCGCGTCCGGGGTCGATCTCGTGACCTACCCTTACGAGATGGGAGAAGAGGAGGCGCGCCAGGCCGGATTCTCGCCCACGGTGCTCGGCAGCATTGCGCGGGGCGAGACGACTCCGGAGGACACTGAACGCGCCGCGCGCGATCTTCGTGAGGCCCAGGTGGACCTCCTCCTCTTCGTCGGCGGCGACGGCACCGCCCGCAACGTCTGCAGCGCCATCGGCCGGGAGCTGCCGGCCCTCGGCGTGCCCGCAGGCGTGAAGATCCACTCGGCCGTGTACGCCACGACGCCGCGCTCCGCCGGCGACCTCGCGCGCCTCGTCCTCGAGGGCCGCGTAGGCCGGTACCAGGACGCGGAGGTCATGGACATCGACGAGGACGCCTTCCGCCAGGGTCGGGTCTCGGCACGGCTCTACGGCTACCTCAAGGTGCCGGCGGACCAGGCGCACGTCCAGAACATGAAGTCCGGGCGCGCCCAAGGCGATGAGGCGGCACTGGTCGCGATCGCCGAGCACGTCATCGAGGACATGGAAGGGCAGATGGAGCGTCTCTACATCCTCGGCCCAGGCACCACCACCAAGGCGATCAAGGACCGGCTCGGCATCGCGGGCACCCTGCTCGGCGTCGACCTCGTCCAGGGGAAGCGGCTCGTCGGCGCGGACGTGGGCGAGCGCGATATCCTCGCGCGCACCCAAGGCGTTCCGGCCACCGTCGTGGTGACCATCATCGGCGGCCAGGGCTACATCTTCGGCCGTGGCAACCAGCAGCTGAGCCCAGGGGTCCTGGCCCAGGTCGGCATCGGCAACGTGCTCGTCGTGGCGACGCGCCAGAAGGTTATCGACCTTCGCGGAGCGCCGCTCCTCGTCGACACGGGCGACCCGGCCACGGACCAGAGCCTGCGCGGCTACCGGCGCATCGTGACGGGGTACCACGACACGCTCGTCTACCGGGTGGACGGCTGAGGGTCAGCCTCGGCCAATGCCCACCCGCCTCGCAACGAAGGAGGGACATCCTTGTCAGACCAGGGCATGCACGTGCAGCCGTCCAGCACGGCCATCGAGGACCGCGCGGCCACCGCACAACTCGAGAAGATGGGCTACCAGCAGGAGCTCAAGCGCGCCATGAACGTGTGGGAGCTCACGGCCTTCGGCATCAACTACATGATCCCGATCGCGCCGGCGATCATCTTCGGGTTCATCCTGCAGACCTCCGGCGGCACGGTGGCGATCCCGTACTTCCTGGCGGGCATCGGCATGCTGTTCACCGCCGGCAGCTACGCCGTGATGGTGCGCAACTACCCGCTGGCCGGTTCGCTCTACAGCTACGTGTCCCGCGGCATCCAGGCGCACGTCGGCTTCATGTCCGGCTGGGTCCTGATGCTCGACTACGTGTTCATCCCCACGGTCACGTCGGCGAGCGCGGCCATCTACATTGGCACGTTCGTCCCCGGCGTGCCCTACGAGGTCTGGCTGGTTCTGTTCGCCGTGGTCATGGGCATGCTGAACATCTTCGGCGTTGAGCTCCTCGCCAAGCTCGGCATCTGGATGCTGTTCATCGGCGAGGCCGTGGTCTTCGCGGGATTCTTCGTCTGGGCCTACGCCGTCGGGGTCCACCACGTCGGCGTCGGAACGGTGCTCTCCACCATGCCGTTCAAGTTCACGAGCTGGAGCGCGGTGATGGGGGCCACGTCACTGGCGGTCCTGAGCTACACGGGCTTCGACGCCATCACGACGCTGGCCGAGGAGTCGCACAACCCCAAGCGCGACATCCCGAAGGCCATCTACTGGGCCGTCGGCATCGGCATGCTCACCATGGTCCTCACGGGCTACTTCGGCATGCTGCCGATCCCCGACTGGCGCCAGCACATCAGCAACGTCACCTGGGCTTCCACCACCCTGATGCAGGTCTCCCGCATCACCGGCGGCCCGGGCTTCGCGGCGTTCTACGCGGCCGGCTACCTGCTTGCGATGGCCGTCTTCAACGTGGTGGCGACCGCTGCCGGCGCCCGGCTCCTGTACGGCATGGGTCGCGACGGCATGCTCCCGAAGCAGGTCTTCGCCGCCATCGGCAAGCGCTGGAAGACCCCGCACTGGAACATCGTGATCATCGTGGCCATCGAGTTCATCCTGGGCTCCGTCATGAACGTCGCCAACATCTCGAGCCTGATCAACTACGGCGCGCTCGCGGGCTTCGCGATGCTGAACCTCTCCGTGATCTGGCTCTACTACGTGCGACGCAAGGGCGTCGGACCCGAGCGGCTGGGCGAGCCCGCGAACTGGCGGCCGCAAGCCCGGGATTGGGTGCGGCTCTTCCTCATGCCGGGTCTCGGGTTCATCGTGCTGGCCTGGGTGTTCTCGAGCCTCGACCGCGTCGCGCTGACCGTCGGCACCGCATGGCTCATCCTCGGGCTCGTCTACACGGCGATCAAGACCCGCGGCTTCAAGGAGAAGCCGCCGCAGCTCGAACTCTGATCCAAGACCGATAGGCATCCCCGGCGGGTGGTGGCCGACCTGTGCGGCCACCACCGGCCTGCCTGCGCTGGGAGGGAGCCTCGATGGCGGGAACAGAGGACCTGGACTTCAGGGAGATCGCCCGGGGCGTCGAGACGGCCATGTCCGAGCTCATCGCCGCCGCGAGCCTTGCGCGCGGCGAGATCGTGGTGCTTGGCGGCAGCACGAGCGAGATCCGCGGGCGGCGCATCGGCAGCCACACGAGCCGGGAGGTGGGGGACGCGGTCCTTGCGGCCATCCTGCCCCGGATCGTCGAGGGAGGTCTCTTCCTCGCCGTACAGGCCTGCGAGCACCTGAACCGGGCGCTCGTCGTGGAGAGGGCGTGCCAGAGGGCGTACGGCTTCGACGTCGTCTCCGTCTATCCGTGGGAGCACGCCGGCGGCGGGTTCGCGACGGCCGCGATGGCACTGTTCGGCGATCCCGTGGTGGTGGAGGACATCGGGGCCCGGGGCGCCGCCGGCCTCGACATCGGCGACGCCTTCATCGGCATGCACGTGAGGCCCGTCGGCGTACCCGTGCGCGGCTCTCTCACGTCGATCGGCGCTGCGCACCTCAGCATGGTCCGCACGCGACCGAAGCTCATCGGCGGGCGCCGGGCCCGCTACACGAAGGACGAGGCGTCCGAAGGCTGAAGGCATCGGGTCCGGGTAGGGAAGTCCGGGCCGCTGTGGGCGGTCCAGGGTCGGAGGCGCAGAGATGGGAAAGCGGACACCGCTCTACGAGGAACACCTCGGGCTCGAGGGTCGGATGGTGGACTTCGGCGGCTGGGACATGCCGGTGCAGTATCCGGCGGGGATTCTGGCGGAGCACGAGGCCGTGCGGCAGCGTGCGGGTCTCTTCGACGTGTCGCACATGGGGGAGATCGACCTCCACGGCGAGCGGGCGCTGGCGTTTGCGGACGAACTGGTGACGAACGACTGCACGCAGCTGGTGGAGAACCAGGTGCTCTACTCGCCGATGTGCTACGAGCACGGGGGCGTGGTGGACGACCTGCTGGTGTACCGGCTGGAGCCGGGGCACGTGCTGTTGGTGGTGAACGCGGCGAACACCGAGAAGGACGTCGCGTGGGTGATGGGGCAGCGCGCGAAGCTCTTCCCGGACGTCCAGGCGGAGGACATCTCCGCGGCGACGGCGGAGATGGCGCTGCAGGGGCCGAAGGCGCAGGAGATCCTGCAGAAGCTGACGCCGTACGACCTCGGGAAGATCGGGTTCTTCTACGTGGCGCCGGGGATCGAGGTAGCGGGGCGCAAGGCGCTCTGGGTCTCGCGGACGGGGTACACGGGGGAGGACGGGTTCGAGATCTACGTGCGGCCCGAGGACGCGCGGCACGTGTGGCAGGAGATCCTGAAGGCCGGCGCGCCGTACGGGATCCTGCCGTGCGGGCTGGGGGCGCGGGACTCCCTGCGCTTCGAGGCGTGCCTGCCGCTGTACGGGCAGGAGCTCGACCAGGAGCACACGCCGGTGCAGTCCGGGCTGAAGTACTGGGTGCGCCTCGAGAAGGGGCACTTCACGGGGATCGAGGCTCTGCGGCGGGAGCAGGAGGAAGGCGGGCCGAAGCGGCGGCTCGTCGGCCTGCGGCTCACGGAGCGGGGGATAGCGCGGCACGGCTACCCGATCCTGAACCCGGCGGGTGAGGAGATCGGTGTTGTGACGAGCGGGATGCAGTCGCCGACCTTGGGCGAAGCGATCGCGCTCGGGTTCGTACCGGCGGCGTACGCGCAGGTGGGGACGCCGGTAGCGGTGTCGGTGCGCGGCAAGGCGGTCGCCGCCGAGGTCGTCAAGAAGCCTTTCTACAGGAGGAGTGGCAAGTGAAGACACCGTCGGAGCTGCGCTACACGGAGGACCACGAGTGGCTGCGGCCGGAGGGCAAGTCCGGGCGGATGGGCATCACGGACTTTGCGCAGGACCAGCTGGGAGACGTCGTGTTCGTGGAGCTGCCCGAGGTGGGGCGGCAGGTGCGCCAGGGCGAGGCCTTCGGCGTAGTGGAGTCGGTGAAGAGCGTCTCAGACGTCTTCGCGCCGATCTCGGGCAAGGTCGTGGCGGTGAACCAGGAACTCGTGGACAAGCCGGAGCTGGTCAACCAGGACCCGTACGGGCAGGGCTGGATCGCGGAGCTCGAGATCGCGAACGACGGCGAGGTTCAGGCGCTCCTCGACGCCGGCGCCTACGGCAAGCACCAGGAGGGCGGGCACTGACATGCGCTTTAGCCCGCACACCGCGGACGACCGCCGCGCGATGCTGCGGCGGATCGGGGCCGCGAGCGTGGAGGAGCTCTTCTCGGAC
>Ga0187812_1000177_pt1 | contig 23343 bp, 19 predicted proteins | sample NC_S_2_FD_130582 | JGI IMG/M metagenome (GOLD analysis project Ga0187812, IMG submission 130582) | Wetland sediment microbial communities from Neuse River Estuary, North Carolina, USA - ASW-S_2 | ecosystem: Environmental > Aquatic > Freshwater > Wetlands > Sediment | place: USA: North Carolina...
CGCAGCGAACACTACACCCTCACGTCGCGTGAGGGTCAAGAGTACGCGGTATGGCTGCGTGGCACCGCCATGCCTAGTGCGCGACGAGCACGACGACGAACGCCGCCAGGAAGAGCGCGACGCCCGCGACGATTTCCCCGTACCGGCCGGCCAGGATCCGCAGGCGGCTCCCAAGGTGCAGCCCGATGAAGGTGAAGACGGCCGCCTGCAGCGCCAGGGCGGGAGCCAGCACGGCGATCGGAAGCTGCGCCGCTCCGGCTGCGAAACCCATCGCGAGCTCGTCCATGCTCACGCTGAGTCCAGCCATGATCAGCCCGGCCCGAGCGATGCGATCGCGCATCAGCGCCCCTTCACCGGCATCATGCTCGTCGCCTTCGCGCAGCTCCTTGACGCCCTCCACGACTTCGCGGACGCCGAGGATGGCGAGCAGGAGCGCGGACGCCCACACGGCGTAGCCCGCGATGAAGTGTCCGAGCCAGTTGCCGATGAGGGCTCCGACGAGCGGCATGCCGCCTTCGAAGAGCGCGATGACGACGGCGAGCCGGCGGCGCATCGCGACACCTGCGGCACCGAGGCCCGTCGCGACAGCGAGCGTGTCGATGCCGAACGCGGGGACGATGAAGAGCACGGTCCAGTCGCTCACGGTGATCCTCCACGGCGGCCGTTCTCCGCACGGCACGCTGGCCCTGCGCGCCCCCACTATCCTCGCATGCGGGCGCGCGCAGGGCCAGTGTCTTGGCAGAGGTCTTAGAGTCTGGGGATCACGTGCAATTCTGGAGATTGCCCTGTAGCACGGCCGGTCCGTACGGTCCCGTCGGCGAGCTGTCGGTGGTGGGGTACACCGTCACCTGGCCCTTGGGGATGGTCGCGACGCCGACGGAGTAGCTGCCGCCCCAGTCACCCATCTCGCCGGGCAGCGGGACCATGAGCTGGGAGGCGATCACGCTGCCGCCCGACGGGTTCGACAGGGTGAAGGCGTACGAGGTGTAGGTGGCACCGAACGTCGTGGGGTCCGGAAGGTTGTTGCCGACCACGTCCAGGCTCTCGAAGCCCTCGGCGCCGTTCGTCACGATCACCGCCGCCCCGAAGGGGTGGAGATCCGACGTCGCCGTCGTCAGGGCGATCGAGCAGACGGTGTTGCCCGGCGGCGGAGGCGTCGCAGGCCACGCGACCGGGAACGGGGCGGGCGGGTTCTGCTGGTTCGCCAGGCCCAGCCGGTAGAACGTCGACTGGCCGACGTTGCCGTCCGCCGTGATGCCGACCGCGCGCTGGAAGGCCTGCACGGCCGCGACGGTGGCGGCATCGTAGTAGCCGTTGATGTGGCCCGTGTAGTACCCGTTGTCGGCGAGCACTGTCTGCACGAAGGCGACGTCGAGGCCGTTGCGGCCAGACCCGACGAGCAGGCCGCGGCCACCCGCGAACGTGTAGATCCAGCTCGCGTCGTAGAACCCGTACCCTGCAATGCCGTTGGCCGGGAAGCCGGTGTCGCCCAGGCCCTCCGCGATCCGCTTGAAAGCCAGGACGGCCGCGGTCGTACTGGCGCCGTAGGTGCCCGTCGCAGGCCCGCCGATGATGGACGCCAGAGGGCCGAACGTGTTGAGCCGGTTCTGCAGGACGGTGACGTCCCCGCCCGACATTCCCTGACTCAATTGCCGGCTGCCGTACGCGGGACCGCCGTACGTGACGTTGCCGCGCACACCCTGCCCGAAGGCGAAGAAGGTCGCCGGGCCGACGATGCCGTCGGGCGAGAGGCTGAAGTAGGTCTGGTAGTTGCGCACGGCCGCCTGCGTCGCGGCGTCGAACACGCCGGTGATCGGAACGGGGCCGCCGTCGAGAGCCACGAGCACTCTCTGGGCGACGGTGAGGAGAACCTGCAGCACGGCGACGTCGGTGCCGCGCATCTGCGGCGCCTGCAGGCTCAGGTTGCGGCTGCCGAACGGGACATAGGGGGCGAAGGTATCGTCGAAGAGCGCCATGGTGCCGTCCCCTCCTTGCGCGTACGCGCGCCTACCGGACGGTCTACCGTATGGCGCGGCGGGCGCAGCGGTCCCTGCGCACTGCGCAGATCTGCGCGCATGGCCTAGGACGTCCTGGCGTGGCCCATGCCCACGTCGGGGCACCCCGGCAGCGGCGCTCAGCGCGTCGGAGGGGCGACGTTCTGCAGGCGCAGCTCCCCAATGGCGACGAGCTTGCCCGCGTCGTCCGAGATCTCGACCCGCCAGAGCTGCTGGGTCCGGCCCTGGCTGACGGCCTCGGCCACGATGCGCACCCTGCCCTCCGTCATCGGGCGCAGGAAGTGCGTCACGTTCGTCAGGCCGACCGCCACCTGACCACGCTCTCGCACGGCCAGCGTAGCGCCGACGCTGGCCGCGCTCTCCACGGCGGCGGCGTAGACGCCGCCGTGCACGATGCCCCAGGGTGTGTGATGGTCTGGGCCCCAGTCGGCGTGCCCCGTCACCCGTGAGCCCGTCGCCTCGTCGGGAATGAATCCAGCTGCCCTGAGAAACGCACTGGGCGTACCCAGCGGCCCCTCGCGCACCTCCGTGGGCACGTCGGCGCCTCCTCTGCCGGCTTCGTGTGCTTCCCGCGACCTCCCGTCAGGGAGATCGCGTCCCGCCCGTGCGCAGGGACGTGGCGCGGCGCGGGCGGTTCTCCTGCGTGACATCGTGCGAGGTCGGTTGCTGCGGCCTTCGATGACGGGGTAGGTCAGGCACGTCGTCGCCCGGGCTGGCATCAGCCGGAGGCAAAGGGGAGGCCGCCTGGCCGCCGAAGCGGCAGCCCCTGACGTCACCGCTAGCCGCTGCAAGCCCGAACGCCACATGCCGAGCCATAGCGCCGAGGTCCCGGGGATCAGAGCGCCTCTGCGGCGCAGAACCCCCGTCCTCGTCATTCCTCGCCGTCGAAGTAGTCGGCCTTCTGCATGCGGAAGATCTCCCTACCGGCCAGCCACTTGCCGGAATCGGGATAGTAGCAGTGCTCGTCGTCCGGATTGTCGGCGATGACGTAGTACACGAGATCGTCAGCGCCGGTGTTCGCGACGGTGTGAATCCAGCCCGGCGGCTGCACGATGTGATCGCCCGGCCCCATCGGTATCGCCGGCACGCCCTCTGCCTGAAGCATCTCGCCACGCCCGGCGAGGACCACATAGTACTCCCACTGCTCGCTGTGGTAGTGGCGGGGGCAGTTCAGCCTTCCCGGCGGCAGCTTGACGAGCTCGACCTCGAACGGCCGTCGGCGCACCGGTGCCTTGGGGTCGTCACGCCAACGACAGCTGTCCTGTTCACGCGCGCCGGCGGTGAGCTCCAGCGACATGCTCTTGTTGTGCGACGCGTAGCGGCCTTTCGGGGACGTCTCGACGTACCAGTCGATGTCCGCCTCGTTCAGCCGCACCCTGCCCTCTCCCATGATTCCATCCCCTCAGCGCGCAAGATTTCCCCATCGCTCTTCCTCTGGGCGCGGCCGGACTCGCCGCGGGCGCAGGCCTTAGGCAGTACATGAGTTCGGGCAACGTCGTGGGTCACCTTCTGCGAGCATGACCGTGCGCTCCCGGCGGTTCGGATGCAGTCCCTCTTTGCGTTCGCACGTGGGTTCCGACGGCGCCGGTGGGCCGCTGCCCCACGCCCACGCCCTCTCCGCCGACCATCGCTTCACTGACGGCGACAACGGGAGGTGAGGTTGTATGTACATCTGTTGTAATGCGGGGATAGAGAGGGTGGTGGCGTGCCAGTGCTGCGGATCACGACCGTCGGCAACTCGGCCGGGGTCGTCCTGCCTGCTGCCACGTCGGCGACAGCGGCAGCTGAGCCGGCCGGAACCGCAGGGCCTCGCGACGTGCGCGAGGCCCTGCTTTCGCTACACTATCGGCCCCCCATGGGCCTGGTTCACGAACACCCGATGCTGTTGCCGCAGTTCAGGCACTTGTAGCACGAGCCGTTGCGCACCGTGATGTGCCCGCACTGGTCGCAGATCGGCGCATCACCCATGAGCTGTGAGAGTTGCTCGTCCATCGCGTCGCGCCGTTTGATCTCGAGAGCCGGCTGAGGCGCGACGGGCGGCTTCTCCTCGGCTGGGGGCTGCTCCGTCCGCACGGCGGGTTTGTGCGCCGACTCCGCGGCAGGTTGGTGCGTCATCTCGTGCTCATGCCCGTTCCCGTCGTCGATCGGCTTGACCTGGACGAAGTCCGTCCGCCCGAGGTACTCCATGCCGAGCACCCGGAAGACGAAGTCGATCACCGAGGTCGCGAGCTTGATGTTGGGGTGGCCCTCCACGATGCCCTGCGGCTCGAAGCGCGTGAAGGTGAAGGTGTCCACGAACTCGTCCAAGGGCACTCCATACTGCAGCCCCTTCGAGACGGCGATCGCGAACATGTTGACGAGGCTGCGGAACGAGGCGCCCTCCTTGTGCATGTCGATGAAGATCTCACCGAGACTGCCGTCCTCGTACTCGCCTGTGCGCAGGTAGAGCTTGTGGCCGGCGATGCGGGCCTCCTGAGTGAACCCGAAGCGCTTCGCAGGCAGCGGGCGCCGCTTGCGGACGGCCGGCGCCGCCGAGCCCGCCGCGGCGGCCGCCGCGGGCTTCGGCTCTTCCCTCTTGTCCTCCGCCTTCTCGGCCGTCGTGGCGGAGAGCGGCTGGGAGAGCTTGGAGCCGTCGCGGTAGATCGCGATCGCCTTGAGCGCGAGCTGCCAACTCTCCCAGTACGCCTGCTTGACGTCATCCACGGAAGCCTCGTTCGGCATGTTGATCGTCTTCGAGATACCGCCGGAGAGGAACGGCTGCACAGCGCCCATCATGCGGATGTGCCCCAGGTAGTGGATGTAGCGCTGACCGATCGTGCCACAGCGGTTCGCGCAGTCGAAGACCTCGAGGTCCTCCTCGCGCAGGTGCGGTGCACCCTCCACCGTCTGCAGGCCGCAGGCGAAGTTGGAGGTACGCTCGATCTCCTCGCGGGTGAAGCCGAGGCGCCGGGCCAGGTCGAAGCCGGGGCGGTGGAGCTCCTCGGCCTGCACGCCGAGGCGCGACAGGGCGGCTTCGCCAAGTACCCAGGGCGAGAGGGCGTAGCCGATCTCGAACACGCCCGGCAGAGCGTCCTCCACGCGGGCGATCTCCTCGTCCGTGAGCCCCTTGGCCTTGAGCGCTTCGCGCGAGACGCCGGGGGCTCCCTTGAGCGTCATGCTGCCCATGACGTAGCGCAGGATGTCCTCGATCTCCTCGGGCGTGTAGCCGAGGCGAACGAGAGCAGGCTTCACCGACTGGTTGACGATCTTGAAGTACCCGCCGCCCGCCAGCTTCTTGAACTTGACGAGGGCGAAGTCCGGCTCGACACCGGTCGTATCGCAGTCCATCAGCAGGCCGATCGTCCCGGTCGGGGCGAGCAGCGAGACCTGTGCGTTGCGGAAGCCCCACTCCTCGCCCCACGTCAGGGCGCGGTCCCAAGCGGAGTGTGCGCCCTCCAGGATGTTCTCGGGGCACATGCCCTGGTCGAGACCCTGCGGCGGGAGCCCGATGCCCTCGTACGCGTCGGACGACGCACCGTAGGCGGCGCGGCGGTGGTTGCGGATGACGCGCAGCATGTCGTCCCGGTTCAGCGTAAAGCCGCTGAAGGGCCCGAGGGCTCGCGCCATCTCGGCGGACGTCGCGTAGGCCTCACCGGTCATCAGCGCCGTGACCCCGGCCGCCAGCGCCCGGCCTTCGTCGGAGTCGTAGGGCAACCCGGAGACCATCAAGAGCGCGCCGAGGTTCGCGTACCCGAGACCGAGCGTGCGGAAGTCATAGCTGTTCCTGGCGATCTGCGCGCTCGGGAACTGGCTCATCAGCACGGAGATCTCGAGCACGATCGTCCAGACGCGCGTCGCGTGGCGGAAGGTTGGGACGTCGAAACGGACAGTCTCCACGTCGAAGAACTTCATGAGGTTGAGCGATGCGAGGTTGCAGGCAGAGTCGTCCAGGAACAGGTACTCACTGCACGGATTGGACGCGTTGATCCGCCCAGACCGCGGCACCGTGTGCCAGTCGTTCGTCGTCGTGTCGTACTGGATGCCCGGATCGGCGCACGCCCACGCCGCACGGGCGATCCTGTCCCAGAGGTCCCGGGCCTTGAGTCTCTTCTTCACTTCGCCCGTCGTGCGCCAGGTGAGGCTCCAGTCCTTGTCCTGCGCCACGGCCTCGAGGAAGTCGTTCGTCACGCGCACGGAATTGTTCGAGTTCTGGCCGGAGACCGTGGCGTACGCCTCGCCGTTGAAGTCGCTCGAGTAGCCGGCCGCGATCAGCGCCGCCACCTTGCGCTCCTCCGCGACCTTCCAGTCGACGAACTGCTCGATGTCGGGGTGGTCGACGTTCACCACGACCATCTTGGCCGCGCGGCGCGTCGTGCCGCCGGACTTGATGGCGCCGGCCGCACGGTCGCCGATGCGCAGGAAGGACATCAGGCCCGACGAGGTGCCGCCGCCCGAGAGCACCTCGCCCTCGCCGCGGATGTTCGAGAAGTTGGTGCCGGTGCCGGAGCCGTACTTGAAGATGCGGCTCTCGCGCAGCCAGAGGTCCATGATGCCGGCTTCGCCGACGAGGTCGTCGCGAACGGACTGGATGAAGCAGGCCGAAGTCTGGGGGCGTGAATAGGCGTCCCCGGATTCCTTGAGGATGCCGTCGTCCGGATCGACGTAGAAATGGCCCTGCGCCGGGCCCGTGATGCCGTACGCCCACTGCAGGCCCGTGTTGAACCACTGCGGGGAGTTCGGCGCGGCGATCTGGTGCAGCAGCATGTACACAAGCTCGTCGTAGAACGCCTGGGCATCGTCCGGTGTGGCGAAATAGGCGTAGCGTTCCGCGTAGTCGCGCCAAGTGCCCGCGAGGCGATGCACCACTTGGCGGGCGCTCGTCTCCCCGCCCAGCACCGGACGGCCCTGCGGGTCCACCATGGGCTGGCCCGCGGCGTCGCGCTGCGGCACGCCGGCTTTGCGGAAGTACTTCGAGACCATGATGTCGGATGCCACCTGCGACCAGTCCGCAGGGATCTCGGCATCCCGCAGTTCGAAGATCACCTTGCCGTTCGGGTCCGTGATGCGTGAACTCCTGCGGGTCCACGCCACCGTCGCGAAGGGATCCTCCCCCTTGCGCGTGAAGACACGCTCAATGGTCAGGCCCTGGCGACCAAGGTTCTTCTCGGTGCGCAACGCGTCGCCTCCTCGACCGTATTCGGCAGGGCGCTCCCCCCGCGCCCCGTCCCGCTGCTCCACCGGCGAACGTTTGGCCACTACATCTTGTGGCTGTCGCCGACTAAAGGAACAACATCTAGTAGCACAGGCCTATTCGGCAGGCGGAGGCCCGTTCCTGCCGACCTCAGGACGACTTCGTTCGACACGTGGACCATGCATTGGCGGCCACTCTGCGGTATGCTGCACTAAGGGAGGTGTCCATCCTGCGGCGCGTGCGCTGGCTGGCCACGGTCGTTCCGGTGGTGGGCCTGATCCTTCTGGGCCTGTTCCGCCATCTGGTCCTCGACCGTTTGCTACCCGGACAATCGGGGTGGATCGTTGAAACAGCGATCCTCGTCGTGCTCGCACTGGTGTTCTCGACGTTCGTCATTGGAGTGTTCGATCGCCTTCAGGGTGACCTGGCCAAGCTCTACGCAGACGCCACGGCTGGCCGGGATCGCTTGCAGGCGGTGCAGGAGGCCGGGCTCGCCCTGGCTTCGGACCTGGCGCTCGACCGACTCCTGCAGCGCGTCGTCGACCTGTCGCGCCTGATCATCCAGGCCGGCTACGCGGCGCTTGGCGTCTTCGGCGAGGACGGCGAGACCCAACGGTTCATCTACAGCCGTCAGGACCAGACGCATGCAGCGCAGTCCCTGCCGCTCGACCGCAAGGATGGCAACTTCCTTTCGGTTCCGGTCATCTATCAGGGCAAGGCCATCGGCCACCTGTACATGGCCGACAAGGAATCCGGACAAGCATTCGATGAGGCCGATCGGGAGATGGCCGAGTTGTTCGCCGCGCACGCGGCGGTCGCCCTGACGAACGCCCGCCTGTACCAGCAGGTGCAGCGCCTCGCGGTGGTCGAGGAGCGCCAGCGCATCGGCATGGACCTCCATGACGGCACGATCCAGCAGCTCTACGCCATCGGGCTCATGCTGGAATCCGTGATCGCGATGCTCGGCGAGGAGTCGAACGCCGCGGCGCGCAACCGCCTCGATCGGGCAGCCGACCAGCTCAATCAGACGATCGACAACATCCGCCATTACATCTTCGACCTTCGATCCGAAACGCCCGGCCTCGCACTGCCGGAGGCTTTGATGCAGATCGCGACGCAGATCGGCGTGCAGCCGATCACGCGCATCGACATGCAAACAGACGCATGGCAGCGTCTGACGCGCGACCAGACGGCAGCCCTATGGCACATCGCGCGCGAGGTGTTCTCAAACGCCGCACGGCACGCCCACCCGCACAAGATCCTGGTGACCGTCGGCAGCGAACCGGGTGGCAGCGTCCTGATCCAGTTCCGCGACGACGGCGAGGGCTTTGATGCCCAACAGGAGTTCGACGAATCCCATCACGGCTTGCGCAACATGCGCATCCGCGCGCGCCAGCAGCACGGCGATCTGCAGATCTTATCGGCGCGCGGCAAGGGAACCACGGTGCAGGTGCGCTTCAAGCCGGAGGAGAATTCCCTCGTGGAGGAGGACGCGGAGTAGATGGCTCAAGAGATCCGACTGGTGATCGTCGACGATCACGAAGTGGTCCGCATGGGACTCAGCTCCCTCTTCGAAACCCATCCCGAAGTCAAGGTGGTCGGCCAGGCGGGCAGCGTGGCCGAGGCCTTGGAGGTCGTGCGTCAGGAGCAGCCGGACGTCGTCGTGATGGACGTGCGCCTGGGCGACGGCAGCGGTGTCGAGGCCTGCCGCGAGATCCGCTCCGAGCTGCCGGACACGCGCGTGATCATGCTCACGTCGTACTCGGACGACGAGGCGCTGTTCGCCTCGATCATGGCGGGCGCCTCGGGCTACATCCTGAAGCAGACCCGCGGCCGGGTCGTGGTGGAGGCCGTGACCACGGTGGCCCGCGGCGGCTCGCTCTTCGACCCGCTGGTCGCGGGTCGCGTGCTCGAGCGCCTGCGCGGTCAGACGACGACGCGGCCGGACGACCCCATCTCCTCGCTGACGCCGCAGGAGCGGCGCATCCTGCACCTGATCGCCGACGGCAAGACGAACAAGGAGATCGCGAAGGAAGTCTACCTGAGCGATAAGACCGTGAAGCACTACGTCTCGAACATCCTGCAGAAGCTCGGCCTCGCGCGCCGCTCGGAGGCAGCCGCCTTCATCGCGCGTTTCGAGGCGGAACACGGCGGAGACGAGCCGCAAGGCTAGGCAGCCGCCCGCTTTCATCCCTGTGGTATGGAGAGGCGCTCCAGGGCGGCAATGCCCCGGAGCGCCTTCGCTGCGCTGATCTCAGCGGCGCGGCACGAAGTGGCGCTGCTGCTGCGCGAGAGCCTGGATGTGATCCTCGGCGATGTGCTCCGCCGCCACCTCTGTCGTCACGCCCTCGGCCTCGGCGCGCTGGAACACGAGGCCCAGGCGCTCGCCAATGCGCTCGACGCGGGCAAAGGCGCGCTCGCGGTTGTAGCCGCCGTCTTCAAACTCGTCCGCGATGTTCACGATCCCGCCGCCGTTGACGATGAAGTCCGGGGCGTAGAGGATGCCGCGGCGGCGCAGTTCCTCGGCCATCTCTGGAATGGCGAGCTGGTTGTTCGCCGATCCGCAGATGATCCGCGTCTTGAGTCGCCCGATGGTCGCGGGGCTCACGGAAAGGCCGAGCGCACACGGCGAGAACACGTCGCAGGCGACATCGTAGATGGCCTCGGGCGCCACCACCTTGGCCCCGGTCTCCGCCGCGACCCGTTCGGCGCGCTCGCCGCGCACGTCGCAGACCGTCAGGAGAGCGCCGTCGGCCGCGAGCTGGCGCGCGAGGTCCGCGCCCACGTTGCCCGTGCCCTGGATCGCGATCTGCCGCCCCTTCGGGTCCGGGTCGCCGAAGACGTGCTTCAGGCTCGCGCGGATGGACACGTACGTCCCGAGGGCCGCCGCCTTGGAGGGGTCGCCGCTCTTGTGCGGGCGACCGACGAGGTAGCGCGTCGACTGCGCCATCACCTCGACGTCGTCAGGCGTGAGCCCGACGTCCTCGCCCGTGTAGATGCGCCCGCCCATGATCTCCACGAAGCGGCCAGCAGCGCGCAGCAGCACGTCGTCCTTGTCGTCGGGGTCGTTGTAGATGACGCACTTCGAGCCGCCGAAGTCGATGCCGGCGAACGCGTTCTTGTAGGTCATGCCGCGGGACAGCCGGAGCGCATCGGCGATGGCCTCGTCCTCGCTCCCGTACTTCCAGTTGCGCATGCCGCCGAGACCCGGGCCGAGCGTCGTGTCGTGCAGTGCGATGATCATGCGCAGGCCGGAGGTCTTGTCGTAGTTGAAGACGAGCTGTTCGTGACCGTACTCGGCCATGGCCTTGAAGATGTCCATCGAGGGGCCTCCTTCGAGCGTTTAGACACCGAATGGCTGGATCGGCTTCTCCCCCGCATGGCAAAGGACCGTCTTCGTGCCCCCGCAGGGTCGCAGGACATCGAAGGCGAGTTCACGGCCGATGCCGGACTCCGCACAGCCGCCGAACGGCAGGCCGAACATGCCGGTGAGCGGGGCGTTCACCCGTGATCCCGGCTGCGACGACTCACCCCACGTGCAGCGTACGGCGAACGTCTCGTCGCCGGCGGAATCGTCTCTGGGAAGGCCCCGTCCGCAGGCCCCCCGGGGGACGCCCGCCTCCGGAGAGGTGGTTCGCCTCTCCAGACGCTCCCGCCTGCACGCCGTCGAAAGATGGCCCAGGCGGGCCGACCCACCCCGGCCTGGCGGCCGGCACCTGGCCGCACGGCCGCAACGGGTCGTCAGCCCGGAATGCCCGACCCGGCGTAGGTGTAGAATCCCCTGCCCTGCCAGCGCCCCGTGAAACCCGCCTGGACCAGATGGCGCAACGCCGGCGCGGGCCGATAGCGATTCTCGCCGTAGTGGTCGTAGAGCGCGAGGAGTCCGCCGAGCACTTCCTCGAGCCCGATGCGATCGCCCCAGGCCAGGGGGCCCTCCGGGTAGTTGACGCCGAGCAGCATGGCCCGATCGATGTCCGGACCCTGCGCCACGCCTTCGCCCAACGCGAAGGCCGCCTCGTTCACGAGCGTCACCACGATGCGGGGCAGCGTCATGCCCGGCGCATCTGGGCCGGCGTAGCTCTGGCCGAAGAGATCCTCGGCCAGCGACAGCACGCGGTCGTAGATGCGCTCCTGGCTGAGCAGGCCCCGCGCCACGGCCACGCCCCGCATGCGCTCGAGGGGCGGCACCGCGCCGATCGCGAACACGCGGCCAGGGTGGCGCAGGTAGGCTCCGATCGATGTCGGGCCGGCGCCGAAGCCTGAGACGACGATGGCCGTCTCGGGCGAGATCTGCGTCTCGAGGTACTGCAGGTTGGCGATGAAGGACCGGCGGGGATGGATGGAGGTCACGAAGACCGTCTCCGCGTCGGCCACCTCCGATGGGTCGCGCAGGATGCGCATGCCCGGCGGCAACAGCGGGGCGATGCGCCCCGGACGCAGGTAGCGAACGCCGAGGCCGCGCTCCTGCCCGAGCGTCGCGAGTTCGAGACCGAGCACCGACTCCCCGGAGACGACGATCTCAGGGCTGCTCATAAGCGTAGAACCCCCTGCCCGTCTTCCTGCCGAGGCGACCGGCCGCCACCATGCGTGCCTGCAGCGGATGCGGCCGGTAGCGGGGCTCGCCGTAATAGGCGTGGAACATGGCTTCCGTCACGCTCAGGTTGACGTCGAGGCCAATGAGGTCCATGAGTTCGCAGGGGCCCATCGGAAAGCCGCCGTCGCGCAGCGCCTGGTCGAGGTCCTTCGGCTCCACGAGCCGCTCGCCCAGCATGCGCAGCGCCTCACCGAAGAACGGCCGCGCCACGCGGTTGACGATGAACCCGGGCGTGTCCTGGCAGAGCGCAGCCTCCTTGCCGAGTTCGCCGACGAAGCCCAGCACCTGGCGCAGCACCTTCTCGTCGAGGTCGTCGTGGCGCACCACCTCGACGAGCCGCATGGCCGGCACCGGGTTGAAGAAGTGCATGCCGAGCATGCGCTCCGGGGCACCCGACGCCGCGGCGAGCGCCGTGATCGAGAGGGAGCTGGTGTTGCTGGCCAGTGCCCCGGCCGTGATGTCGCGGAGTTCGCGGAAAATCTGCTGCTTGACGCTCATGTTCTCGACGGCCGCCTCGATCACCAGGGCGGACGGCCCAAGTTCCTCGAGCGACTCCACCGGCAGCAGGCACTTGAGCGCCTGCGCCGCGTCCTCCGGGGCGAGCCGGCCCTTCTGCACCTGCCGCTCGAGGCCTGCCGAGGCCTGCTTCGCCGCTTCCTGCGCCCGGCCGGGTCCCTTGTCGTAGATGCGCACGGGTACGCCCGCCTGTGCGACGATCTGCGCGATCCCCTGCCCCATGGTGCCGGCGCCGACAATGCCTACGCTGTCAAAGCTGGGATTCGGGAGCACCAACCGCGAGGACCTCCTCCATGGCCACCGTTCAGTCCCGCGCCCGGTAGACCGGCTTGCGCTTCGCCTTGAACGCGGCCACTCCTTCAACGTATTCCCCGGCGTGCCCGGCAAGCTCCTGCAGCACCGCCTCGTACTGCAAGACCTCCCTGAGCGGCAACTCCAAGCCGCGCTGCAGCGCCTTCTTGGTCAGGCCCAGCGCCTGCGCCGGCCCATCCGCGAGGCGCCGGGCGAAAGCCCAGGCGGCCCGATCCAGTTCCGCGTCCGGATGGACGTGGTTGCACAGTCCAAGGGCCAAGGCCGTCTCGGCGTCTACCGGCTCCGCGAGCATCGCAAGCTCCATGGCCCGCCCCAGGCCCACCTGGCGCACCAGGGTGTAGGACAGGCCGGAGTCCGGCACGAGGCCGATGCGCGAGAACGCTGCGACGAGACGCGCACTGGCCGCCATCAGGCGCATGTCGGCCGCCAGCGCGAGGCTCATCCCCGCTCCCGCGGCCACACCCTGCACGACGGCCACGATGGGTTTCGGCATGCCGATCATCGCTTCGATCAAGGGATTGTAGAGCGTCCGCAGGGATTCGCCGATCGAGCGGCGCCCGTCGGCCTCCTCGTCGGCGAGATCCTGGCCGGAGCAGAAGCCCCTGCCCTCGCCCGTCAGGAGCACCACCCGCACCCTCGGGTCCCGCCCGGCGGCGGCCATCGCCGCCTGCAGCTCCAGCTTGAGCGTGCGGTTCAGGGCGTTCAGAACCTGGGGCCGGTTCATGCGGATCTCCTCGACGCCATCCTCGCGGCGCACCAGCACCGCCTCGTAGTCCGCCATGCCTACTTCCCCCGCCATCGCGGTTCCCGCTTCTCGAGGAACGCCCGCATGCCTTCCTGCCCATCCGCCGTGGCGCAGAGCAGGTAGAAGTTCTTGCGCTCGAGGGCCAGTCCCTCCTGCAGGCCCGCCATGAACGCCGCCTGGACGGCCTCCTTGGCGAGTTCCACCGCTTGGGCCGGCATCGCCGCCATGGACTCCGCCAGGCGGATCGCCTCCGGCAGAGCCTGCGAATCCGGGACGGCGCGCGTCACAAGCCCTGCCTCGTAGAGTTCCCGTCCGCTCACGAGCCGGCCCGCCAGCACCACCTCCATGGTGCGCCACTTGCCGAGGGCGCGCGTCAGGAGCTGCGTGCCGCCGGCGCCCGGCGCCATGCCCAGGCGGATCTCCGGCTGGCCGAAGCGGGCGCCCTCCCCAGCCACGATCATGTCCGCCGCCAGCGCGAGCTCCATGCCGCCGCCGAGGGCAAGGCCCTCCACGGCCGCGACGACCGGGGATCGCATGCGCCGCAGCTCTTGCCACAGCCCCAACGGGTCTTGGCGCGCGAGCTCCGCCGGGTCCGCCGCCGCGAGCTCCGCGATGTCCGCGCCCGCTGCGAAGACCCCTCCCTGTCCGGTGAGGACGATGACCCGCACCCCTCGGTCGCCGTCCAGCGCCGCCATGGTGTCGAGGAGTTCCCGCACGAGCGCGAAGGAGAGGGCGTTGCGCACCGCGGGCCGGTTAAGGGTGACGACGGCCACGGGGCCACGCCGCTCGCAGAGAACGAGCGGCTCGTCGCTCGGCGCTGCACCGACCTTCAATCGGCAACCTCCCGCAGAGCGAACTCGACCTGGCCGGCGGCGAAGGCGAGGAGCGCCTTCAGCGCCGCGCGGCTCTCCGGCGAGCGCTGGCTCGCCTCGAACGTCGCGCGGTCCGGGAAGTCGAGGGTCGCCATGTACCAGTACGGAAGCTCGGCGCCCAACCCGGCGAGCGGGCCGTGGGACATGGCCGTGAGCCCGGGCATCCGCCGGGCCAACGGCAGGTGCTCCTCGCGGTAGCGGCGCAGGAACTCCGCCTCGTCGCCGGGTCGCCGGTAGAGTGCGATCAGTTGCACCATGCCGTCCTCCCCCTCCCGCACCTCGTCCGAGGTGGTCTGACGCTCCAGGGGCGCTCCGCGTCGGCGCCGGCCGCAGGGGCGTCTCGGCCCCACCCTGATGGCCCATGCGCCCGCCATACGGTCTAGGCACTTTGCCCGCGCAGGTCTTCGCCACCCGGATGCGAATCCCTGGCCGCATGGTGGAAGGCGGCAGACGTGCCGAGCTACAGGGAGGACTATGAGGCGTTTCGCCGGGAGATCCCGGAGTTCCATAGAAGGCGCCACCGGCGAGCCCAAGGCGGCTGCACCTGCACCGCCATCCGATCGGCCACCGCGTCACCGGGCAGTACTGGCCCGGACTCCTCACGCCGCGCACGGATCATGCGGCACACCGGAACCAGAAGGAGCTCCAGGAGCACTGCGAGCGCGCGACGGCGCCCTACAGGTGCCCGCGAGAGATCGCGTGCGTGAGCGCCCTGCCGATGATCCAGCGCGCCGGGCTGCGCCGCCGGCGTGGGCCGAACGCGTGAAAGCGCCGCGGCTGCAGGCGCTCTCGGCGACACCGCAAGGGATTGGCGATGGGCGTCGAACATGCAGGTGGAGGGCGCGACGGCGCGCCCCGGGAGCTTGCAGCGGCAACTGCGCAAGGAGAGAAGCGCCCTGGCCGACCTCCACCTCTTCGCCCTGGCCGGTGCGCCGACGGCCGCCGTCGGTGTGCCCTTGGCTGTCGTCCTGCTCGTGTTGCTGGCCGCGATCCTCCACGCCACTTGGAACGCGATCGCGAAGGCCCTCGACCAGGCGACCGCCTTCTGGCTCATCGCGGTCGTCGAGACGGTGTGGGGCGCCATCGTGCTCGCCTTCGCCCGTCCCCCGGCCGCCGCGAGCTGGAGTCTGCTTAGCCTGTCGATCGCCCTGGAGCTCGCGTACAACGTCTTCCTGCTGAACGCCTACCGCTTCGGAGACCTGGGCGAGGTCTACCCCCTGGCGCGCGGCATGGCGCCGCTGCTGGTGGCGCTCGCCGCGAGCCTCTTCCTGGGCGAAGCCCTGTCACGCCTGCAGATCCTCGGCCTCGCCCTCGTCGCGGGCGGGCTGATCAGCCTGGTGAGCCTCGGGCGGCGCCAGGATGGCCGCGATCCGAGATCCCTCGGCTATGCGCTCTTCACCGGTCTCACGATCTCCGCCTACTCCTTCGTCGACGGCGTCGGCGTACGCCACAGCCCGTTCGGCTACGCGGGCGTGCTGTTCGCGGTGCAGGGGCTCTGCACCGCCGTGGGTCTCTACCTTTGGCGCGGCAAGGCGCTCTGGCAGCAGAGCCGCCGCTCTCTCGCGCTGGGCGCCCTGGGCGGCATCCTCTCTCCCACGGCGTACACCATTGTCCTCTGGGCCCAGACCCAAACCCACCTCGCCATCGTGTCGGCCCTGCGCGAGACCGGCGTCCTGTTCGCCGCGCTGATCGGCGCGCTCTTCCTGCGCGAGCGGTTCGGCGCGCGCCGCATCCTCGCGGCGGCCGTCGTCACCGTCGGCGTCCTGCTGCTCGTCGGCTGAGCACGCGATGGCCGGGGTCACGCCCAAGGGCGTCCCCGGCCACCGATCCCCATGGGCCCTTGCCCTACTGCTCCATCTGCTTGCCGAGGAAGCTCGCCGCGGTCTCGGCGAGCTTGCGCTCCATGTCCGCCATCTGCACGCCGGGCTCCTTCGTGCAGAGGATCACCGCCCCGATCGGGTCGCCCTCGGCGATGATCGGCGCCACCACCATCGAGGTGAAGCGCGTCTCGTCATCATCGTCCCCGATCAAGGCGCCCTTGGGCTTCTCGCCCGGTCGCGGGCCGACATAGACCTGCCGGTCCTCCATGCAGCGCTCGGTGAGCGAACCCACCGCCTTGTTCAGGAACTCCTTCTTGGGCGCTCCGGCGACGGCGATGACTGCATCGCGGTCGGCGATCACGGCGATGTGCCCGACCGCTTCATTCAGGGAGTCCGCGTACTCCTTGGCGAACTCGCCGAGTTCGCCGATCGGGGAGTACTTCTTGAGGATCACCTCGCCGTCGCGATCGACGAAGATCTCGAGCGGGTCGCCGTCACGAATCCGCAAGGTTCGACGGATCTCCTTGGGAATCACCACACGGCCGAGATCGTCGATGCGGCGCACGATTCCGGTTGCCTTCACCCTGCTCCCCCCTCGGCCGGTAGTTTTGCCAACCGTAGTATATTTAGCCCCGGTCCCCTGTATGCAGGAATTTTCCAGGACAGGCCGCCGGAAGCCAGGGCCTGTCCTGGTCACACGGGTCCCGTTACAGGGTTCGCGGCGCGGCAGGTTTTTCGGGGGGATCCGGCATGCTTCGACCGGTCAGGCGGTGGCTTGGCCCGGGCGCAGGAAGTCGAAAAGCTCCTCGAGCGCCGTCAGCATCTCCGGTCCGGATGCTCCCTGCACCCGGAGAGCGACGTAGGGGCTCTGGCCGGCGAAGACGGTGGCCCGGCCGCGGTAGCGCACCGGCAGCTCCTTGAGGCGCTCGCGCGAGACCGCACCGAGCGTGTGCATGCTGAGCACGACCTCGCCGCGCTCCTTGCGGATGCCGCTGACGCCGAGCTCCTCGCCGCGCAGGCGGATGCCGGCGACGCGGAACAGGCTCTCCACGGGCTGCGGCGGCTCGCCGAAGCGGTCCTCGACCTCCCCCAGGAGGTCCTGCACCTCGGCGGCGTCCTGGGCCGCCGCGAGCCGCTTGTAGATCTCGATCTTCTGCTTGGGATCCTCGACGTACTCCGCCGGCACGAAGGCATCCACCGGCAGGTCCAGCGACGGCAGATGGTGCTCGGGCGTTGCCTCGCCCTTGAGCTCGTGCACGGCTTCCTCCAACATTTGGCTGTAGAGGTCGAAGCCGACGTCCACGATGAAGCCGTGCTGTTCGGCGCCGAGGATGTTGCCGGCGCCGCGGATCTCGAGGTCCCGCATCGCCAGCTTGAAGCCCGCGCCGAACTCCGTGAACTCCCGGATGGCCTCGAGGCGCTTCTCGGCCACCTCGGAGAGCACCTGATCCCGCCGGTAGGTGAAGTAGGCGTAGGCGAGGCGGTTCGAGCGGCCGATGCGCCCGCGCAGCTGGTAGAGCTGCGAGAGTCCCAGACGGTCCGCATCCTCGACGATCAGGGTGTTGACGCGCGGCATGTCGAGGCCGGACTCGATGATCGTCGTCGAGAGCAGCACGTCGAACTCCCCATCCAGGAATCGCTGCATCGTCTGCTCGAGGAGGTGCTCGGGCATCTGGCCATGGCCGACCGCGACGCGCGCCTCCGGCACGAGGCGCTGCAGCATCAGCTGCGCCGCGTCGATGGTCTGCACCCGGTTGTGGACGTAGAAGACCTGGCCGCCGCGCCCGAGTTCGCGCCGCAGGGCGTCCTGCACGAGCTCCTCGCCCCACTCGGCCACGTAGGTCTGGACAGGGAAGCGGTCCTCCGGCGGCGTGTCGATCGTGGAGAGATCGCGCAAGCCGACGAGGCCCATGTGCAAGGTGCGGGGGATCGGCGTCGCCGTCAGGGTGAGAACGTCGACGCTGGTGCGCAGCGCCTTGAGGCGCTCCTTGTGGCGCACACCGAAGCGCTGCTCCTCGTCGACCACCACGAGCCCCAGGTCGTGGAACTGCACGTCCTGGGCGAGCAGGCGGTGCGTGCCGATCAGGACGTCGATGCTGCCGCGCCGCAGGCGCTTCAGGACGTCCTGCTGCTCACGCGGGCTGCGGAAGCGCGACAGCAGCTCCACCTCGACAGGGAAGCCGGCGAAGCGCTGCTGAAAGGTGTTGAAGTGCTGCTGGGCCAAGATCGTCGTCGGCACCAGCACGGCCACCTGGCGGCCGTCCAGGGCCGCCTTGAAGGCGGCACGCACCGCCACCTCCGTCTTGCCGTAGCCGACGTCGCCGCAGAGCAGCCTGTCCATCGGGCGGGGGCGCTCGAGGTCCCTCTTGACCTCCTCGATGGCCCGTCGCTGGTCCGGGGTCTCCTCGTACGGGAAGGCGTCCTCGAGTCGCTGCATCCACTCGCCGTCCGGCGCGAAGGCGTGGCCGGGCGTGGCCTCGCGGCGAGCGTAGATCTCCAGGAGCTCCGCTGCCATCTCGCGCACAGACGTCTTGACGCGCGCCTTGACCCGGTGCCAGTCGTTGCCGCCGAGCCGGTACAGGCGCGGTTCCTGGCCCTCCTGGCCGACGTACTTCTGCACCAGGTCGATCTGCTCCACCGGCACGTAGAGCTTGTCGCCCTGCGCGTAGCTGAGGTGCAGGTACTCCTTGCGCACGCCTTCGATCTCCATCGCCCGCATGCCGAGGTAGCGGCCGATGCCGTGGTGCACGTGCACCACGAAGTCGCCGGGCCGGAGCTCGGCGGTGCTCCTCAGGCGCCGCTGGCCCTCCTCCGCCGAGCGCGGCCGCGCGGTGCGCCGTTTCTCGCGTCCGAAGACCTCGGCGTCCGAGAGGAGCCAGAGCGCGATGCCTGGCAGGTGGAAGCCGCTTTCCAGCGCCGCGGGCACCACGAGGACCTCACCGGGCTCCGGAGCTTCGCGCAGCGTTCCCGTGCGCATCGCGACGCCCGCCGCCCTGAGTTCCTTGCGCAGGCGCTCCTGGCGCTCAGGCGTCGGCGCCAGCAGCACGACGCGGTAGCCGCCGTCGCGGTGGCGCTCGAGCTCCTTGAGGAACAGGGGGAACTGGCCCTGGAAGTTCTCCACGGGACGCGACGCGATCGATACGACGCCCCCAAGGGTGGAGTGGCCGATGCGCCGCGCGAGGACCGTGAAGGCGATGCGGTGCCGCGCGCGGATGGCCGCGTCGGCCTGCGCCTCGCTCACGAGCACCTCACCCTGGCGGGGCAGGATGGCGCCTTCGCCGAGCAGCGCGAGGGAACGGTCCTGTGCCAGGCGATGCGCGGCGCGCGCAGCTTCCCAGGCCCGGTCCGGATCGGACAGGAGGACGAGCCCCGCTTCGGGCAGGTAGTCGATGAGACTGGCGCCTTCGCTGTAGAAGAACGCGCCGAACCGCTCGGCGCCCTGACCCGCCGGCGTGCCGCCCCAGGTGTCGAGGACGTGGCCGATGCGCTCTTCGAGGCGCGAGGCGAGGTCCAGCCGCTCCGAGCGCCTGAGCCGCGCGATCTGCAGCGCGAGCTCGCGCCGGATCAGCGTAAGGCCCTGCTGGGCCACGCTCTCCGTCAGGACGAGTTCGCTCGCCGGGGGTACGACCAGCTCCGGGTCCGGGGCGAGCGAACGCTGGGTCTCCGGGTCGAAGTGGCGCAGGCTCTCCACCTCGTCGTCGAACAGGTCCACGCGGGTGGGCGCCTCGTCGCCGAGGGGAAACACGTCCAGGATGCTGCCGCGCACCGCGAACTGCCCCGGTGCGTCCACCCGTTCCTCCCGCGCGTAGCCGATGTGCACCAGCGCGGACTCCATGCCCCGCAGATCGAGGCGCTGGCCCGCCCGGACCGACAGCGCGGCCCTGCGCACCACATCGGCGGGCGTCAGGCGGGAGAGGGCGGCCTCGAGGGACGCCACGACCACCACATCCCGGCCGGCGAGCAGCCGGGACTGCGCATGCAGGCGCGCGGCGATCCGCTCGGTGGACTCGGCGATCACCTCGAAGGGCAGGACCTCGCGTTCGGGGTAGTAGATCACCTCGCGCTCGGGCAGCAGCGTCGCGAGGTCCGTCTGCAGGCGCTCAGCCGCCTGCGGTGTCGGCAGGAGCCACAGGGCCGGGCCTGGGCGGTCGCGCAGCAACGCGGCCACCAGGAAGGCGCGTTCCGCCCCCTGCAGCCCCACCACCAGTTGTTCCGCCGGCGCACCGGTCAGGCCCTGACGCAGCGCCCGGTACTCCGGCGCGCTGTGCCAAAGTGCCGTCAGGTCCAATCGCGTCCCTCCATGGCAGGCCCCGTGGCGCCGCCCCTTCTACCTATGCCGGATAGCCGCGGCCGTTGAACGCGTTCATCGCCGCCTCAACGCCATCCTTGACCGCCATCCGCAGGCACTCCACCGCCAGTTCCGCCGCCCAGGAAAGGCGCACGGCGTCCTCGCCGCGGGCCGCGCCGAGGACGAAGCGCACCACGTCGTCGTCCGGCGGCCGCCCGATACCCACCCTGAGCCGCGCAAAGCGCTGCGTGCCGAGTTCCGCGATAATCGACTTGAGACCATTGTGCCCGCCCGCACCGCCTTCGGCGCGCAGCCGGATCTGTCCGGCGGGCAGGTCGAGGTCGTCGCACACGCAGAGGACATCCTCCGGCGCCACCCCGAGGGCCTGCACGGCCTGCCGCACGGACCGCCCCGAGAGATTCATGAATGTCGTGGGCTTCAGCAGGTAGAGCGGGGACGGACCCGGTCCCTTCGCCAGGTAGCCCTGGTGGGGACTGCGGCGGAACGCGTACCGTTCCTCGCGCGCGAAGGCGTCCAGCACGCGGAAGCCGATGTTGTGGCGCGTGCCGTGGTATTCGAGCCCTGGATTGCCCAGCCCGCAGACGAGCCGCGGCACAGCGCTCATTGGAAGAGCAGGGAGACCGACTCGTCCTCATGGATGCGCGTGATCGCCTCGCCGAGCAGCGGCGCGACGGACAGCACGCGGAAGCGCTCTCCGGCCGAGGGGCGCAAGGGGATCGAGTCGGTGACGACCACCTCGCGGATCGGCGCGGACTGCAGGCGCGCCATGCCGGGTCCGGAGAGCACCGGGTGGGTGCAGGCCACGTAGATGTCGCGCGCGCCGTGCTCGCGCAGTGCGACGGAGGCCGCCGCAATGGTGCCGCCGGTGTCGATCATGTCGTCCACGATGATGCAGGTGCGGTCGCGCACCTTGCCGATGACGTGCGTGACCTCGCTGACACCGGGCTCTGGACGACGCTTGTCGATGAAGCCGATGGGCATGTCCAACCTCTCGGCAAGGTCGCGCGCCCGGTTGCCGCCGCCCGCGTCCGGTGCGACGACGATGCCGTCGCGCAGGCCGAGGTCCCGGAAGTACTTGGCCAGGATCGGCACGCTCAGCAGATGGTCGAGGGGGATGTCGAAGAAGCCCTGGATCTGCGGTGCGTGCAGGTCCATGGTGAGGATGCGGTCGGCGCCGGCCGTCGTCAGGAGGTTCGCGACGAGCTTGGCGGTGATCGGTTCGCGCCCGGAGGTCTTGCGATCCTGGCGGGCGTAGCCGTAGAACGGTATGACTGCGGTGACGCGCTGCGGCGAAGCCCGCCGGAAGGCGTCCAGCATGACCAGGAGTTCCATCAGGTTCTCGTTCACCGGATCGCAGGTGGGCTGGATGACGAACACATCGCAGCCGCGCACGTTGTCGCGGATCATCACGCGCACCTCGCCGTTCGAGAAGCGCCCGACCTGCGTGTCCCCGAGCCGCACGCCGATCTGCTCCGCGATCGCCAGCGAAAGCGCCGGGTTGGCGCTGCCGGAGAAGATCTTCAACTCACCGTCGCGGTATCCCACTGCTCCCCTACTCCTCCCGCGAGCGACGTCGGGCGACCCAGCCCTCGATGTTGCGCTGGCGTTCGCGCGCCACCGCGAGAGCCTCGTCCGGCACGTTCTGGTTGATCGTCGACCCGGCGGCCACGTAACCGTCGCGACCGATCTCCACCGGGGAGATCAGGTTCGCGTTGCAACCGATGAATGCCCCGTCGCCAACGCGCGTGAAGTGCTTGCGGCGCCCGTCGTAGTTGACGATCACCGTGCCGGCGCCGACGTTGACGTGCCGCCCGATCGCGGCGTCGCCGAGGTAGCTGTGATGGCGGACCTTCGTCTGGTCGCCGACCTCGACGCCCTTCATTTCGACGAAATTCCCGATGGACACCTGCCTGCCCGTCCTGGTGCCCGGACGAAGGTGCGTGAAGGGGCCGCAGGACGTCCCGTCACCCAGCTCCGTCTCCTCCACCACCGAGAAGCTGACCTTGCAGGCATCGCCCAGGACGCTGTCGACGAGACGCACCTGCGGTCCGAGTTCACAGGCTTCCCCGACCCGCGTCTCGCCCTCGAGGAAGGCGAACGGGTGGATGACGCTGTCGCGTCCGACCTCCACCGTGGCGTCGACGTAGGTCGTCTGCGGGTCGAGCACGGTGACGCCGGCGAGCATCAGTCGCTCCACCTGGCGCCTGCGCAACGCCGCTTCGGCCAAGGCCAGCTCGCGCCGGTCGTTCACCTGCGCGGCTTCGTCCGCCGGCGCCTCGACCACCGCGAGCAGCCCCTGCGCCGCGAGGTCCGTGACGGCGTCGACGAAGTACACCTCACCCTGCGCATTGTCGCTGCCGACGCGCCGGAGCGCCTCGCGCAGCGGGCCCAGCGGCAGGAGGTAGGCGCCGACGTTGATCTCCCGCACCTGCCGTTCGACCTCACCGCAGTCCTTGTCCTCGACGATGCGGCCCAGACCGCCGTCCGCCGCGCGCAAGACCCGACCGTAGCCCGTGGGGTCCGCAACCTCCGCCGTCAGGAGGGCGCCCATCGGCCCTGCCTGCGCGACGAGCGCGGCGATCGACCCTCCCCGCAGCAGCGGCAGGTCGCCGTTGACCACGAGCACCCAATCCTCCTCGATGTCGCGCGCCAGGGCGACGGCGACGGCATGGCCCGTACCGATCTGCTCGGCCTGCCAGACGACGTCGGCGCGCGCCCCGAGGTACTCCTCGACGAGCTCGCCGCGGTAGCCGACCACCACGAGAGGCCGGTGCAGGCCCGGCTCTTCGAGCGCCGCCAGGACGTGCCCCAGCATCGGTCGGCCGGCCAGGCGGTGCAGCGCCTTCGGCAACTCGGAGCGCATCCGCGTGCCCTTGCCGGCGGCGAGGACGATGGGGCGGATCCCGTCAGGCATGATGGCGCGCCTCCTCGAGATAGGTCTGGAACGATGGCGAGGGCACCAGGCGGACGACGCGCAGGTGTTCGTCCAC
>Ga0187812_1000179_pt1 | contig 23277 bp, 23 predicted proteins | sample NC_S_2_FD_130582 | JGI IMG/M metagenome (GOLD analysis project Ga0187812, IMG submission 130582) | Wetland sediment microbial communities from Neuse River Estuary, North Carolina, USA - ASW-S_2 | ecosystem: Environmental > Aquatic > Freshwater > Wetlands > Sediment | place: USA: North Carolina...
CCGAAGCGCACGCAAGGCATCCTCGCCCTGCCGGAAAAGGAGCTCTCCAAAGTGGTTCGCGCGCGCAAGAAGGCGCTCACGGAGCGGGCGAAGCAGGCAGGCGTCAAGTCAAGGCGGCGTTGAAGCCCCCGAATTTTTCCGATTCATCCGCGCTTCCGGGTTATAGTGGGCGTACCCGAATTTCCCTGCCTTGCCGGTTGTTTAGTCATGACCATCGCCTCAAAGCCCGGCGCCAACGATGACGTTGTCCGCATCTTCGTCAGCTACGCCCGCGAAGACAGAAGATGGCTGGATCCGGATTATCGCTTCAGTCTCATTCCCTTCCTCATAGAATCGCTGCGCCGGCTCAATGTAGCCTTCTGGTTCGATAAGGAGCTCAAGCCCGGCGACGAGTTCCGGCAGTTCATCGAATCCGAGATCGATCAGTCGCAGATCGCTCTGCTGATCGTAAGCCAGAGCTTTCTGAACTCGGAGTTCATTGAGAACCGGGAGATGCCCCGCATTGCGGAGCGCGCGCGGCTGGGAAAGACGATCGTAGTGCCGGTGCTGGTCGAGCCATGCGATTGGAGCGAATATTCATTCTTGGCCGATCGGCAGATGGTCCCCAGCAGCCCGCTGATCAACTACACAGATAACGATGCGAAATGGGCGACGATCCGGTTTCAGATCTTGGACGGGGTCAAGGCGCAGGTCAAGCGGATTCGCGAAGCGCAGAAACCTTCCGCTCAAGAAGCCCCGGCACGGGTGAGGGAAGCGGCCAGACCTGTCACTTCGCCGGCTGGGATGAGTCCAGCGGGTGAGGCGCCCCGGACCGTACGGGAACCGGACAAAACGCGCTCCAAAAGCCGCCCACCGGAGGAGCCTTGGCCAATGAAGGCCCGGAAGCTCTTTCTCGCAGGTTTGCTCATGCTGTCGTTCGGCCTGGTTGCGGGCAACTTTGGCAGATTCGCAGACGATTTTGGCTTGGGCGCGTTTGGTCACTATCTCAATTGGTCCCCTTTTTTGGGTGAAATCAACTACGCCCTCTCTCGTTACTTGGGCTACAGTTACTTGGCCCCTGGCTCCGGCTTCCACAAACTCCTCACTTGCTGCTTCGCGATCGCTGGCCCCGGGTTCTTCATTGCTGGGCTTGGATTATGCGCCAGCAGGAGAACTCGCGTCTGGGGGGCAATGCTGGCGGCGCTTCTGCTTCTTTCACTGGCATTATGGTCGGGGTTCATTCTGATGGTCGAAATCAGGTACATGAACATTTTTGTGACTAGGGACTGGGGCCCGGAGTGGAACGAAATTACTGGAGAATTCTTCAAGTTCGCTATGATGGGCGCTCTGCTGATGGCAGCCAGAGTTGAACGGGAGCGGCACGCCAGAGCGGGCTGGTGGGCGTTGGCCAACCGGTGGACCGTGGCGGGAAGATACATTTTCGGCGCTAGCCTGCTTCTCTACCTGACAAGCAGGGCACGGTTCAGTGCATGGTACATTCATCACTACGGCATGCCTACTAGCAGTTGGGGGGCTTGGCCGTACACCTTCCTTGAGACCATGTGGTGGGGAACTCCGACGGCCTTTGTGCTGAGTCCGGCGATCATCGTTGCTTGCGTCTGTATCTTCTATCCTCGGTGGAGGCGCATTGCAGCGATTTGTTTTTCGGCGCTGAGCATCGCCTTCGTCCCCCTGCTCTACGTGGCTTGGTGGGGACAAGTCCCGTCAGGGGACCCGGCAGGCATGTTTGTCATCTGGGCGGGAGACGTGGGGCTCGCTGGCGGCGTATTACTATGGACCGCGAGCCTGCACCCCAAGACTGTTGAAGCCTCCGAGCCTGCCGGAGTGCCAACCTTGCAGCGTGAGACTGCCCCCGTCGGTCCACATTGAGGCGCCGCCGGAACTTTGGCCGCCCTGAATTCGTAAAAGAGTATTGTCTGCAGGCGATGCAGAAGTTGGTTCGCGAGCCGGCAAGCGAGGCGGTGATGTGATGGTCAAGTTTCTTTTGTGGTGCATTTTGCTGGTCTTATGCTGGCCCCTGGCGCTGCTGGCCCTGGTGCTCTATCCATTTGTTTGGCTTGTGCTGCTGCCCTTCCGCGTGGTGGGCATCGCCGTGGGCGGAGTGCTGGAACTGGTGAAATCCATCATCCTGCTGCCGGCGCGGGTGCTGCGAGCCGTGTGAGGCGGCAAGTCTTCTCGACATTTCCTCTGACAATGCTTTAGCGTGGGCCTATGTCCGGAGTTTGCCTCGAGCTGGAAAACAAGGTCGCCCTCGTCACCGGCGGCGCCCGCGGCATCGGCGCTGAAACCGTCCGCCTCTTCTCCCAAGCCGGCGCGCACGTCGCCTTCAACTACCGCCAGGCCCGCCAGCGCGCCGAAGCCCTGGTTCGCGAAAGCGGGGGAGGCAAGCGCGTCGCCATCCACCAGGAGCTGGATTCGCCCGCCGCCGGCCGCGCCCTGGTCGAAAAAACCGTCCACGAATTCGGCCGCCTCGATATCCTCGTCGCCAATCACGGCATCTGGGAGGCGCAGGACGCGCCCATCGACCGTATGTCCGAGGAGCAGTGGCGGCACACACTGGCCGTCAACCTCGACGCGGTCTTCGGGCTGGTGCAGGCCGCCGTCGCGCAGATGTTGAAGCAGAGTCCAGCGGACGGCAACCCTTTGGATGAGAGTGTTGGGAAGGGCCATATCGTCCTCATCAGCTCCACTGCCGGCCAGCGTGGCGAGGCCTACCATGCCGACTACGCCGCCGCCAAAGGCGCGCTCATCAGCCTCACCAAAAGCCTTTCGACTGAGCTGGCGCCCAAAGGTATCCGCGTAAACTGCGTCGCCCCCGGATGGGTCGAAACCGATATGTCCGCCGGCACGCTGAAGGATCCGGGACTCGGAGCAAAGATTATGTCCGGCATCCCCGTTGGCCGCGTCGCCACGCCCCGCGAGATCGCCGGCCCCGTCCTCTTCCTGTGCACGCCGCTCGCTGGCTTCATCTCCGGCGAAGTGCTTAACGTCAACGGTGGGGCGGTGCTGGTCGGTTAGAGCAGTTCCAGCGCAGATGCACCGGGCCCCATCCTTTTCAAGGTTCTATCGTGGAAAGGGTGGGAAACCAATACTCTGGGCACGCCTTTGTTCGAATCTCCCTAACCCAATCGCCAATCCGCCGGCTCCGGCAAAGCTGCGGCAAACCCTTCAGCTCAAAGGCCGTGGCTTCTCGAACACCAGCGACGTTTTGGTTTCCCGATAGCCATCGCGCAGGTAGAAGCGATGGGCGTCGGCGCGGGTGCTGCGCGAGGTCACGCGCACCTTCTCCACGCCCTGCTCCCAGGCCCATGTTTCGGCGCGACGGCAAAGCTGGCGACCGATGCCCCGGCTGCGCACGCCGTCCTTTACAACCAGCCCGCCGATGAGGGCGAAGGGCGCCGATTGCAGCCGGCGCTCGACGGAGACGTCGATCCAGCCGATGATCTGGCCGTCGAGCACGGCGACGAAAGCCGCCTGCTGGCGCGGCACGCGGCGGAGTTCTTCAAGCCAGGCTCGAACGTCGGCCGCCGAGTGCTCGTAGCCGAGCTGCGCGACCAGCGCGCTGACGGCTTCGGCGTCCGTCTCTCCCATTTCGCGAATTGTTGCTTCCATCGTTTCCGTGCTCATCCTTCGACCATCTTTGCATACCCTCCGCTCCCTTGTTCCCTGCCGGGGCCCCCGCGGACAGGTCCTCGTCCGTGGGGTGGCTGCCCGGGGCCCCCGCGGACAGGTCCTCGTCCGTGGGGTGGCTGCCGGGGCTCCCGCGGACAGGTCCTCGTCCGTGGGGTGGCTGCCGTTATATCCTTGCGGGCAGAATGAAAGACATTTACATCGGCGATCTTCTCGGTTTCGACGAAGGCAAGAACTTCGATTCGTTTTTTCTGGTTCTGGCCAGGCAGCAGCGCACCACCAAGCAGAACAAGCCCTACCTGAACCTGGTGCTGGGCGACAAGACCGGCCAGATCGAGGCCCGGGTGTGGGACCTGGGTGATCCGCGCATCGCCAAAGACTTCGACCGCGGCGACACCGTGAAGGTGCGCGGCAGCGTGACGAAGTTTGACGAGCGCAGCCAGATGAAGGTGGAGCAGTTGCGCAAGGCGCAGGCGGGCGAGGTGGAAAAGGCTGACCTGCTGCCCTGCACCGCGCACGATATTTCGGTGCTCTGGGCCAGCCTGGAGGCGACGGTCGCGAGCATTGCCAATCCCGGCCTGAAGCGGCTGCTCGATGCGGTGCTGGCCGATCCGGACATTTCGCAGGCCTACCGCGAGGCGCCGGCGGCGCGGCAGTTGCATCATGCGTGGCTGGGCGGGCTGCTGGAGCACGTGGTGAGTTTGCTGGGCCTGGCTGAGCGCGTAGCGGCGCATTATCCGTTATTGGATCGGGATTTATTAGTCACTGGCGTGGTGCTGCACGATATAGGAAAAATTCGCGAGCTGAGCTGGGCCACCGGTTTCGACTACACCATCGACGGAGTGCTGCTTGGCCACATCCAAATGGGCGTCGACCTGGTGGAGAAGGCGATCGCCGGTCTGCCCGATTTTCCGCCGCGGCTGCGAACGCTGGTGCTGCACCTGATCCTTTCGCACCACGGCAAGCTGGAGTTCGGCTCGCCCAAGCTGCCCATGATTCCCGAGGCCCTGGCGCTGAACTTCATCGACGACTTCGACGCCAAGATGATGGCCGTCGAGCAGGAGTTCGAGAAATCCGCCCGCGAAGGCCGCGCGGCCGACGAGCTCACCGGCAAAGTGTGGGCGCTCGATAACCGCCAGTTGCTGAATACGAAGGGGTGGCTGGAAGGCAGGGACCAAGGGACATAGGGAACGAGGAACCAAGAAGGCGGTGCCGGTTCGAGGTGACCTAAGTGGCTTAGCTCAGGAACCAGCCCCACTGTTCCTCGGTTAGCGGAACAACCGAGAGCCGGCCGATCTTCACCAGTGGAGAGTCGGCAAAGAGTTTTTCGGCCTTGATCTGGTCGAGGGCCTTGGGGTTTTTTAGCCGCTTGCCAACCTTCACGCGGACTATGGGAATTTTGGGGTTGGAGGCATCGACGCTCGTCACCGTGCCGCTGCCGACGGCCCTGCGCTCGTCGCCGGTGTGATAGAAAATCCACTTCGCGCCGGGCTTCATCTCGCGCAGGTTTTTGACGGCGGTGGGGTTGGTGACGCCGTCCCAGATGGTTTCGCCGTCGCGCAGGAAGTCGTCGAAGCTGTAGGCGTCGGGCTCGGTCTTGAAGAGGTAGTAGGGCATGGGCAGGCGTCCTCTGAGGCTTCAGGTTACAGGTTTCAGGTGCCAGTGCTCGGGATTGCCGGTAGACGCGACAGAACCACCGCGCAAGCAGGATACAGAAAAGCTCTTCGATGAGCAGGGCTTCGGCAGCTCTATCCGGCGCTTGCCCTGACCCCTGACCCCTGAAACCTGAAACCTGAAACCTGAAACCTGAAACCCGACTCGCCGCTCCTTTACAATCATAGCTATATGATCCGCTTTGCAACCGCCGGGGAATCGCATGGAGAGGCGCTGATTGCCCTCATTTCTGGGCTTCCGGCCGGCGTCCCCATCGACCTCGAGTTTGTGAACCGCGAGCTGTGGCGGCGCCAGCAGGGCTACGGCCGCGGCGGCCGCATGAAGATCGAAACCGACAAGGCCCACCTGCTCTCCGGCGTGCGCCACGGCAAGACGATTGGCTCGCCCATCGCCATCGAGATCGTGAACCGCGATTGGAAAAACTGGGAAGAGAAGCTGCCGGTGGAAGCGGGCGATCCTGCCAAGCACCAGGCGGTGGCCTCGCCGCGGCCCGGACATGCCGATCTTGCCGGCGCGCTCAAGTACAACTTTCCCGATGCGCGCTATGTGCTGGAGCGGGCCTCGGCGCGCGAATCGGCCAGCCGCGTGGCCGCCGGCGCCATGGCCAAGCTCATGCTGCGCGAGCTGGGCATCGACGTCCTCAGCCACGTGATCCGCGTGGGGCACGTGGAGCTGAAGCGCGAGGCGCAGTGGGAGGAGATCGTCACCGTCGCCGCCAAGGACGAGGTAATGCTGGCCTGCATTGACGCTGAAACCGAAGCGCGCATGAAGGAAGAAGTAGAAGAAGCGGCACGCACCGGCGACACGGTGAACGGCGTCTTCGAGGTAGTGGCGCATAACGTGCCCGCAGGCCTGGGCACCTACGCCAACTGGGACGAGCGCCTCGACGGGCTGCTGGCCTGGAGCGTGATGAGCCTGCAGGCGGTGAAGGCGGTCGAGATCGGGCGCGGCGTGACGGCGGCCGAGTCGTTCGGCTCGCAGGTGCACGATCCCATTGCGTACGCGGACCACGACACGGGCAAGCCCACGCGGTTTACCCGGCCGCACAACAATGCCGGCGGCCTCGAGGGCGGAGTTTCAAACGGCGAGGACGTAGTAGTGCGCGGCTACCTGAAGCCGATTTCCACGCTGCGGCGGCCGCTCGAGTCGGTGCGGTTTGACACCCGCGAGAAGACCGCGGCCAGCTACGAGCGCAGCGACATCTGCGTGGTGCCGGCGGCGGGCGTGGCCGCGGAGGCCATGGTGGCGATCACGCTGGCCGGGCTGGCGCAACAGAAGTTTGGCGGCGACTCAATGGTGGAGATGAAGCGGAATTTTGAGGGGTACATCGAACAGATTGGGAAGTTTTAGCGGTGCTGGCGGTGTTAGCGGGGCTAGCGGAGCTAGTCAAGGGCCGCGCATTGGCGGAGCAGGAAGTCAGCGAATTGGCACGAGTGACTGAGAACTGACCACTGTGAACTAAGAACTGTGAACTGAAAAATGATTTTGAAGATTGTTAAATATCCCGATCCCGTGCTGCAGCAGCCGGGCGAACCGGTGACGGAGTTCAACGACGAGCTGCGGCAGTTCGTAGCCGACATGTTCGAGACCATGTACGCCTCGCAGGGTATTGGCCTGGCGGCGCAGCAGGTGGGCGTGGCCAGGCGCATCACGGTGGTCGACTTGAGCATGGGCAAGAACCCCGAGGAGAAGATGGCCCTCATCAATCCCGAGATTCTTCTGCGCGAGGGCCGTCAGTACGAGGAGGAGGGCTGCCTCAGCTTCCCAGAGATTCGCGAGAAGGTGGTGCGCGCCGCCAAGGTGCGGGTGCGGGCGCAGGACGAGCACGGCGAGTGGTTTGAGATGGATGGCGACGAGCTGCTGGCGCGCGCCTTCCAGCACGAGATCGATCACCTCGACGGCGTCCTGTTCATCTTCCGCATGAGCCCGCTGAAGCGGAGCCTGAGCTTGCGGCGCATTCGCAAGATGCAGCAGGAAGGCACGTGGTAGACGAATGAGCGGCGCGCCGGAGCGGTTGAAGCTGGTCTTCTGTGGAACTCCGCAATTCGCCGTTCCCACCCTGGAGGCGCTGCTCGGCGCCGGTCACGAGGTCGCGCTGGTAGTCTCGCAGCCCGACCGGCCGGTGGGGCGCAAACAGGAGCTCACCGCGCCGCCGGTGAAGCAGACCGCGCTGGCTGCGGGGCTGACGGTCACGCAGCCGGAAAAGATTCGCAACAATCAGGAATTTCGCGCGCAGCTTGAGGCGATTGCGCCGGATGCGATTGTGGTTGTGGCGTACGGGCGTATCGTTCCGCCGTGGATGCTCGCGCTGCCGCGGCTCGGCTGCATCAATCTGCACGCGTCGCTGCTGCCCAAGTATCGCGGGGCCGCGCCCATCCAGTGGGCGGTGGCCATGGGCGACGCGTTCACCGGCAATACGACCATGCTGCTTGAAGAAGGGCTCGATACCGGGCCGATCCTGCTCCAACAAACCCACGAAATCGGTCCAAAAGAAACCGCGGCGGAGCTGTTCGACGAGCTGGCCAGCGCCGGCGCGCCGCTGGTGGTGGAGACGCTTGCCGGCCTTGCCGCCGAGACGATTCATCCCCGGCCGCAGAACGAGGAGCACGCAACATTTGCGCCGCTACTCGATCGTGAAGACGGGCGCATGGATTTTGCCGCGCGCGCAGCGCACGAGCTTTACAACCGCTGGCGCGGGTTCCAGCCCTGGCCCGGCGCATTCACATCGCTGGAGGGCAAAAAGCTGATTGTGCACCGCATGGCTCCGGCCACGGAGCCGGATGCTACGGGCGATACGGTTGCTGCGCCGGGGCATATCTGCGTCGAGGGCGAGCGGCTCTTCGTTGCCTGCGCTGAAAACACGTGGCTGGAGTTCATCGAGGTGCAGCTCGAAGGCAAAAAGCGCATGGCGGTGGCAGAGTTTCTGCGCGGAGCGGGATTTGCGCAGGGCGTTGCCTCAAACGTGCGGCTGGGGTGATGGCTGTGACCCGCATTTCGCTTGCGCGGAAGGCCGCTTTCGGCATATTGCTGAACGTCGAACGCGGTGCGGGGCACTCGGACGATTTGCTGCGCGGCGCTGCGGTCGACGCGCTTGCGCCCGCAGACCGCAACCTTGTCACCGCGCTCGTTCTTGGCACGCTGCGCTGGCAAATCGCGCTTGATGAACGGATCCGTCCGTGGCTGAAGAGGCCCGCCGCAAAGCTCGATCCCGAAATCCTCATCGCGCTGCGGCTGGGCGCGTTTCAATTGCTGCATCTCGATCGCATTCCCGCGCACGCCGCCATCGGCGAAAGCGTGGAGCTGGCCAAGAAGGCCGGGCATCGCTTTGCGGCGGGCATGGTGAACGCGGTGCTGCGCAAGCTGGCCTCAGGCCAAAGTTACGTGTCAGGGCACGGCCGGGGAACCCATCCGGTGGATGGGTCGAGTGCCGATCAAGCCGCAAAAACGACGCGGGCTTCAGCCCCTGCGCCGGACCTTGCCGGCGAATATGCGCATCCCGCGTGGCTGGTGGATCGCTGGGAGCGGTACTACGGAGCGGAAGCAGCCAGCGCAATCTGCGCGCACGGGCAGACGCAACCCAAGCTGGCGATTCGCCTCGCCGATCCTTCCGTCGAAGCCGAGCTCGCGCAGGCCGGCTTCGAGCTTGCGCCCGGCGAGCTGCTTACCGCTGCGCGCACCGTAATTGCCGGCGATCTGACGACCGCGCAGGCTTTTCGCGAAGGACGCGTGCGCATCCAGGACGAGGGCTCGCAGCTTGTGGGCGAGATTGCCGCTTTCTGCACACCCAAAGATCTCGACCAAAAAGTAAAAAGCATCGTCGATGCCTGCGCGGCGCCGGGAGGGAAGACGCTGATCCTCGCGGAGCGCAATCCCGAGGCGCGCATCGTGGCCTGCGAAGCGAGCGCGCAACGCATGGCCGCGATGCAGGCGCGGCTGGCGGCGCATAGCGATCGAATTGAATGCAGGTTGGCCGATGCCGCCGCGCTGGCCGAAGACTCTGTGCACGATCTGGCGCTGGCCGACGTGCCGTGCAGCGGAACGGGAACTCTTGGGCGCAACCCGGAGATTCGTCACCGGCTGCGCGCTGAGGATCTTCCGCGCCAGGGGGAACGGCAACGTGCAATTCTGCATGCGGCGCTGCGCGCGGTGCGGTCGGGCGGCTGCGTGGTCTACTCCACCTGCTCGCTGGAGCCGGAGGAAAACGAGCAGGTGGTGGCGGCTGTGCTTGTGGAGAACTCCGGCGCGCGGCAGGTCTCGCTGGCTGACTGTCTTGAGCGGATGCAGGCAAGCGGCGTTCTCGCCGGCCACGCGGCGGAGCGGCTTGCGCAATGCCTCACGCCAGAGGGTGCGCTGCACCTGCTGCCGGGCGTGCTTGGCACGGATGGATTCTTCGTCGCGCTGATCGAGCGATCGGCGTAAATCTCCTGAAATGCGCTAGCGCGCGACCGTCAGGTGGACGATGGTGGTCTGGTCGATGCGGGAGCCGGCGGGTGGAGACTGCGCGAGCACAGAGCCCGGTTTCACCATCGGGCGCGGCGGCGCGTACCCGTTGCCGATCGGGGCGATGGGCACCTCCACATAGCTGACCGGCGCGGTTTTGATGCCGCCTTTTGCCAGCGTTGCCGCGGCCGATGTGGCGAGCCAGCCACTCAGGTCGGGCATCACGTAGCCGTCGGTCTGCTGGTCGCTGGGAGCCGCCAGCAGCAGGCTGACGGTGGGCTGGGCGATGTCCTGCGCGTGCGGGGGCGGGTCTTGCGCGACGACGGTTCCGTCGGGGACGCCGGGGACGGGCAGGTAAGCAGGCGTGCCCACATCGATACCGGCGCGGCGCAGGGTGAGCTCGGCAACGCGCTCGTCGGAGCCGACCGTGTCCGGCACGTTCACCTGCTGCGCTCCCAGGCTCTCGGCCACGCGCACGCGCCACTCGCGGCGGACCACGGTGCCCGGCGCCGGCGATTGCGAAAGGACGTGCCCGGCGGCGATGTCGCCGGAGTAGTAGCGGTTGTCGATGTCGAGATTGAGGCCGAGCGCGGCGGTGGCGCTGCGCGCCTGGTCCAGCGTCATGCCCTTGAGCGCCGGCACCTGCACCTCCGCGCCGTGAATGGCGAAGTGCATGGTGGCGATCGCGGACAACAGGGCGATGGCCAGCAGCAGTGCCAGCAGCGAGGCGAAGCGGAAGAAATTGGCGATTTTTTCTCGCTTTGGACGAGGTTTTCTGTTCATCGGCGGTTATCCGTCACCGGCTCGGGGTGGATGGTCACCCGCTGCACCTCGGGGCAAAGGAGCTTGAAGCGGTCTTCGAGCGCGGTGATGATCTCGTGCACGCGCTGCAGGTTCAGATCGTCGGGCAGCGTGCAGTGGCACGAAAGATAGATGTGTTCGCCGCTGCGTCCCACGACGATCTGGTGAACGTCCACGATCTCCGGGAGCTCGGCGGCGGCGACGCGCAGGCACTCTTCGATACGGCGGTCGGCCTGCTCGATCTCCTCCGGTTGCTCGATGGTCGCCGGCTCGCTCTCGATGTGGGTGAGGATGGAGTCGATCTCCGGCGCGGCATGGAGAATCTCCGCTTCGAGGTGCGTGACATAATCATGCGCGGCCAGCAGCGAGAGTTTTTCGTCGAGCTCCACGTGCTGCTCGACGCGCAGGCGGCCGTGGTGCGACTGCACGCTGAGGTCGTGGACGTTGACGTTGTTGCGCGCGGCCACGGCGCGGATGCGGTCGAAGACGCTTTCGGCGTGCGACTCGCGCGGCACGGTGCGGATGACCACATCGGCGCGGGGCAGCACGCGATGCACGGCGGCGGTGGCGGCATCCACCACGTCGCCGGTGTGCTCGAAGGTGGAGCGGCGCGGCAGCGCCAGGGTGAGGTCGGCAAAGTAGCCGGCGCCGGCGCGGCGCACGCGCGTCTGCTCCACGGCCAGCACACCCTCGACGCGGCCGACCTCGTGGATGATGCTGCGGCGCGTCTCGGCGGGGATCTCGTCGGTGAGCACGCTGACCGCCTCGTGGCCCAGGCGGTAGGTCATGCGGAAGATCATCATGGAGACGACGATGGCGGCGACCGGATCGGCGTAGCTCAGCCAGCCGATGCCGAGCTGCGCGCCCAGCCAGGTGACGGCGAGGCCGACGAGCACAGCCACCGAAGCCCAGATATCGGAGGCAAAGTGCGAGGCGTCGGTGGCCAGCGCCGGGCTGCCGGTGCGCTCGGCCACCGCGCGCAGGCGGCGCGAGCGCCACAGGTCCACGGCGATGGAGGCGCAGAGCACGCCGGCCGGCCAGGCGGAGTGGCGCAGCTCCACGTCGTGCGCCGCGATGCGATGCACGGCCTCCCACACGATCCACGCGCAGGAGATGGCCATCAGGCCGGCTTCAGTGTAGGCGGAGAGGTTTTCAATCTTCCCGTGGCCGTAGGTGTGGTCCTCGTCGGCGGGCTTGTCGCTCACGCGCACGGAGAAGAAGGTGAGCGTGGCGCCGGCCAGGTCGAGGCCGGAGTGGGCCGCGTCGGAGAGCACGCCGAGCGAGCCGGAGAAGAGGCCGGCGGCGAGTTTGAGCAGCGTCATGACGCCGGCGGCGAGCATGGAGCTGCGGGCGACGGAGCGTTTCTCCCTGGAGGCGGACGTAACCGCATCGCCCGGCTGGGGCGGTAGAGCAAGTGACGCGCTGGCGGCCGGAGTGGGCATTTCGGTACTAGGGTACTCCTTCCGCGCGGCGGAAATTATTGCGCCCGCGTGGCCGTGTAAAGGCCGGCGATGCCGAAGGTGTAGGGCTGCCATGCGCAGCCGGTGTAGCCCGCGGCGCGCATCATCGCCAGCATCCGCGGCGGCGGCGGAAAACCGCTCACCGACTCGGGTAAATAGTTGTAGGGGCCGTTTTTGCCGCAGATCAGGCGGCCGATGGCGGGCAGGATGCGCCGGAAGTAGACGGCGTAGGCCTTGCCGATAAGGCCGCCCGGCTCGCTGAACTCGAGGATGCCGAGCTGGCCGCCAGGCTTGAGCACGCGATGAAACTCGCGCAGGCCGGCCTCGTAGTTGGCCAGGTTGCGGAAGCCGAAGGCCGTTACGACCAGGTCGAGCGAGCCGTCTTCGATGGGAAGATGGAGCGCGTCGGCCTCCATGGGTACTGCGTACGGCAGCTCTTTTGAGCGGAGCCTGGTGGGGCGGTCGGGGCCGAACTTCAGCGCGCCGCGGCGCAGCATCTCCGGCGCGAAGTCCGCGGCGAGGATCGGCTGCGCGTTACGCGGGCGGCGGCGCAGCAGCGCCAGGGTCATGTCGCCGGTGCCGCAGCATACGTCTAGGATGGCGGCGTCGGGGCGGGCCAGCACCTGGTTGAAGCGCCGCGCGGCGCGCCGCCACCACAGCCGGTCGACGTTGGCGGAGAGTACATGGTTGAGCAGATCGTAGCGCGGCGCGATGGCGTCGAACATCTGCCGCACGGCCTGCGCGGCGGCGGCTTCATCGACGATGCCCGCGGGTTTTGCGCCTGAATTTGTTCCGGTCTCGGTCAAGAGCTTTTTCTGGTTTCGGTCAAGAGCTTCGCAATGCCTGTCTTTCCATCCTAAAGGCTGATGCGGCTTGCGCTCGGCCGCTACGGCATGCCGGTGGTTTGTCGGGCTCAGACCTGACGGCGCGCGGGTTATTGTGGATGGCCGTTGCGTATGTTAGAAAGGGGACAAATCTAGAAGTTGTCTCGTTGCCTTGCGCTCAAGATCCGGCGAAATGTGACGCATCCGGCAAATTCGGTTCCGGCGCCGATGAAAGCTCCCTGGACGACCTGGGGCCTCAAAGCGAAGCGTCGACCGGCGCGGTTTTTGCAGGACACCTTCATCAAAAGAGGCCGCTGAGCTGCTGCAACATCCGGCTCGGACGGTCCCGCCCTGACTCTGGAAAGATCGCAAGTCACCCTTAACCCTTGAAAACATGACGCCCATGAGAGCGGGCGCGCGATTGCCCGGAAATCCGGGACAACTGCTCATGCCAGGGTACCGTGCACGAAGTGGGCGCGGGACCGTGGCTGTATGACCCACCGTGGCGGCCACGGAATGCGCGCACAGGGCGGAAGACCGCCGTCAGCGGCTCAATTCTCTTCTTCAGAAGGTACTAATTCATGAAACATGCAGTAAATCTTTCCTTGATGGGCATGGCGCTCGCAGTCGCCGCCTATCCCGCGTTCGGGCAGGTCACGGTCAGCAGCCCGTATAACAACGAGCAAGTGTCTGCCCCTTTCACGCTCGACATGACCGCGAACACCTGCTCCTCGCTTCCGGTCACTTCCGTCGGCTACTCGTTGAACAACAGTACTCAGACCAGCGCCTGGAATGCTCAGTACATCGACGGTCCGGTCAACGCGCCTGCGGGCTGGAATACGCTCCACGTGAAGGCCTGGAACGGCCATGGAGGGGTTTGCGTGGTCGACGTCTCGGTCGATGTGGTCGCCGGCGCCAGCACCAGCAGCGCCAGCAGTAGCGGGTCGGTGGTTCCGTCTTCCGCTATCAAAGTGAGCGCCATACAGGCGCTGGGCGAATGGAGGGCAATCCACGATGGCGGCACGCCCGGCACGTCCAGTGGCACCATGAGCACGTCGAGTTCGCCGTCGATGAGCGGAACGGCCCGCCTTTTCGCCAATCAGTTCAATGACTACGGCGGCGAACGCTACTGGGTGCAGTTCAGCGACGACAACTCCGCGCAGAACTTTTTCTACGACACCTGGGTGTACGTTGCCAACAACGCGAACGGTTTTGCGAATCTGGAGTTCGATACGGACCAGACCATGGCCAATGGGCAGACCGCGGTGATGGGGTTCCAATGCGATAGCTGGAACGGAACCTGGGATTATGCGCGCAACGCCGGATCCGCTACTTCGCCCAACGACACCTGGGGACACTCTTCGGCGGCGTGCAATGTTCATTCCTGGGGCGCCAACCAGTGGCATCATGTGCAGATCTATTTCTCGCGCGATACTTCCGGCAATGTCACCTATCACACCGTGTGGCTCGACGGAGTGCAGCAGAACATCGGCGTCACCACATTTTCGGCATTCGCTCTCGGGTGGGGTCCGGCGGTCGTCACTCAGTTCCAAATCGACGGCGATTCCGGCGGCACCACCTGGGGCAACGTCTACCTGGACGAACTGACGGTGGAACGCTGGTAGCAAGGCTCGGCGGCGTTTTGCGTGCGAGGTCACTGGAGCATTTTTCATCTTGCTCAACCGGGCGGCGGCTGGCAAATCTTCAGCGTCGGTATAATCGGGTGCATGGCAGCGGGCGCGTCGGCACAGTTGCGGTTGGAATCAACGGAAGAAAAGCTGCGTGTGCTCGAATCTCGCTTGGCCGGGCTGGGCAGCCTGATGGTGGCCTACTCCGGCGGCGTGGACTCGGCGTTTCTGGCGGCCACCGCGCATCGCGTGCTGGGCGATCGGATGCTGGCGGTTCTGGCCGACTCGGCCTCGCTGGCGCGGCGCGATCTGGAACAGGCGACGAATTTTGCGCAGTCGATCGGCATGCCGCTCAAGGTGGTTGCCACCGAAGAGCTGGACCGTCCGGAGTACGCGCGCAACGACGGCGACCGCTGCTTCCACTGCAAGGACGAGCTTTTTCTGGTTTTGGAGAAGTTGGCCGGCGGGTTGGGGTTCACGCACATCGCCTACGGCATGAACGCCGACGATACGCGCGACTTCCGGCCCGGGCAGCGCGCTGCCGCACAGCATGCGGTGGTGGCGCCGCTGGCGGACGTGGGCATGACCAAGCTGGAGGTGCGCAGCCTGGCGCGCGCCGCGGGCTACCCGGTGTGGGACCGGCCGGCTGCGCCCTGCCTTTCGTCGCGTGTCGAGTATGGGCGCACGGTGACGCGCGAGGTGCTGGCGCAGATCGAGCAGGGCGAGGAGAGCCTGCGGCAACTCGGCTTTCGCGAGTTCCGCGTACGGCACCACGGCGAGCTGGCGCGCGTTGAGATTGCGCGCGACGAACTGCCGCGGGCGCTCTCCATGGAGATGCTCGACGCGATTACCGCGGCCGTCAAGAAGGCCGGGTTCAAGTTCGTGACCCTCGATTGCGCGGGTTTCCGCTCGGGGTCGATGAATGTTGTGCTGCCGGCCGAGGTGCTGTTGCGGCGCGGGGCGTAAACCGGCCAACGATTACCGTTCAGCGATTACGAACCGCCAGCGGGTGCTCCACCCTCGCCGCGTCTTTTATTTCGGCCAGGGTGGGATTCCTCAAACGACAAATCCGACCGTTTAGAATCGGAACGCGATGCGAATAGGGTACCTGGAGTGCTTTTCCGGAATCAGCGGGGATATGCTGCTGGGCGCGCTGGTGGATGCGGGCGTGCCGTTCGCGCTGCTCGAGGAGACGGCGGCGGCGCTCAACGTGGGCGCGCATCTGCACAAGCGGACCGTGATGCGCGGCGGGCTGACGGCGACGAAAGTGGATGTGCACACGCACGAGACGCCGGATGGAAATCACACGCACGATCACGAGCACGGCGATGCCCACGCGCACGAACCTCAGCATGGCGATGGGCATTCGCACGCGCCGCACCGGCATCTCTCGGCGATCCTGAAGATCATCCAAAACGCAAAACTGCCGGAGGCAGTGAAGGCCCGCGCCAGTCGCGCCTTCCAACTGCTCGGCGAAGCCGAGGCGGCCATCCATTCGATACCCATCGAGAAGGTTCATTTTCACGAGGTGGGGGCCGTCGACACCATCGTCGATATCGTCTGCGCGGCGGCCGGTTGTCAGGCTCTCGACGTCGATCGCTGGATGGCTTCGCCGCTCAACGTGGGCAGCGGCACCGTCGATTGCGCGCACGGCACGCTGCCGGTTCCCGCGCCGGCCACGATTGCCCTGCTGGGCGACGCGCCCATCTACTCCGCCGGGCCGGCTATGGAGCGCGTCACGCCGACCGGCGCGGCGATCCTGCGCATGCTGGATGCGACGTATGGAACACTGCCGGCGATGCGTGTGCAGTCGCGCGGCCACGGCGCCGGCGGCCGCGATACGCCGGGGCAGCCCAACCTGCTGCGTTTGCTGGTGGGCCAAGCTGCCGAAGAGATCGCGGAACCGAACGCCGAGTCCATCGCCATAATCGAGGCTGTCATTGACGACGCCACGCCGCAGCTCATCGCCTACGCCAGTGAGCTGCTGCTCGATGCGGGCGCGTGGGACGTGTATCGCACGCCAGTGCAGATGAAGAAGGGCCGCACCGGCGTGCAGATCACGGTGCTCTCCAGCCCGGAGCGCATGCCCGCGCTACGTGAAATGCTGCTGCGCGAGACCACCTCGATCGGCTTGCGCTGGCGCATCGAGCACAAGATGGCGCTGGCCCGCGAGTTCGCCGAGGTCGAGACCAGGTGGGGCACGGTGCGCATCAAGATCGCGCGCTGGCCGTCGGGAGATGAGGCCAACGCGCAGCCTGAGTACGAGGTTTGCCGGGCGCTGGCGCGGCAGCACGGCGTGCCGCTCAAGCGGGTCATGAACGCCGCCATGCGCGCTTATGCGCAGTCCCAGGAGAAGAGCCGCTGACAGGAGAAGTCCCGATCATGGACCGCCTTTTCATTGAAACGCTGCTGACTGAAGTCCAAGAAGGGCACATCGCTATTCCTGAGGCAGTAGAAAAACTGCGCGGGATGCCGTTCGAGGACCTGGGCTTTGCCAAGCTCGATCATCATCGCGCGCTGCGCACCGGCATGCCCGAGACCATCTTCGCCGCAAGCAAGACGCCGGAGCAGGTGGCGCTGATCTTTGCGCACATGGCCCAGGCCGGCGGCAACGTGCTGGCCACGCGCGCCTCGCGCGAGACATACGATGCGGTGCAGGCCCTCGAGCCGCGGGCCGAGTTCCACGCCACGGCCCGCGCCATCACGCTGGCGCAGAGGCCGGCCGCATCGGGCAAGGGAACCGTTGGCGTGGTTTGCGCGGGGACGAGCGATTTGCCGGTTGCCGAAGAGGCTGCCGTGACCGCGCGGCTGATGGGCAACACCGTGGAGCTGATCGCCGACGTGGGCGTGGCCGGCATCCATCGCCTGCTTGCCCAGCAGCAGTCTCTCAAAGCCGCGCGAGTGCTGATTGTCTGCGCGGGGATGGAAGGCGCGCTGCCAACCGTGGTCGGAGGCTTGGTGAACGCGCCGGTGATCGCCGTGCCCACCAGCGTGGGCTATGGCGCGTCATTGGGCGGCGTGGCCGCGCTGCTGGGGATGCTGAATACCTGCTCGCCCAACGTGAGCGTGGTCAACATCGACAACGGGTTTGGCGCGGCGTGCATTGCGTCGCTGATCAATCATCTCTAACAGTGCATCTGGAACAGCGTCCCCTTTTCCCGCTCCGCACTCCCAAGCGGCGCCGGTGTAACATATTCGACATGGCGATATATCGCGTCGTTCTCCGCCAATCCGAAGAGGGATTCAGCGTATCGTGCCCCGGGCTGCCCGGGTGCTGGTCGCAGGGGGCAACCGAAGAGGAGGCCCTTGCCAACATCCGAATCGCCATTCGGGAGTATGTTGAAGCCGCCGAGCAACTGGCGCGTGAGTCCGGCACCCGCGTGGTTGAAGTCGCAGTTGCCTGAGCCATGCCGAAACTGGCTGGCGTCAATCATCTCAAAGCTGTCGCTGCGTTTGAAAAAGCGGGCTTTCGTGTTCTCCGTCAGGGCGCTCACATCGTTATGACCGACGGAACGCGGATTCTCACCATTCCACGTCACAATCCTGTGAACGCATTTACGATGGGTGGGATTGTGCGCGACTCCGGCCTCACTATGGAAAAGTTCCGAGAGCTGCTGTAATCCGAAATCGCAGGTCCGCCGGGCGGTCCGCGGCGCCTACGCGATCGCCAAATCCCAGCCCTCCAGCACCCGCTTCAGCTCCAGCATGAACCGGCACGCATCCGCCCCGTCGATGATGCGGTGGTCGAACCCCAGCGTGTAGTGCTGCATCGACCGGATGGCAATCGTGTCGTTGCCTTCGGCATCGGTCAGCACCACCGGCTCCTTGTTCATGCCGCTGATGCAAAGGATGGCCGACTCCGGCTGGTTGATGATGGGTGTGGAGAACTCGTCGCCGAAGAGGCCGGAGTTGGTAAGCGTGAAAGTCGATCCGCCCACCTCGTCGGGGGTCAGTTTTTTGGTGCGCGCCCGGCCGGCCAGGTCGGCGATGGTGCGCGCCAGGTCCACGAAGCTGCGCTGCTCGGCCTGGCGGACCACCGGCACAATCAGACCCCACTCCAGCGCCACCGCGATTCCTAAATTGATATTGGCGTGGTAGTGGATCGAGTTGTCCACGAGCGATGCGTTCACGATGGGGTACTTGCGCAGCGCGGCCACCGCGGCCGTGGCCACGAAGGGCATGTAAGTGAGCTTGACGCCATTGCGCTGCTCGAATGCGTCCCTCATGCGCTCGCGCAGGCGCGCGATGCGCGTCATGTCGACTTTGTAGACCGTGTGGACGTGCGGGCTGGTGTGCTTGCTCTCTACCATGCGCTGGGCGATGATGGCGCGCATACGGGTCAGGGGCACCACCTCGCTGGACAGCGGCGTCTGCGGCGCGGCAGCCCGCGCCTGCGGCGGCACCTGCGGTGCGGCGGACTGCGCCTGCGGCGCGCTTGAGGCAGTCTTGGCCGGCGGACCCTCTTTGAGGAAGCGCAGAATATCGTCCTTGGTCACGCGGCCTTCCGAGCCGGTGCCGGGAATTTGCGAGATGTCGAGATTGTGCTCGCGCGCGATGCGGCGAACCAGCGGGGAGGACCGGATGGGCCGGCCGTTGGCTCCCGCTGCGGGCGCCGGCGCCGGCGGTGCGGTAGCCGGCTCGGTCACCCGAGCCCCGGCCGCCGCGGCTGGGGACGATACCGCGGGCTTGGGTTCGGGTGCCCCTGCCGGCGCAGCGGTTGTTCCGCCGATCACCGCGACCACCGTATTCACCTGCACCGTCTCGCCTTCGGGAATCCTGATTTCGGTGAGGATGCCGGCCACGGGCGCGGGAATCTCGGCGTCGACTTTGTCGGTGGAAATCTCGAAGAGCGGCTCGTCCTTCTCGACGCGCTCGCCCACCTTCTTGAGCCATTTGGTAATCGTGCCCTCGAAGATGGACTCGCCCATCTGCGGCATGATGACGTCGGCCACCTGCGGTGGGGCGGATGCCGCCTTCGCCGGCGCCTGGGGTGCAGGCTTTGGGGCAATCTTTTCAGTAGCACTCTGCTTCGGCTGCGGCGCGGCCGGTTCTGCGCCGGAGTCCGTGATCGTCGCAACCACGGTGTTGACGGTGACGGTAGCGCCCTCGTGGATTTTGATCTCGGAGAGTGTACCGGCGACCGGCGCGGGGATTTCGGCGTCCACCTTGTCGGTGGAGATTTCGAACAGCGGCTCGTCCTTTTCCACGCGCTCGCCGGGCTGCTTCAGCCACTTGGTGATGGTGCCCTCGAAGATGGACTCGCCCATCTGGGGCATAACGACATCGGTCGGCATCAATTCCTCTCTCAGCGCGGCAATGCGTCAATTTGACGTTCTTGCAAGGTCACGAATTTACTGCTTGCTGAAAAAGCCAGCAGACGTGCTCAGAAGCGTCAGGGCACGGCTTTAGTCGTGCCGCAAACGTTGCAAATGACGGCGGGGCTTCAGCCCTTTGGGGAAGTATTCCGTCAAACTTCTCCACCGCCCTCTGCGCCATTACGTGAAATGCTTCGCCGCTGAACCCGCGGCAGCGGTTCCTGCCGGATTATAAATCGGCGGAATCGAGTCGTAGCGCCGGTCTCCTGACCGGCTGTCGTGTGGGTCTCCAGACCCGCACCAGCCCTCATGCATTCACCGGCCGGTCTTTCGCACCGTGCAATCGCTCCACCTCCCGCGGAACCTGCAACGGCGTATCCTCAGCTGGAAATTTTTCTTCTGGTCTCGGAGCAGATTTCGCTGCCAGCGCCCGCAGCGCTTCCAAGCTCTCCAGCGCCAGAACCTGCTCGCCAAAGACAAAGCCGAACTGGCGCGCGGCCTCGTTGGCCATGGCTTCAAGGCTGGGCAACGCGGTTTGCACCGCGCCGGCGCGGGCCAGCTCCTGTTCAAGGCTGGTGACCGGACGGTCGGTAATCCCGCAGGGATTGATGAGCAGAAAATCGCGCAGGTCGGTAGTGACGTTGAAGGCGAAACCGTGCGAGGTGACGCCGCGCGAAACGTGAATGCCGATGGCGGCGATCTTCCTCTCGCTTTGGCGGGGATCGTTTGCCGATTTGCCGATGCACTCGTCCAAAGAGTTGCTGCGCGCAGCGCACCAGACGCCCGTCAGGCCGCTGATGCGGCCGGCGGAGACGCCGTAAACGCCGCACAGGCGAATCAGCGCTTCTTCCATGAGCCGAACGAAGTCGACCGGGCCGAGCCGGCCGCCTTTGGCGTTGCGCAGGCTGCGCAGATCGAAGATGGGGTAGCCGATGAGCTGTCCCGGGCCGTGGTAGGTTACGTCTCCGCCGCGGTTGATCTCGTGCAGCGTGACGCCACGGGCGGCCAGCAACTCATCGCTGGCCAGAACGTTAGAGCGGTTGGCGTTGCGGCCCAGCGTGAGCACGGCCGGGTGCTCCAGCAGCAGCAGCGTGTTCTCGATGCGACCCTGCTGGCGCAGTGCGACCAGCTCTTCCTGCAGCCGCAGCGCCTCGCCGTAGCCCACGCGCCCGAGATAGAGGTACTGGATCACGTTTCCCGCCGGAACCTTGCTCTGCTTCGATTGTAGCGAGCGTGTCAGGCCGCCGTTTTGGCCTGATAGATGCCGGCGAACGCCGAGTGGACCCGCGAATAGACCAGGATCCAGAGAATGGCGACAACGATCCCTGAACCTAAAGCCATGTGGGTCAGCAGTATGCCGGTGAGCACGATGTTGACGATGACCGGCGCCAGCAGGCAAAGGCCGAGCGGCACGTAGCGGTTGATCAGCAGCAGCAATCCGCCCACAGCCTCAAAGGCGCCTACGGCCACGATGTAGTGGCTCGAGAAGAGCGCGCCCATGAACTGGCCGGCGGCGCCGGCCGGCATGGGGCCCTGGGGAATGAACGCATAGAACTTGTCCAGTCCGAAGACCAGGAAGACCAGTCCCAGCAGGATGCGGGCAACGAGCGCCACAATCTTCATCGATCGACTCCTTCGTATGGATGTTGGTCAGCATCCGGGGCTTCCGGATTTCAATAGGCAAGGGATGGCCGCCGGCATCTTTGCGATGCAAAGAATTCGCAGCCAGTGCTTCGGGACGCGGGGAGAAGCATGCCCGGCCGGTTACTTTACGCTCTGGCTTGCCTGGAGCGTAAACCCGATGCTGAAGCTGTGATCGACCAGCTTGAAGAGCGGGGGCAGCTCGCCGTACTGGTATTTGCCGGTGAGCGCCAGGTATTTAAAGCTCCAGGGCGAGTAATTCAGGTCGCCTTCGAACCAGTGGCGTGCGTTGGTGCCGAGTGTGATCGCGGTGGTCTGGTGCAGCGTGCGTACCTGCGGCTCGGCGAACTCCGGCAGCCGCACGCGGTAGGTTCCGGTCAGCGAGAAGATGTTGCCTTTGCCATCCGGCGAAGCCACCATGTAGGCCGCATCGGCGCCCAGTACGGTGCGCACAATGTTGTTGTAGTTGGAGAAATTTACCGGCGTCTTGCCGATACTCGAGGGCTTGCTCAGGTTGCGCCCCGCTTCGAGCGCAAAGTAGGGATAGAGCGTGGCGTACACCGACTTATACGCGCGCGGCTGCCAGGAGTTGAGCACCAATGAAGCGGCGGGATTGAAGAGGATGGTGCTCGACGGGTCAGAGGCGCTGAACTCGCCATTGGGCAGGCCCATCTGCACAATCACACCATAGAGGCTGGCGCGCTGCACGGCAAAAACCCGATCGAAGGCCAGACCCGCGGTAATCGAGTCGGGGTTGAACGAAGTGGTGTTGGTGGGCGGCTTTTTGTTTTCGTTGATGGCAATATCGGTGGCCACAGCGGGATGAAAGCCCGCGGCGGCCCGCGGCGACTGGAGGGTTCCCTTGAGCTCCAGCGCGTAGATCGGTTTGCTGCCCCCGGCCGCCTGAAAGCTGCCGGTGAGGGTGATGTCGGGAGTCTTGCCGGCCGGCGGAGGGCTGAAGAAGGGCTGCTTTTTTGCCGCGGCGACGGACGGCTGGCCCGGCTGCGCCGGCGGATGCGGCAACGGAGTGCCGGCGATGAGCTGTGGCATTTCCACGGCCGCGCCCTGCGCCGTGAACAGCACCTTCCACGTGGTGGTGCTGAGCGGCGGAACGTCGCCCGTGAGGTGCAGCATCAGCGCCTGGAACATGGTATCGGCGCTGACGCTCGCGACGCCGGCCACATGCACCTGGCCGCCGGCCGCGGTCCAGTAAACCTTCCAATTGGAGGCGTCGAGATAAGGGCTGTCCGCGGCCGGCGCCGCGGCGCCGGTGTATTCCACGTCCACGGTGGCCGGGGCGGTGCGGTTGAACTCCGCGGTGCCCACCAGCTTAAAGCCGTCCTGGGCGGCCGCCGCCGCAACCCAGCTCAGCAGGATGAGGGTGGCGAACAGAGGGTTAGAACGCATTGTTCTGTACCGAGACGGCGGCTGCCTGCAACGTGGTCCCGGGCGCGGACGTGACGCTGGTGTCGTCAATGTGCCAGGGAAAGATGCGCCCCTTCACCGCCTGCACGAAGACCTGCGAGGTGCTGGGGTCCACCACGCCCAGGTCGAACAGCGTGGTGGTGGAGGGGCTTCCGGTCTGGGGATTCCAGCGGCTGGGCTTGGGGGTGGAGTTGACGACGACGAGCAGGCAGAAATCCGGTGTCAGGTCGGGCTTGTCGGGCATGTCCTTCTCCTGGGGCGGGCCTGGGGAAAGAGAAGCAGGGGGCGCGCCCGGCAGCGGCGCGCAAACAGGGGGAAAGATCGGCTGAATCTGGAGGAGATTCTGGCACCATGGGGAGCCGGTGTCAATGTGGCGATGGCCGGCGCGGGATCGCATTGGGGAGTTTTCCCCTCCGCTGACGGAAAAATCGGGTGGCGG
>Ga0187812_1000180_pt1 | contig 23188 bp, 17 predicted proteins | sample NC_S_2_FD_130582 | JGI IMG/M metagenome (GOLD analysis project Ga0187812, IMG submission 130582) | Wetland sediment microbial communities from Neuse River Estuary, North Carolina, USA - ASW-S_2 | ecosystem: Environmental > Aquatic > Freshwater > Wetlands > Sediment | place: USA: North Carolina...
ATGGCCAGGTCGCTGTTGAAAAAGGCCGGCCCGTGCGCGTAAGGCTCGATGGTTGCGCCGTTGGTTCCGGTGGCCGGCAGGCCGAAGCACGCCGGGTTCAAAAACTGGTGCGAGCCCAGGTTCGACTTGGGATTGCACTTGAGCGTCGGCTGCAGGTTCACGTCGGGCGTGCCCAGGATCGAGGTGTTGGTCACCGAATACGCCGTGGCGCCCTGCCCGATGTTGCCCTGCACATAGTAGCCCGGCGACGCACTGATGCCGGTTTGCATGTTTGCGCCGCTCTGCATGTTGGTGATGCCCGAGATCAGCCAGCGGTTGATAAAGGCGCCAAGCGGGCGCTGCGTGGTGAAGTTGCCGGTCTGATACGAGTAACTGAGATTCAGCACCTGCGTGCGATCGAAGTTCATGGGGCCGTAGTTGGATTGCAGATGGAACGGGTCGATGCCCGCGGTCCAGTTGAAATCCGCCGAGGAGCCCAGGATGCCCAGCGCCTTTGAGAAGGTGTAGTTGACGTTGAAGTTCAGCGGCCCCGCCTGCTTGATGGCTTCAACCTGCAGGCCGTTGTAGTTGGCGTAGGTGTTGTGCTCCGGAACCAGGATCTGGTTGTAGCGGTTGTATTGCCGCGCATTCTGGATGGATTTGTCGCCCGGGTAGTTGTAGATGGTGTCCAGGCTGCCGGCCTGCCACGGCGTGCAGCCGGTGGCATCGCATGCGCCGGGCGCCTTGGCGTTGATGGCCGCGGCAGCCGCCGGCGTAAACAGCGACCCGACCGGCAGGGCGTTGATGTTGTCGAGCACGACGGCCTGCGTGGTGCCGTTATCCATCAGCGAGTTGCTGTTGTTGCCCACGTACGACATTTGCAGAATCCAGTTGCCCTGCATCTGCTGGGCAACGCTGAGCGTGTAGTTGTTGGTCACCGGCTCCTTGTTGTCGTTGGGGTCCAGGCCGTAGATGGTCGACGGCGGAATATAGGTTTCCGTGCTGCCCGGGCCGGTGTTGCCGTAGGTGTTGGGATTCAGGTGCAGCGTGTTCACGCCCTCCAGCGTGTTGTCGCCAAAGCCCTGCAGGTCGGTGTAGCGGACATTCTCCGCCTCGGCGAACATGCTGGTCACGTCCACCACCGAGTCGTGGAAGCGGTACATGCCCGCGCCGCCGCGAAGGATGGTCTTGCCGTTGCCGAACAGGTCGAAGGCGAAGCCGCCGCGCGGTTCAACGTAGAACGGCGGATTGCTGACGCCGGAGTTGGGAACCGACGGCGTGACCCCATGCCACGTTAGGCCGGGCAGCGGGTTCTTGGTCGCGTCGTAAGTGCTGGTGTAGAGGCTGGAGTTCCAGATGGCCGCGCCCACGCCGTGCGCGTCCTGCCATGCGCCCAGCTTGCTGGCGCGCACGCCGAAGCTGAAGATGACGCGCGGCGTCATGCGCCAGGTGTCCATCGCGTAGAAATCCGTATTCCAGAAGTAGAGGTTGGTGTACGGGTTGAAGTTCTGCTGGTGCCAGTCCTGAATCTGGCCCTCGAAGAAGTTGGCCAGCGCGTTGCCGCTGTTGAAGTGCGGGTTGCCGTAGGCCGGCGAGCCGTCGGGATAGGTGCCGTTGTAGTCGGCGAAATACCACCCCGCCTGGCCGAAATAGTAGTTCTGGATGATGCCGTTGGTGGAGGGGTTGGTGGCCGTCTGGTTATTGGTCGTTCTCTGCGAGAAGACGCCGAGCTTGACCGTGTGCCGGCCCCACACCTTGGTCAGGTTGTCGCCAAAGTTAGGCTGGAATTTTTTCAGCGCCAGCGGATTGTTGGAGTAGTCGGGCCACAGGCCCAGCGGCAGGCCGCCATAAGTAGTGTAGGTGCCGAGCTGCGGAAACTGCGTGTCCTTGTTGTCGAAGGCCCCGTTATAGGGATACGAGATGGCCGATTTCTGCAGCGCCGAGAGGGTGCGCGCGTCGAACGACTGGCGGAACTTGGTGAGCGACGCATACAGCTCGTTGGTGAGCGTGGGCGAGAAGATGCGAACGTAGTTGGCCGAAAGGCTGTGCGTGAAGGTGTCGTTGTCCACACCGTAGCCGGGCGTGTTCACTTCGCCCATCACGCTGACCGGCTCGTAGTAGGGAACCAACGGCTGGCCCTGCTTCATCTTCTCGTAGCTGTAGCGGGCAAAGACGATGTCGTTCGGGTCGATGTTGTAATCCACGCGGGTCGCGATCTGGCTCACGTTGTTATTCACCAGGTCGAGCTGGTCGTAGTTGTAGCCGTCCGCGCCGGTGGCGCGCGTGGGCAGCGGCAGGGTTCCGTTGACTATCGCCATGGCGCCGGGGTTCAGGAAGGCGGCGATGTTGCCGTTGCTCAGCGTCGATCCGTCGTCGCCCACGGTGGGCGCAGTGTTGAAGGTGCCATAGCTGCCATTGGTCAGCATGGGCCCAAGGTAGTTCGACAGGGACGCGGCGCTGAAGTCGCCGCTGCGCATGGCCTTGGTGGGCACCAGTGCGTGGATGATGGCGCTGCCGGCGCTGCCGTAGGCAAACACGTTGCGCTGCGCGTCATACTCGCCGCCGGCAAAGAACGTCAGCTTCTTGAAATGCGGAACAGGCCCGCTGATCGTAACGCCCGGATAAACAAAGCGGTCTGGCGGGCGGCCGATGTTGTTGTATTTGTCCAGCCAGTCGTTGGAGTTGAGCTGCGAGGTGCGCGCGTAGGTATAGAGCGAGCCGTGGTAGTTCGATGTGCCCGACTTGGTAACGCCGGTGATGACGACCGGACCGTTCGACTGGTCCGCGCCGAAGTTCGAGGTCTGTACCTGCACTTCGCTCACGAACGAGGGATCGATGTTCTGCAGGTTGGCGCCGAAGTTGCCGGCATCAGTGAGGTTGGCGCCATCGAGCTTGATGGTGATGCCCGCGACCGGCGCGCCATTGGAGGCGTAGGGGGTGGGCTGGCCGACCTGGACCTGCGAGAAATCCGGCGCGGCATTCTGCGGGCCAAGGCTGCGGATAGCGAATCCCGGCAGCGTGCGCTGCAACTCTCCGGCCTCTCTTCCCACCATTGACAGCCGCGCGAGATCGGCAGAACCAATGGTCGAGCTGAGTTGGCCGCTGTCGAGTGGGATGCCGCTCACGCTCTCCTGCACGGTCACGGTCTCGCTGGTGGCGCCGACTGTGAGCCTGATCTCCGGCAACGCTTTGTTGTCGCCGGGATCGAGATGGATGCCGGTCTGGCGAAAGTCCTTAAAATTGGGAGCCGTGACGTTGAGGGTGTAATCCCCGGCCGGAACCGCCGAAAACGAAAACAGCCCCCCGCCATTGGCGAGGGCGACGCGCCGGGCTCCGCTGACCACATTGGCGAGGGTCGCGGTGGCGCCGGGCACGATGGCGCCGGTGGTGTCCTGCACCACACCGCTGAGGGCGGCGCTGCCGACCTGCGCGAGCAGCGCGGCCGGAATCAGCATCAGGCATCCCACAAGCGCCAGCACCCAGCTCGAGATTCCCCGAATCGTAAAACTCATAGCAAAGCCTCCATATGCTTCAAGGGGCGGTTCCCGGATTTCGCTCTTCGGAAACGCTTCCCGTGAAAACAGCAGCCGTTATAGGCACCCTATGCGCCGCCCGCCAGTGCTTTGCGGCAAAGTCCAATTGTCTTTACGGGTAAGTATTTTGTAAGCGACAGAAATCACGCTGCTTATTCAAGGCTAATTGATCTGAGAATTTACCTGAGAAAGCGGTATAATCCCTTCGGCTACTGTTATGGCGACCTCCTCGGAATCCGCCGCTCCGCCTGAAATGCTTCGAGAAGAGGAGAAGTTTGCCGTTCTGGCACAGCTCGAACGCCTGCTTGCCACCCCCTACTTCAGCCACAGCCGCCGCTTCCCGGCATTCCTGCGTTATATCGTTCGCGCCACGCTGAACGGCCAGGGTGACCTGCTGAAAGAGCGGACCATCGGGGTCGAAATCTTCGGCAAGAATGCCGACTACGATACGGCGCTGGACCCCATTGTGCGGGTGACAGCCGGCGAGGTGCGCAAGCGCATCGCGCAGTACTACCAGGAGCCGGGCCACGAGCGAGAGCCGCGCCTGTCGTTGCCGCCGGGCTCGTACGTTCCCCAGTTTCATTTTCCCGGTGCGCAGCCGCCGCCCGAGTCAGAAACGGCCGAAGAGTTCGCCCCGGCCGGCGAGCATGCCCCGGCCGCCGCGGAGCTTGTTCCGCCAAAATCCCACGCTCGCCGCCACTGGATCCTGGCCGTGCTTGTGACGGTATTGCTGGTTGCGGCAGCCACCGGCTTTGTGCTCTGGAGGCAGAGCCGCACGTCGGCCTTCGCCGAGTTCTGGGACCCGATCCTCGGCTCGTCCGACCCGGTGCTGCTGTGCGTAGCCGACCAGACGCAGTACACCGCCATCACGCTGCGCGACGCGGGCGATCCCTCGCACGAGGTGACGCTCAAGGACAACCTGACGGCGGTGGTGATCGACGACCTGAACACGATCGTCAAAATCGCCGGCGTGCTGCAGTCGGCCGGCAAGCACTACTCGCTGCGCGGCGAGCAGGCCACCAACCTGATGGATCTGCGCAACGGGCCGTCGGTCATCATCGGCGCCTACGACAACGCGTGGACCCTGCGCATGCTCAAGCCGCTGCGCTTCCACTTCGCCAACAACCCCGAGATGACCATGTTCAGCATCGTGGATGGCGCGCAACACGAGCAGGCGCGCTGGGTGCTCGACCGCCGCCAGCAGGTGGCCACCAATAACTATCGCGACTACGCCATCGTGGCACGTTTCACAGACGAAATCACCGGCAAGCCCACGCTCATCGCCGCGGGCATTGCGCGCGGCGGCACCATTGCGGCCGGCGAATTCCTCACCAGCCCGGCCCTGCTCGATGCGGTGCGCAAGCAGCGGCCTTCGGCCAAGTCGAAGAATGTCGAAGTAGTGCTGAGCACGCAGATCATCAACGGCGAGCCAGGCACGCCCAGCATTGAGGCGGTGTATTACTGGTGAGAAAAGTAAATTCGTCCACCAACCTCGCGCTAACTCGCTAACTTGCTAACTCCGCGAAGCGGAGGCTAACTCGCCGTCTTTGTCGAAACCAACAGCCGTCGAGCGCTACCTCTCCATCCCATAGCTCGCCAGCACATCTCCCTTGCGATCCAGCAACAGCGCCGCGCCGCGCTGCGCCCCCAGCGTGAAGTGAATGTGCGCACCGGTGAGCGCGTCCATGATGTTCACCGTCTGCGCGTCGAGCGACTCGTTGCTGAAGCTGTACAGCTCGCCATCGGTCAGCACCGTCGGAAAGGCCAGCACCACAGGCGACAACGGCTCGACCTCGCGAAACACCGGCTTGATGCCAGCCTCACCCAACGCCCAGCGATAGAGCGCGGCAACGGCCGTATAGCCCTCGGCGAATTCCACCGGGTCGGCGGTCCACAAAATCTTTCCGCTGCCATGCGGAACGATCTCCACCGTCTTGCCATCGACAAAGCGCGTCGTCCATATCTCGGACTGCTGCACGTTGGCGGGAAAACCGAGCGGCCACGATTTTCCATCGGGCAGCGTCAGCGTCGATCCGCGCACCGCGAGCGGAATCACGGTGGCTTTCACTCCCAGCTCGGCCATGCGCCCCACCGGCTGCCAGTGCTCATCGCGATCGACGGGGCCCGTGACCAGCAGCGTTCCACCGCCGGCGACGTAACCGAGCAGTTGATTCCACGCCTTCTCCGTCAGTCCCTGCGGCGAGGGCAGAATCACCAGCTTCGGCGTGCCCAGCTCGGCCAGGCGATTCTCCGGCAGCATGCGCAGCGGCGTGTGATCGCAGTAAGCCATGGCGCGCAGCGCGTGTTTCTGCGTGTCCAGCGCCAGCCCTCCGAGAATGGAGTAGAGCAGCGTCTGCGAAGTGACCATCGTGACCGGCGGCGGCACGATCTGCGTAAAGCTCTGCGGGCTTTTATTTACGAACGCCGCGTAGCCGGCCAGCACCTGCGCCTCGGGCTTTTCGGTTCCGTCGGGGCGAATAGCGCCGATGGGCACCTCGTTGTCGTTGGCCATGGTTGCGTTCACGTTCCACACCCATTCCAGCGCGCCTGCGCCCTGCGCAAACGACATCGCGATTTTGCGCTCCAGTTGCCAGCCCTCCATCTCCGCGCTGAAGCGAAGCTGGTCGTCCATCGTCAGGCGGCGCTGCTCGCCAGTTTCCTGGATGAGCATCGGCTTGCCTGGAAACTTCGGCGCCAGCGAGCCCCACAGCGCGGCGTCGTAGTCCCACCAGGTGTGGTCGGCGGTAAAGTCGAGCGACGGCGAATAAAACGCGGGCGAAACGCGGCCGCCCACTCCGCCTTCATCCTGCCCAACGGTGATGAGCTGCGTAGAGCCTGTACCGCGGATCAGGTCGCGCATCTCGCGCACCCAGTTGGCAAACACCGACTGCGTGAAGAGCGTGTAGTCGTACACCTTGAGCGGATTGAAGCCGCTGCGCACCGCATCGGATTGGAACGCGCCGGGCCTGGGCAGCGCCAGCGGGTCCTGCGCGGCCATCGCCGGGCTCATGGCCGTGGGATGCGCCTGCAGATCACGGCCGATGCCCAGCGAGGGCTCGGCCCAGTCGTGCAGCAGCCGGGCGCGGTCGGGATAACGATCCGCAATCCACTCGCTCCACGCGGCTTCTTCAAACGGATCGTAGTCGGGCAGCGTGCGCCACACGTTCTTGTTGGCGCTGGGCTCGTTGATCAAATCCCACGCCAGAAACGGCAAGGCGTGAAATCGCTCCACCAGCGAGCGCGCGTAGAGCGATTCGTTGCGCAACGCAACCGGGTCGAGGTAGCCGTTCTCCCCGCCGAACGTGTCCGGATAAAACGCAAAGAGGTTGAACTGCACGGGCAGGTCGTTGTGGCGCGCGCACATCAGGAACGCTTCGATCTTGCGCAGCGCGGCCTCGCTTATCTCGCCGTTGGGCGCGAGCTCGTGCTGCCACGTGGTCCACAGCCCGGTGCGAATCATGTCCAGGCCGGCGGCATGAATCTGCGCCATGTCGCGGTCCCACACGTACGCATTCGGGAGCAGCAGATAGAGCCGCGAGACGTCGCCCGCCATATACGTGGTGCCCACCACCGGCAACGGCTTGCCGTCGAGCTTGAAATAGTCCCGCCCCACGGTGAGCTTCGGTCCGGAAAGAAGATAAGAAAAATCGCGCATCCAAAAGCCGGAGCGGTAAATACGCAGCGGCTTGCCGTCACGAAGCAGCGTGGCCTCGACGGTGTGAAAGCCTTTGCCCTCGGCCGCGGATGGCGGCAGCGTGAGCGTGGGCGCGACGGGAACGGTCTGGTCGTAGTGCACGCCGCCGTCTTCGCTCATCACGCGCACGCGCAGTTGCTCGTTTGCGGGTTGCGCGGCCAGCGGATCGGAAGGCGTGTAGTCGAACTCAAGTGCCTCGCCGGAAACAAAGAGCGGCAGGCGCGGGCGGAAGGCGAAGCGATCGTTCCTGCGCAGCGCCAGCTCAGCCAGCGTGCTCAGCAGCTCGCGATTGCCAAACAGATTCGCATCCGGCTCGCACGCCACAAAGATCCAGCGGCCACCGACGAAGCGATAGGCGTTGTGATCCAGTTCGATAACCGGCGCGGCCAGTTTGTGGCCATCGCGCACACCCCACGCGAGCGAGGTAAGGTCCATGTCTTCGCCGCCGGTGGCGCCGCCACTCGTGTCGTAGTTGATCACTGACAAACGAACGACAGGACTGAAGGCGCGCTTCCACGCGAATTGCGGCAACCGCGGAAAGACATCGGGATTGGCCGAAAACGTGGTCGAGTCGGAACCGGGCGTCTGCTGGTAGCCGTCGATGAAAAGCTCGAGCGATTGCGCGGTGCTCTCCGTGCGCAAGTGCCAGCCGCTCGCATCCTCGAATGCGGCGCGGGTAAACGGCTTGCCGCCTAGGACGATCAAATTGCCGCCGCGGTCGAGATAAGCGAGGATCGCATCCCAGTCCGCCTCCGGCCACGCCGAGCCGTAAGGCAGCACAAAAAGATTGGCATCGGGCGCGGCTAATGCATCGGGGAGTTGATGCGCATCCGCAAAGTCCGCGCTGGCAAAGGCTGCGTGCAATGCGGCTTCATCGGGCGCGGCGGAGTCGGCGACCGGAAATCCCGGCTGCCAGAACACAACCGTTTTAGCCGTGACAGCGGCTGGTGCGAGAGTAAGAAGGACGGGAAGAAAAAAACGAGCAACAGATCGCATCGCGATTGCTCCTTTGTGTTGGCGGGTTAACCATAGCACAATGCGGAGCGATGCGAACGGCCCGCGTTTACGCCTGCGCGGCCGCGGCCTTTGCGCTACACGTAACTTGCTTCCAGCATTTCGGCCACGTCGCCATCGAGCTGCTCGCGGCGGCGCACGTCGTCGAAGCGGCGCAGCAGGTCTTCAGGGCGCACGCGGGCGCGCTCGCTGCCTTCCAGATCGTGCAGGATGCGGCCCTTGTGCATCATCACGATGCGCTGGCCCAGGTTCACCGCCTGCTGCATGGAGTGCGTGACCATGAGCGTGGTGAGCTTGTCACGCTCGATGATGTCATGCGTCAGGCGGATGACCTGGTCAGCGGTCTTGGGGTCGAGCGCGGCGGTGTGCTCGTCGAGCAGCAGCAGCTCGGGCTTGAGCCACGAGGCCATCAGCAGCGTGAGCGCCTGGCGCTGCCCGCCGCTGAGACTGCCGATCGGGTTCTGCAGCCGGTCCTCGAGGCCCATGTTGAGCGGACGGATGCGCTCCCGCAACTCTGAAATCGCCCGGCGATTGACGGCTAGCCCCAGCCCGCGCGCCTTGCCGCGCCGCGATGCGAGGACAAGATTTTCGGCGATCGACATGGTGGGCGCGGTGCCGCGAAAGGGATCCTGGAAGACGCGGCCGATAAAGCGCGCGCGGCGATGCTCGGGCCAGCGCGTGATCTCCTGGCCCGCCACGTTGATCGAGCCGGAGTCGACAAAAAACGTGCCCGCAATGGCGTTCAGCAGAGTGGACTTTCCCGAGCCGTTGGTGCCGAGCACGATGAGGAACGAGCCCGAGGGCAGCGTGAGCGACACGTCGCAGAGCGCGCGCACCTCGTTCGGTGTACCGGGGTTGAACGTTTTGGAGATGTGGTTAATCTGCAGCATAGGCTTCGGCCGTTTTGGCGGCTGCCGGCCGGCGAATCTTCAGCCGGCGGGCAAGGTTGGGCATCACCAGCGCGGCGAACACAAAGACCGCGGTGATGAGCTTGAGGTCGTTGGGATTGAGGCCCCAGCGCAGCGCGATGGAGACCAGCAGGCGGAAAAGCACCGAGCCCATCACGGTTCCGGTGATCAGCAGGCCCACGGCGCGCGAACCCACCAGCGATTCGCCGATGATCACGCTGGCGATGCCCAGCACCACCATGCCCACGCCCATCTGCACGTCGGCAAAACCCTGGTACTGCGCAATCAGCGCGCCGCACAGCGCGATGAGGCCGTTGGACATGGCCAGGCCGAAGATGGTGGCGCCGTCCACGCTCACCCCCAGCGCGCAAATCATGTACGGGTTGTCGCCGGTGGCGCGCATGGCCGTGCCCAGGTCAGTGCGGAGAAAAAGGTAGAGCAGCGCGCACAGCGCCGCGACCAGCAGGAAGATGCCGGTCAGCATCGACATGTCGCGCACGCTCACCGCCCAGCCAAACACGTTGAGGTTTGCCGCCGTGCCGAAGAGGTGGGTGCCGATGTTTTCCGCGTACGTTGCCAGCGTGGTGGTCTCAAGCAGGGGCACGTTGCTGCGGCCCATCACGTGCAGGTTCACGCTGTAGAGTCCGGTCATCACCAGGATGCCGCTGAGCAGCGGATTGATCTTGCACTTGGTGGCGAGCAGGCCGGTGACGGCGCCGGCGGCGGTTCCGGCCACCGTGGCGACAAGGGTGGCGAGGATGGGGTTGCAGCCGTTCACCATCAGGATGGCGGCCACCGACGCGCCCAGCGTTACGGTGCCCTCGGCCGTCATGTCGGGGATGTTGAAGATGCGGAAGCTCACGTATACGCCCAGCGCGAGCAGGGCGAGGATCAATCCCAGCGTGAGTGCGCCGATGAGGAGGGTCATGGTGATTATCCTCGTGCCAAGGTTTCGATCGGGCCCATCCAGCATGCGCCGCGAGCCAGGTCGGTTTCGCCCACGCCCTCGAAGGGCCGCGCATCGGCCATCAGATGCAGCAGGGCGTTGGGGCTTGAGGCGCTGAGCAGATTCGCAACCGCGCCGGCAAAGGGCAGCTCGCCGCGCTGCACCGGCCGGTAGGGAAAGACGGCGGCGTGGATGTGTGACTGAATGGGAGATTCGGCGCGCAGCGGACGGAAAAAATCGGCGGCTTCGCCGGTGAAATTGCGCCCGGCAACGCCCACCAGCAGCGCCAGGCTCTTCTCGCGGATGCGCTCGGTGGTGAAGGAGAGCCAGTTGCGCACCGCGGGCACGCCATGCGCGAGCGGTTCGAGCGCGGGCGATTTGCGCAGTGTCGCGCCGACGATGCCGACGGTCTCGGCCAGAACCACGAATGCAATCGCCGATGACGACGAACGTTCGAGGAGGGTCGATGTCAGCTCCGAGAGCCCGATCTTGCCGCCGCCCTCGGCGAGCGCATCGAAGCGGATCATGGTGGAGAAGTCGCCGGCGCCGGTGAGCGCGTAGAGCGTTTCCACGCGCGGAACCAGGCCGCCCTCTTCGATCACGAAATCGGGAACGGCGTCGCGCTCGTTGGTGGGCAGCGCCAGCGCGCATCCGCCCGCGGCCAGGAATTCACCGAAGCGCGTCTGGCAGTCGGCAAAACCCGCGCCGAATGCGCCCAGGCCAAGGCCGAATGTGCCGGCGGGGAATGCGACGGTGCGGCAATCGTCCGCCGAAAATCCCGTCGTCGCCAGCTTGGCCGGCTCGCCCACGAGAGTGCAGCGAAGCGGCTTCGCGCCCGCCTGCGGATAGATTTCGTACGCCGCATTGCCGCATGTCTCGCGCGGAATGACGGCTAAAGCGCCCACGGAGCCGTTTGTGGCCTCGCCGATGAGGCCCGACAATCCGACGACGCTGAGTATATGGCGAACAAACTCGCTGGGCTCAGCGATCGTCAGGCTGCCCTTCACCGAGTTGAGCAGCTTGTGCTGCACCACGAGCACGCGAATGCCAAGCGAGCTGATGTACTCCACGCCGGCGCAGTTCAGCACTACGTGATGCGCGCCCGCGCGTACTGCCTGCTCGATGGTTGAGCCCAGATGGTCGCCCCACGTGGCGTCGATGCGGCCGGTGAGGCGAAGTTCGAGTGAGTCGGCTCCGGGATGCTGCGTGATCTGCATCAGCAGGCCCTTTCGTAACGGCGAAGTAAAAGATTCCGCACGGCCAGTCTCACTTTGAACCGCTCGAAGGAGCCATGGCCACGTTTGTCGGCGCAGGCGCGGCATGCATCGTGTGGCGGCCGGTCTCGTCTTCGATAATCGTCGCGCGCGCCAGCACATCTTGCGGCAGCGTCCACTCATCGCGCAGGCCCTTCAGCGCCAGCTTGTTCACGGTAAGCGTGACGGGCATAACGTTGTCCACCGGAATGGTCGCGGGATCGCGGCCGTCCAGAACGTCGGCGGCCAGGTTGCCGGCTACGCGGCCGATGGCGATGTAATCCGCGCCCAGCTCGAAGAGCGCGCCAGTGCTCGTCGCCGCCGGGATCGATGTAAACACCGGAATCTTCGCCGTGCGCGCTTTGCTCACGATCAGCTCCATACCGTGCGACGCGATCAGGTCCGGGCTGATCCAGATTGCCTCCACGCCACGCGCGAGCAGCGAGGCGGCGGCGTCGCCGATGGCGGTGGAGTTTTCCGCGTCGGCCTCCACCAGCGTGATGCCCATCTGCGCGCACACCTGGCGCGCCAGCTTGGTCGTCACTACCGAATTGGCTTCCGACGGGTCCCACACCAGGCCCACGCGCTTGAGCGAGGGGAACATCTCGCGGGCCAGCTTGAACGCGTCTTCCACCGGGGCCAGGCTGCCCACGCCGGTCATGTAGGGCGGATGCTGGAGATGGTTTTCGCGGCTGATGCCCACGCCCACAGCATACGGATCGCTGACCAGCGCAAACACGTGCTTGCGCGGCGGCGTGGCAAAGCGGTTGGCATTGGCAATGGTCTGCAGGCTCACCGTCGAAAATGAAAAGATCAGGTCGAAGTCGCCGCTGGTCACTTCGCGGGCGATGGCGTTGCCGGTGCTGATGTCGCCCTGCGCGTTGTACTGGCGCAGCATCATGCGTCCGCCGTCCACGTAGCCGCGGTCCTTCAGCGCGGCCAGCGCGCCGGTAATGCCGTCGTCCAGCGCCGGAATCGAAATCTGCTGCACAATGGCCACGCGCACCACGCGGTTTTTGCCGTGGGCCTGCACGTGGCGCGAGTCGATGTCGGAATAGAGAAGGATCGCCGCCGATGCAATGATCAGCGCCAGGCCGAGGGCCATCTTCTTCAAGGCTGCCAGCATGGGGAGTTACCTGTGCGCGGGGACGAAGGGCTTGATTCGCACAATACATGGGCGCTTGGCGGCAAGGCAAGCAATATCTTAGGGAGCTTCTGAACATGTGGATGTTTTGAAAGCGCACGATCGGAAACCCTCTGGGTGAGGCTGCTGAAAACTTGAACGGAAGAGACAAGAAGTGTCAGGGCACGACTTTAGTCGTGCCGTACAAGGCGCAAAATCGGCTTGGGCTTCAGCCCCTGAAGAAATGCCCGGGACCAATTAGGACCTGTCCAGAGTCGCCTTGGAACGGCGCTGGCCCACTGCCGATCCCGCGGTCGGCACCATCCGGTGCACTGCCGCGCGCATCGAAGCCGCGCTTATAATCTGTGGGAATCCTGAGCGGAGCGGGGACCACCGTTGGCCGAAAGCCTGACTCTCGAAGTCCTCAACAACCACGATGCCATCGCGGCGGCCATCGGAGCCGCGGAGGCATGGCTGGAGCAGCACGGCGCCGGGCCGGAAGCCGCGTACCTGGCCTTGCTGGCCATCGAAGAGATGGTCACCAACTGCATAAAGTACGCCTACGACGACGAGGCGGAGCATACCGTCCGGTTCATTCTTTCGATCGATGGCGAAGTGCTGGTCATAACGGTCATCGACGATGGCCGGCCGTTCGATCCTTTGGCCGTCCCTGCGCCCGACCTCGACCTGCCCCTTGAAGAACGTGGCGTAGGAGGCCTGGGCCTTTTTCTACTGCGTAAAATGTCGGATGCAATGACCTACGAGCGCCGCGACGGAACCAACCGCCTCACTCTGACCAAGCGGCTGAAGTGATCGGGCCGCGCCGCCGGCCGCCAATGTGAACGCAGCATTAAAAATAGATGCCCGTGGCAAGCGGCGCTGAATTCTCTTCGCTTTCGCGCTCCGCGGCATGGAAAATGTGAATGCACCCTGAACTCGATTTCGTTCTTACCCAGGGCCATTCCTCTATGGTCGAACTTGTCGCGCTCTATCTCGCCGGCCTCAGCTTTTTCTTTACGGGCATGGCGGGCATCTCCGACAACCTGCGCCAGATCACCGGGCAGCGGTTTCGCCTCCTGCTCAGCCGCGCCACCAATCATCCGGTGCGCGCCGGCCTGCTGGGCGCGGCGGCGGGCGCGGTTACGCAGAGCACTTCGGTGGTAGCCTTCATCCTTTCAGGCATGATGGCCGGCGGACTGCTACCGCTCAGCCGCTCGCTCATTGTGCTGGCCTGCGCCAATATCGGCACCGCGCTGCTGGTGTTTATGGCCGCCGTCGACCTGCAGCTCCCCATCCTGCTGCTCATCGGCTTTTGCGGACTGCTGCTGGCCTTCCGCATTTTCACGCGCTGGAAGCCGGCCATCTCCTGCCTGCTTTCCATCGGCCTGCTCTTCTTCGGCCTGGAGATGATGAAGCAGGCCTTTCAGCCGCTGTCGGCCTCGCACGAGTTGCTGGCCGTGGCCCACTTCTTCGACCGCTGGCCCGACGCCGCGTTCCTGCTCGGCGCGCTCATGCGCACCTTTATCCACTCCTCGTCGGCCACCGCGGCCATCGTCATCACCGTCAACCGCGGCGGCATCCTCACCGAGTTCCCCGCCATGATGACCATCCCCGGGCTCGGCATCGGCACCGCCATCGCCACATACGTTTTGTCGAGCAACCAGCGCGGCATCCCCCGCCAGATCGCCATCTACCAGGCGCTGACCAACCTGACGGCCGGAATTCTGGTGGTTTCGCTGCTGCTGGTCGAGCATGCGACGGGCGCTCCGCTGCTGCTGGCGCTGCTCCATCGGCTCAGCCCGTCCATCGCCGGAAGGATGGCGTTCCTCTACCTCATCTTCAATATCGTGATTGCGACCCTCGCGATCTCCGGTACCAAGTGGGCGCCGGAGTGGTTGGCAAAACTGTCGCCGCCCACCGCGGAGGAAGATCTTTCCCGGCCCATGTACATTGGCGCGCAGGCGCTGCTCGCGCCTGAAACCGCTCCCGACCTGGTGGAGATGGAGCAGATGCGCCTGATGCGCGCCATCGAGAGTTATCTCGAAGCGGTGCGCGGCGGGACCGGAACGGCGTTGAAGCCGCTGCACGCCGCGGCCGTGGCGCTGGGCGAGCAGATTGCGCTCTTCCTCGAGTCGCTGGTGCAGCAGCCCATCTCCGGCGAGCTCGCCGCGCGCGTCATCTCATTGCAGCGCAAGCAGGAGACGCTGCGCGCACTCGATGAGAATGTTTTTTTGTTCTCCGAGAACCTGGAACGCGGCGGCGAAGGGGAACTGAGTAGCCGCATGCTTGAATCGCTCGACACGATTCTGCTCACCGCGTTCGACGCGCTCAAATCGAAAGACGCGATGGACGTGGAGATGCTCATTAGCCTCACCGACGATCGCGGATCGACCATGGAGCGGCTGCGCAGCCGCTACAGTGTGGCGCAGGCGGCCGACGCGCGCAATATTGCCGCGCTGCACTACGCCACTACTCTCTTTGAGCGCAACGTCTGGCTCATGCGCCAGCTCGCGCTCTGGCTGCGCGAAGACCTCAAGCTGGCAGCGGTCTGAATCGCCGCCGAAAACTCCACGGATGAGCGCGGAAGTATCAGGGCAATCTCAGGAGCCGCCGCCATTCACCGCGCTCTCCCGGTCCGGATAAACATCCAGCAGAGTGGTAAAGCCGGACATCTCCAGCACCTCGAGAACCATAGGGGGGACAGAAAACGCGGCGGCCCGGCCCCCGCTCACCGCCGCGTGCTTGATGAGCTTGAGAATGGAGCGCAGGCCCAGGCTGCTGACAAAGCTCAATCCATGCATGTCCAACAGGATGCGCGGGCAGGGCTGGGTAAGCAAAAGCGCAACCCCGCCGTCGAACGCGCCTGTATTCGCGGTGTCGAGCCGCCCCGCCATCACGACAACCGGAATTCCTCGGACATATTCAATCTGTACAGGAGGAGGTGCAGGGGATGTGCTGCTCATAGGGGAAAGCTACTAGATTTGGGCGAACTCCGGGAGAAAAATTTGCCGGCGATAAGGCCGCGCTGCTTAGAAGTGGTCTCATCAATGGTCTTGCGAAGGGGCACGTAAATTGATTTGCGAAGGGCGCGAATTGTTTTGCGAAGGGGCACGACTTCAGTCGTGCCGAACGACCCCTCCATATCGGCAGGGCTTTAGCCCCTGAGGAACATCTTTCCCAGCCGAGCCGCTGTTGATGAGACAGCGCCTAGCGCGCCCGCTCCTTCAGCCAATCCCGGTACAGCCCGCACTGCGCCGCCAGCAGCGGCTTGTCGCTGGCCACGGTGCCGCCCTCCACCGTGAAATCGAGATACCGCTGCGCCGCATCCAGTCGCGGCCACGCCGGCAGCCCCGGCCCATTCGGATCGCCCGTGCGCGCAAAGTTGGTCCAGTAAGCCTGGATCTCATCCGCCAGCTTGAGATCGATGTCAGTGAATTTACCGCCAATGTTGCCGGTCTTGGGAAAATAACCGAAGACATACGGCAGCTCCGCGGAGTGGAGCGCGCCCTGCGCTTCCTGGCCGGGAATCGGCCGATCGAATTCGTACTCGTACACCGGCTCGTGCGCGCGCGCGTGCCACAATGCCTCCGTCGCGATGGGGCAGTGGAACAGCATATCTGCGCTCCATTGCGTGGCCGCGTTTCCGTAAAGCGGATCGTTGACGCCCGGTCCATTGTCCGCCAGCCCGTAAAGCGCCAGCGCCCGCGGCGCCAGGTCGCCGGCTTGGCGGGCCATGATCGCGCACAGCGCGTCGACCGGTTCGCCGCCGCCAAACTCACGCGAGGTGGCGCCCAGCAGCAGAGGAACCGGCGCTTCTTCGCCCGCTTCAAACACCGCTAGTGGCGATTTCGGAATCACCCAGCCGTCCACGTCCGGCGTGAAGCCCCCGGGCCAGCGCGTGGCCAGCGTGTTGAGCCGCTCCAACAGCTTGCTTGCGGGAATCTTGCGCATGGCGCGAATCCCGGCCGCGCCCGCCGGCAGCTTCAGCTCTTCAAGCGCCGCTTCGCCCGTCTTCTCCGCCTCGGCCAGCGGCACCACCGGCGGAGAAAACGCCGCCCCGCTCTCTTCAATCGCTTTCTCAAACAGCCCGCGCGCGTCAGGCGAGGTCATCAGGATTCCCGTGTCCATCGATCCGGCCGACTGGCCCAAGAGCGTCACGTTGTTGGAATCGCCGCCGAACTTTGCAATGTTAGCCTGCACCCAATAAAGGGCGAGGATCTGGTCCAGCAGCCCGTAGTTGCCAGAGCTGTTGTGGCCCGACTCTCGGCTAAGCGCCGGATCGGCGAGAAATCCGAAGACGCCCAGCCGGTAATTCAGCGTGACCAGCACCACGCCGTGCCGCGTCAATGTTCCGGCGTTGTAGAGATCGCCGCCGCCCGAGCCGCCCAGGTTGGCGCCGCCGTGCAGCCACACCATCACCGGCAGCGGCTTCGCCGCCGGCCACGCAGGCGTAATCACGTTCAGAAAAAGACAGTCCTCGCTGCTGTGCTCGGCGTCGTAGCGGTTCCAGTCGCCCACCAGCAGCGGCTGCACGCAGGCCGCGCCGAACTTCGTCGCCTCGCGAACGCCTTTCCACGGCCGTGCCGGCACAGGTTCCCGCCAGCGCAGCTTGCCCAGCGGCGGTCGAGCATAAGGAATTCCGAGAAACTCCGCGCCTCCACCGCTCCGCGCCAGCCCCCGCAGCTTGCCGGTTGAGACGGAAACGGTCAGCGGATCGGTTTGCGCGCTCGCCGTCGAAGCCGCGGAGACAAAGCTGCCGGAAACGGCGCAGGCCAGAAGCGGCGCGGCGGCGCAATAGAGCTTGAGACGGCGGAGCCGAAGGATCATTCGTGTGCCTCTTTGCGTATGATCGGAGATTCTATCAACCCGCAGCCACGCACCCCGGCGCAAGATTGAAAACTGTGGCGCGCGGCAGCGTGGATTGCCGCTATTCTGTAGCTGCATCGGGAGCCTCCGCATGGCCGCCCGAGAAAGGTTGAATCGTGCTTCGCTTGCTTGGCCGCTGGCTGGTGCGCGCATTTCTCTTCGTGGCCGTGGCCACGCTGGTGGCTTACGCCGCCGACACGCTCGTCTACCTCGTGCGCGGCTCGCCCAGCTCCACCGTTACGGTCAACCGATTCATGGGCGTCCCGCTCAAAGGCCAGAAAGAGGAGTACGACTTTCTCGGCTCCGCCCAGGTACCGTGCGCCGTGGCGCTCTTCCCCCACAAGGGACAGGATCCCTGCTGGCACCTCCGCCGCAACACCAACCAGTGGGAAAACCTGTGACAGGTTTCAGGTTTCAGGGGTCAGGGAACAGTGAACGGTGAGCAGCAATCTGCGACCTGGCTCTTCGTGGCCTGGCGTTTTAGCTTCAATGTCTATTCCGCCCCGTGCGCGCGCAATAGGCGCTCAACGTCGGCTCGCTTTTGGTCCACGGCGCGCCGTAGAGCAGTGGTTCCGTCGTCGCTTGCGTCGTTGACCCTGGCGCCTTTGTCGAGCAGCGCCTGGACAATATCGGCAAAGCCGGCGCCGGAAGCGGCCATCAGCGCGGTGAAGCCCTGCGGATCGCGGGCCTCAACATCGGCGCCGTCCGCCAGGAGCAGGTTCACCAGCTCCACCCGGCCCGTAACCACGCTATACAAGAGCGGTGTCAGGCCGTTCTGGTCCTTCACTTCGACGGGCGCGTGGTTGGCAAGCAGCAGTTTTGCCGCGGCGATATTTCCGGTCATCGCCGCGTAATGCAGCGCGGTGTCGCCCTGTTTATCGCTTAGCGTCGCGTCGGCGCCCTTATCCAGCAGCAGCGTCATCGTTTCCAGGTTGCCCATGGAGCAGGCGGCGATCAGCGGCGTGATGCCGGCGGGGTCCCGCGCGTTCGCGTGCGCACCCTTGGCGAGCAGTTGGGTAACAGCCGCCGTATCGGCCTTCTCCACGGCGATAAAGAGCTGGTCGTCCAGGGTGGGCGTTCCGCGCTGGCCTGCCGCCACCCCGCTCAGCCAAAACGCAGCGGCCAGGCCGCTAAAGAGAATCGACCAAATCGCCGGGCGGGCAGTCTTCATCGCGTCATCCTTTCCGCGCCTGGGCGCGCACTCGCCGTTACTTTGCCCCGTGCTCCATCAGCAGCTTTGCCACGCCGGCGTGGCCGTTCTCCTGCGCAAGCTGGAGCGCCGTCTTCCCGTTCTGATCCCTGGCCTGCAGATCGGCGTGCCGGTCGAGCAGGAACTGTACCGTCACCGGCCAATCCCCGGCCGCGGCCAGCATCAGCGCGGTCTGGCCATCGCGGTTGCGGGCTTCCAGCCTTGCGCCATGGTCCAGCAGCAGCTTCACCACGTCTGTGTCGCCGTTTTCCGCCGCGTTTTCGAGCGTTGTCGCGCCCTGGTCGTCAGTGGCTTCGATCTTCGCGCCGCGTTCGAGCAGCAGCTTTACGGCCTCAATTTGGCCGGCAAATGCAGCCGCCACCAGCGGCGTCTCGTTGCGATAGCCGCGCGCTTCGATATCGGCGCCATGCGCGAGCGCGAACTTCATCCAATCCAGGCTGCCGCCCTCGGCCGCCGACAGCAACGCGGTCTCGCCGTGATAGCTGCGCGTGTCGATGCTGGCCCCGTGTGCAAGCAGAAGCTCGAGCATCGGAATGTCGGAGTTGCCGAAGGCCAGCTCCATGGCCGAATAGTCCTCGCCGCCGGTGCGATCGTCAACGTTGGCGCCTTTTTCAAGCAGCACTTGCGCGGTGTCAAGATGGCGCGCGCGCACGGCTTCGAGCAGCGGCGCGTCGCCCTCGCCGCGGCTTTTGGCCTCCACGTTCGCACCCTTGTCGAGGAGTTGTTTTACCGCAGCGGTATTCCCCGCGCGGGCGGCCAGCACAAGCCGGTCGTCGAGGCTGGAAGCGGCCCCGGCCTGGCGCGCAACCGCCTGGCCGGGCCCCAGCGCGGCCACTACAACAAGCGTGACGAGAGATCTGTTCATCGCGATCTCCTCCCCCGCACCGGGGGGAAGGCCGCGCGGTTCAGTCCGAGCTTGTTGCGGAAGCAGTGCAGGAGAAATCGCTGCCGGCGCGTTCCGCGATGCACAGAGCTCAAGGTTTAAAGCGAGAGCAATTGTACTCCCGAATTCGATCCCGGCAACGCCGCTTCGCGGGAGGGGAGAGCATTCGCAGGCCCGATTGCGTAATCTGGAGAGGCTGGCAAAAAAGGGAAAGAAGAATAAACATGCGGGCAAGCAGGTTCGAGTTTCGGCTGAGAAGCATGATCCTCGCGGTCATTGTGGTTCTGGGCTTCTGGGCGCCGTGGATTCAGGCGCTCGATCTGGGCAAACGGGTTTCGCTGCTGGAGTGGCTGGCGCTCGAGATCAGCCGCGCCGGGCTGCTGCGCTTCACCTATTCCGTGCCGCTGGTGATCGTGACCGGCGCGCTGCTCGCCTTTATCGGCATGGTGCTGCGCCTGTGGGGCACGGCCTATCTCGGCCCGGGAACGGTCATGAGCCGCCAGATGCAGGCCGGCGCTCTGCAGGCCGACGGCCCCTATCGCTACCTCCGCAATCCGCTCTACCTCGGGACCTGGTTCATGCTGGCGGCCGTGGCCTTCCTCATGCCGCCGACTGGCGCGCTGGTTGCTGTTCCGCTCGTCACGCTGTTTCTGCTGCGGTTGATCTTCGCCGAAGAATCCTTTCTCCGGCGAAAGCTGGGCGAGCCATATCGGCTTTATTTGCTTTCGGTTCCCCGCATCTTTCCGAGCCGGCGGACCAGCCTGCCCCGCGGCGGCGCCACGCCGCGCTGGGGGCGCGCCATTCTTTCGGAAGTCAACCCCATCGGCGTCTTCGTCACCCTGGCCATCGTTTCGTGGACGTACGACCACGAGCTGATGCTGAAAGCTATCCTCATCGGCTTTGGCCTGTCGCTCATCGCGCGCGCGATGGCGCTGCACGAACAAGAAGCTGCAAAGACCGCCTGATTATCGGCGTCCGCCGCCCATTTTGCCAAGATGCGTCGATCCAAATCCGTCGGGATACTTCAGCCCGTAGCCCAGCAGGCGATCGACGCCGATGTGATTGATCCAGATTAAGGCAATCGGCATGAGCGCGTGGGCATGCACCGCCAGCCCCGCAAGCGCCAGTACCCCCGGCAGCAGGTAGGTGTGAAACACGTTGTAGATGCGCGCTCCCACACAGGGCCGGCCGCTGAGGTAGCCCAGCATGGAAAGATCGGGCGCCAGCCACAACGCGGCAAAAAGCCACCAGCTCGCTCCCGTGCGCGCATAGAGCGCGGCGGAAACCGCCGCCGCGGCCAGTCCTTCCAGGCGCAGCAAAAGCACAACCTGGGAAGGGCGCGCCGGCACAGCGCTGGATTGATCGAGAGATGCGGGCGCAGTCGCCATGCCATATAGGATGAGCCGGACCGCCTGGTGGGACGCAAAATTTCACGCTGACCGGCTGCGGCGCAACGTAAAACGGGGAGAGCGCAAGGCTCTCCCCGTCCGTTTTGCGTCGTGCGCGCGTGCCGCGGCTACTTCTTCGGGGGCGCGATGGTGTCCTTTGCGGCCTTGGCCACGCGGAACTTCACCACGGTCTTGGCCTTGATCTTGATGGCCTCGCCGGTCTGGGGGTTGCGGCCGATGCGCGCCTTGCGCTCTGCCTTCACCAGGCGGCCGATCCCGGGGATTACGAACACGCCGTTCTTCTTGGTCTCCTTGATCGCCGTTTCCGCGAGCAGATCGAGGAATGCGGCGGCTTGCTTGTTGGTGAGTTCGAGCTTCTCGGCCATGTGCCGGGTAAGAGCGGTCTTGGTCATGCCTGCTGCCATGTGATGTTCTCCTTCTGGGCCAGCCCTGGGGCTGCCGCGATGCGGGGTTTCCGCGCGATGCGTGCCGCATGAGGGAAATTGCGCCCAACGCGAAAACCCCTGTATTCATGCGGCTTTCTGAATACCCTGCGTGCTTACAATGCGGCTTTCGGGGCGGCAAAGTCAACAGGAAAACGCCGATTTTCCACAATTTTCTTAGGGTTTTTTGCCGAAAATGCCGTTTTTTGCCCGTTTTTCTTGGATTTCCGGCTCTTGAGCGCCGATTTACAGGCGAAAACCGGTATCCGCGCGCCTGACGAGAATCCACCCGCAGAGGCCTCGCTTGAGGCCACGAAGTGTCAGGGCGCGGCTTTTAGCGGCTGCGGAAAAACTCCACGGAAGAGCCATGAAGTGTCAGGGCACGGCTTTAGCCGTGCCGAATGACGGTCAATAAAACTGATTGGGGCTTCAGCCCCGGCGGCTTCCACTGGTGCATTGCCACCCCTCAACGTATCGATTGCAGCCCGAACAGCACCTTCTTCTTCGGCGCCTGGGCCGCGGCAATGGGCGTGTTCAGCGCATCCACCATCGGCGCGGCAATCCGAAAATGTTTCACGATCGTTGCCGCAAATCCCGGCTTGAGCGCCTCGCTCGCCGGCAGCGTCGCCGCCAGCCCCCACTGCCGGCAGCGGATCAAATCCATCCCCGGATGCTCCGCCGGAAAGCCCTTGGGCGGACGGGTGAGCGCGTTCCCTTCAAATTCCGTAAATGTCTTCCGAACGGCTGCCCTCTGCAAGAGTTTCTTGAACTCGGCATGGTGATCTACGAGCCAGTGGCGAATCTGCGCGAGCTGGTCTTTGTCCGGCATATACGAGCCGGCGGCAATCACGACTTCCTGCGGGTTGACGTGAAAGTAGTACCCCGCGCCGGAGGTCTTTTCGAGCCCCGTATGCGTCCACCACGCGGCTACATGCGTCTTGTACGGCCGCTTGTCGCCGGAGAAGCGCGTGTCGCGATAGATGCGGAACAGGCATTTCTCCGCCGGCCGCACGAACTGCGGCGCGAAATCCGTCATCGCCTCCATCACCTTGCGAATGATGGCCAGCATCGGCTCTTTCAGCTCCACTTCGAACTGCGCCTTGCGCGGCTGAAACCACGCGCGTTCGTTGTGCCGCTTCAGGTTGCGCAGAAAGGTCAGCGCCTCCGGGCGAAAGTAGGGAAGCGCGGCGGGGACTTGTTTCAGCTTTGTGGCCATCAATGAAAAGTTTAGCGCGCCCCCGTGCGAAGGAGGTTTATGATTTCATCGATTCTCGCTGGATTTCTATGACCTCCAAAATCCTAACGGTCATTGCGCTTTTTCTCGGAATGTATTCCTACGCTCAACAAACGGATTCGAGAAACGCGCCCACGGCCAATGCCGATTCCGCGCGGACGCCGCGAAGCTCATCCGACCAACAGCCCAACTCCGAGAGCAACCATGAGATGGAGAACTGGATCGACTCTGACGGAAAGACCGTTGATCGGTTGGTGAGCTTGGGAGTATCGCCTGAAGTGGCCCAATCGATCGATCCTTCCGTCACGGGAGGAGAGCCAGTTTGGGTTCGATGGAAAACGGCTCGTGCGGGAACGCACGAGCGATTGGGGTTGTTGTTTCTGCCATGTCACGCTGGGTCGGATACGGCGTATCTCTATACCCTAACTCGCCGGGAAGAGCTGTGGCATGCGGCGGATCACATGGAAATGGATTGTCACTATGACGACAGCGTCTCATTCGAATCGGCATCGATTCGCGATCCCAAACGCGATGAGATTCTGGTTCATCATGCCTGCGCGGGACACGGGACGGGCTATCTGGAGCAGGACTTCTCAGTTTTTGCAGTGTCAAGAGCAAAGCTGAAAGAAGAACTCGAGACAGAGGAGGTTCTGCGCATTTACCGCGTCGGCGGACCGCCGCGCGATGAAACGCACGACAGCACATTTACTGTGG
>Ga0187812_1000182_pt1 | contig 23124 bp, 16 predicted proteins | sample NC_S_2_FD_130582 | JGI IMG/M metagenome (GOLD analysis project Ga0187812, IMG submission 130582) | Wetland sediment microbial communities from Neuse River Estuary, North Carolina, USA - ASW-S_2 | ecosystem: Environmental > Aquatic > Freshwater > Wetlands > Sediment | place: USA: North Carolina...
CAGGCGCCTCAGGCGCCCCCGCGGGTGTCCGCGAGCGCCGCCATGTCCCAGTTCGAGGAAGCGCTGGCCGCCCGCGGTTTCGCCGGCCAGATGCTCCGCGCCGACGACCCCGCCGAGGACATGGCCGTGCTATCGGTGTGCCGCGGCCTCTCGCTCTGGTGCTGCGGCGACGTGGCCTGGCTGCGCGCCCCCGGGATCGGCAGCAGCCGGTGGACCTACGGCGACCTCGTCGAGGTCGCCGAGCAGGCCGTCGAGGCGTACGAGTCGCTGGCCGACGCGGCCGAGCCCCGCGCCGCTCGCAAAAGCCGCCACGCCGGGCGCCTCGCCGCGCCGCTCAGCCGCTAGGCCGGGAAGCCGATAGGGCTGCTAGCCCAGGCTGTCTGCGAGCGACCCGTAGGTACGCAGCACGACATCCCAGAACCGGTCGACGTCGATATCAGTCGCCACGAGAGCGTTCGGTCCGGCCGGCGGTGAGAAGTCAGTCACCGTCATTCCCGCCGTCAGCGTGCCCGCCGTCTCTACCTGCACCAGCGCCGGCGTGAAGGTGAACGCCGACGGCTCCACGACGGAAACGACCGCGCACACATCGTGCACAGGCGGTTCGCCCGCCCCGGCGTGCGAGTCCCGGTACCGCGCGAGCGCCGGCAGCAGCAGCCTGGAGCCGAGCGTGCCAAGCGCCCGCATCCGCTCTTGCACGGCCGCCGTCGCCCGCGCCCGCAGGGTGACGTCGAGGCCGATCATCCGCACCGTCCAGCCCGCCGCGAACACCACGGCGGCCGCCTCGGGATCCGCCCAGATGTTGAATTCGGCGGCGTGGTTCACGTTGCCGCGGCCGGCCGAGCCGCCCATGATCACGAACTCCCGCACCCACTCGGGCAGCCGCGGCTCGCGGCGCACCGCCAGCGCCACGTTGGTCAGCGGCCCGGTCGCGACCAGCGTGACCTCGCCGGGCGCGGCGGCGGTCGCGGCGATGATGAAATCGATGGCGTGCCCGTCGCGCGGGCCGGTCGCCGGCAGCGGGAGCACCGCGCCGCCGAGGCCCGACTCGCCGTGCACGTGCCCCGCGGCGCGCGCCGGGCGCAGCAGCGGCGCCGCGCATCCCGCCGTCACCGGCACGTCGGCCGCGCCGGCGAACGTCGCGACGGCCAGGGCGTTCGCTGTGGTCTTGGCCAGCTCCACGTTGCCGGCCACGGTGGTGATCCCGGCGAGCTCGATCCCCGGGTGCCCGGCCGCGAACGCGATCGCCAGCGCGTCGTCGATGCCGGGGTCGCAGTCGAGAATGACCCTGGTGCTCATGGTCCTGATAGCCTCTCACAGACGACGAGGGAGGTCACCGTAACATGCACCAGCCGCCCATCCCGCAGATCGACGCGACCGACCCGGAGATCGCCGGGCTCATACACGACGAGGCACGCCGCCAGGCCGAGAAGATGCGGCTCATCCCGTCGGAGAACTACGTGTCGCTCGCCGTGCTCGAAGCCTGTGGCACGGTGCTGACCAACAAGTACTCCGAGGGGTACCCGGGCCGGCGGTACTACGAGGGCCAGCAGTTCATCGACCCGCTCGAGACGATCACGAGGGAGCGGGCCGAGGCGCTGTTCGGGGTGGAGCACGCGAACGTGCAGCCGTACTCGGGGTCGCCGGCGAACCTCGCGGTCTACCTGGCGTTCGCCCAGCCGGGCGACACGTTCATGGCGATGAACCTGTCGGCGGGCGGCCACCTCAGCCACGGGTCGCCGGTGTCGGTGACCGGCAAGTGGTTCCGGCCCGTGCCCTACGGCGTGCGGCGCGACACCGGGCGGATCGACCTGGACGAGGTGCGGGACCTCGCCAGGAAGGAGCGGCCGAAGATCATCTTCTGCGGCGGCACCGCGGTTCCGCGCACTATCGACTACCCCGCCTTCGCTGCCATCGCCGCCGAGGTGGACGCGGTGCTGGTCGCGGACATCGCGCACATCGCCGGGCTGATCGCGGGCGGCGCGCACCCGTCCCCGGTCGGTCACGCCCCGGTGATCACCACGACCACGCACAAGACCCTGCGCGGCCCGCGCGGCGCGATGATCATGACCGACGCTGCGCACGCGTCCGCGATCGACAAGGCGGTCTTCCCCGGCCTCCAGGGCGGCCCGCACAACCACACGACGGCCGGAGTTGCGGTCGCGCTTCACGAGGCGGCCCAGCCCTCGTTCCGCACCTACGCCGCCCAGGTGGTCGCCAACGCCGCGGCGCTCGCCTCGGCCCTGCGGGAGCGCGACTACGACCTGGTGTCCGGCGGAACCGACAACCACCTGCTGCTCGTGGACCTCACCGCCAAGGGGATCGGCGGCAAGCCGGCCGCCAAGGCCCTGGACCGGGCCGGCATCGAGCTGAACTTCAACACGGTCCCGTTCGACCCGCGCCGCCCGGCGGATCCGTCCGGCATCCGGCTCGGCACCCCCGCGATCACCACCCGCGGGCTGACCGAGCAGCACATGCCGCAGCTGGCGGCCTGGATGGACGAGGCCATCACCGCCGCCGCCAAGGACGACGAGGCCCCCCTTGACCGCATCGCCGCCGAGATCCGCGACCTGCTCGCGGCCTTTCCCGCCCCGGGCTGGGCGCCGACTCCGTAGTCGCCAGTCCCGGTCGTTCCCGGCTCGCGCCGCCGACGGCGTCGGCCGCCTCGCGGCCACATCGCCGCCGCGACCGCACCGGGCATGGCGCAGTTGACCTCGTGGGCGGGAGGCCCCGGTCCGTTCCGGATAACTGTGATCTTCCCCGTTGCCCGGCGCGGCCGGCGTTTGAGCGCCCCAGTCCCGGTAACACTCTGAACTAAGTAACAGCAGCATCATTAGATATATTTGACCACGTGTTCGATTGAATCTATATTCGAACACGTGGTTCGGGTGTACGGGGAACCGGCTGAGGTGCACACGAGGGATGACGGTCGGCCGGTCCGGTTCGTGTGGCGAGGGAGGCTCTATACGGTGCGCTCAATCGTCGAACACTGGATGGTCAACCGGGAGTGGTGGCGGGAACCTGACCCGGTTCCCGCGCAGCCCGGGCTGGAGTTCTGGCGGGTCGAGGCCGCGGCAGGCCAGGGCCTGCCGGCGGGCACCTACGAGCTGCGCCGGGACGCGGCGGCCGGCGCCTGGACGCTGCTCCGGGTCGAGGATTGACGGTCACCGGGTTCGCGCACCTGCACGCCGCGTCGTCGTACTCGCTGCGCTACGGCACGGCGAGCCCGGCGAAGCTGGTCGCGCGGGCGGCGGAACTCGGCATGCCGGCGCTCGCGCTGACCGACAGGGACGGGCTGTACGGCGCGTTCAAGCACGTCAAGGCCTGCACCGACGCCGGGATCAAGCCGCTGCTCGGCGCCGACCTGGCACTGCGCTACGGAGACGGCGAACGGGACGAGGGCGGCAGGCGCGATAGGAGCGCCGGGGGCGCCGGACCGATGACGGGGCGGGTGACGCTGCTCGCGGCCGGCCGCCAGGGCTGGGCTTCCCTCTGCCGCCTGGTCAGCACCGCGCACGCCGCCGCGTCCGCCGTCCGCCCCGCGGCCCCCGCCGCGCGCCTCGCCGCACCCGCCGCCCGCGTCGTCGCGTCCGCCGCTGACCTCACCGGCGACCGTGACGACGCCCTGGCCGTGACCCCTGGCCTGATCGCCGAACACGCGGCTGGCCTCGTCGTCCTCCTCGGGCCGGCCAGCGACGTCGGGCAGGCGATCGCCGCCCGCCGCCCGGACCTGGCCAGAAGGGCCCTGGCCCGCTGGCGGCACCACACGGAAGCGGTCGTCGAGATCGTCGACCACCTGGAGCCGAGCAGCACGTTCCGCGCGGTGCGGATGGCCGAGCTCGCCGGCGACGCCGGCGTGCCCGCGGTGCTGACCAACGCCGTCAGGTACCTGGACCCGGCCGACAGCCTCGCCGCTCAGGTGCTCGACGCGGCGCGGTACCTGGTCCCGCTCGGCTCACCGCAACTGGTCCCGCACAACGGCCGCGCCTACCTGGCCGGCCCCGCCGACATGGCGGCCATCGCCGAGCGCGTGGCCGCCACCATGAGCGGCCCGCACACCAGGAGCACCGCCATCAAGTTCCTGCAGGCCACCGCCGACCTGGCGGCGCGCTGCGCTCTCGACCCTGGGGAGGACCTGGGCATCGGCGCCCGCCACCTGCCCGAGACCGCGGACAGCGCGGAACGGCAGCAGCAGGAGCTCCGCGCCCGCTGCGAGCGCGCGCTCCTGGACGGCCGCTACCGGTCGGCCGCCGAGCGCCCGCGGGGAACCAGCCGCAGGAGCGCCGCCAGGGCGGCCAGGGAACGCCTCGAGCACGAGCTGACCATCATCGCGCAAACCGGCATGGCCTCCTACTTCCTCACGGTGGCCGACGTCGCGGACCGCATCCGCGCCCACGACATCCGCTGTGCCATCCGCGGCTCGGGCGCGGGCAGCTTCGTCAACCACCTGCTCGGCATCAGCGCGATCGACCCGCTCGAGCACGACCTGCTCATGGAGCGGTTCCTCTCCCCGGTGCGGAGCACGCTGCCCGACATCGACCTCGACGTGGAGTCGGCCCGCCGGCTCGAGGCCTACGAGATCATCTTCGGCGCCTACGGGGGGGAGCGCACCGCCTGCGTCTGCATGATGGAGACGTACCGGGCGAGGAGCGCCATCAGGGATGTGGCCGCCGCGATGTCCCTGCCCCCCGACGAGATCGGCGCCATCGCCAAGGCCTTCCCGCACATCCGCGCGAGTAATATCACCGCCGCGCTCGCCGAGCTCCCCGAGCTGCGCCGCTCCCGGCTTGCCGCGCCGCAGCTCGCCGCCATCTTCCAGCTGGCGGAGCAGCTCGACGGCCTGCCGCGGCACGTCGCCATGCACCCGTGCGGCGTGCTGCTGTCCGACAAGACGCTGCTCGACCGCACGGCGGTGCAGCGGAGCGCCGAGGGGTTCCAGCTCAGCCAGCTCGACAAGGACGACGCGGAGATCGCCGGCGTGATCAAGCTCGACGTGCTCGGCGTCCGCATGCAGTCCGCGATGGCCTGCACGCTGACCGAGATCAGCCGGACCACGGGCGAGGAGATCGACCTCGACGCGATCCCCAGGGACGATGAGAACACCTACGCGATGATCCAGCGGTCCCGCACGATCGGCTGCTTCCAGATCGAGTCGCCCGGCCAGCGGGAGCTGGTGAAGAAGCTCGCCCCGCGCGACATCGCCGACCTCATCGTGGACATCTCGCTGTTCCGCCCTGGCCCGGTCAACTCGGACATGATCAGCCCGTTCCTGCGCGTCAGGCACGGGCTGGCCGAGCCGCGCTTCCCGCACTCGAAGCTGCGCGCGGCGCTGAAGGAGACCGGGGGAGTGGTGGTCTTCCACGAGCAGGTGCTGCGGATCATCGACGTGATGACCGGCTGCGGCCTGCCCGACGCGGACCTGGTCCGCAGGCACCTGTCGGCGGAAGACGGCCCGCGGCGGACCGAGCCGTGGTTCCGCGCGCAGGCGCTCGCCCGTGGCTTCGACCCGGTGACCATCGAACGGGTGTGGGAGGTGGTGGCGGCGTTCGGCGGGTTCGGCTTCTGCAAGGCGCACGCCGCCGCGTTCGCGATCCCGGTGTACCAGTCGGCGTGGCTGAAGCGGCATTACCCGGCCGCGTTCTACGCCGGTGTGCTCACCCACGATCCGGGCATGTACCCCAAGCGCGTCATCATCCAGGACGCGCGGCTGGCCGGCGTCGAGGTGCTCGGGATCGACGTCAACTCCTCCGCCGGGGAATGGCGGGTGCGGAACCCGGATGGCGTCCGCGTCTCCCTCCGCGAGGTGAAGGGCATCAGCGACGCCGAAGTAGCGCGGATAGTTTCCGGCCAGCCTTACGCCTCGCTGCGGGATTTCTGGGAACGCGCGCGGGTCTCCCGCCCGGTCGCCGAACGCCTAGTCCTCGCCGGCGCCTTCGACTCCCTCTATGACGCCCCGCCCGCTTCCCGGCCGCCCTGGGACCTGTCGGCCGGGGAGCCGTCGGCCAGGGAGCGGCCAACCCGGCGGGACCTGCTCGCCCGGGTCGGTGTGCTCGCCCGGCAGGGCTCCCCGGCGCGGGGCGCCGCGGCCTTCGACCTGTTTGCCGACGCGGAGACGGCCGACGGCATGGCCGGCATCGTCCCCGCGGGCCAGCTGCGCGACCTGGAACCGGCCGAACGCGTCGCCGCCGAGCTCGAGATTCTCGGATTCGACGTCAGCAGGCACGTTATCGACTTCTACGCCGACCTGCTCGCCGGGCTCGGCGTGGTTCGCTCGGCGCAGCTGGACAACCGCAGGGACGGGGAAACCGTCCTGGTCGCCGGCGTGAAGGTCGCGACGCAGACCCCGGCCGTGCGATCCGGGCAGCGGATCATATTCGCGTCGCTTGACGACGCGGCCGGGCTGGTGGACCTGGCGTTCTTCGAGTCGGTGCAGGACCGGTGCGCGGCGCGGCTGTTCGGCTCCTGGCTGCTGGTTGTCCGCGGCCGGGTGCGCCGCGCGGGCGCGGGCCCGATGGCCGTCACGGTCAACGCGACCGAGTGCTGGGACATCCCGGCCCTCGAGGAGATCCGCGAGGCCAGCGGCCTGCCAGCGGTCCGCGCTGCGATGGCGGCCGGCGACGTCGGCCCCGGCGCGATGACCGTCGCCGACGTGGACCCCGGCGCGCCGGCGGCCGCCGGCGCGGACTGGCCGGGGGCCCCGTTGCGCGCCGCGGACGAGCCGGCCGGCGCGGACTGGCCGGGCGGCGAGGGAACCGGCGCTGGCGAGTCGGCCGGTGCCGGCCCTGGCGCGCCGCCTGCCCCGGACCCCGACTGGCCGGGTGCTCCCGCGCCCGGCGCGGACGACGATCCGGCGGGCGGAACCGGCGCCGGCAAGCCGGGCCGCCGCCGTCCGGCCGCGGCCCGGGCGGTGGTCTTCGCCAACGGGTTCACGTTGTCCCCGTACGCGGAGACCGGTTCTCCCGGCAGCAGCCCCAAGAACCCGCCCCGCACCCTCTGGCACGCCAGCCCCGGCAGCACAAACACCCCAAACTAGATGATTCGATCCATCAGCGACTCACACCAACTTTCCATCAGTTCTCGCCCCAAAATTTAATAGGTGACTAAGCGCAATATTCCGGATGCTCTCAGTAGAAGTCTGGTCGTGACGACCCGTGGGTGGCAGGCGGCGGGTGTCTCGCCCAAGATGCTGCGCACTCTGGCGCGTTCCGGTGATCTAGTCCGGATACGGCAGGGCGTCTACGCGACCAGGCGGGCGGTGGACTGGGCCAAGGACGATCCGGTGCGTGACCACGTTCTTCGCGTCATGGCCGCCCGAACATGGGCTGGCCGTGACGCCGTCGCGAGCTACCATTCCGCCGCCACACTGCACCGGCTGGACCTGCTGAAGTCGTCTTCGGACAGCACCGTGACCTTGACCCTCCCACAGGCGAGGCGATGGGAGAGGCCGCGCTCGGCTGGGATCGTCTTCCACCGCGCGGACCTGCCGCAGGAACACCTGACCACGCTCTACAACCTGCCGGTGACGACGGCCGCGCGGACCGTCGCTGACCTCGCGCGGACGATGCCGTTCATGGACGCGGTCGTGCTCGCGGACTCGGCTTTGCGCGCGGAGAAGGCGACCAAGCCGGAACTGCACCAGATCCTGGACTCATGCGCGCGCTGGCCAGGTGTGCGGCAGGCCGGAAAGGTGGTCGCGTTCGCCGATGAGCGCGCGGGGTCGGCGCTGGAGTCGGCGGCACGCGTCGTCTTCGACGAGTTCGGGCTTGACCCGCCGGAACTCCAGGTCACCATCCATCTGGAGCGTCACGCCTTCCTGGTTGACTTCTTCTGGCCCGCGCACCGCGTGATCGTCGAAGCCGACGGGCTAGCCAAGTACACAACCGGCAAGGACCTGATCGCACAGTTCCAGCGCGACCGCCTGCTGCGCGATGCCGGTTACAGAGTCGCCCACTTCACGTGGCGCGAACTCTTCGAGACGCCCGAACTCGTGATCTCCCGCATCCGGCAGGCATTCGCCTCTGCGAACGCCTACTAGCCGGATGACGGCGAGCGCCAGTTGATCGTGGGGCGAAGCGCCTCGGGACGGACCCGGTGCGCGTACCGCTTGGTGATCTCGAAGAGCGACTCGATGAGCGTGTCGGACAGCAGGTGCGGCTCGAGGCCGAGGTCGACGAGCTTGGTATGGGCGACCTTGTAGTAGTGCTCGGGCGCCTCGACCCGCGGGTTGTCCAGGTGCTCGATGCTGACGTCGCCCGGGTAGGCCCCGGCCACCGTGTCGGCGATCTCCTGGACCGACATCGACTCGGTCATCTGGTTGAAGACCCGGAACTCGCCCTTGTTGGCCGGGTTCTCGCAGGCGAGCTGGATGCACCGCACCGTGTCCCTGATGTCGATCAGGCCGCGGACCTGCCCGCCGGTGCCGTAGACCGTGAGCGGGTGCCCGGTCACTGCCTCGATCACGAACCTGTTCAGCACCGTGCCGAACACCGCGTCGTAGTCGAACCGGGTCGCCAGCCTGTCGTCCCGCGCGGTCTCCGGGGTCTGCTGGCCATAGACCACCCCCTGGTTCAGGTCGGTGGCCCGCAGGTCCCAGATCCGGCAAGCGAACTCGATGTTGTGCGAATCGTGCACCTTGGACAGGTGATAAAAGGAGCCGGGACGCTTGGGGAACAGGACCCGGTCGGTGCGCCCGTTGTGCTCGACGTCCAGCCAGCCCTCTTCGATGTCGATGTTGGGCGTGCCGTAGGCGCCCATCGTGCCCAGCTTGACCAGGTGGATCCGCGGGTCGATCTCGGCGATCGCGTACAGCAGGGTGAGCGTGCCGAGCACGTTGTTCGACTGGGTGTAGATCGCGTGGCCGCGGTCGATCATCGAGTAGGGCGCGGCGCGCTGTTCGGCGTAGTGCACCACGGCGTCCGGCCGGAACTCACCGATCACCCGGTACGTGAAAACCGGGTCACACAGGTCGCCCACGTAGCAGCCGATCTGTTTGCCGGTGAGCTCCTTCCACGCCGCGATCCGGACGCGCAGCGGCTCGATCGGGACCAGGCTCTCCACGCCGAGTTCGTCGTCGTAGTGCCGGCGCGCGAAGTTGTCGGCGACCGCCACCTCGTGGCCGTGCTCTGACAGGTGGAGCGCCGTCGGCCAGCCCAGGTACCCGTCTCCGCCAAGCACCAGGATCCTCATCCGCCATCTCCTCCCCTGGGTGACAACCGTCAGCGTGCCCTCTCACCGTACGCGACACCGGAGCGACCGGAGCGACAGGCCGTTGAGTCGCCGGGTCTCCCACCACCACCCTTGTTCAGCGGGTAACGTTCTACTGGTACGCGTGACCGAAGCATCCTCGGGAATGCCGGGGCGGGTTTCCCGGTATGTCCGGGGGTATGTCAAAGGGGCCTGGCGGTTTACGTGCTGCTCACGTGACCTATCGGCTGTCCCTAACATGAGGAACTCCATGGCACTCATGCAGAATCGGCTCACAGCAGCGGCGATCGGGAAGCTCCGCTCCAAGGTAGGCGTGCGCTTCACGCGGTTCGTGGTTGTCGCCGCCACCGCGCTGTGCGCGACCGAGATCGCGCTGACGCTGTGCAACGGCGTGTTCCACATGACGGCGACGCCGGCCGCGCTGATCAGCTGGTTCGTGGGCGCGGTGGTCAGCTACGTGCTGAGCCGCTGGGCGTGGGAGCGCAAGGGCAGGCCCGATGTGCTCAGGGAGACCGTCCCGTTCTGGGTGATCTCCGCCATGGTGATCGTGATCTTGACGCTGGCCACGAAGTTCGCCTATCACTCGGCGTCGTGGATGGGCCTGCACGGTGCCAAGCACGTCTTGTGGGTCGACTTCGTCTGGCTGGTGGCGAACTTCTTCACGTTCCTGCTGCGGTTCGTCATCTTCCACTACGTGCTGTTCGCCGAGCGCACCACGGCCGCCAGGGCGGCCGCCACCGGCCCGGACGCCGTGCCCCCTGGCACCCGCACGGCGCCGCGCGCGGCCGAGGCCCCGCATGCCGCCGCCTTCACTGCCGAGGCCCTGCGCGCCGCCGAGATCCCGGCCGCCGATTCCGCCAGCGAGTCCGCGAGGCGCGACCTCGCGAAGCGGGTCACGCCCGCCACGCGTTCCAGCGCCCCGCAGCCGACCATCGACTAGCGCTGCTGCCGGCTAGCGCTGCTGCCGGCTAGCGCTGCTGCCGGCTAGCGCTGCCGCCGGCTAGCGCTGCCGCGAGCGGCGGCGCCGCTCCCGCCACCAGGTGCCGAGGACGACGCGGGTGAACCTGGTGCCGTAGAACAGGTTGTTCACGCCGGGGATGTGCAGGTTGTAGAGCGGGTTGTGGCCTTTCTTGCTCTCGCCAACCTTGCGCTTGTGGATCGTGGCGGCCACCTCGAGCACCCGGTAGCCGTGCGTGATGACGCCGATCAGCAGCTCGGAGGCCTGGTATTGCGGCTGCTCGAGCTGGACGGCCCCGGTCACCTCGGCGCGCATGGCGCGCAGGCCGAAGGTCGTGTCGCTGATCCGCTGCCCGGTGAGCAGGCTGACCAGGGAGGCGAAGAACCGGACGCCTGCCCGGCGGATCGGGTCTTTGGTCTCCTCGCTGCCCATCCGGCGCGACCCGGTGACGAAGTCGGCTTTCCCCTCGACGACCGGGGTCAGCAGCGACTCGATCTCCAGCGGGTTGTACTGGCCGTCGGCGTCGGTGGTGACGATGTACTCGGCGCCGCCCTCGCGGGCGATCCGGTAGCCGAGCCGCAGCGCGGCGCCCTGACCGCGGTTGACGGGCACGTCGCAGACCATGGCGCCGGCCGCGTCGGCTTCCTTGGCGGTGGCGTCGGCGCAGCCGTCCGCGACCACGATCACTTCGGCGGCCATCCCGCAGACCGTCCTTGGCAGCGTCTCCACGACCGGGCCGACGGCGCCTTCCTCGTTGTAGGCGGCGATCACCAGTGCGACCGGCGGGAGCTTCGCGGCACGTTCCCCATAGGTGTCGGCAAGCGTCCGCATCGCGTCGGCGTCGATCGCCGCGTCTGTCGGGTTGGAATAGAACATGCTCATTGCCTCTGTCCCATGGTCCAGGTCGTACCGGTCGGTTGCTTGCGGGAGACTACCCCGCCCGGCTGGTAATTAGCTGAAGATGACCATCCGGAGGGCCGAGGCCCCTTGCACACTTGTCCGCGCGCCCGCCAGTGTAACGGCCTTCTGTTACAAGTGATGACAATGCGTGTCGGCTCGCCGACACGCCGGCGTCCTGATAGTTGTCTCGGCGGACCTGGGGTGGTTGTGTCGCAGTCATGGTGGTCGATGATCCCGTGCTCGCCGAGTCGTACCGCGTGCTGCGGTCCCGCCTCGACCTGAGCGGGCTGCCGCCGCTCACCCGCGCGGTCACAGAAGCGGTGCTGTGCGCTACCGCGGACTTCGACTACGTCACCGACCTGGCATGCGACGAGGCCATCCTGGCCGCCGGGGTGCGGGCCATCGCGGCCGGGGTGCCGGTCGTGGCCGACACGCCGGCGGTGGCCGCCGGGATCACCGGCCACCCGGTGATCTGCAAGGCCGGCGAGCCGCTGGCCGTCCGGCTGGCCAGGACGACCGGCATCACGGTGCCGGCGGCCGGGGTCCGGCTGGGTTTCGGCGAGGCCGGGCCCGGCTCGGTCTGGGTGGTCGGCGACGCGCCGGACGCGCTCGCGGAGATCCTCCGCCGGGTGGTCGAGCCGGCGCTGGTGATCGGCGTGCCGGCCGGGTTCGCCGGCGCGGCGGACGCGAAGGACCAGTTGCGGGCCAGTGGCGTCCCCGCGCTGACCAACAAGTCCGAGAAGGGCGGCCCGGTGGTGGCGGCCGCGGCCTGCTGCGCCCTGCTGCGGGCGGCCCGGGGCGAGCCCGGGCCATAGCCGCCCAGACCTTGGGGTACGTTCGGTCCGTGACGGGACGACAGGATGAGGCGTACCTGCTCGGCCTGCGGCTGCGCGGCCGGCGCGTGGTCGTGATCGGCGGCGGCGCGGTGGCGGCGCGCCGCGTGCCGCGGCTGCTCGCGGCCGGCGCGGACGTGCTGCTCATCTCGCCGGAAGCCACGCCCGCGCTGGCGGAACTGGCCGCCGCCGGCCGCATCGACTGGCACCAACGCGAGTATCGAAGCGGCGACTGCGACGGCGCCTGGCTGGTCTGCGCCTGCGCCGGCCCGCCGCAGGTGAACGCGAAAGCCGCCGAAGAGGCGGAAAGCAACCGCGTCTGGTGCGCCAGAGCCGACGACGCCAGCGAGTCGACGGCCTGGACGCCCGCCACCGGCACCGCCACCGACATCAGCGTCGGGGTGCTGAGCGGCGACCCGCGGCGCAGCGCGGCGATCCGCGACGCGATCACGACCGGGTTGCAGTCCGGCGCGATCGCCGCCAGGCACTACCGGCGGCGCGCCAGCGGGGTGGCGCTGGTCGGCGGCGGCCCCGGCGACCCCGGGCTGATCACCGTCAAAGGCCGGCAGGTGCTTGCCGAGGCCGACGTGGTGGTCACCGACCGGCTGGCGCCCCGCGAACTGCTCGCGGAACTTCCCCCGGACGTCACGGTCATCGACGCGGGCAAGGTCCCGTACAAAAGGGCCATGACCCAGGATGAGATCAACGACGCGCTCGTCAGCAACGCCAGGCAAGGGCGCTTCGTGGTGCGGCTGAAGGGCGGCGACCCGTTCGTGTTCGGCCGTGGCGGCGAGGAGATGCTGGCCTGCCTGCGGGCCGGCGTGCCGGTGACGGTGGTCCCCGGGGTCAGCAGCGCGGTCGGGGTGCCGACCGGCGCTGGCCTTCCGGTGACCCACCGGGGCGTCGCGCAGGACTTTCACGTGATATCCGTGCACGTGCCGCCCGGTGACCAGCGGTCGACGGTGGACTGGGCCGCGCTAGCCAAAACCGACGGGACACTGGTGTTGCTGATGGCCCTGGAACGCCTGGGAGCCGTGGCCCGGGCGCTCATCCGGTACGGGCGGCCGGCCAACTACCCTGTTTCGGTAATCGCGGACGGTACCATGCCCACGCAGCGCACAATTTACTCGACGCTTGAGCAAGTCGAAAGGCATGTCGCGGACGAAGAGATACGGCCTCCGGCCGTGGTGGTTATCGGCGGCGTCGTAACCATCGCGGCCGAACTCGCCAGCCTCGCGCGGCGGCTAGCCGGCCAGGGCCAGGCCACGGCCGTCTAACCGGCCCGGCCCAGGCCACCAGGGGGCCACCAGGCCACCAGGCCGCCGGCTAGCGCGCGCAGGGCGGCGCCGCTTCGCCAGTACCCCCGCTGGCGGAGGACAATTTAACGAGCATAAAACCAGGCAGGGCCATGGAAGGAAAGGGCGAGACGGCGGCGCAGTCGCCGCCGCCTGGGAAAGCGCGGCGCACATCCAACGCACTGCAGGCAGAACAACAGGCACACCAGGCAGAGCAGCCACAACAGCCGGATCGGCCAAACAAGGCGGGTGCCACGGATATTGTCAATTCCGTGGCGGCGCCGGACGACGGAATGGACAAAAACCACGTGCCCGGTGAGGAATTGGTGCCGCGCGGTGGTGGCGAAAACGCGCGGAGCGGGAATCAGCCAGGCGTGACCGGTTCCTGGCAGCAACCGCGGGTCCGGCTGGACGCGCGGCTGCTCGAGGCTACCCTGCTGAACCTGAGGAAACGGCTCGCCGCCATCCCGCTGGTCTACGACCTCCCCGGCGCGGACGAGGTATCCCAGGAGCGGGCCAAGCTGCTCAGCCAGATCGACGACTACCTGCTGCCACGAGTCCGCCAGAGCGCGGCGCCCATCCTGGTCGCGCTCGTCGGCTCCACGGGTGCCGGCAAGTCCACGCTGGTGAACAGCATCGTCGGCACTCAGGTGAGCCTGACCGGCGTCCGGAGGCCGACGACCAACTCGCCGGTGCTCGCCTGTCACCCGGACGACATCGGCTGGTTCGCGGAGAACATGTTCCTGCCCACGCTGCCGCGCGTCCGCCAGGAGGGGCTGGCCAGGCCGGGCCGCGACGGGCTGCTCGTGCTCGCCTCCAGCGAGGGCATGACCAAGGGCGTCGCCCTGCTCGACACCCCGGACATCGACTCCGTGGTACGGGAGCACTACGACTTCGCCTACCAGTTCCTCGACGCGTCCGACCTATGGCTGTTCATGACCAGCGCCAGCAGGTACGCGGACGCGCCGGTGTGGGAGATCCTCCAGCACGCGAGGGAGCGCGGCGCCGCCCTGGGCGTCATCTTGTCCCGTGTGCCGCCGAGCCACCGCGATGAGCTCGTCGCCCACTTCGGCGCCATGCTCGACGCCAACGGCATCGCGCCGGACAACCGGTTCGTGATTCCGGAGACCGGCATCGTGGACGGCATGCTTCCCGCCGACGTGCTGCAGCCGGTCAAGGACTGGCTCACCGAGACCGCGCAGCACGCCGACCGGAGGGTCGCGGTGCTCACCCAGACGATGGCCGGCGTCCTCGACACCTTCCGGTTCCGGGTCCCGCGGCTCGCCGCCCACGTGGACGCCCAGGTGAGCCTGCGCGCACGGCTTCGCTACGAGGCGGAGGCCGCCTACGCGATCGCGCTGAAGGAGTTCGACGAGGCCGCGCGGAACGGCCGGCTGCTGCGCGGCGAGGTGCTCGCCCGCTGGCAGGACTACGCGGCGAGCGGCGAGCTCGGCGCCGGGCTGCGCGCCAAGCGGGCCCGCAGCGGGAAGCGGGCGCGCAAGGGCTCGGGCACCTCGCGGCCCGCGGCGCTCGACACGGCGCTGCGGGCGGCGCTGCAGGCGCTCGTCATCTCGGTCGCGGACCGCGCCGCCGAACAGGTGACCCGCGCCTGGCGGGCCGACCCGGCGGCCGCCGTGCTGCTGGCCGCGGAGGAAGCGAGCAGGACCAGGGACGAGAACGCCCGGCGGGAATTCGAGTCGGCCTTCGGACCCGCCGAGTCCGGCCAGGCGGCCAAGGAGCCCTCCCTTGACCGTTCCGCGCCCGATCTGCCACTGCGTGTCACCAGGGCGGTGAGCGCATGGCAAGATCAGCTCATGCGGCTCACGCAAGCAGAAAACGCGTCAAAACGGGCCGGCGGCCCCGCCGACAACGAGCTACTCAGCCTCGTCACGCTGGTGGCCATGCTCGGCGAGCCGGCCGCCGCGGCGGGCGCCCGTAGCAGCGCGCCCGGCGCGCCCAACCCGGCCGACGCCCCAGACGTGGCAGCCGACATCGGCACCGTGCCCAGGCAGCTGCTGACGTCCGCCTTGGGCGCCGCCCGGGCCGGCGCGCTGATCGGCCAGGTCCGGCAGGATCTCGCCGGCCGGGTGCGGCTGCTGCTCGACGAGGAGCTGCTGCGCTTCGTCGAGGTCCTCGACCAGGCCGGCCAGGTCGACCCGGTCGCAGCCGTCCGGCTGTACCAGGCCGAGTACTCGCTCGAGGCGGTCCGGTGACCGTGTTGCCCTGGGGCGGCCCGCAGCAGGTTGCCGAACAGAACCTCGCGCAGCGACTCGACGCGCTCGCCGAGCTTGTCAAGATCGGCCGGAACCACGAAGACCGCAGCGACCCGGCCGGGTTCAGCACGCCGCTGCTCGACGACTCCGAAGCGCTGCTGAGGCGGGCCGGGGAGCGGCTGCGGCTGAGCGGCAACCACACCGTGGCCGCGCTCGCCGGCGGGACGGGCAGCGGGAAGTCCACGCTGTTCAACGCGCTGGCCGGGGCGACCTTCTCACAGCCGGGCGTCACCCGGCCGACCACGCGGCACGTGCACGCGTGCGTGTGGGGGATGCAGGGCGCCGCCCCGCTGCTCGACTGGCTGGGCGTGCAGCGCCGCCACCGGTACGCGCGGGCGAGCGCGCTCGATTCCGGCGAGTCCGCCCTCGACGGCCTGCTGCTGCTCGACCTGCCCGACCACGACTCCGTCGTGTCCGCGTCGATGGCCGCGGTGGACCGGCTGAGCAAGCTGGCCGACATGCTGATCTGGGTGCTCGACCCGCAGAAATACGCGGACGCCGCGGTGCACAACCGCTACCTGATCCCGCAGGCGGGGCACGCCGGCGTGTTCACCGTGGTGCTCAACCAGATCGACCTGCTCCCCGCGGATCAGGTCAAGGACTGCGAGAACGACCTGCGCCGGCTGCTCGACTCGGAGGGCCTGACCGACACGCCGCTGCTGCCGGTGTCCGCGCGCACCGGCGCGGGCCTGGACGACCTGCGCGTCCTGCTCGCCGAGACGGTGACCGCGAACCGCGCGGCCAGCGACCGGATCGCGGCGGACATCGACTCGGTGATCGGCGGTTTCGCGATCCACGCCGGCCGGCAGGTCGCGCCGGACGCGGCGATCGCGGGCCTGACCGGGCCGCTCGGGGCGCTCGGCCCGGCCGGCCGCCAGCTATCCGCCCCCGTGCCAGAAGACCCGGCGTCCGACGCCAGGCCGCCCTGGGAGCTGTCCGACGACGAGCAGCCGGAGATTCCGCCGAGCAAGCCGCCGTGGGAAGACGCCGCACCGGACGGCGAAGCGCGCGACGCGACCGACCCGGTGGCCACCGTCCCCGCGGGCCCGGCCAGCGACCTCACCGAGGCGCTCGCCGCCGCGGCCGGGCTGACCGCGGTGGCGGAGTCGGCGGCGGGCGCCCGCGAGGCGCTGGCGGCCCGGTTCACCGGCTGGCCGCTGGCCATGCTGGCGCGCCGCAGGCGCGACCCGCTCCGCGGGCTGCGCGGCGGCATGCCCCAGGCTGCCCGCGCCGGTCGCGCCGTCCCCGCGCCCCTCGCGGGCCAGTCCGAGGTCGATAACGCCATCACGGCGTTCGCCGACGCGGTGGGCGACGGGCTGCCCGAGCCGTGGGCCACGTCCTTGCGCGACGCGGCCAGGGTCAACGCCGGCCTGCTGCCGCGGGCGCTCGCCGACGCGGTCCGCCGTGCGGTCCCCGGCAGGTCCGCGGTGCCCGCGTGGTGGCGGCTGATCACCGCCTGGCAGTGGCTGCTGACGGTGCTCGCGGCGGGCGGCGTTGTCTGGGCCGTGGTGATCGCCGTCGCGCACGGCGGGCGGGAAAGGTCGACGCTGCTCGGCGACGTGTCGCTGATCCCGTGGCTGCTGCTCATGGCGGCGGCGATGCTGCTGCTCGGCTTCCTGACCGCCGCCGGCAGCCAGAACGTCTCCGTGCTCGCCGCCGAGCGCGAGCGGCAGCGCGCGGAGCAGGCGATGCGCGAGCAGGTGGCCGCCGCGGCGCGCGACCTGGTGCTGGTGCCCGTCGGCCAGGAGATCGCGCAGTACGAGCGGTTCAGGAAAGAACTGGCGGTGGCGGCGGGTCCGCGCGGAGCCTGACCGTCCGCGCCGGCCGCTGTCCCGATTCATGCCGAACGGGCCCGCGGTGACTCACGGGCCCGTTCGGGAAAATCCTCTCGGAGCTACTTGTACAGAGTCGCTGAGCCGTCGGGGTTGATGATCTCCATGGCGGCCAGGACCTGGCTGATGTTCTCGTAGTTGGACGGGTTCCTGTCCCACACGATGCCCAGCGTGTTGATGTCCAGATGCTGGAGCTTCTGCATGATCGTGGTCTCGTCCAGGTTGCCCGCTTGTTTGATCGCCCAGTCGATCTCGAGCCCGGCGTCCCAGCCTTCCTGGCTGTTGTCGATCGCGTTCTGGTTGCCGAGCCCGGCCGCCTGCATGCCGGTCATGTACTGCTGAAGCCCGGCCGCGGTCGCCTGTTCCTGCGCCCCGGTGCCCTGCTGAGCGGCGGTCAGCCAGTCCTGCATGGAGCCGAGCACGTAGATGTTCTTCATCACCGACGCGCCGCCGGCCGCCGCGATGAAGCTGGGCAGCTCGCACGCGGAGCATTCGCTGATCGGGATCGTCGGGCTCTGCGCGCGGATCGCGCGGATCGCGGTGATCGAGTCGGTCCCCGGCACCAGGCCGAACAGGATGATCTGCGGCTTGGCGGCGAGCATTGCGAGCACCTGCGGGGTGACGTCGGTGGCGCCCACCTGGTCGATCTGGGTGGAGACGAGCTGGAAGCCGTACTGCTTGGCGAGCGTCTGCACCGTGCCCTGGTTGGCCAGGCAGACCGAGCCGCAGTTGTCCTCGAGCAGCGCGACCCGGGTGTAGTGCCGCGGCACGATCAGGTTCTGCACCGAGGCGAGCTGGTCCTCGTAGAAGACGTCGTAGAAGCCGGGGAAGCCCCACGAGTTCAGTTCGCTGGTCGGGTACCCGTTGGTCTGCCAGCCGGACGACAGGCTGATCAGGATCGTGTGGTTGGCGATCGCGATCGGCAGCGCCGACTCGGTGTCCGCGCCGGACTCCGGCCCGATGATGAACTGCGCGTGGTACGTCTGGATGCACTTGCGGGCGTCAAGCTCGGACTGCGCGGCGCTGGACTGGTTGTTCAGCGTCACGTAGCTGACCTTGTGGCCGAGGATGCCGCCGTGGGCGTCGACGTACTTGAAGTACGCCTGGGCGCCCCAGTTGTCCGTCTCGCCGATCTGGGCGTACGGGCCGGCCAGGGCTAGGTCGCCGCAGGCGACGATGGTGGAGTTGCTGCTGGCGGAGCTGCCGCCGCCTGAGCTGCACGCGGCGACTCCGCCGACTATCATCACCGCCGCCGTGGCTGCCGTCAGGGCGGCGAACGGGAAGCGTCTTCGGAACATGGTTTGCCAACCTCCTTCTTTTCTTTCACAGTCCGACGAGGAGTGAGTTCACAACCGGGGAGGCCCGGAAGTCGGTGGGGCCGCCGTCGAAGACGAGGCGGCCGCCGGAGAGCACGAAGATCCGCTGGCTGACCTGCGCGACCAGGTCCAGGTCGTGCTCGACGAGCAGCACGCAGGTGCGCTCGCCGAACGCGGTCAGCAGGTCCGCGAGGCGGCGCCGCTGCTCTTCGGACAGCCCGGAGGCCGGCTCGTCGAGCAGCAGCAGCCGCGGGCCGGGCGCGAGCGCCCGCGCGAGCTCGACCATCCGCTGGGTCTCCAGCGTCAGGCTGGAGACCTCGCGGTCTTGCAGGTGCCGCATGCCGAGGTCGTCGAGGGTCCGAGCGGCCTTGTCCCTGGCGTCGTCGAGCCTGCTGCGGGCCACGCGGGTGACGATGGACGCGTTGTGCGAGGCCAGGCAGGCGACCGCCACGTTGTCGAGGACGGTGCGGCCCATGATCAGGTGGACGGCCTGGAAGGTGCGGCTGATGCCCTGGTAGAAGCGCTCCTGCGGCGGCCGCCTCGTGATGTCGTTACCGTCCAGGATCACGCTGCCGCGAGACGGTGGCACGCTGCCGCCGATGACGTTGAGCAGGGTGGACTTGCCCGCTCCGTTCGGGCCGCAGAGGCCGAACAGGCCGCGTTCCGGAAGCTCGAGCGTGACGTCGTCGAGCACGGTGAGCCCGCCGTACTCCTTGCCGATGCTCCGGCACTCCAGCAGCGTCGCTCCGGACCCCGCGGCGCCGGCGCTGCCCGCCCGACCGTCCGCGCTGCCCGCCCGACCGGATGAATGTGACAGCGATCCGCCGATGACCGGCTGAATGTCACGTTCATCCGGCTCGGCAGCGCGCGCTCCTGGCTGCGTGCCCGCGCGGCGGCCGCGCAGCCAGGCGATCCCGGTGCTGACGATCCCCGCCAGGCCCTCCGGGTCCACCAGCAGCACCAGCGTGAGCAGCACGCCCTCGACGACCAGGATGTTCACGCTGACCCAGTTGCTGGCCCCCTGGAGGTACTGGATCACCAGCGCGCCGGCGACCGCGCCGATGATCGACCGCCGCCCGCCGATGAACAGCATGATCAGCAGCGCCAGCTCGGCGGTCGGGTCGACCAGCGTCTCCGGGACGAACTGCTGGGTGCCCGCGTACGCCGCGCCGCCGAGCGCGGCGAACATGCAGCCGAGCACGAACAGCTCCAGCTTGCGGCGCGGCGTGCGGACCCCCATCGCGGCGGCGGTGCGCTCGTCCACGCCGAGCACGAACAGCTCGAGGCCGACGTCGGACGTCAGGATCCGCGCGGCGAGGAACACCGCGATGGCCAGGAAGGCCACGACCACAATGCCGCCGCCGACCGCGATCTCACCGGAAGAAGCCGACGACGACGGCCACAGCGTCCCGGTGAGCGGCGCGCCGACGACGCCGCCGAGGTACCCGGCGGAGCTCACGTAGCCGGCCGCGATCAGCGGCAGCATCAGCGTGGCGACCGCGAGCGCGAGCCCGGAGGCGCGGGTGACCACCGAGCCGAGCAGCAGCGCCGCCAGGCCCGCGCCGACGAGCACGATGGGCGTCGCGACGAGCACTGGCATGGCGAAGTGCGTGTTCAGCATGGCGACGCCGTACGCGCCGACGCCCATGAACACCGACTGGCTGAACGCGATCTGCTGGCTGAACCCGATCTGCACGGCCATGCCGGCGGTGACGATCGCGTAGCAGGCGGCGAGCACGAACACCGACCCGGTGTACTGCTGCCCGTAGACGAGCACGATCACGACGCCGACCACGACGACGACCGCCGCCGACGTCAGCGACCGGGGGGACCGTGCGAGCAATCCGTTCATCAGCTGCTCACCGCCGATTCGAAGCCGAGCCCGCGCGGCCAGGCCAGCACCAGCGCGGCGAGGATCGCGTACAGCACCGTGTCGCCGTATTCGGCGCTGACGTAGCCGCCGAGCAGCGCCTCGAGCACGCCGATGAACAGCCCGGCGAGCAGCGCCCGGCCGGGTTTGCGGAACCCGCCGTACGCGGCGGCGAGGAACCCGGTCAGGCTGATCGTCGCGCCGGACAGGTACGTGTAGCCGGTGATCGGCGACTCCACGATCCCGAACACGGCGGCGATCACCGCCGTGCCTATGAAGATCAGCCGCCGGTACCGCCGGGTGTCGATGCCGGCGATCCGCGCCCCGATGGGGTTCTCGCCCGAGGCTTCCAGCGCCTTCCCGCCGAGCGTGTACCTGATGTACACCCAGAAGGCCCCGCCGACGATCAGCGCGCACAAGAGCACCAGCAGGCCCGCCCGCTCGAAGTGCAGGCTGCCCCAGGTCAGCGAGGCGCCGTTCCACAGCGCGGGCGCCGCGTGCACGTCGGTGCCGAACAGCATCTTCGCCACCCCGTCAATGAAGAACGACAGCGCGAACGTGAAGAAGAAGGTGACGACGATGCCCTCCATGCGCCGCGGGCCGTCCTGCGCGATCCGCAGCACCACCTGGTCGTAGGCGTACGCGAACACGGCGACGACGGCCAGCGTCGTGATGATCGCGGCGGGCAGCGGCAGCCCCTTGACCCGGTACAGGTTGTCGACGCCGAGCGCGCCGACCATCGCGAAGTCGCCGACGGCGAGGTTGAGGATGTTGGACACCCGGTACCAGACCGAGACGCACACGGCGAACACGGCGTAGATCGAGCCGGTCACGATGCCGGCGATGACGAGGTTGCCGAACTTCATGCCGCACCCGCCACGCCGTTGCGCACTTCGACCCGCCGGTTGCACAAGGTCAGCGCCCGCTTGGGCGCCTCCTCCACGACGATGAGCGTGGTTCCCGCCTCGTGGATGCGGGCCAGCGCGTCGTACACCCGTTTGGCGACCGCCTCGGCGAGCCCGAGGCATGGCTCGTCGACCGCGAGGATCTTTGGGTCGGCGGCCAGCCCGCGGGCGATGGCGACCATCTGCTGCTGTCCGCCGGAGAGGGTGCCGGCCGCCTGCTTGAGGTGCGGCTTGAGTTCGGGGAAGAGATCAAGAGCTCGTCCGAACGGACCGGAGCGTCTCGCCTTCCCGATGCTCCTCGTCCAGCAGTAGCAGCCGAGGATGATGTTGTCCGCCGCGGACAGGTCCGGGTAGAGCTGGCGGCGTTCCGGCACCAGGGTGAGGCCGTGCCTGGCGGCCCACCGGACGTCGCCGTTCGGGGCTTGGGTGCCGAAGATCTCCACCGCGCCGCGGCGGCGCACCATCCCGGTGACGCCCATCAGGATCGAGGACTTGCCGTTCCCGTTCGGCCCGGTGATCGCGCAGGCGTCCCCCTCCGCGACGCGGAACGTCGCATCGTGCACCGCCACCACGTTCCCGTACGACACCGACAGGCCGCTGACCGCCAGCGCGACTCTGCCGGCCCCGTCGTCGCTGGCGGCGCTCGCCGCGCTCGCGGCGCTGGCGGCGCTCATGGCGCCGTCTCCTTCGGCCGCAGCACCGCGCCCTCGGGCAGCGGCCGGACCAGCCGCTGGTAGACCGACAGCCAGCCGACCTCCGCTGTCGGCGGCCGGGCTCCGAGGGCCGCCTTCCGCCGGGCCAGCTCCCCGGCCGGGACGTCCAGGTCGGCGGTCCGGCCGGGGACGTCGATCCTGATGGTGTCGCCGTCCTCGACCAGGGCGAGCGGGCCGCCCTTCGCCGCCTCCGGGGACACCTCGCCGACCACGATGCCCTTGTTGACAAGCCCGGACAGCTGCCCGTCGGTGACGACCGCGACCTGGCCGGTCAGCCCGGCGCCGTCGAGCGCGAACACCAGCTGGGAGGCCATGCCCATGCCGGGGGAGCCGGTGACCCCCTGCCCGCGCAGCACCACGACATGCCCGGGGTGCACTTTGCCCGTCCGCACCCCGTCGAGTGACTCGAGCGGCGACTCGAAGACGACGGCCGGGCCGGCGAACTCGAGCTGCCGGTCGTCGGCGACCGCCAGCTTGACGATGCCGCCGTCCGGGCACAGGCTGCCGCGGATCAGCACGATCGTGGGCCGCCGCCCGAGGGCGCGCTCCGGTGGCCGGATGACGCCGGTGTCCGCGACGGTGACCCCCGCCAGGTTCTCCGCGACGGTGCGGCCCGTGACCGTGCGGGCGCTCCCGTCGAGCAGCGGCTCGAGCTGCTTCATCAGCGCCCGGGTGCCGCCCGCGTCCTCGAACTCCTCGATCGGGGTCTCGCCGTTCGGCCTGATGGCGGTCAGCAGCGGCACCTCGTCGGCGAGGGTCTCAAACAGCCGGTACACGTCGGCGTCCGCCTCGGCCTCGGCGGCGACCGCCTGCAGGTGCTTGACGGAGTTGATGGAGCCGCTGGCCGACAGGATGGTCTTGACCGCGTTGGCGAACGCCGCCGGGGTCATGATGTCGCGCGGCTTCAGGTCCTCGGCGACCAGGTCGACGATGCGCGCGCCAGCCAGGTCGACGGCCCGCCACATCGGCTCGCTGTTCGCGCGCACCGGGGTCGAACCCGGCAGCGCCATGCCGAGCGCCTCGCAGGC
>Ga0187812_1000183_pt1 | contig 23106 bp, 38 predicted proteins | sample NC_S_2_FD_130582 | JGI IMG/M metagenome (GOLD analysis project Ga0187812, IMG submission 130582) | Wetland sediment microbial communities from Neuse River Estuary, North Carolina, USA - ASW-S_2 | ecosystem: Environmental > Aquatic > Freshwater > Wetlands > Sediment | place: USA: North Carolina...
GAACAGAGCATGGGAGTTGATTGGGGTATATTATGAAGCATTTGTAGTACGAGAGTTTCTTGATCTAAAATCATCGTTTACTGCATTTGCAGGTGGAATGCCGATTAATCGTGAACGAAGATATTTTATAAAAGATGGCAAAGTACTTTGCCGACATCCTTATTGGCCCGAGACCGCATTTAATCGTCATCCCGCTCGCATGGCTAATGATGATGAATGGAAGCAAAAGTTGGAAGAATTAAATACAGGTTTTCCAGAGATACTGGATGATTATGCAATTAAGGTTAGCAATGCAATAGAAGGATATTGGTCAGTAGATTTTGCACAGGCTAACAATGATGTTTGGTATTTGCTTGATATGGCCCTTGGATATAACTCATATCATTGGCCGAATTGTGATAAAAGAATTTAGGGGGTATGGCAGACGTTGGCTTTGCACCCGCCTTTTAAGCGGTGACATAACGTAGGTTCGATTCCTACTGCCCCCACCAATTTTATGATAAAGCATGGTGTAGCTCCTTTTTTAGAATGTAGCAGTAAAGGAGACAAGAGATTTTCTGCCTTTTATGCTTTCGTAAATGGCAAAAGTATTGAAGTTCAATATCAAGCTGCTAAGGTGTTTGCCAATGGTAGCACTGGATTAACATGGAAACAAGCAAAAGGAAAACAAGCTGTTAATCAAAAAGAAATAGCAATATTATACTCTAGTTTATGGGATCAGTACATTGCTGAACATCCAGAGCTTTTAAAGATTTTGAAACAAGCATCAGGTCTTTCAGATATGTTTGGGCAAGAAGGGCATGTATGCCAAGCCACTGAATTGTGGCGTATTAGAAATATGGGGTTATCTTACTAACAGGCAGGTGGTCTGACTTTCAATCAGAAGGTGCGGGTTCGATTCCCGCTAACCCTACCAAATTTGGCGGTCATTTACGCGAAATGATAGCATTGGGCTGGTTTCAAGCGAAAGCACGACCATAGGATGCTACCCGCCAAAATTTATGGCCCTATCGTCTAAAAGGAAGGATGCCTGACTCTCTATCAGGTGGTGTCGGCTCAAATCCGGCTAGGGCTACCAAAGTTTATGATAAAAGTAATGTCTGATCTTGGAACATATCGTGAATTTGATACAATGGCAGACTTTGTTAAAGAGATATTAGCAGGATGGTCTGTTAATAAATTAAACGGCGATTTAACATTAGATTTCGATGATGGATCAACAATTAAAATATGATCTGGTTTGTCATTATCTGCAAAATAATGATGTTGCTTTGTATTTATTATTGTGTTAGAATGTTCTGGATGTAGCGGGTTGGTCTAATTGGCTAAGGCACTTGGCTTTGAACCAAGATGATGTAGGTTCGACTCCTACACCCGCCGCCAAGTTTATGATGAAAAGGAAAAAGATAAAAGTTAGTGATATAGAGCTAGAAGCCAATGAATTAGGCTATAAACTGTCACTTGAACCTAAATTCAAATATGCTTGGATTTATGGAGTGCCAAGAGGGGGAATACCGGCTGCTTTTGCTCTATCAGCTAATATGAATCATTATGGATGTAGAACAGTATTGGTCGATTCTCCTCAAATAGCTGATATAATAGTAGACGAATTGATAGATAGCGGTAAGACCAAAGAAGAGTTTGAAAAGAAATTTCCCGAAATTCCGTTTTATGCGCTGTTTACAAAGACGGCAAAGGAAAAAGAAAATAAAGTTTGGTACGTTTTTCCTTGGGAAGAAAAGTAATGCTCTGTTAGTTTAACGGTAGAACGGTAGTCTTACAAACTACTCGCGGGGGTTCGACTCCCTCACGGAGCACCATTTAAGGAGACATATGTCTTTCAATGATGTTGTTACATTAGTAAAGTCTGTAAGTGTTAAGGAAGTACTTGCAATTTATGCAGTTGTTAAGGTATACTTTGCTACTGCTCGTGCTTGGGCGGCTAAGGAAGCTGCAAAGGCTGAAGCTGAGGCATATGTTTTAGCTCATAAGGCTGAAGCTGATGCTAAGTCCGCAGAAGTCAAAGTAAAGTCTTTCCTTGAATACTTGTGGTCTGAGATCAAGGCAGGTCTTTAAGAGTTTGGGAACGTAGCTTAATGTAGAGCATCATCCTGTCACGATGAAAGGTGCGGGTTCATATCCCGTCGTTCTCGCCAAGCGAATGTGGTATAATGGTTGTGCCGTGGCCTTCCAAGCCGCAGATACGGGTTCGATTCCCGTCATTCGCTCCAAAGATTGATGGTCTCTGTGTAGGGATATCCAAAAGCGAAGTGATATTTTCACGCCATCGAATTTTTGTAAGAAAATAAAAATCCGGGTTTGGCTGCGCCCCGCATAATCGTACATGTTACCGATTTGTATGGGAAAAGCAGCCTTTTCTTACAAATTAGTCGGATTAGTTCAGTGATAGAACGGCTGATTCGTAACCAGCAAACGACGGTTTGATTCCGTCATTCGGCTCCATATTGTCAAGGTAGCTCAACAGGGAGAGCACCTTCTTGGTAAGAAGGAAGATACAGATTCGATTTCTGTCCTTGGCTCCATTTTGCGGGGATCGAGCAACTGCGGCTCACTTGTCTCATAAGCAAGACGGTTGTACTTGGTGCGACTCCAAGCTCCGCTACCAATGGCTCTGTAGTTCAACGGTAGAATGGGTGTCTCATAAGCACTAGACGTTAGGTTCGACTCCTACCAGAGCTACCAATCTTCAGACTCACTATCTGTGGGTCTTTTTCCCTTTAGGAGAATAACATGCCTTGTGGCACAATCCGCACAGACTTAAATAAAACTGGAATAAATTACAGACACGGCAATCCCGTACCACCTGCAAGCTCTAGCGATAACAGCAACCCTATTCCTCCAAAGGATGCTAGTCATAATTCTAACCCTATACCGGCTGCTGATGCTTCGTTTGATAGTAATCCGGTGAGTTGGTCTCCAAGTCCAACTCATTTTGGAAATAGTATAAATTCAGGTAATTAATATGACAGAAAACATGCCCAAAGCTACTAGGATGAAACAGCCTACTGGTACAACTAATGCACCTGATCGAATCTATGATTTTGGACCTGTACCCAAGGCTATTCAATTTCATGAAGGTATGGAAGATGTTAATCATAGACCTTCAAATGTTTTAGCTTATGGTCCTAGAATGACTAAAGAACACGCTGCTCGCTTTGGTGTCTATGGTCCAGCAAAAGAAATTCTTGGTGGTATTCATCCTTACGAAGAAACTCAATATGGTCACGATCCTGAAGAGGAACCTGAAGAAGTTGAAGAGACTAAAATAGAAAGTGAAGAACACGTCATTGTTCAATATTTAATTAACATCATAAATAAACTAGTTGATATACTAGCTGGAAGGTAACATGGCTCTAAAAAACCCACAAGTAGTAGCATTTAAATATACAGCTATAACTGATTTAGATGGCGTAAATGTTGCTGATGTTAAATCTTTACCTAACAATATTGGAGCATTAGAAGTAGCTATAGTCGATTCTAGTGGTAATCAAGTATCTAACTTTGGTGGTACAGGAGGAAATGCTGCCGCTGGACCTACAGGTTCTCCTGTCCCAGCAAATGCAGATTATATAGGATTTAATGTTGGAGGTAATTTAGTCGGAGTTTCAGCATCTAATCCTTTACCAATTACCGGAACTATATCAGCAGCATCTGATCTTGTAGATACAGCTAATAGCACTGTTTCTCCGCTTGGTGCTGGTAGCACTTTTACAGGCTCATATGTTTCAACACTTGGCTATTCATCCTTGACAGTAATGATAAGTACCGATCAGTTAGGTACTTTATCTATAGTCTGGTCTAACGATGGTGTTAATGGTGCGCTTCAAGAGCAGTATAATTATAATATAAATGATATTGATGCTGGAAATGGAATTGGATTTTCGTTCTCAATCAAAGCAAAGTACTATGAATTGTCCTTTACAAATACTGCTGTTGCTCCTGAAACGTATCTTCGCCTTCAGTCTATTTTGAAAGTAGCATCTCAAAATGCTAGAGTCGCACTTGCTGGATTAGTGTCAGTTGGTGCTATTGGTGATCCTGTAACTACAGACGTTTGCGTTTCACCGGCTGGAGAGCTTTATGTAAGTGGTCAAAGAGTTCATGGAATAGCAATTTCTAGCCCTCCTTCTTTTTTGGAAGTTGGAGGATGGGATGGAAGCGATGGATTTGTTATTCCTATGGCATCAGGTGGAACGTCAATTATTGTCAGTGGTAATGTGGGGATCACTGGAACTGTGGGCGTGACACAATCTACTTCTCCGTGGATTACGAGTGATAATCATTTTTCTAAAAATCTAAATCAAGATGGTTCTGGTAATGTTGGAGTTAATGTAGAAAATTCTGTAGCTATTACTGGTACAGTAGGAATTAGCGGTTCTGTTGCAGTTACACAAAGTACATCTCCTTGGGTAATATCTGGAACTGTAAATCAAGGTAATTCTGGCTCAAATGCTCAGGCTTGGTGGGAGCAAATTGGGGATACAGTTAATGGCCCCGTAGCTGTTAAGCCAGCTATTAATACAACCGCTTATCCTCCAGTATTTACTACAGCAGGTGCAACTAATGCTGATCCGGCACTAGTTACTTCATTATCCCCTAATAGTGGTATTCCAGCAATTATACAAAAAACCAGCGGCACAGGTTCTGGATCACAGTCAAGTCTTTCTACTAGTAATTTTACTAATCCAGTTAAAGCTGGAAATTCAATTGTTGTAGTAGTTGGGGCTGGCGGTGCTGGTACACCAACGGTTACTGATACACTTGGGAATTCTTATGCATTAGCAGTACAATTTCCTACTGGTGGATTTCAGGTATCTATTTGGTATGCTACTAATATTATAGGAGGAGTTAACGCAGTCACGGTTGCGCCTTCTGTTGGATCAACATCTTTAGCTCTTGCTGCTTATGAAGTTTCTGGCATCATAGGAGTGGGCGGACAAACTAACAGTGTCTTAAATGGCTCAGTACCTAATCAAAACGGATCATTAGGGGATTCAACAGCAAATTCTTCTAGTGGTAGTACTAGTATTTCATCTACTAACTTGCCTGTTACATCATTTCCTAATGAAATAGCGTTTGGAGGTATTTCTATTGGTACGGCAGCACAAACTCCTACTAATTATGCCCCTTGGAGTAAAGATTTTACTCTTAATATTGGTGGCTCTCCTTCTGGCTTATTTTCTTTATCTTCGTTTTCACAGCCTCTAGGAGCAAGTGGAGCTATAGTCAATTTGTCAGCTAACATACCTGTATCTGAACCTTGGATTTGTGCGATTGCTGCATTTAGACCTGCTATAACTGCTATAAGTGGTATTGTTTCCGGTACTCTTATGCCTAACTCTGCCGCTCCTGCTTCTCATAACATTGGAGTATTGCCTGCTATAGCTACAGCCGCAGGAACAAGCTATTCTGCTGGCAATCAGGTATTATTAGCTACAGATTTGAATGGAAATTTAAACGTTGATCTACAATCTTATGCTAATTCCCCTGTAAGTCCGATTAATCCAATATTTGTATCTATTTCAGATGGTACAAATTCAATAGCATCTGCTGTTACTGCTTATGGAAAAGCTCCAACTGGCAGTGTAATGGGTGTTAATGCTTTTGTGACAAATCTTCCTCTAGCAACTGGAGGCAGTTCAGTAATTGTATCTGGAAGTAGTTCTGGAAGTAATATTGGAATTCAATTTCCAACAAATAATCAAGATAAAATTGCAGATTTATTGGTTCAGGTTATAGCTCGATTGGATGCGCTAAATCTAAATCAGATTTCATTCCATCAGGACGCAACAGGCAAACAAAACTTTGTTGACCCATTTGATTTAATGGGAACTAACGTAGAATAAATTAAGGAGAATATATGGCTTTACCGATCACAGGGCAAGCACAGGGAGTTGTACAAACAACTTCTCAGAAATCTGGATCACCAGCAGCATTTAGCTCTGGTTGGCATAATGAAATGATTGCATCTGAGTTATTGCCCCGCTATAGTTATTTAGCATTAAGTGGATTAGTATTCAGTGTAACTTATGCTTCTGCTGCTGTTGCTGCTCCTTCTGCTACAGCAACCGGAGCATTTGCGCTATTTAATCCCAATAACTCTGGCAAGAACTTTGTTATTTTAAACGTAGCAGTTCCGATCATTACATTTGCTGCTGGCACGACAGGAGCAGGTTTTGGATTTCAATTTGTTCCTAATCAGCAACCTACGACACCGGGAGCAGGCAATACACCACAATGTACACTGATTGGATCAGGTAACGCATCAAGTGCTAAAGCCTACGTTTCTGGTACTCTTGTAGGAGCGCCTACAGTTCTTGGTTGGCAGGCGCAAGGAGTTTATGCAGACCTAGCTGCTGGTGATTTTGTTACATTTGTCCAAGATTTATCAGGGCAAGTAACAATATCTCCAAATTCAGGTGTTTGTTTGGTAACGACTGGTACATTTGTACCTAACCTAATACCTACATTTACTTGGGCAGAGATACCAATATAAGGAGAATATATGGCTTTACCAGTTACAGGACAGGCTCAAGGAGTCATCTTAACTCAATCACAAAAAGCAGGATCACCTGCCGCATTTAGTAGTGGCTGGCATAACGAGTTATTGCTATCTGAATTGCTGCCTCAATATTCGTATCTCGTATTACAAGGTTTAGTATTCACTACTACCTTTGCTTCAGGTACGGTAGCTGCTATTTCACCTACAAGTACAGGACCATTCGCATTATTTAATCCAGCAAATTCTGGTAAAAATCTAGTAATGCTAGGAGCGGCAATTCCAATTACTACATTTACTGCAAATAGTACTGGTGTAGGAATTGGATGGCAATTTGTTCCTAATCAAACTCCTACCAGCACTTCTGCTGGAAACACCCCTCAAAACGCACTAATAGGCTCTGGCAATGCTTCCGTAGCTAAAACTTATGCTTCTGGTACTTTAGTTGGTGCTCCAACAGTAATAGGATTTCAAGTCAAAGGAGCTTATTTGAATTTAGCTGCTGGTGATGCAGTTATGTTTTTCCAAGAAAGACCGTTGGGAGGAGAAGTTATTATTGGACAAAACTCAGGTATTTGTCTAGTTATGACAGGAGTTTTATCATTTACTTCAGTTCCAACCTATGTTTGGGCAGAACTTCCAGCTTAAAGGACTCATGTTTGATATAGTATCACCTAAAAAATATCGTGAGGAGTTAAAAAGCAAACCAAGATTTTATCCAGATAATTTGGTTGCTAAATATCCTGAACTGTATTATTCAGAACTATATTATTTAAATGAGCCTGTGAAACTAATATTTAAAGTAGTAACAAGGAGAGACTATGAACGTGCAATTGGACGAAGTTTACGCTGAAATTGGTAAACTTCATATTCAGATACTTGCTTTGAATAAGCAATTAATAGATACACAAAAACAATTAGCAGAAGCTCAAGCTAAATTAAATGATCTAGTTAAAGCTCAAGCTCCTGCTGCGACGGAATAAATAAATGGCGAATACTTATTCTAATTTACAATTTAGTGTTAGTGGTACTACACTTACTATTTCAGCATTAGTTAATGGGGCAGGACCGTATACTGTAACTACTCCTGTTAGTAGTCTTTTAAATTTACCAAGTATATCGGCGTTAGAGGCATTTATAGCCAGTTTATTCATAAATATACTTCCACCAGCTTCAGTACCTATACCTCCATTAGTAAATATTCTACAAGGATCGTCATTTACACAATAATAAAAAGTTGGAACAGAGGACTTCATTTTTGAAGGCCAACTTAATTGATTTATCCTGTGAAAATGCTCTGGTATCCACAGGCTTCCAGATAAGAAAAGGTGTGTTATTTGAGGAGCTATGAAAAAGCATAGGTTAGATGTTAATAAAAAATCAGATAAACTAGAAAAGTTTGAAGAGTATCTAAAGTCCAAAGTCATTGGTCAAGAAATAGCAATATCATTATTAACAGATATTTATAAAATTTTCTTGGCAGGATTTCAAAAAAAGACTCGTCCATTATCGAATGTTCTATTGCTTGGACCTACAGGTGTTGGTAAGACTTTGATCTGTGAAACTGTAGCAGATTTTTTTGATGTTAAACTGGTTAAGGTCAATTGTTCTGAATTATCTGAGTCCCATACCGTAGCTCACTTAACAGGATCGCCTCCCGGCTATGTGTCTCGTGAAGACCCTCCTCTTATTACAAAGGAAATGATTGAAAAAACTCCATCTGTTGTATTATTTGACGAATTAGAAAAAGCCCACCCGAGAGTTTTTGATGCTATGCTTGGCATAATGGATAAAGCTGAATTGCATACAAATAAGGGAGATTTAAATTTACACAATTGTTTCATCTTTTTTACTTCAAATGTAGGTAGTGAGGAATTAGCAAAACTACATCAAGGAATGGGTTTTCAGAATGAGGAAAACAATACAAGCAAAAACATTGAGGCTGTTTCATTATCAGCATTAAAAAAACAGTTCAAGCCAGAATTTATCAATCGCTTAGACAAGACAATAGTTTTTAACACACTTGGTCAAGAAGAGTTAAGACAAATATTAAATATTGAGCTTGGATATTTACAAGGTAGGATTATGTTATCTAATACTCCGTTTGTCTTATTGTGTACACAGCCAGCAAAAAGAGCATTAATAGAGGATGGTTATGATCCAAAATACGGCGCTCGACATATTACTAGAAGTTTGGAAAAGAATATTGTTTCTCCATTAGCTGCTATAGCAACTAGTGGGCAATTAACGGCTGGTGATATAGTTGAAGTACAATATGATGGTGATTTTATATTTCAGAGAGAGCCACTAGCTGCTGTAGCTCCGGTAACTAAGGCATTGGAGGCTATAAATCCTCCTGAAAAAAAGTCCAATCGGGAAATCAGCATGGAAAAGCACTGGCCCTTCTCAGGTGGATACTAAAATTAAAGACTTTCTTCTTTAAAAATCTTGAATATTAGGATTGTCTTTTTTAACTTCTGCATTAGGAATGACAGGGATAATAGTCTTATGTTTTCTCAACATATCTATCTTTAATTCAGTTAAATCTTTTTCATGTTCTTGTAAGACTTTAGCTTCAAATTGGACCGCCCTGATTGTGTAATATTGAGAAATCGAAATCATAGATAGCCAAAGTACAAACAAAACCCATATAATTTGTTTCATTTCTTATCCTTAATCTCTTTAGGATTGACAGGAATCCTATCAATCTCCTCTCCTAGTTTCCCTCTATTCCAAGGATTAAATCCTCCCATTACATCTAAAGTATTTCTAATCTCTTTAGCAGCACAAGATAAATCTATTAATCTGTATGTCTCTTTTGCCGTCATGTATGAAGGATGAATTCGCTTTAGTATTTCTAATGAATCCTCAAATAAACTCAAAAGCTCGCTGTAATGTTGGAAGCGAGTTCCTTCATCAGTAAGTTTCATTTTGTTGTAATCATAATCAGCCATTGTTAAACTCGCCTTCTTCTGCTTGCCTGCGACGAAGTAATCCGGCAATGATTTGCCCTCCTGATTTATCCCATCGTTCAAACTCATTAGCGGCTCCGGTAAAATCTCCTTGATTGAGTAGTTTGAGTAATGTACTACCATGAAAATTACCACTACCAACATTAAAAACAAAATCGACCAAAGCATCAAATTCCCCCTGTGTCAATTCAATTGTTACGTATTGATTAACCACTGCTACAGCCCATGCTATATCTTCTAACAGCCATTGATCGGCTTGGTCTTGAGTACAAGTATCTCCTAGCTGCACTCCCTGAGTATGACCATAACCAATAGTCGGTACTCCCTTACTATCCAAATAAGCTACTAATTTACAACTTTCAAATTGCTCTGTCAGTTGTTCTCCTGACTTAGAGTATATCATGTGATTAATCATGTAACCTCACTACCGATCCTTGTCTACCTGTACAGCCTGTGGCAAAATAAGAAAAATGCCCGTTAAACCCGCCTAATATTACACTTGGACCTGTACACCAAACTGCGTGTCCAGTGTCACTCATTACCCAATGACCTTTTGGATTAGCAACAAATACACGATGCTGCTTAGGTATGCTATTATAATGATATTGAAACTGAGGAACACTTGCAAAACAAGCACTAGTGTATAATAGCATTAGGATTAGGAGTTTCATGTATTTCCTCACACAGCTTGAATAGATACTCTTTAGTTCTATGCTCGTGGACATAAGTTTTAAGTATCTTAACTCTTGGCTCAAATTCCCTAAAATCTGCACCACAAATAGGACAGAAATGAGCCGCTTCGCCTGTGGGCTTAGATTCCGTTTTGTTGACCAAATGTGCCATAATCCAATGTTACTACTTTGTTACAGAATTGTCAACAGGTTTTACAGTGCATTTTTTACCACATTTAGGGCAGTGCCATTTGCCTAGACCTCTATCTTGTACTGCGTCTTTTGGAGGCTTCGTCAAGGCTGGTTTTTTGGCCCTAACATTGCAGCAATTACTAATGTAATCAATCGACATTTTCTTTAATCTCCGCTGTGCTATAAATCAACTGGATTTCAGCCGTTCTAAACGGTGTTCCAACCTTGTTTTTTACTGCTTTTAGCCTGATATTTTGGCCGATTATTTCAGTACTCTTTTTGATTGCTTCGATCTTGCGGACATCTAAACGAAGGCTGGCGAAATGCTTCAATGCTCTGCCGCCAGCAGTTGTCTCATTACTTCCAAAGAATACTCCAATTTTTTCCCTTATCTGGTTGATAAATATTACAGTTGCTCCGGTACTAAAACAAAGTCCTGTAAGCTTTCTTAATGCTTGTGACATTAGACGGGCCGCTAGACCAATATTAGCATCTCCTATGTCTCCCTCTAATTCAGCCCTTGGAATCAGACCTGCAACGCTATCAATGACCACCAGAGTCACTAATCCAGATTCCACTAAGGCGACAGTTGTCTCTAAAGCCTGTTCAGCAAAATCTGGTTGAGATACAATTAAGTTGTCTATATCAACTCCCAAACGATTAGCCCAAGTAGGATCAAGAGCATGTTCAGTGTCAATAAACGCACAAGTCCCGCCTTGCTTTTGTTCGCATCCGATTATATGAAGGGAGAATGTAGTTTTTCCCGAAGATTCTGGTCCAAAGATTTCTACTATTCTCCCTCTAGGCACTCCTCCTGTTTGTATTAATTCGTTATCAACGCTCGCCAAATTCGTTGGAATTGACGGTATCTTTACCCCAACTTTGTCCCCTAATCGAATTAAGCTGTGCTCCGTCTTGAACTGCTTGTTCAGTTTCTCTTCCAACTCCACTAGTTTCTTGAACTCTGATTTCATTTTTTCCTTTTTGTTCATTAACAAACTGAGCTACTGTGCTCATAAATCTCAAAAACATTTTAGTAAATTTCTTTCCACGAACACGTTCTAAAATATCTCTACCTTCTTCTCTAAAACATTCATCGGCAGTCTTAACTAATTCCCCGTTGGTATTAAAAAATGTAAACCAACACCATTCACAATTAGTTCTTGGTTCCTCATAAGCACTAAATTTGTGACCACATTCCTTAATATGATCTAAACGTCGAGTTACCCATATTTTATTTAATTGACGCTGCTCTGTTGATCCTTTTGGCATAAATCTATACCGTCATACAATCCTTTCAAATAAGTTACTGAAGCCCAAATTTTTGCATATTGAACCATCGTTTCGTTTAAACTATGTTTGCTGTTCAAATTTCTAAACTCCTCTGCGTCTTTCATAGTAATACTTTTTTCAATATATTTATTTATTGGTTCTATCTGTTCTTTCGACATTTAGTTTCCTCTCTATGCATGAGATAAACTTCGGATTGTGTTAATATTGGAATCCTCAACCCCCACTTTTGAGCTAACATCAGCATTTCCTGCTCCGGTATTTCTTCCTCAAGCCAACGGTCTGCACCAACTTCTTCGATAATTTGGCTTTCAACCATTTCTCTAAGCATCATAGTTTTTCACCTTTTTTCATTTCTATTGCTTTTTTAACAGCATCAACAATAATTTCTCTACAAATTATACATAAATTACCCCATTTGAGACTAGCATCTTGGTTTAAACCGTCTCTACATACTGTTATTTCTCCGCCGTTAAAATTATTGGTCCAATAAACATTAGCTGATTTCTCTTGTTTTTTACCACAAATTTCACACACTAGAATAACTATTTCACTCATAGTTTCTCACCTTTGAAGTATTGTTTTATAGGATAAATTTTACGTCTAATAAACTCAGCCCCAATAAAATTTTGAGCCATCAAAATCTGTCCCGGTGTCATTATATCACATTCTTCATCCAATACAAAAGTATTTAAGAATTTTTCTGTTATCTCTCTTGGCGATGTATAATGCTCCCACGCTAATTCACAATCACAGAGAAAGTCTGATGCAGTAACAATACCACGCCTAACAATTGTCGTCTTCGCCTGCATATCCTCATATGACGGTGTATAAACAAGTGATTTATATCTCAATCTATTGTACTGCGATAAAACCGATTTAAATGCTTTGATGTTCTTCTTATGTACTATATTCTTCCACTTTCTAGTCCTCATTGCTTCCTCACTAGTAGAGGGTTATCCGGGTCAAATCTTTCCAAGTATCTTACAATAGCTTCAGGTATTATCTTAAATCTTTCGATTGTTCCTAAAATCTTACGATTGCATATCATGCACAGCAAACCTCTAGGTTTTCCTGTAGCATGATTATGGTCACGAGATAAACGCACTTTCTTCGGAGGTCTGTGACATATAGCACAACCACCGATCTTGTTCTCTTAAACGTTTATTGTAATCATCTAGCTCTGACAAATTTTTGTACAGGCGTAGATCAATCCTGATCTTTTTCGATTTTGATTTCTTCGCCTTTTTTAATCGCATCTATGTCCCAAAAATGAGTCAGATTATCAGCCAATTCTAAGGCTATATCACCCGCCTCTTCCTTATCTCTGGCAGTTACTTCATACTCTTCAATGCAAGACAGCATGACTTTATATTTGTTCATTGGCTTTTTCCTTCCTTTCTTCATATTGTAGGACAGGATGGAAAGCCTCATGAATTAACTTCTGAGCCTTTACATTGTCCATATAATCAGAAACTCGTGATCTTCCACCATCAAAGTGTAAAGTAACTGTACCACCACCAGAATATCTTGACAGTCCAACATTGCAATACATTTTATCTTCAAATGCCGATTCAATGTTTAGAATATCTTGTTGTTCAAATTCTTTCTTGGATACTTGCCCCATTGGTAGTCTATCCAAGACAATCATTGCATCACAATCTTTTGCTATTTGTGATGCTCCATCCACATCGTTTGTATTACAAAGCTGCCCTTGCTGAATACGATGTGGTTGCAAAATTCTTATTAATTTAATGCCGTAATCTTTAGCTATTGCGGCAGTCATCTTACTTATTTGCGATAAATGGATTGTCCTATGTCCTTGGCTTTTAAGAGTCCTATCACATAAAAGTTGGATATTGTCGAACATAACCCACTTAACACCGTAGCGCCTGATACAATCATGTATAAGCCTATAAGCATCATCCACTTCCTTAATTGTTGGATAACAGAAGTACAACGTTCCATCTCTACCCGCTGACTTTTCTTTTGCCATTGGCAAACGTACTTCTCGTAATTCCTTTAACTTATTTTTTCCTTCTTCTTCATTTGTTGGTACTGAGTCATCAAAGTCTGTAACATATGCAACCCATTTTCTAGCTAGACGCATGGTTGACATTTCTAAACATACGATAATACCATCTTCTCCATACTTATCAACCGCGTACTCCATTAGATTCATACCAAATGTTGTTTTGCCTATCTTTTCAGGAGCTACTATATCAATAACATCTCCATCCTCAAAGCCAATCATGCGATTGACTGTATCCCAAGGAGTCTTATATGTTGGCTCTAACGAAATTTTATTTGTTAAAAACTCCTCTAATTCATCTATTGCCCCTTTACTAGACACTACTCCTTGAACGTCAAAGAGAGTTGCTTCGGACTTGAGTCTTTCAAATTCTTCTTTTGTTCCTCCCCCTTGAGTAAACCACTCATTAACGTCCTTCCCCTTTCTAACATTTCCTTCTCCTTCTTTAATACTAAACTCTGGAAGACTGATTCTATAGCATTTTTCCACTCCGATTCTAGAGGCGAGAGTTTGTGCGGCTTTTCTTCCTGTGTCATCATCGTCATAAAGTATATAAATTTTCTCAGGCTTTATTTGATCTAATATATCTATCCACATTGCTTTTTTAAAGTTAGCGCCGGGAACCCCACATACATAGTCGATTCCTTTGTCTAACAAACAGATTGTGTTAGCCTCTCCTTCTACAAAGATTATTTCTTTTAATCCTTCTTTAATAATTTGTTGATTGTACAACGGAGCATCCCAACCTTGAGGGCTGGTAAATGCTTTGGGTTCTGGCGGGAGTGATCTATAATGAACAAATGTGCAGTTTCCATTCTCTAAATATGGATATACTAGTGCTTTACATTTCTTACCTATCTTCTTGAAATAAATATCTTCGGCTAATCCCAACTTCTGCTTATTAATAATGTCCAGACTGAATCCACGATAGTTAACAAGATAATCCAAAACATCAGAGTTTTCCATAAGTGCATCATGACACACCTCTATATCCGGTAATTGTTCATTGTACTTTTGGCTTGTCTCTCTAGAGATTGTTGAGACACCGGGAATTCTGTCACCCATATCAGTTTGTAAGGATGCGAGATTTCCTGATTTTCCGCAGCGATGACACGTCCAAAGACCATCTCTGTTCGTGCCATCCACAACCATGTAGAAATGACCATAGTTATTTTTCTTGCAAAACGGACAAGTTTCCAGTTCGATTTTATCTTCGCCTGAAAACTTGTACGTCCAGCCTTTACTAATTGTATACTTTAGACCTAAGCTTTGTTGGAACTTTACGGGGATTTCCATAAGAGACCATTATACCACAATGTTACTCTTCTGTCAACTCCTCAAACTCCGTGATATAGCTCACAATTGCTTCACTCCATCCGTCAATGTGAATCCACTTACCATAACCCACACCATTATGATATGGAGCTACGTTTACCATGTATCCCAAGCCTTTTGGAGCAGGAACAGTATCATGTGCTTGCTCGTCTGTAATAACAATTAGACGATCATATGTTGACTTTCCAATAAATGTCTTATTGATAAAATCAACTGCCTGTCCAAGATATGTTCCACCATGAGCTACACGCTTAATAGCTTCTGCTAAAGCAAAACCGTGACGTGGGGGCATCAAAGTTACTTGATTAGAGAATGTGTAAACTTCTACATCCTCTGCAATTTCACGAAGCAGCATTGCTACTCCACAAGCAGCGTCAAGACGATCAATCTCTGACTTTCTTGATACAGAAGTACCGATCATTGATCCAGATACGTCGATCAAAAGAACTGTCCTACCTGTTAACTTGTCTGCCTTTTCCAGAGCGCGGAACATGGCCTTTTCTAATTCAGGTTCAAACTTTGGAGCATACTTTGCCGCAGAGATAAACCTGAAAGGCAGAACACGGCTTACGTCTATTTTGTTCAATGCCTCACGAATTACATCTTGATCTACTCCTGCTTGTTCCATGTTACGAAGATTACGCAATAGAGCCAAAGCTCCTAGCTTTTCTTCTGCAATCAAGCGTGTAAATGTTTCTTTCTTGTCTGCACCACCAGACAAAGCAACTTCCCAAGTATCAGGAGTTTGTAATGTACCTTCAACTAGTTTATTAAATAGCTTTTCCTGCTTCTTATCTACTGGCTTTGCATGAGACAAGAACAGAACGTCACGAAGCTTAATAGCCTTATCCAATTGATTGTACTTGGCTAGAGAGTATTCGTTGAATTTCGTGAAAGCACGAGCTAATCCTTTCTTGACCTGTGCTGACAAAGGCTGCTTCTTGTCTTTCCAATAGATTGCAAGGAACTCTGCTAGTTCATCTGGACGCTGAATTATTTCAGCTAGCGTATTAGACACCAATCCCTTGTACTTTGGTAAGCGAGCCATTTCACGAGCAAGCAAAAGAGGCACATGACGAAGCTTCATGTTCGTTCTTGCTTCCTTGGCGATAGCAGCAACATCTTCTGGCTTTACCTTTGGAATCAATGCCTTGATACGATCCGCAATAGCAACCCCATCTTCATAGAAAGTATCTTCCCAAAGCATGTTAGCCATGACAGAACGATACAACTCCTGCTTAGGAGTAATTGTCTTTGCACGTCCACCTTCATGCGTAAACTTTGCTACTGCTTGTGCTGCTGTATTTACTCTTGCCATATAGCCTCCTTTTAATTAATTGTCGGGAACAATCGACAGAGCTTCTCGGCTTTGACACCGATCTGAGTGTTAGTCAGATTTTCCCATTGAAGTATCTCTATCTAACGCCACGACAAACTTTATTGACGGGAACAAGCGAAAACAGTAACGTTAGTGTTTTGCCATTAAACTATACCCCTCATAAGGAGGGGCAACAGGAGTCGAACCTGTGTCACTCTATCCGTAGTAGAAGTAACTGTTATCTACGCCACGTCAAACTTAAATTTTATGGCGGGAACAATCGTGAACGGTAACTGGCCTCTCGGCCTTTCGTCTGTTCATGGTAGATGAAGTAACCGTATCCCTACGCCACGCCAAGTATTTATACTACCACAAATCTAATACTTTGTCAAGTTTTTAGCAAGGAAGCCTGCCATCGCAACCTTGAAACATCTTTTGAGCTATATTACTGATTTTAAAGATTTTACACTGCCTTCCAGTTTGTTGTTTCATTGCTTCCACATTAGCTGGAAATTTTTCTGATATATCGTCAACTAATCCCTTACCATGTAAGTCCTCGACTTCAGACCATTGTTGTTGTAAATTAGCTCGTTTTTCTGGATCATCATTATCCAATGGACCTATAACTGCGAATGCTTTTACTTCAAAGTTTGCTGCTCCGAACAAGAGCTTGTATTGCTGCTCGTTGATTTCTTCGATTGACATTTTACTCCCGAATTTTCCATAGCATCTGCAATTCTACGGAGTAAGGCTTCACACCCCTCATTACGGGTATGACCTTTAACCATACCTCTCCATATGCAATGTTGATTTATGCCTATCCACACTTCATAATCTGATATTGGAGCTAAATCGGATTTATTAACTGCTGTGACTATGAACATAAATTTATTCCATGTTTAAGTCGCCCTGCCAACGTTCTAAAACTGCATGGCAATCGCTTCTTAACCAAACATCTTTTGCTTTTTGATAGATTAGTCTATCCAAGGTAATAAAGGCTTCATCCCATTTTGGTCTGAAACCTTTGTAAACTTTACCGTCCCAATGGAAGGCCATTTTGACACCTTCCTTTGTATCAATCAGATAAGCTATCAACTCGCCAGAGTCTCCTTTGACAAGTTGATAGCCGTCCTTGATTTTATTCCAAAAGTACTCACACTTTGGTTGCATTACTTTTTGGCTGCTTGTGCTGCTTTTAATACATCCATCATCGGCAATGCACTATTACCACCAACAATTACATCAGGCAACTTACCATCCCACTTTTCCTTCAACATTTCGATGGTACGAAGCTGTAGCAACTCAGGAGTAATCTGCTGCTTCTGTGCTGCAAGTGCTCTTGCTTCACCTTCAGCGGCAGCTACTTTCTGTTCTGCTTCAACCTTGATACGAGTCAAATCATTGTTAGCCTTTTCTGCACTCTGTTGAGCCGTTACCTTAGCTTCAATAGCCTGCTCGTAATCCTTAGAGAAGTGAAAATCAGTAATACTTACTGTTTCTGCTACGATATGGTAAGGAGCTAAACGTGCCTTAACAAAGTCCTCAATACCATCACGAACTAACGGACGTTCTGAAATCAACTGCTGTGCATCATACTGAGCCGTTCTTGCCTTAATAGCTTCAAGAATAGCCGGGATAATGACCTTATTCTCAACTGAATTTGGTGTTGAATCAGATAGTTGCGAATAAACATAACCAACATACTGAGGATCGAAGTGATAAGCTAAAGTGACTTCAGTATGTACAACCTGTAGATCGTGTGATGCAGCATCCTCAGACGGCTTGACAACTAGTGTCTGAGTAGTAAACGGATGAACACTTTCCGAAATTGGATTAACGAAATGTGCTCCCGGTGTCAATACACGGTTGACTTGACCAAATTTTGTTACAATACCCATCGTACCTGCACTAACCTGAGTAAACGAAAGAAACAACAGCAAGGATGCCAAGGCTACTCCAACTCCCGGCAAACTTGTTAACAACTTGACTTGACCTTCTGTAGTCCTGCCACGAGCATCAGTTGTCTGTGACTTGAAATAACTGAAAATCGGTGCCGCAATAGCTCCAGCTAGTCCTGCTAAGAACAACAACAAGAAAATTACTCCCACCATTTTTCCTCCTATTTTTTAAACAAGTCTGGTATTGACCAAACTAATCCAAAGTTAGCATCAGGATCACCATTAGCTTGACCTTTGATTTTTAGCTTGCCGTCATGGACTCGTCTATGACAATTAGAACATAAAGTCACTAAATTGTCAAGTGAATCTTTCCGTCCTTGGCTTTTAAACTTAATATGATGTGGATGTAGCCGTTCTCTATTTCCACAATAGCGGCATTTCCAGTCATCTCTAATAAAAACCTTAACTGCTAAACTGCGATCTACCACACATCTCCATTTTCTTCTATCTTCTTATCTTCATAAGGAATACCCTTACGACGATAAAATTCATCCCACGCACAACCAAGTGCTCCCTTAATATCATTGATAGTCTGATAGTTTAGACCTTTTACTTCTATATAGTCTTTTATCAAAGATGTAACTAAAAAATTCAATTCACCCGGAGTCTGAGCGGGTTTTCCTATCATATCTAATAGATCATCTCGACGTTCTTTTTTAATGTAAGGCATTACTTTTTCTCCGGTACAAACGTAGCTGAAAATTTACCTGTATCTTTGAATTCATAACGAGCTATATCTAATTTACGGGCAGTTTTTTCATCACAGCCTTCGTTGTCTAAAAGTTCCTCATAACTATTATAAATACAATGATTATTAGCAATCCAATATAAAAATTGTGGATATTTAGTTTCTTTTATTTTTGACACGCTATTCCTCCTCTGGAAATTCCTGCATAATAGCAGGTTTATTTTGTGGATCATTTAAATATTCGACACAGATTACTTCTAGAGCACGACCATCTGAAGCATCAATCGCTTTGCCCTCATCATCCATTCCGATTGTGCCAATATTAGCCTTTGCCAAGTCTATAGCAGGTCCAACAATATTCTGTTTAGATGATTCGGTAATGCCGAAATGCACCCACACGATTTCATTTTCTCCTACTAGACCTTTGACTTCTTTGACCTTTTGCTTAATTTCTGCTTGAGTCAATGCCTTGCCTTCTTTGACAAGTTCACGGATAATATCTGCTACAGGCTTGCCATCGTGTGTCTCGTTCATGTTCAGAGAAGCAATCTCACGTAGCTTTAAGACTCCAAGAGGCTCATATTCTGGCCTTGGTATACCTAGATATTGCATGACTTCAATGATACGAGTCAAATAATAAGCTTTAGATTGCTTATAGCCTAGTCCTTTTTCAACGTAGTCTTTAAATGAGCCAAATCCCCAATCGTTGTAATACTTCTTGCTGCGTACTTCATACAACAATTCACCAATATCAAATGAGGATTTTTCAACCATCCTCATTAAGACTTCTAATTGCTGTCGAACTTTAGATGCATGACCTGCTTCTGCTTCGTCATAAATAGCAAGTGGCTCAGGTGCAAACCAATCATTTAATCCCATTATTATCCTCTGTAAGCTTTAAACAATCGCTGTGAAACCAATAACCACTTCTACCATTAAATATCAAATACTCTTTTTGAATATTCATATCTAAACCACAGATAGGACATTCAGTATTTTTACCCCAATCTGGCTTTAATTCTTTATTCATAAAATTGTGGGGCTAGTGAAAGGAGAAAGACTAGCCCCTTGCCTCCACCACAACAGCTATATTGCTACTTCTTCGGCACCATCGGTGAAGCTTGGTTCAGTTTCAGCTTCTTCTGTCTCAGTCACCGAACGCTGAGAAGAAATTGCATTTGCCATCTTCAGATAAAGCTCTCCAAACTCTGCTCTTTCATCGTCATTCATGCCCTTAACATCCTTAATGTCAAGAACATAATAAGCAGCACCGGGAACCTTCTTAGATGTCAACGTAAAACTAAAGTCAAAAATATTTGGAATTTTGCCCTGAGACTTTAACAGAGCCATGCCACGAGCAATAGTCTGCAAGCCACGTAGAAATGGAGAACGGCTTGTAGAATAAACATCTAGATAATAAGGCAGTTTTGTCTGTCTCTCGACTACTAGATTGTGCAAAAACTTTTTACAAGGTGGTAAATCTTCTCTGCGATGTGATTGTTCATACTTCTCCCAACTTGCTCTAGGGCACATATCACAATACTCAGCTTGCAAAATCTTTGAGCGTGGATGCGGACGAACACAATCCTGAGAGAAGCATACTAGATTGTCTCCTGAGAAGCCTTCACCCTCATAATAATTACGACGATCAATCGGCTCAAACAAGGCTACAAGTCTCATTTCCGAGAACTGTTCACCTGTACTGCCTATACGCAACTTACCGGGAATTGCACCATCAGCCGTAGTTGTTGGCTGAACTAACGTAATTCTATCCGGCTTGACTTGCAGATATTTGGAATTAAAACCTACACCTTTTGCCAATTCGCTTGGCCCATATTGGACTTTAACCAAAGATTCTGACATTTTTTTCTCCGTTTCTTTTTAAATACTCAATCGCATTTTGCAGCATACTTATACTTTCTCTTGCAGACCCTAACAATAAATTACACTGTCTATGAAGCAATCCACGAACTTTTTTCGTATTATGATCGTGGTCTATGTGTGGAATTCTTGGTAATTCTTTTTTACAAATTGCACAAAGATTTTTTTGTTTCAATAGCAAGCAATTATACTCTTCTTCCGTCAAATTGTAAAGTCTCAATTGCTTTTTCTTATTGTGCTTATCTTTATTTTTTTCATACCAATTTTTACAAAGTTTAGGCGAGCACTCTCTACAATAATAATTGAATCCACCAGTTTGTCTTACATTTTTATAAAAATTGTCTGTTGTTAATTCTTTTTCTTTTTTACAACCTGTACAAATACGTGTTTTCAATCAAACTCTTTCTCCCGTAGGGGGGCCATCTCGGGAACCAAGACAGCCCCCTTGCTCAACTGTACGACAGCCTCCGTAATTATCAATTTATCACAAACGAGCCATTTTGTCAAGTAGAATTTCTAAGTCTGAAATCTCTTGGCGAATTTTCCGGTCTTTGGATCACGAACTGAATGCTTATCTAATTCTACACACATACGTACCAGATCACTATTTGTAGCTGCTAATTCTTTTCTGAGTCTATCATTCTCGTTGAATTCACGCTTATAAAGATAAATAAATCCTAACAAGATCACTACCCCAACTATACCTAACAATTCTTCCATTATTTTTTCCTCCCCCAATCTAATTTATTCCTGTGTCCTATTAATTCAGTAAACAGAAAAGTTGCTATCCATATCAATACATCGATAGCTGGAATTTTCCATTCGTATGCGTGAAACGGTTGAAATTCAAGCATTAGTTACCTATTTCAAAAAATTATGCAACTGTTGAGGGACTCCCCAACGTAGCAAAGAATAGAAAACGTACACCCATCCACAAAAGAAATGAGCTATTGCCCATCCTACACTATGCCAATGCCAATATGAAAATATTGATGCGACAAATGATCCAACTGTCCCAAGTGCGGTACCACTGCTATTTTGACTCATCTTTTTTCCTCTTTTTTATTTTTTTCTTTGTTTCTGCTAACGCTGCTTTTGCTGCTTCTTTGGCGGCTTTTTCTTCAGCTTTTTGTTCCTGCTTGATTCTTTTTGTTTCGGCCTTAATGTAATCTCTGCGAGTTCCCATCCTGTCAATGATAGCATTAAACGTTCGATACAATTGCAGGGCATGAATAAAAGCTTCAAAGTCTTGCGTGAAGCATTCTTTTTCGATATGCCACGATTCAAACTTGCCATCTTCTTTTCCTAATCTGATGATCCAGCGGTCATCTATAGTTATTCCAAACTCTTCTTCTTCTGCATATTGATAAGCCGCAGTTTGTAATAAGTATTCAGGATATAAATAATTAGATGATTTCCAATCAATTAACGAGCGCCTATCCTTAAATGTCACAGGACAGCATAAACGATCATTACAGCTATCTACTAAAGCAAGTCCATCCAATGTTCCAGCATATCCAAAGCTTTTAGAATAAACAATTCTTTCAGTCTTTAGCCATCGAACATTATGTTTACCCATCCAATCCAAAGATGCTTTACAGCAACTCTGGACTTTTTCATCTTGAATAGAAATTAACGCAAGATGAAATTGTTTGATTCCTAACTCACGTTGAATATAACCTTCAAGCCATTTATGAGCCTGATGCCCTATGTCACCAGCTTCTTCTAAATGCTCTCTTGGAGCTAACTTCGCATCCATACAGATGCGAGTAAACTCTTCTAATGTTATGTGTTGCTGTAAATACCAACCAAGAGATTTTGTCGTACCTTCTACAAAACGCTCTGCTATTGGAGTTTCTTCTAATATTCTCTCTGCTACCTTTTTAGCAGACCATCCCACAAGAGGCCCACTCTTGTCAATAATATGAACAACAGAAGTGACACCGCTAACAGGAACAAGCACACTAGGCTCCACACGATAATACACATGTTCCTTAGCATCGAATTGAAGTGTGACGCTCCCATCATAAAAGCTTAACTTGTCACCGTAGATTTGAATACTTCTCTATAAACGAATCACTCATTGCACCTTTTCAATTTCGCTGAAATTTCTCATTATATACTTACCACGCGGCGGGATCAATTCAATATCAACGACTTTCTTTCTAGGATAAATCGTCCTTATGTATCCTGCTCGCTTACCATCATCCCAATATTGCACAAGATCGCCTTCAGAAAAAATAATATTA
>Ga0187812_1000184_pt1 | contig 23023 bp, 18 predicted proteins | sample NC_S_2_FD_130582 | JGI IMG/M metagenome (GOLD analysis project Ga0187812, IMG submission 130582) | Wetland sediment microbial communities from Neuse River Estuary, North Carolina, USA - ASW-S_2 | ecosystem: Environmental > Aquatic > Freshwater > Wetlands > Sediment | place: USA: North Carolina...
CCTCGCGTTACCTGCTATTCGACGAGCGGGGCGAACTCTGTGGGCGGCGCGCCGGGCGCGACCTGGAGCCGGAGATGGTCCGCAATGCGCGGATCATACAAACGCTCGCGTTTGACTGCATTCACGTCATCTCGCCGCGCATCTTTTCCAACCTTGGCGAAGAAGGCGCATTCGGCATCTTCTCTGCGTACCTGCGCCTTTCCGCACAGGGCGAGAAGATCGCCGCCTTCCGCACGGACGAGTATCGTTGGCGCGATCTGGGCCGCCCGGAGAGCGTGCGCGCGGCGGAAATGGAATAGGGAACAGGTAAGTAGCCATCTCAGGCATTGGCAGGTAAACCGCCGCTGGTGGCGGGGAATACCAGTGCGGGATTCGCAGCGGAGAGTTTCATCTCTCTCTCCGCCATGTCAACAATCTGTTTTCCGATAACCAGCGACGCCGTTGCCGCGGGCGAGGGCACGTTGCAGACGTGGATCATCCGCTCCGTTGGCACGATCGAAAAATCGTCCAGCAGCCTGCCGTCGCGATCCATCGCCTGCGCGCGCACACCGGAGCCGCCGGGGAGCAGATCACTCTCCCGAATCCCGGGAACCAGCCGCTGCAGCGAGCGCGTAAGCAGGCGCTTGCTGTAGGAGCGCGCCACCTCCGCCAGCCCGCTCGGCCAGTGCCGCGCGGCCATCTTCCAAAAGCCCGGATAGGCGAGCGTGCCGGCCAGGTCGCGCAAATTGATGTCGCGCTTGCGATAGCCCTCGCGCCCCAGCGCCAGCACTGCGTTGGGCCCGGCCTCCACGCCGCCGCGCACCTTGCGCGTAAAGTGCACGCCCAGAAATGGGAACTGCGGATCGGGCACCGGATAGATGAGCCCGCGGATGAGACTGGTGCTCTCGGGCGCGACTTCGTAATACTCGCCGCGGAAAGGAACGATCTGCGGGCCTTCGCTGAGGCCGGCGAGCCTGCGCATGCGGTCGCTGTGCAACCCGGCGCAGTTGATGGCCCAGCGCGCGGCAATTGCGCCGCGCGTGGTTTCGAGAACCAGCAGCGTTGCATCGTGGCGGATCGCCGTGACTGCGCAGCCGGTCAGCAGCATCCCGCCGCCGGCAAGGATAAGCTCCGCATATTTGCGGGCAACCTGCGTGTAATCGGTAATACCCGCGCCGGGGACGTGCAGCGCGGCGATGCCCGCGGAATGCGGCTCCAGTTCGCGCAGGCGTTCGGGGCCGATCAGGCGCAGGTTCGCGATTCCATTGGCGCGGCCGCGCTCATAGAGCCGGTGCAGCCCCGGCAGCTCGGCGCGCTCTGTCGCAACAATCACCTTGCCGCAGATGTTGCAGGGCAGGTGATGCTCGCTGCAGAACTCGACCATCGCAGCCGCTCCAGCCACGCAATTGCGCGCCCTCAGCGAGCCGGGCGTGTAATACACACCGGAGTGGATCACGCCGCTGTTGTGGCCGGTTTGATGCTGCGCAATCTCGCTTTCTTTTTCAACCACGGCAACCCGCAGCCGCGGATAGCGGCCAACCGCCTCCATGGCCGTTGCCAGGCCGACGATGCCCGCGCCAATGACGACGAGGTCGAATTCTTTGTCCAAGGCCGCTCCGCGCTGCTTGTGTCAGGATCATCGTAAGGCAAGCGAGCGAGTGAGCAAAGAGAGGCGGAGATCAGCGCTGCGTGCTGTTGATTTGCTCAATGCAACGCGGGGCGCCGCGTTGGGCGCCCCGATGGAGAACTGCTATGCCGATCCGAAACCTGCCTCAGTGGCCCGCGATCTGCGGAGCCGGCGCCGAATAGCTCTCCGTGGTAATAGCGGAGGGCTGCATCAGGCGGTAGCCGTCGCGGGTGCGGATGTGGTATTTCTGCAACCCCGGCCCTACCAGCTTCACGCTGATGCTGCGCCAGCCGCGGTTGGGGTTCGGTTGTGGATAGTAGCTGATGGTGTACAGGTGCGCGATATCTTCGCGGATCGCGGCGAAGGCCTGCTTCTCGTCGCGCCAGTTGGCGGCGAAGTAGGCCTTGCCGCCCGTGGCTTTGCTCACGCGCTCGAAGGCCGCCGTCGAAACCGGCTCGTTGTTCGCCTGGCGCGTGCTGACGATGTAAATGATCGTGCCGGTCGACTGCGCCAGTTCGGCCACGTCCTCCGGCGGCACGGAGCTGGCATTGTCCGGCCCGTTGGAAAAGACGACGATTGCTTTGCGGCCGGTTAATAGCGAGGCGTCCTTCACCGTCAGCAGCAGCGAGTTGTAGAGCGCGGCATCGTCCCCGGCCACCGTGCTGCGCACCCCGTTCACCACGCTGAAGCGATCGGAGGTGAGCAGCGTACCGCGCGACAGGTTGCGGCTATAGGAGTAGAACGCAATCTTGTTTGCCGGGTCGAGCGAGCGCACGAAATCGGCGATGGCGTCCTGCGCGAACACGAAGCTGCGGTACATGTAGTTGCTGGTGTCGAAGAGGATGAAGACGTTGGCGCCGGCGACGGCGGTGATCTGCTCCTTCGGACCGCCCTGGCTCTCGGGCGTGTCGAGATCGACGATGCGCCGGGTGGCCCCGTTGCCTTCCTCGAAGGTGGCGATCTTCTGCGGGATTCTGTCCTCCGTGATCTCGAAGTTCTCCGGCTTGAGCCCGGCGATGTAACGGCCCTTGTGATCGGTAACGGCCACGTTAAGCTGGACCAGATCGACGTTGACGCGCAGGTGCGAGAAATCCTGGGCGACCGGCTGCGGTGCGGCAGCCAGCAGCAGAACTACGCCCGAGCAGAGCCCGAGGCACACGAGGGAACTCTTAAGGGTATTCATTCCGATGCACTCCCGTTCACGTCTGAAGCTTCGCTGTCCTTAAGCGCCTGCTGGACAGAGAGTTTTCCCTGCTTGAACTCGGTTCCCGTCTCCTCCATCGCCCGCAGCAGGGCCGGCCAATCGTCTACATAGGTGGCAAAGATGTTGGCGATCATGCGATGGGTGAGCGCGGGCACAAGAATGTTCAGCATCACCGGCGAGTAGCCCATCTCGTCGGCCATGCGGGCCCAGTAGAGGTTGCTCGATTCCCACGACTCGCCGAACAGCCGGCTGGTGTACCCGCCGGATACCGGGTAGGGCTCCCGGCTCAGCAGCGAGCAGGTGTCGGTCTCGGTGAGCGTGGGATGCGGCACGCCGAAGTCATGAGCGATGCGCTGCGGATTGGCGTCGTCCGGATCGGTGCGTGCCAGCTTGTCCAGCTCGGTGCAGGCCGGCCCGCACTGCGCGGCCTGAACGGGGAAGCGTCTGCGGAACTCCGCGGAAAGGTAGAACTCGTCGGCGGGCAGCATCTGCCGGTTCAGGGCGTCGCGGCTCTCCGGCCCGTCCAGCGCTTCTTCCAGCTTCTCCAGCCGCTCCATCGTGAACCGCTCGGTGAAGATGGCAATCACCTTTTCGCGCATGTCGGGCTTGGTCTGCGCGTCGACCAGCATTTCCTCGCCGGCGCGCTGATACAGTGCCGCGGCGTGCAGCTCGTTCCGGCTGATGCCCCACCAGCGCGGCCACACCGCGCCCACCAGCAACTGCGGAACGGTTTCGCGCCAAATGAGGGCCTGCACCTTATCCGGCGAAATGAAGTCTTCCTCGGCCGAGGCCAGCGCGTAGGGCAAATCGACCAGCGAGCCCATCAGGTAAGCGCCGCCGCCGGCCGTGGCGCCAATGCCGATCAGTTCCGGCGCCCCCCACACCTGCTCGACGCCCTGCACCGACGAAACCGAAAAATCATGCGAACGCACGAACAGCGGATTGTTGTGCAGCACCTGTGCGCCGGGCGGCTCGTAGTAGGCGTAGTTGAGCCCCACCAGCGTGTCGCGCAGGAAGGGCGTGATGCGCCCCCGCGCTGCTTCAAGCTGCTCCGGCGAGCGCGACGTGCGGATCACCTTGGTCAGGTCGGTTTGCACCTGCAACTCGGCGTGGCGGCTGGTGTAGATGAGCGGCGACCACGCCACCCGCTCGCCGCCGGTGAAAATGGGCCGCGGCATCTCGAACTCGTGCAGGCTTTCGGCCAGCGGCAGCAGGCTGTCGCCCACAGCCGCGCCGTGCGCCATAGAGTCGAGACCGTCGAAGAGGCCGAAGAGCGTGTCCAGCGAGGCCAGTCTCTGATCGCTGAGAACGGCCCGCATGCGGTTGGCCAGCTCGTCGTGCACGCGTATGCCGTCGGGAGTATTCTGCGGCGGGCCGGCAAGCAGGTCGACGATCTCTTCCTGTGTGGGGTTGGAGCCGCCGCCCGCCGCGGCCACCAGCGCATCCAGCGATGCGCGCGCCGCGTCGAAGAGCTGGACCGAGCTGGTGACGGAGGCGAAGGGTTCCAGCGTCTTGTGCCAGGAGGCGTCGATCGCCGCATCCGGGATCTCTCCTTGCCGGGCCAGGATTTTCCACAATCCTATGTCGGCCTGGAACGCCCCCAGGGCGTTGGCGCGCAAAGCCAGAGCGGATATTCCATTCACATGGTCGGCGGTCTGGATGAATTCGGCGATGGCCGAGTCGTCGAGCTCTGGAAAATCGGCAAAGGTCAGGTACCAGTCCTGGTAATCGGTAAAGCGGCTCACCAGTGTGCGCACGGTCGCGTCGGAAAGCGCACGGCCGGGCCCCCTGCGCGTGTCGATGGTGCTCACCATCAGGTAGCTCTGCGCGGGGCCGGCCTCGGTAACCAGGTTAGAGGCCGCGGCCATTGCCTCAAGAAACTTCTCCGGCGTCTCGATGGAGCGCGTCCGGCGCACCCACTCGCGATAACCGAAAACGCGGGCGTGGCGGGCAAACGCCTCCTGCCATATCTTCACGGTGCCGGGGATCAGCGGCTGCCCGTCAGCCTGCCATTGCAGGCGGGTGAGTAGCAGAATCAGCGCCGCATTGCGTGGAAATACGCCCGAAGCCGCATTCACGCTTTCACCGGTCGAGCGGTAGGCGTCATACAGGTCCTTCAGCCGGTTTGCCTGAACCAGATGGGCCTGCTGCTCGGGGCTGATGCGCGAGAGCGCATCGAAGTATGCCGCCAGCCACCCTTTGTCGCGGCTCAGCAGGTGCGGGACAAACTCTGCGGGCTGGCGCGGGCTGGCCCCGGCCAGCTCTTCCCAGGTGTGCTCCGCGCTTTCGCCGCCGGGCACGGTGACGGCGTGGCCGGGAATGCAAATCTGCCCGCCGTAGAAATCGAACGCTGCAGCCACCGGCAGCAGCTTTTTCAGCCCCGGCGACTGGTGGAGCAAGCTGCGCGTATGGGGCTCCAGCCGCGCCATGGCAGAGTAGAGGCGACCCATCTGCTCGTCGTGCATCAGCGCGTCCAGCAAATCGTCGCCGGGCTTTCGCTGCCAGATGGCCAGCTCGATCCACTCGCTCTGCGTGAACAGGACAGGAACGCGCGTGGCGGGGTAGTTATAGACGAACGGAGTGCCTTGTTCGAGCGACTCCTCCAGCCGGGTGATGGGGAAGCCGGAGTCGACGGTGAGGAAGGCGCGCTCGGCGTCGTCGGTGATGAGCGACGCCCCGGAATGGCTGCAGCCGTGCTCAAAGCGGTAGCCGAGAATGCGAATCAGGTCGGTCGCATTGCTGCAGTTGCTCACGCGAATCTGCCCGTTGCCCGCCAATTGGCGCAGCTCCCGGGCCTGCTGCAGGTAGCGGTCGATCAGGATCAGGAATTCTGTTTCTTTGCCGTTCTCGTAGCCGTGCAGAAAAACATTCCGCGCCAGCATGGGCAGCACTTCCCCGGGAGTGACCTCCTGGCTGATTCCGGCCATGCGCAGGAACGACCGCAGCGGACCTGGAATCTCGATGGTCTCAGCCGGGGGAGCGGGCTGCGCCTGACGGGCGGCAGCGGCGTTCGACGCCGGGGTGTCTGCGGTTGCGGCTGCCGGAGCGATCGCGATGGCGCAAAGACTCACCACACCGGCGCTGAGCACGGCGAGAGAACGAAGTGGGAACCTCATTGCAATTACCCTTTCCGATCTGCGGCTTCAATTCGCTGGCCTGGTAAATAGAACTACGCCGGCTTGCGGCCCTTCCGGAACTGCCGGACGGGGCTGCAAACTGTCGAGTCGGCTTGCGTTTCCTGCCGCTTTAACCCTGATTCCTGTGAATTGGTCCACTTACACATACAGATAAGTGCTGTCGGAATGCCGGCTGGGAATCAGCGAAGGATAAGGGTACCCATGCCGGAAGGGCCTCTGCGTCGCGAGCCTCGTCCGGGTGCTTCGCCCCGGATGTCCAGGGAAATTAGGGAAATCGCTGGCGCGATGAGTCATTATGGCCGTTCGCGTCTCATCCCGCAAGCATTTTCTATTCTGCGGGTGTTCATGGCCCCGTGCATCGGAGCTTCGTGAGGAAAGGATGCGACGGACGGGGGAAGGGATGTACCCGAGGCGCGGCGTTGCCGCATTCCTGGTGCGGCTGAAAGCTCCCGCCGTGAGGCAGTTAGCCGGCGGCGACCGGAAACACCCGGCTTTCCGGCAGCCGATCCGCGAATTGCCCGGCGCTTCCCGCTGGCCGGAATGGCGGTAAAGCATGGGCCCGCCATCGGGCTTCAGGAAGGTGTCCCGCTACGACCCGGAGCGCGCTATCGATCTCGTCCGCGTCTATACTTGAAGTGACATGCTTCCCTATCTTCATATCGGGCACTTGAATGTACCCACCTTTGGGCTGATGCTGTGGCTGGCCTCCGTCGTGGCCGCGTTTATCGTGGATCGCGGCTTCCGGCGCGCCCGCATTGACGCGGACGCTGTAGGTATCGTCGCCATCGCCGTGGTTGCCGGGATCGTGGGCGCCAAGGTGTGGCACATTCTCGACACGCCGCAGGACTTTCGCACCATCGGCTGGCGGGTGCTGTGGGATACGGCCGGATTTGCCTGGTACGGCGGCCTGGTCTGCGGCATTTCGGCGCTGGTATTCCAGGGCAGGCACGCGAAGATCGGCGGCCTGCGCATCCTGGACCTGGCGGCGCCTGCCGCCGCCGCCGGGTACGGCATCGGCCGCATCGGCTGCTTCCTCTCCGGCGACGGCTGCTACGGCATCGCAACCAAACTCCCGTTTCCGCTGGGAATGAGCTTTCCGAACGGCATCGTGGCCACGCCTCCAGGCGTGCGCGTGCTGCCCACGCCGCTCTTCGAGCTGGCGGCGGGACTGCTCATCGGCTGGTATCTCTGGCATCGCGCCGGCAAGCCGCACCCCGTGGGCACGATCACCGGCCAGTACCTGGTGCTGAGCGGACTGGCCCGCTTCCTCGTCGAGTTTGTTCGGCGAAACCCGAAGGTCCTCTGGGGCCTGTCGAACGCCCAACTGGCCAGCGCCGGCGCCGCACTTGCTGGCCTTGCCCTGGTGTGGTGGTCGGCCCATCATCCGGTAACGCGGCCTGTGCTGGCGGAGCCGCCCGCAGTTGAAAAGCCGGCCTAGCCCGGCCGCTCCTCAAAACGAGAAATTTGCCTGGAAGAAGACGGTGCGGTTGCCCGGAGTGGGACCGCCGTAAGGACCGGTGGCGAGCGATTGCGACTGGTTAAAGATCGGCGAGTTCAGAACGCCGTTGGGCGTGGCCAGGTTCACCTGGTTGAAGAGGTTGATCGCCGCCGCGACAAAGGTGAGGGTGTATTTGCGCGGCGCTTGTGCGTCCAGGCGAATCGACGCACCCCCGCCGCTCAACCCGCGCCCGCGCACGCTGTTGTTCGTGTCCAGAACGCCGTGTTCATTCCCCGATTCCTGCTTCACGCGCGGCCCGATGCCGATCACCTTGCTCACGCGCATCAGGAAGATCGAGTTCGATGGGCCGTTCCCGGCCCCGTAGGGCACGACCCGCTCGTTCTTGCCCGCCGGGTCGGTATCGAGGCAGCCATATTGCGTGGTCACCACGCCCGTCGCGTTGCATGTGCCATACGTGGGCCGCGCATTGAACTGGTTGTTGCCGGTCAGGTCGGAGCCGATGGTCAGGTTGTAGGGCACGCCCGACCGCGCGAAGAACGCCGCGGCAATGGTCACGGCGTACGGCGCGGAGTAAGAGCCGATCCACGTGGTCTCATGCCGGACGCCGAAGCTCGCCCGCCCGTAGTCGAAGCCCGGATCGGCAGAATCCGACGCAAACGACGTCGGCCCCTGCGTGTCGCTCTTCGCCGTGTCGTAGGTGTAATTCGCGTTGATCGTCAGCTTCTTCAACCGCGCGCTCAGGGTGGCGATGATCTGGCTCTGCTTGTACACGCCGCCGGACTGGTACTGGTAGGCGTAGAGCGCCGGCGCGGGGCCGGTAACGGTGTAGGTGGCCGGGTCGAACGCCGGCGCGGTCACGTTGTCCGACAGATACTGATGCACGCCCTGCGTATAGAGATAGGTGATGTTGCCGGTGATGGCCTTGGCGATCTGCCGGTCGACGCCTGCGCCCATCTGCATGTCGAGCGCGGCGTGAAAGTGCGGATCGATGGTGTGGTACGCGGGCACGGTAGACGGAGCCGATGCCAGAGCGCTGGGCGGCTGCGGCGCGTTGGGATCGTAGAAGCCCGGTTTGGCAACTACGTAGCTCCGCTGATTGACCAAATTGTCGTGCAGCACTTCCGTCTCGTACGGCGTTCCAGCAAACGAGCTGAAGCTGTTGGGCACCGTGAAGCGGTTGTAGAACCATCCATAACCCGCGCGTACAACAGTTTTTGCCGGCCCCGTGCCGGTGTGGCGAGGGCTCCACGCAAAGGCGATGCGCGGCGCCCAGTCGTTGTGGTCGGCGATCCAGTTCTGTCCCTCGTAGCGCAGCCCCAGGCCGAGCACAAAATTCGGCGTCAGCTTCCAGTCGTCCTGCAGATAGAGCGAGCCGTCGAAGACCGTCGCGCGCACCAGCGGATTGCCGATGACGGTCTGGCTGTATTGCGTGGGCGTGCCCGCCTGGTATTCGGCCAGCGTGCTGAAGAAATACGTTCCGTTCGCGCCCGACGTGGAGTAATTGGCGTCGCGATAAATGCGCATGTCCGCGCCGAAGCGCAGCGTGTGCCTGCCCGCGGTGCCCGTCGCCTTGTCCTGGATCTCGTAGTCGTCCTGGTGATCCTCGACTACGCCGGAGCTGTTGCCGCCGCTGCTGAACGAGCCTTCCAGGGTCACGGTGGGGGTGAGCACGCTCGCTTCCCCCCTGTTGCGCATCCGCCGGTACTGGAAGTGCAAATCGTTCACCAGCCTCTCGTTCACCAGGATGGTGTCGCCGAGCTGCACCGTGTTTTCCTGGTCGAGCTCGTTGCTGGCCTGGGACGGCAGGCTGAGCGTGCCCACTCCGCCGCCGGTCTGCGACGAGCGCCAGTAAGTCTCGCGAACCGTGAAGGTGTTGCGCTTGCCAAGCTGGAAGTCCACGCGCGGGCTCACAATGAGCAGGCCCGAGGGATTGGGGAATGCTTCATGGATACTTTGGCCCGGGTTCTGCGGATCGACGGCGTCCACGATGCTTTGGTTTTGCCGCACCATGCGGAACATGTTGAAGAAGTACGATGAGCTCTTGGTGAGTGGCCCATTGATGTTGCCGAAGTAGGCGTAGATACCGTACGAGGGCTTTTCCGCCAGAAGCGGGTTGGCGGTGTTGAGCGCGGAGCCGCTGCCGAAACCGGAGATCTGGCCGTGCAACGTTTCCGAGCCGGGCTTGGTGACGATCTCGATGCGGCCGTAGCCAATGCGATCGAACTCCGCCGAAAACGGATTCTGGTTCACGCGGATTTCGAGAATCGACGATTTGGGCGGGAGCTGGCCGCCGGTGAAACCGTCGATGTAGATCTGCCCGCCGTTGGGCCCGGCCGAGGGCCCGGCCAATGCCTCCAGCTCGTTCTGCAACTCGTCGGGATCGTCGGAAAGTGCGTCGAGATCGCTGCCGCGGATCACCATCGAGCTGGCGTTCTGGTCGGGACTGACGCTTACCCCCTGGTTGTGCCCGGTGACGGTAACTTCCTGGTGCTCCACGGCGATGCTGAGCGGCAGTTTCAGCTCGCGCGTCTGCCCGGAGGCAATGACGACATCGTCGACAGTGAGCGGAGCGAAGCCGTGCGCTGTCACGGTAACTGTGTACGCGCCCGGAGCCAGCGCGCGGAGTTCGTACACGCCGTCCCGGCCGGATTTGGTCATTGAGGATTGGCGCGCGGACTGGGCCACAATCTGCGCGCCGGGAACGACGGCGCCGGAAGGGTCGGTGACCTCGCCGCGAAGAGCCCCCGGAGCCGCCGCCTGGCCACGAACGTGCGCCGCCACGAGCACCCAAACCAAAACGAGAAAAAGAGGCCGCCGCCAGCGCTGTTTAGGCGTCATGAAGCCATTTTACGGAGTGCCATCCCCGAACGTTCCTTCGATAAGGAGTGTACGGGAAAGAGAGGGCGAGCGCACCATGAAAAGCGCACTTCAGAGCCTGCGCAGGAACGCCTGCGCCTCCGGTAGTTGCGGAAAGAGCGCCTCCTCGGCCTTGAACTCGCGCGAGTGCACGCAGCGGCGCACGCCGCGCATGCGTACCGGGTGCTTCAGGTGCAGCATCTCGTGATACAGCAGGTACTCGATGGCGTAACGCGGGCTCGACGGGCGGTCGAAAACGCGGCTGACAACGATGGTATTGTGCGCGGCGTCGTAGTGACCCAGGGATCGCTTGGCCATGTGCTCGCTCCAGGTAAGCTCCGGCCGTCCCAGCAGCCCGCCGAAAAACCGCATGTTCAGCGAGTCGAAGACTTCCTCGAGGTTGTAGTAGCGGCCCTCCGGACCGAAGTAGCGCTTGCTGCCGCGCGCGTTGCGGATCAGCTCGGTCTGGCGCGTGACTGCGCCGCTCGAGGCGAAACGCTTGTAGCGCAGGTTGTGCGTGGCGTCGATGGGCTTTTTGTAGAGCTTGGCCAGCAGGATGTGAGAAATGGCGTGCAGCACGGCTTCCGGCGCACCTTCCAGCAGGTCGGAGAGGCTGACCAGGATTTTGCCTTCGCGCAGGCGGATGGTGGTGTTCAGCGACGTGAAGCGCCGGAAGCGCACCGCGATGGGCGGCATGGGCGCGCGCGGCCGGAGCGCGCGGTACTCCTGCTCAAAGATAGGGATGATTTCCGGGACCACCGTTAAAAGCATAGCAGGGAAGGGACTAGGTCAAAGACTCGGAACCTGACAACGGAGAACTAGCAGCCAGTCGTCGCCATCTCCACCACATCCCCCTTCACCGTCCCGCTCTCCCGCGCGGCGCCGGCCGGCAGTTCCATCACCGAATGCGCCGTAAAGCATGCCGAGAGTCGCCACGGCCCCACCGCATGGCGCACCTTCCGCACCCGGTTCCTGCGGTCCAGATACACCAGATCGATCGGAAATCTCATGAAGAAGGTGTGCACCGACTCGCAGGGCACGATCCACAGTCCTTCGCCCGGGGCCAGTCCGTCGCGCCCCAGCAGCCCCTTGCGCCGCGCTGCGCCCGAGCGCGCTGCCACGATGCGATCCCCCAGCACCGTCTGCCGCGTCAGGTTGCGCACCAGCAGGCGTTGGGAGGAAGCGCCGCCATCCGCCTGCCCGCGAAAGATTTTCGCCAATTGTCCAAATGGGCTCATACTCTGCGCGCGTCACCAGCGTCAACCACGCTCATCTGAATCCACGAAAACCTGCTGGCCTTGCGATTGGCCTTTTCCCACAACCATGTAATGTCGTGCCCTTTCACATGGCCATGGATGAGATCGGCGCCAGGGGCCAGGAACCAAGAATTGTCACTTGAGGTGCGCCGGGCAGCCCCCCGCAAATCACTGCGGGCTGCTGCTCGTGCCCGCCGAAGCCCCGCCCGACATGCCCGAGCTGGGTGCTCCGAACCCGCCTCCTCCGCTCTGGATCAGCAGCGGCTGTTCCGGCTTCATGCTGTCGATCAGCTTCTCCACCGGCATGGTCGCCGGCGTGGGCGCCAATGTATTCGCAGCCGTCTTCGCGTCGGGCGTGTACATCGGCACGTTCGAGTTCTGCGTCATGAACGGCACCGGATAGTTCAGCGCCGGCAGCGGTGCGCCCGCTGGGATGGGCGTCACAATCTCCGGCGTCACAATTACGATCAGCTCGGTATTGTTCTTGGTCCGCTGGATCGACTGGAAAAACTTGCCCAGAATCGGAATGTCTCCGAGGAAGGGAATCTTATTGAACGTCTGCGTCTCGCTGTTGTCCAGCAGGCCGCCGATCGCGAAGGACTGCCCATCGGCCAGCTCCACCTCGGTGTTCACCTGGCGCGTGGTAATGCCCGGCACCGTGAATCCCGAGACCGTTACCTCGTTGGTGTAATCCAGCGCGCTCACCTCCGGCGCTACCTGCAGCCGGATCGTGTTCCGCGGCGTGATGGTGGGGATAAAATTCAGCCGGATGCCGTACTCCTTGAACATGATGGTGACGGCCACGGTGCCGCCCGAGGATCCCTGCGCCACCGGGTACGGAAACTCGCCGCCCGCCAGGAAGCTCGCTTCCTTGCCATTCGTCGCCAGCACGTTGGGCTCGGCCAGCACCTCGACCACGCCCTCGGTTTCCAGCGCCTGCAGTGTCCCGCCCACATTCAGCCCCGGCAAAAATCCAAACAGGTTCAGATCGTTCAATCCTGTAATCGTCTGCGGCCCCGCCGTGCCGGGCGTCACCGTGGGCGGCGAAAACTGCCCCGTCGAAACCCCGCCCAGCACGTTTCCGAATCCGCTGCTGAACAGGTTGATGCCCAGTTGCTTCTCGCGATTGCGATCCACGCTGGCGAAGCGCACCTTCAGCAGGATCTGCGGTTCCGAGGCGGGCACTCGCACGTCCATCAGGTTGACTACCTTGCCCGCCGTCGAAGCAATCTTCACCGCGCGGTCCGAGCTGGTCAGGTCGTTGGCCGTGCCGCGCAAAAAGATGGTCCCGTTCTCCATGCTCACCCGGATGGGCTGCTGTGGCAGCTCGGTGCGCAGCTCGCGGCGCACACCCTCTAGGCTGTCGGCAAGCTGCGACGTATTCGGATGCACCGTTATGTTGAAGAATTGGCGACCGCCCTTGATGTCCCAGATAATCAGGCTGGTCTCGCCCGGCGATTTGCCGTCGATCATCAGCTCCGTCGGGCTTACCGCTTCGGCCACCGCCACTTCGCCCAAACCAACCGACACGCGTGCGATCGGCGCCGCCGTATCCACCAGCACCGTCTTGCCCACACCGACCGAGAGCTCGTTAGTCGAATCCTGATACGAGGGGCCGGCTGCCGGAGAGGCTGCCGGCGCGGCCTGCGCCATCGTCCGCGGTCCGCCGCCCGCAAGGAACGGCATCGTGCACAAGCTTGCGAACGCAATAGCACTGGCTCTCACTGCTGCCCCCCGGGAGTCGGAAACTTCTCCGTTGTAGTTGTCGCACCGTTCTGGATCACGATCTGGTAAGGTTTCTCCACCTTCCGCCGCGCAGCACGAACCGGCGCACGCCGTGCCGGCGCCGACGGCGCGCCGGAAAACAGCGTGTCCATCGCCGTGCTCGTCAACGGCGTAATCTTGGTGTCCATCGGGTTGCGCAGCACCAGCTGAATCTTCAGTTGATTGCTGGCCAAGCTCAGCTCCTCGGCCTGCTCCGGCGTCACCAGCAGGTTTACCACCTGCACCTGCTGCGGCTTGCCCTCGGCATCTTTTTGGATATCCGTGCCCGCCGACAGCACTTCGATGTTTTGCAGGATGGTCTTGGTCATGGTGCCCACGGCCTGCGATTCGCCCGGCGGCGTGCCCGACGCCAGCACATCCACGCGCATCCCCGGCGTCACAAAGCCGGCCACGCCCACCACTTCGTCCACCCGCACCGCGCAGGCCCGCATGCCTTTGGGGATTGTCGCGGCCAGTCCGCCGCCCGAGCCCTTCGGCGCCAGGCGGCTCTCCAACACCGGCTCGCCCTGGTAAATATCGGAGATCACGCCCCGCCCGATCGCGTCCTTGGTGTCCTGGATCGATCCCTTCGGCGCCGACCCTTCGACATTGATGGTCGTCAGGTCGGAAGGCCCGATCACCGACCCGATCTTCAGGTCGTTCGCCGCCGCGACAACCTTGGTCGTCAGTACCGGCTTGGTCGCCGCCAGCCGCGTGCCCATGATCCGGTAAACGAGAAACGCGCACACACCGGCGATCAGGCACGCAAAAACGAGGATGGTGGTCATTCTACGATTCATTCTTCTATCCCATAGGCGGACGGCAACCCAGCCGTCTCGCGTTCCCCGTTCCGCGGCGGCTCAGGTTTCTCTCCCGGTACCGCTGCCACAGCTCCCGAACCTGCCCATCCCGATGATGAAAGTAAGCGGTTCCAGTGTATTCTCTTCTATCCTCTCCAATTTCACCGATTCCGGGCATGACCCAAAGGGGGTATCAAAATTGCTATGAGTCTCCGCATAAGATTGCACCATTCTATATACAGCTAGAATGAATTGCGGCGGAGATTCCACGATGACCGCACCCGAATGGCCGGCGCGCCACCTTTTTCACGGGCTGCTGCGGCGGCTGAGAAGGATGGGAAACGGCCAGGCGAGGCTCGCCATCCGTGGAATCGCTTGCGCCGCGTCCCGCGGGGAGGAACCTCTTCGAGCATGACATCTTCTCCCACGGTCACGCTCTTTACCCAGCAGCTCGATCCCGGCCGCCGCGCAGCCTCGCTCGTCGCCTCTCTCCTCATCCATGCCGGCGTGATTGCCCTGGTCTCCTTCGGCGTCCTCTACACACCGCGTGTCGACGCCCATGCGGTCGACTCGTTGATGGTCCGCCACATCGACCTGCGTGCTCCACAGCCCACGCAGCGCCGTGCGATCAAGGGCATGGTCTACCCCGGAAGCGCGCCCGCCGCGCGCGGCAACTCGGCCCCGCGCCCGCCCGCCATGCAGGAAACGGCGCACGCCCAGCCCGGCCCGCAGACCCTTATCCAGCCCGACCTCGTCCGCCGCCTCGCCATCAAGGAAGAGATTCCCGTTCCCCAGGTGCTCATCTGGACGCCGCGCATCAAGGTGGTCGAAAAAATCGTCGCTCCCGCGCCTGAGCAGCCCACCTCCTCCCAGTCCAAGCCCTCCTTCGACGCGCCTAATAAGGAAATCAACGTCAGCGACGTCGACATCGCCTCCAGCCCCATCGCCAAAGAAAAAATCCGTATCTTCCCCACCACCAGCTCGCCCGTCGTTACGCATTCAAACCTTCCTGTCGACCTGCCCCCCTCCACCGTCTCGCAGGTCTCCGCGCAGCCCACGCCGGTGGCCCTGCTCTCGCTCTCCAACCTGCGCATGCAGGGCACGGCCACGCTGCCGCCGGTGAATGAATCCGCACGCTCAGAGGTCAAGGGTGCGCTCACGCCATCGCCGGCAAAATCGGGAGTGGGGCAGGGAACCGGCTCCGGCGTCTCTGCTTCCCCAGGCAAAGGCTCAAGCCAGCCCGCTCCCGGTGCATCCAACGCCTCCGCTACCGCCCGCCAGGGCGTGCCCAACGGCGCACCGGCCGGCCCGTCGCAGGGGGCAGCCTACGGTGCCGCCGAGAACGACTCCGATTCCGCTACCGACATTACTCTTCCCAAGGACGGCCAGTTCGGCGCGGTCGTGATTGGCGACTCCCTCCAGGACGAGTACCCCGAGCTCTCCGGCGTCTGGAACGGACGCTTGGCCTACACCGTCTACCTCCACGTGGGCCTGGCCCGCAGTTGGATCCTCCAGTACTCACTCCCCGCCGACGCCGCCATCGCCCTCAACGGCAATGCCGGCCACCTCCAGGCCCCCTGGCCCTACTCCATCGTCCGCCCCAACCTCGCCGCCGGCGCCATCGACGCCGACGCGCTACTCATCCACGGCTTCGTCGACCGAACCGGCCGTTTCCAAAACCTCTCCATCGCCTTTCCTCAGGGCTTCCCCCAGGCGCAGTTCGTGCTCGCCTCGCTCGATCGCTGGCAGTTTCGCCCCGCCACCGAGGACGGCCAACCTGCCCGCGTGGAGGTCCTCATCATCATCCCCGAAGAGCTCGAATAGAAACGGCCTCCCCAAGCCAAAGCCCAGCGGCGATCCGCAAACCCGCACGCTGACTCGCCACCGCGCGCAAAGCGCGGCGAACGCCCCGGGGCGGGAGCCGGTTCTTACTGGAGTATCACGCCTTCAGACGTGGCGCTCATGGACCAGTTGGAGAGCTTCTGAAGAGGGAAGAGCTTAAAGAAATCGAAAGTGTAGCTGACCTTTACTTTCACCAGGCAGCCCTGGCTGTTGGTAGGGCTGCATCCGGAGCAACTCGAGGTGCAATCCGGCGTCGTGCCCGGCCAAAGATCGGAACTGGTCGTATCGATCGTCACGTTGCTGGAGTTAATTCCACCCGTCGCCAGGCTTTTTACATAATTCTGAATATCGGTAGCGGTGGCCGTGCAGTTGTACGCCATCGTGAAGTTCGGAGGCGCCGATGTCGAGCAGTTCACGGTTTCGTCTTTGCTCCATGTGTAGCCGCGCACGATTGCGAAGCGCATGCCCTGCTGTGCGGCCGAGCTCACATAGTGATAGGCGTACATCGCCAGCATGAATCCGATCATGCCCACCATGAGCCCCATCAGGATCAATGCAGTCATCGCGAACTCTACCAGTTCGGCGCCCGACTCATCGCACGCCAACCTGAGCAGCTTTTGCATGTTCGCTCTTTTTTTCATCGATCGCCCCGCCCTTCGCTCTGTCAAACCGCTCTAACTTCCCGCGCTGCGCATCGACGCCGTGCTGGAAAAATTCATCGTGGAAGGGATCCCCGGCCACGGCAATAACGGCGTGTAGGTCCCCGTAACTTTCACATCCACCCGGTACACCTCAGTCTTGCCCGAGCACGACGGCGTGGTTGCGCAACTTGCACTGTAGTTTGTCCCGTCTGAGCATTCGCAGCCATAGGCCGGGGTTCCGACCGTCAGGTTCGGCACGTCCGGCGCATCGTCCTCGGCCACCGCCTGGATGCCAGTCGTATCAGTTGGACTCCTTGACCCGTACACCGCCCCCGCGCGCGCCGCGCCTTGAATCTCAATGGCCAGATAACAGGCCCGCCCGAAATCGATCGCGGCAAACAAGATCACCGCGAATAAGGGCAGCAGCAAGGCCATTTCCACAAGGCTGGCCCCGCATTCGCCTCCCATCGGATCGTATCGATTTTGTTTCTTCATAAGCTACTCCGCAAGCGCAAACGATCCCAGCGTCTCAGTGCCGCCGCCGAGGTATGAGTCGGAACCGTTGATCACAAAGTGATCGCCGGAATCGACCATGAGGCTTTTTACGTCGAGTGCCGTAGCGGTGGAATTGGAGTTGATGGTCGTGCCTGAGCCGCTGTTGAGCGTGAGCGTTTGATTGGGGAGATAAATGACCCCTGAATAGTAGGACGAAGAGCCGGAGTCGATCGTCATATCCTGGCCGTTCGTCCCTTCCCAAATCAGCATATTCGCAACGTCGCCATTCGACGTGCTGCCCGCAGAGGGCGCCGAAAGTTCGACCGAGCTGCCGCTGTTGGCCTGGAGAGAGCCGCCGGTAAAATAGAGCGTTACGCCTGCTCCTCCCGTGCATCCCGTGCAGGTAAGGCCAGCGCCGGAATTCACGTTGATGCTGCCGCCCATGTAGTAAAGGCCCGGACTGAGATTCACCGTTGAACCCGAGTTGATGTTAAAACCGTTCGGATAATAGCCGGGCTGCAGCGTTTGCCCGTTGCTTGGCGTTTGCGTGTTGGTTGAGGAAGTCGCCGGTTGGCTGGGCGCGGTAAGGTTCGCCAGCGGGTCGCTTTGCGCCGCATTGGTGTGCGTAGGCTGGGTCTGTCCGCCCCCTAGGGTCCATTTACAACTGTTGCCATTACAGTTGTCGGGGCTCCAGGTTCCGTAATAAAGAAACGTCGAGGCCGTCACTTTAGCGCCGCTGTCGGTGCCAAGGCTTCCACCGTCGTAAATACCGCAATTGGTCAAATCGAGGCGGCCGCCGGAGTTGATTGTGATGGATTGCGTGTAAATGCAATTACCTCCGCCAGAGCTGAGGTAATATGCCTCACCTGCTTCCGAGCGCGCCACCAGATTGATGGTCGACACCCCGAACAGGGACCCAAAGATCGTGCTTTGCGGCTCGGTAAGCACCACCTCGGCCATATACGCGTCACCGTTGTTGGGATCGCTCGATCCCATCACACACGGACCAACATTAATAATCATGGCCAACCCTGTTGAGCTGGGGACCGAACATTTCGAGGTCGGCGTAATCGTAGCGGAGGTAATGGCGTCTTCTATCAAAGCCTTTTCCGCCGCCGTTTTCATGTTGGAGCAAACCACCCCGCCCGTGCTGCTGCAGTTGCTGATCTCCAGCCCTGCCGCCAGCGCCGCCGAATCGGCCGCGGTCTGCAACTGGGCCTGTCGAATATGCATATAGCCCACGTCAACCGCCAGAGCCATCGCAGCCATCAGCAACGCCATGCACAACGCGCCAAGCACCAGCGCCTGGCCGTTTTCCTCATTCCATAATCGCCACGTACGGATTGCAATCGTCATCGCCCGTACCTCCCGGCGCGGCTCAAAAACGCTTCGTTCTCTCACGTCGTGCGTAGAGGCGAGCGCCGCACCCTTATTCTTCACTCTTAAGTTGCTCCAGGAACCGTTCGAACTCCTTCCGGTCCGCCGTCTCCATCAGCGGAGTGTTTCCTTTGCGCGTGTCCTTGGGGTCGGCGAGAATGAACTGCAGGCCGACTCCGTCGTGGCCCCAGCGCACCGCGCGGGAAAGGATTGAAATCGACCGCTCGGCCATTTCCTCGCCCCCGTCGGTCCGTTGCAGGGTCATCAGCACCAGGGTTCCCGGGTACCAGCGCTCCTCGGTCACCAGGTACATGCCCGTCGAGCTGATGTCGCGGATGCCGTGCGCTTCCGGCGCAGCGCCATTCCAGTAGTACGCGGCCAGGCCGGGATTTTCTTCGCGGGGCGCCTTGCGCGGATCGGGCGACCACCACCGCTCCAGCCAGTTCTTCGGCGCGCGCGAGTTCTTCGCGCTCGGCTTGACCAGATTCATCTGGTGACGCTGTTCCTTGCCCGGGAAAGTCGCCGGGGTCTCCAACTCGACGACGCCCGGTCCGCCGCTCCACAAAGGCTCCTCGCGCAGCAGCACCGCGCTCTGCACCACAATGGGCGCGTGCTCGGGGGGCAAGCCGGCCAGCCGGGCTTCCATCTCCTCCGCCACGCATAGCACAATCCGATCGCCGGCCTGCGTCTGCGACGAATAGATCGAATGCGCGGGCAGCGCCAGCACGCTTGCCGGCTTCTCCATCGAAGCGCTGGCGCGGAAGGTCGGGAACGACTCGACCGTCTCGATTACGCGCTCGTCCTGGTCCAGATAGATCAGGTCCAGCGGGGCGGGAACATCGCCGGCCGGAATTCCGCGGTATGGCTTGATCCACAAACCTTCGCCCGACTTCAGCGCCAGCGAGGCCAACTTTTCGACCAGTACCGGATAGGCCAGATCGGCAAGCGCGACTTCAAGCCCGAGAAAGCACTCCCGGGTCTGGTTATAGGCGCAATGCGCTCGCGATTCCATAGTTGTTCTCCCCGCTACGGCGAACATCGTCGCCGGCTTCCGCGGCTCTCGTTTCGGTTCAACGGCTTGTCTCAGCGCTCCCATAGCCAGCCTCTTCCTGCGTGAATTCACGGCCCCAAAGGACAAATACATCCTCGACTTCGCCGTTGCGGCTCCTGGCCCCACTGTTCCGGCGCCCGCCACTTGCGGCGAATCGTCAAATCACTGCCGCGCGGCCTTCTTCGTCGAGTTCCGCCCGTCGCGCCGGCGCTCTTGCGAATTCCCTATTTCACTTTCGTGCGACGACGCTGAATCAGAATCACCAGGACGATGATGAACAAGACACCCGCGACAATCCGCACAATCGTTTCCGTAGTCATCGAAACTGTCCCTCCCCCGGAATCTGCCTTCTTTGCTTTTCTTCCCACGGGCCTGGCCATGCACCGATCTGCGCTCCGCGCAGGTTCGCCAGGCTGTGGAGGATTCCGCGGCGCCGGATATCTCTCCCGCCGCGGATTTCCCTGGCCGGGTTTACTTCACCCGGCTGCGGCGGCGTTGCACCAGGATGGCCAAAACAACGATAAACAGCACGCCGGCAACCACCCGGACAATCGTCTCAGTTCCCATTTACCCTTCCCCCTTCTCGCTCAGTGACCGAGCAGTTGTTTGAATGACTCCATCATCAAAATAGCCGCTGGCCCCAATGTAACCAGGAACAGCGCCGGAAAAATAAAGAAAACCAGTGGAAAAACCAGCTTCACCGAGGTTTTGGCCGCCTGCTCCTCCACCTGCTGGATGCGCTGCGTGCGCAGCGTCTCGGAGTGCACGCGCAGCGTTTTGGCCACGCTGGTGCCGAGTTGCTCCGACTGAATCAGCATCGACACCATGTTGCGCACGCTCTCCTCGCCGGTGCGCTCCGACATGTTCTTCCATGCCTCGGAGCGGGCCCGGCCCGCGCGCTGTTCCAGAACCACCACCTTCAGCTCGTCGCACAGATCGGGCAGCGCCTGGTGCAATTCGTCCGCGGTGCGCGAGGTGGCCTGGTCCATGCTGAGGCCGGCTTCCACGCAGATGACCAGCAGGTCGAGCACGTCGGGCAGGCCGCGGCGGATGCGCTTCTGCCGGTTCTTGATCTGCCGTCCCAGCCAGAAGTCAGGACCGAGAAAGCCAATACCCAGGCATGTGGCATACACGAAGAAGCCGCCGAGGTTGGCCAGCCCGGTGGCGAACGCCACGATGCACAGCGCCACCGGTACCAGCACCTTGCAGCCGTAAAAGACCTTCACCGCCGATTCGTTCCGGTACCCGGCGCGGGTCATCCGCTGCACAATCACCGAAACTTCCGACTGGCTCTTCGGCATCACCGTCGCGAGGCGCTCGATGATGGTGCCGGCTGAAAACTTTGTCTCCTGCAGCGTGCCCAGAATGCTCTTCGACTTGGGTTTGGGGTTAATGACATCGTGAATGCGCTCCAGCATGGCTTCGCGATAGAACAGCAGAAGCCCTGCGCTGGCTATCAGCAGGAACACCGCCGCAAAACTGACAATCACGAACACCATTGCCTTCGCCTCACGTCCCTAAACGTCGATATTCACAATGCGGTTGATGACGAAACCGCCCAGCACGACCATGCCGGCCGCGGTCCATAAAAGCTTGATGCCGATGTCGCGGTGCCACAGGATGCTCATCATCTTGGGGTTCACGAAATACATGGCAAAGCCCAACACCACCGGCACGCCCGTCAGCACCCAGCCCGTCATCCGCCCCTGCGCGGTGTGCGTCTTGATCTGCCGCTTCAGCCGGAAGCGCTCCCGAATCAGGGTCGACGTCTTATCCAGCACCTCGGCCAGGTTGCCGCCGCTTTCCTTCTGGATCATGATGGCCGTGGCCACCATGCGCAGGTCCTGGATCGGCGCCCGGTCCAGCAGGCTTTCGAGCGCGGTCTTCATCTCCAGGCCGTAGTTCTGTTCCTCGAAGCAGATCTTGAATTCCGTGCCTACCGGGTCGGCGCACTCGCGCGCCACCAGGCCCATCGCCGCGATCAGGCTGTGACCGGCGCGCAGCGCGCTCACCATCAGGTCCAGCGCTTCGGGCAGCCCTGCTTCGAATTTGCCAAATCGCTTGCTGCGCTTCAGCATCACGAAGGCAAAGGGAATTGCGCCGATCGCCACGCCCGCCAGCAGCCCCGGAAGCAGCGCCCCAAAGCGCAGGTAAACGATGTAGAACGGAACAGCAAAACAGGCGGCCGAGATTGCCAGCAGGCGGCCCGCACTCCAACTCAGGTTGGCCTGGCTGAGAATGCGGCGCAGGTGCGGAGCCAGTTCCAACTTGAGCAGTTTCTGGTTCAGCCACGGAATGCTGCTGAGCTGTTCGTCCTTGCGCACATTCAGGATCTGCTGCTGCACGATCGGGCTATCGCCGCGGATCGCCGAGTCCAGCGTGGCCAGCGCCTGCTTCGACTGCTTCGAGGAGGAATGGGACATGGCCACCAGCGGCAGGCCGATGGCCGCAAACACGCCGACGAACACCAATATGATGATCAAGCCCATCTTCCGCTCTCCTTTCCCTGATCCCTATTCCCTGCCTTTATCAATTTACCGGTGTTTCCCGCTCAAATAGCGTGGGCGGGAGTATCATCCCCGATACCCGCAGCCGCTCGAGGAAGCGAGGCCGGATGCGGGTGGGGACGAAGGCGCCGATCACGCGGCCGTCGGGACCGATGCCTTTCTTTTGAAAAGCGAAGATTTCCTGCATCGAGATCACATTCTCTTCCATGCCGGTGATCTCGGAGATCGAGGTGATTTTGCGGGTGCCGTCGCTCATGCGCGTGGCCTGCACGACAATGGTGATGGCCGAGGCGATCTGCTGCCGCACAGATTTTTCGGGCAAATTCATATTGGTCATCGCCACCATCGACTCCAGCCTCGACAGCGCGTCGCGCGGCGTATTGGCGTGGATGGTCCCCATCGAACCCTCGTGGCCGGTGTTGCAGGCCTGCAGCATGTCGAAGGCTTCTTCGCCGCGGATCTCGCCGATGATGATGCGGTCGGGCCGCATACGCAGGGCGTTGATAAGCAGTTGCCGCTGCCGAATGGCGCCTTGGCCCTCGATATTGGGAGGGCGCGTCTCCAGGCGCACAATGTTCTCCTGCGCCAGGCGGAGCTCGGCGGCGTCCTCGATGGTCACCAGCCGCTCGCCATTCGGAATCGACTGCGACAGGATGTTGAGGAAGGTGGTTTTACCGGCGCCGGTGCCCCCTGCGATGAGGATGCTGATGCGTGCTTTCACCGCGGCCTGCAACACTTCCATCATCTCCGGCGAAATGCTCTTGTTCTGCACCAGCTGGTTGCCGGCGATGGGGCCGGTGCCGAAACGGCGGATGGAGAGCGAAGGGCCGTCCAGCGCCAGCGGGGGAATGATGGCGTTGACGCGCGAGCCGTCGGGCAGGCGGGCGTCGACCATCGGGCTCGACTCATCGAGGCGCCGCCCCAGCGGAGCGATGATGCGCTCGATGACGAGCCGCACCTGACGGTCGTCGACGAAGCGCTTCGCGGTGCGCTCGATCTTCCCACGCCGCTCGATGTAAACGTTGGCG